>WNGB01000935.1_pt1 | contig 49933 bp, 52 predicted proteins | sample 5400681 | NCBI WGS metagenome assembly WNGB01 (sample SAMN13153367, study PRJNA577476) | soil metagenome | isolation source: 115 cm soil or saprolite under grassland replicate 2 | place: USA:California | collected 2016-06-15
TGCGTGATGCCGGGCGAGTCGCCGATGGTCTTCGACGATGCGCTGCGGCGACTGGCGGGTGCGGCCACGTATCTCTATAAGGACGGGTCGCGCTACTGGTACTCGACCCAGCCTACAGTCACCAAGCTCGCGGAGGATCGGGCCGAGCAGCTCAAGCGCGATCCGGACAAGGTCGTGCAGGAGCTGGACAAGCGCCTGCGCGTCGACCTGCGCAAGACCGGCGACTTCAGCCGCATCCACCCATTGCCGCACACGGGCCAGGACGTGCCCGACGATCTCGACGCTCGGCTGGTTGTGCTCGGGATCGACCATCCCTACAGCAAGGAACCGGGAGGCGCAGCCGAGACCGCCGCGAAGGCGATCCTCGAGTCACGCGGCAACACTCCGCGCCTCCACCGCAACACGCTCATCTTTCTGGCCGCTGACAAGACGCGGCTGCAGGACCTCGATGAGGCGGTGCGGCGCTACCTCGCGTGGGAATCGATCCTGAACGAGAAGGAGACGCTCGATCTCTCGCCGCACCAGGTGAGGCAGGCGGAGACGCAGAAGAACGCCGCCGACGGCGCGGTGACTGCGCGCGTGCCGGAGACGTACCAGTGGGTCCTCGTGCCCGTGCAGACCTCGCCGCAAGCCGCTGTCGAGTGGCAGGCGCTCCGGCTCTCGGGTCAGGACGCCCTCGCCGTGCGCGCCAGCAAGAAGCTGCGCAGCGACGAGCTTCTGCTGACCGGCTTCGCCGGTACACGGCTGCGGATGGAACTGGACCGCGTTCCTTTGTGGCGCGGCGACCACGTGGCAGTCAAGCAGCTCACCGAGGACTTCGCCCGCTATCTCTACCTGCCGCGACTCAAGGACTCATCAGTGTTGCTCGGCGCCGTCCGTGACGGCGTGTCACTCCTCACATGGGAGCAGGACGCCTTCGCTTTCGCCGACAGCATCGACGAGGCTGCAGGCCGCTACCGCGGTTTACGCGGTGGGCAGGGCATCGCCCTGGCAGATGCCGATGCGCCCGGGTTGCTCGTGAAGCCGGTCGTCGCGCGGCAACAGCTCGATGCCGAGAAGGTGAAGCTGTCCGATGTCGTGACGACCGCCGCGCCGGGCGTCCGCGGCGAAGGAACGACAGCGACAAAACCAGACGCGGGCCCGACCGGAACACCAGCGCCTATGGCGGCGCCCAAGCGCTTCCACGGCAGCGTCACCCTGGACCCCACTCGCGTGGGCCGTGACGCGAGCCGTATTGCGGACGAGGTCATCGTGCACCTAGCAGGGCTGGTTGGTGCAAGAGTAAAGGTGACGCTGGAGATCGAGGCCGACATTCCTGGGGGTGCCACCGACAGCGTGGTGCGGACGGTGACGGAGAATAGTCGAACCCTCAAGTTCTTGAGTCAAGGCTTCGACGCCGAGTGACGGCTGCATCATGACCTTCGACGTCGTCGTCATCGGCGCTGGTGCCGCAGGACTGGCGGCAGCGCGATTGCTGAGGGATGCAGGTAAGAAGGTCGTGGTTCTTGAGGCGAAAGACCGCATTGGTGGCCGAGTCTGGACGGCATACCCCTGGAGAGATGCCCTCGCCGTGGAGTGGGGAGCACAGGTAATTCACGACTGCGACGAGGTCGACAAGCTGTGGCCCATCAAGAAATGGCCCCGAACGAAAGTCTATTGGAAGGGATCATTCGGGCGGGGCAAAGAGTTCCGCTACTTCTTCGATGGACGTTGGATCACGGGTGATGAGAACAGGGGCCGGATGGGCATGGCAATGACCAGCACCGAGGCTATCGTAGGAAGATGCGAGCCGAACGGCTCAGTCGCAGACGTTATCAAAGACTGGTCGTTGCGCGAACAACACGCAGCGGCAGCGGAAGTCGAAGCTGTGTACGCGGTTGATCCTGCGCATCTGAGCGCTCAGTCGGTGGTCTCGGATGCGAAGAGCTGGGGCAGATATCGCGGAGACTATCGCCTCGCGGGTCCGTACGAGTCAGTCATCCGAGACTTGGCTGACTCGCTTCAAATTCATCTTGGGGACCCTGTCGTGCAGATAGCCCGCCGTGTAGACCCCGCAAAGATCATTACGCACGCTGGATGCGAGTACGTAGCGCGGAATGTGATCTCGACGCTCCCGCTCGGGGTCCTGAAGGCGCGAGCTGTGGTGTTCGACCCTCCGTTGTCGCAGGGAAGGCAAGAAGCGATAGAGAAACTGGGCATGGGGAACGTGGTCAAGGTTGCTATCCGCGCCCAGCCCTTTTGGCGCAATCTCGAGTATGCGACCTCCCGCTGTTCGATACCAACTTGGTGGCCGGCGGGCAGTTCGGGACCCGGCACGGCCGTCCTGATGGGTTGGGCGGGTGGCAAGTCAGCCAAGGCGCTCGCGGGGCTGAGCAGTCGCAACATCATCGGAGAGATCCGACGATCACTTAGGACGCTCTTCCCAAACCACCCGCAGATTTCCGACGACGACATCAAGTTCTGGAACTGGTCGAAGGACGAGTTCAGCCGGGGCGCCTACAGCCACGTTCCACCGGGGGCGGAAGCCTGTCGCAAAACACTTGCAGCGCCGGACAGAAACTGGCTCCATTTTGCCGGCGAGGCGACTCATGAACGGTTTCCAATGACGGTGACCGGGGCAGTCCTCCATGATTGAGCGGGCATATGTGGCACGGCCGTGTTGAGCCCGAGTCACCGTAACCTCTTCCCGGGCCACCTAGCACTGAAATGCCTCGCGATTAGCAGCCTCGTAAGTTTCGGGCACTCCGCGCGATGGCTAACGCCCTCATTCGGATTACACACACTCTCCATTACCCTTTTCTTCCTTCGCGAAAGTAATTTCCGCACATCAGCATCGCCTATCACTCGCGGGCGCATGCGTGTCTGTTGCGGTTTGTCGTGGGTGATTTCGGAGGCCCGCGAGCAGCCAAGGACCACTGCTTAGCTGTTACCCCTATCCCCCACCAGGCACCTGGTCGAGAAGGTCACTGAGACCCTGAACACCTTTGAGTGCTAGTGCTTGACCTGAATTGAGAACTGACTTGTTACCACTGAGCGGACCGAACTCGTCTACATCGTAGAGCGCGCCAACAGTCCGCCGCCTTAGCCCACATTTTCGTTTTGAGAGGCTGACGGACCGGGCCATAATCGCTCAACACCCGCAAGAAACGCGGCTCTCGGGGGCTCCTCGCTGACGCGGAGGGCACCACCCAATGGGTGACGCGACAACTGACCTGACTCGCCTCTCGTTCAATCCTCAGCTCCGCGTCGAGTTCCGAGGAGCCACGGTGACCTCCGATGCTGGGTTGTTGCTCCCGCGCGAGCTGGACGAGCGCCTCGGCCTGAGCGCGCTGATCGAGCGCCATCTGAGCGATCCTCGGACCGGATACAACCGCCAATTCTCTCTGCCAGATCTCTTCCGCCAGTCCATCTATAGCCGCTTGGCGGGCTACGACGACACCAACGACGCCGAACGGCTGGCCGAAGACCCGACGTTTCGGATGCTGGCCTCGCGCGAGCGGCGGGAGACGCGCGGGCTTCAGACTACTGCGCAAATAGTAGCTAAATCACCTTTGGGCGTGCGCTGCTTCTTCTCCATAGGCTGAGTCTACCTCATGGCTAGGACGGCCTGTGGTTTCTGCGAGAGCACGACCAGCAAAATCACCAACGAGCACGTGTTTGCGGAATGGCTCACGCCCGTAATTGGCGCTGACAGTACAACGCGTATACGGCACAGTCGAGCGGCGGAGGGACAGAAACGCACCTCTTGGGATACCGATACTCTCACTCACAAGGTGCGCATGGCATGCCACCCCTGTAATTCTGGGTGGATGAGTGACCTAGAGGGCGCAGTCAAGAACATCATTCCGCCGATGATCCGGGATGAAAAAAGGGTCACCCTGGATGTTGACGAGCAGAGCGCTATCGCGGCGTGGGCCGTCAAGACAGCCATGGTCAGCGAGTATCACAGCCCGAACGGCCCGCAATATTTCACACAGGCGGAGCGGCGCTCCCTTATGAATGACCGAGGGCCTAGGTCTGAACTCGGTGCTCATGTATGGGTGGGTCACTACTCTGGCCGCAACGACGGCATCCTAAGCGCCTCGACTTTGCTTACGCGCGTTCCGACTATCGTCGAGGGCTTTACTCTCGCCTTTATTCTTAGAAAGTTTTTCGTCCAGATATTTGTAGAACGCCTGTCGGCCCGGCACGATATTTACACGCGCCCCGGGCCGTGGCACGAAGCGCTCATAGAGGTGTGGCCCCCGAGGGGGTTTGCTGTGTGGCCTCCGAAACGAACGATTATCGAGAGCGGCGCGAGCGCTCTGTTCCATCGCTTCACGGCGCAAAGCCGCCCGCACCGCTCCGATAGACCTCTGTAGCCCCTTCGCGAACTTCGGCTTGCCTCTCTGACGCGGCTTCTTTCTACACCGCGCCTTTCTACAGTTAAGGGACAATTGCCTTGAGGACTACAAAAACGGCGAGTAGCCCTGCTACTCGCCGTTGGTGTCTTCGCATCTCATCCTCGCGGGACTCGGATTTCGAGGTCCCGCATGAGGCGAAGAAGGTACGTGCGCTGGAGGCCGAGCGCGCGGGCCGTATGCGTGCGGTTCCCGTGATGGGCCTCGAGCGCCGCTTAAAGGAGCTGCTTCTTGAAGTTCTGGACTAAATGGCCGCTCAAATGCGCACGCACATCCAGAATCTCGCCTTAGATACAATTGAGCCATGCGAATATACGGTGGTTGGGGCATATATGGCGATGGCGACCCTGATCTCCAGGATTATCGAACTCCTCCATTCGTTGAGCAGGAACTTCTGGATCCTGCCAACCCGATTTGGACTCCGGGCAACATCTTTCTCCGCCTCCATCCCGAGTACCTGTATCCCTGTCTCGGCGAGCGAATCGTCCGCGCGGCGGACGCGAATGGCTCGCCCGAGGCCCGGAAGCAAGCCGTACGCGAGCTCGAGTTGCTCAGGAAGTCGATCCGGAAATATTTCAAGCGGACCCGCCGGCCGCCGGGCCGACCGCACAAGCTCACCCCCGCCGAGCAGGACAACATGGCGGCCGAGCACACCGCGCTTTGCAAGTTCGCGCGCGAGCGCTGTGCCATCGACGTAGGCGCGCCGGTACCTCAGCAAGCGCTCAACCAGCTGTTTCGGGATCCGGCGTTTCAGAAAGAGCTCTTCTCGCACTTCCCGTTCAAGCAAGCCTACGAACCGCGGGTCTGGAATCGATTTCTCAAGGAGGCGTCGCCCCTTGCACTCGCCGAGCGGGCCCTCCGCTTTCTCGGACTTCGATACGACGTAAGTCACCACACGATTCGCCGCGCGATCTGGCCTGGCCGCCCGCCCTCCGCTCCCACCCAGGACGCTCCCCCGTCTCCCGCCTGCTGACGCGCAGCGTCTGACAAAACCCCGCGATTCCGTTCCGGATAAGTGCAGTAGCTCACCTGCTGGCACTCGATTTTTTCTAGACTGAGCTCGTCCTTTCGGAAAGGACGGTCCGCCAACATGACAAAGGCTGACGTGCTCGTGGTGCTGACCGACATGGAAAGTCTCTGCGCTGACGAAGTGGCAGGTCTCCTCGGCGTCGCGCGGCGAACCGCATCCATGGCCCTGCTCCGCCTTGTGCGCCAGGGCCTCGCCGCTCGCTGGCTCGAGGGCACGGACCCAAGAATCCGATACGCGATCACGTCGAGGGGACGCGGCAGGTTGGCCCATTTGATCGGCAGATGAGCTAACCGCCGGACCGAACGCAGCACCGAACGGGAGGATCAGACATGAAGCGAGCACAGACTCACAGTGGGGATTTCTATTGCCCGGCATGCTTCATTCAGTTCGAGCTCGTCGATGAGCAGAGCCTGCGCTGCGACAAGTGTGGCGGGCCGCTTGCCGAAGGCACCGTCAACGATGTCTGGGATGACGAAGGCAACTAACGACTAGCCCGCCAGGGCGTCCCGGTCGAGGCGACACGGTGCTTGACATCGATCGTGTGCTCCAGGATCTCCGCGCGCTGGACGACCTGCGCCCCGCCGACATTTCGCGGATCCTCTGGCGCCAGCGGCGCCTACCTGGCCCGCCTCCCGCGGCCGGTTCATGACGGAACCGGCGTGAAGGTCGTGGCAATGGTCGCACTGGTCGTGAAGCTCGCGCTGGTGATGGGGTGAGCGACGCCCTTCCCCGCCCCGTGAGTCCGACGCAGGTGCCGAATCTGGCCCAGGTGCAGGCTGACCCGACACTGCTCGACCGGCTCTCCGTGGATACCCTTGTGGACTTGCGACGGCAAGTTCTGCATGTTGACGCAGACCTCAAAGCAGCCATCTCCCGCCAGATTCTCCGCGGGCTCCGCCAGGCGGACTTGGGAGACGTATTGGACGTCAAGACGGCGGCGAAGCGGCTCGGCACCTCAGAAGACTCCCTCTACCGGAAGCACCGCCGACTTCGGCTCGGCTACATCGATCCTCTGGACGGGCGCCTCAAGTTCACGGAGCAGGAGATCAGCGAGTACATTCGTCGGCAACGCTGAGGTTGACAGGAACCCGTATTCCCGTTACTGTTGGCTTCTATGACACCCAAAGGGATTCCCCGCAAGGAAGGTGAGCAGACGGTGAAGACGACTATCGACTTGCCGCAGGCTCTCTGGCGTGCCGCGAAGATCAGGGCCGTAGATGAGCGGGCTGACCTGCGCGTCATCGTGATCCGGGCCCTAGAGGCGTACCTGAAGACAAGCGCGAAGGGTGGAGGTGCGTGATGAGCGACGACATCCCGCAGGTTCCCAGCAACACGGAACAGCGGGCGAGGGAAGTGACGCCGAAAGCTATCCGCGGGTTCGGCGCACCCTATCAGCGTGGGCGCATTTGGTGGATCAGATACCACCATCGCGGACAAGAGTACCGGGAGTCCGCCGGGAGTGAGCGGCGGCTGGACGCCGAGCGGCTCCTGAAAGCCCGGTGGAAGCAGATCGGCCGGGGAAAGTTCATCGGCCCGCGCGAGGAAAAGGTCCTAGTGAACGACCTGCTGGACGCCCTCGTGCGTCATTATGAGCAGAATGGGTGGAGGTCCATCGACACGCTGAGGGGGAGGATGGAACCCCTGCGCGCGGCGTTCGGAACCTGCCGGGCAGTGGACGTGACGGGTGCAGCAATAGAGGAGTACAAGAGCGACCGCCTTACCTGCGAGACGAAGAAGAGGACGACGGTCGCTGTTGCAACGTTGAACCGGGAGCTGGCGACGCTGAAGCGTGCCTTCCGACTCGGGGTCGAGCAGGGGCGCATGACGCAGACGCCTTTCATCAAGCTGTTAGCCGAGCACAACGTCCGTGAGGGCTTCGTGGAACCCAGCACATTCGACGAAATCGTCAAACATCTGCCGGCGCCCATCGACGATGTAGCCCGCTTCGGCTTCATTTCCGGCTGGAGGAAACAAGAGATTCTGTCGCTTCAGTGGTCGGACGTTGACCTGGAGAACCGCCGCGTTCGCCTGCGGCGCGAGAACAGCAAGAACGAGGAACCCCGGGTGATCGTGCTGACCGGCGAACTGTTGGCGCTGATTCACCGCCGCTGGGAAGCCCGGCAGTATCAGACCAAGGCAGGCACGGCTCTCTCCCCGCTCGTCTTCCATCGCCGCGGGGGACAGATCGTGGACTTCCGGGACGCCTGGGTCGAGGCGTGCAAAAAGGCGAAGGTACCGGAGCTGCTGTTTCACGACCTCCGGCGTAGCGCTGTCCGCAACATGGAGAAGGCCGGGGTCAGCCAAAGCGTCGCCATGAAAATCAGCGGTCACAAGACGGACTCGGTGTACCGCCGCTATAGAATCGTCGACGAAGGTGACATCGAGCGGGCACTGGCAGCAACGCAGAACTCAATCCGGCAAGCTCCGACGAACAACGTGGCCGACATAAAGGCAGCGCGGGAGAAGCGGTCGTGACGATCTCCCGCACAAATCCCGCACAATCGAGGGGGGCGCGTCACGCGGTTGAGTCGGAAGTGCCCGAGAAACTTGGTGCGCCTGGCAGGAGTCGAACCTGCGACCCTCGGCTTAGAAGGCCGATGCTCTATCCAGCTGAGCTACAGGCGCGTGGCTGGATTATCGCTATTTGGCGGGCGACGGGCAATGCTTAACCGGCTTCTCGGATGTCGCGCCCGAGGTCTTGGAGGCGCTCAGGCCGTCTCGGTGCCCTGGCCGAATCGGACGAAGGCGCAGCCCATGCTGTGCGTGACCCCGCGGCGCTTCCGCCTCTCGATCTGGCGGCGCTCGCGCGATATTAGGCGGCTCCCCCGTCGTCGCTCGCCGCGGCGCCGGTCCCGAATGACCTGGACTCCGCCGATCTCGGCCATGACTCGCGTGAGATAGTCGTATAGGCTCCCGTCACCGCTCGTGATCACAATGAGCAGCTCAATCCCGGAGAAGCTCCGGGAGGGCAGGTCCACGAGCAGCTCGGCGAGATGTCGCGAGCAGAGGCCGTGGGTCTCGCTGGTGTCGTCGAGCGGCTCGCGCTCCCCAAGGTCGGAAGGCCGGCCTTCGGACTGGCACCACGCGCAGATCCTTCTCACGCCCCCTCCATGGCCGGAGCTATCGTAGCCGAACGGCAGGACAAGGGCCACATCAATGGGGAGCCAAACACGACAAAGCCCCGAGGGGGGCGTTCTGCGGGGCCTGCGTCGCTGCTGAGGCGCGGGCGGCGCTAGGGTGTCGAGATCGAGGCGGCCGCTTCGGCTTGGGCGAGTGCTGCCTTGGCCTTCCACATGGCGTTCGCATGATCGATCTTGGCCTTGGCCTCGCTGTGATGCTTCTTGGACTCGGCCACGAGCTTCTTGGCGTCTTCCACCAGCCCCTTGGCCTCGGGACTGAGCTTCATCGCCTCGGCCCTCTTGATCGCGTCTTCGGCCGCCTTGATCTGCACGGGACAATTCCAGGCCAGCGCCGGGCCCGCACCCAGGATCAAGACCGCCGCCAAGATCGCACCGACTCCCACTGCTCGGATCATGCGCGCCTCCCCGCGAGCCGACCGCGAGAGTGTGTGAATGGTCGGGGTGAGAGGATTTGAACCTCCGACTCCCTGCTCCCAAAGCAGGTGCGCTACCGGGCTGCGCCACACCCCGAGCAAATAACGGAGAGAGTATACGCCCCGGCCCGCGGCGCGTTCAAGGTTGGGTGCCCGCGCGCCAGCGCAGCAGGAGCTCGCGGGCGCGGGCCATGGCGCGGCCGCGGTGGCTCACCGCGTGTTTGGCCGCAGCGGGAATGTCGGCGAAGGTGGCATTGAGCGGTGGATAGAAGAACAGTGGGTCGTACCCGAAGCCCCCCGTACCGGCGGTGGGCGCCTCGAGCAGGATTCCCTCGACGGTCCCTTCCGCCGTGGCCTCACGACCCTCGGGGGAGCAGATCGCGATGACGCAGCGGTACCGCGCGGTCCGGCGGGCCGGCGGCACCGCGGCGAGCTCGCGGAGCAGGTGCGCGTTGCGCTCGCCGTCGCTGAGTCCTTCGCCGCCGTAGCGCGCCGACAATACGCCCGGCCGGCCGTCCAGGGCGTCCACTTCGATTCCCGAGTCGTCGGCCAGCGCGAGATGGCCGGTCGCGGCGGCGACCGCCCGCGCTTTGAGGTAGGCGTTGTCGGCATAGGAGGCCGCGCCCTCGGCCGGAAGCCTCACGCCGGGAAAGTCGCGGAGCGTCAGGATGCGGAAGGGGATATCGGCGAGGAGCTCGGCCATCTCGCGGCCCTTGGCGACATTGGCCGTCGCCAGGACCAGCGCCGGCTCAGAGCCCGAAGGTTTTTTCGCCACGCGCCTCGAGGGCGCGACGCTGCAATGCGATGAGCCTGCCGATGCCGACTTCGGCGAGGGCCAGGAGCTCGCCGAGCCGGTCCTTGGAGAACGGCGTTTGCTCGGCCGTGCCTTGGACCTCGACGAAGGCGCCGGCGCCGGTCATCACCACGTTCATGTCCACCTCGGCCGTGGAGTCCTCCACATAGTCGAGATCGAGCACGGGGCGGTTGCCGACCATGCCGACGCTGATGGCGGCCACGCAATCGCGAATCGGCGAGCCCGGCAGCAGGCCCGCCTTCAGCAGCGTGCCGAGGGCATCGGCCAGCGCGACGAAGGCGCCGGTAATGGCCGCGGTGCGCGTGCCGCCGTCGGCCTGAATCACGTCGCAGTCGACCCACACCGTGCGCTCACCGAGCTTGGCCATCTCGATCACGGCCCGGAGCGAGCGTCCCACCAGCCGCTGGATCTCCTGCGAGCGGCCGCTCGGGCCGCTTCGCTCGCGGCTCATGCGTGTATTGGTCGACCGGGGCAGCATCCCGTACTCGGCGGTCACCCACCCTTTGCCCTGGCCCTTGAGGAACTGCGGGACCTTCTCTTCGACCGAGGCGGCGCAGACGACCTTGGTGTCGCCGAACTCGACCAGCACCGATCCTTCCGGGTAACGCAGGTAATCGCGCGTGATCGAGATGGGACGGAGCTGATCGGGCAAGCGCCCGTCGTGGCGGAGAAGAGGGCTGGTCATCGCAACACGTCGCGCCGGGGTGAAGCCGCGCGGGTCGGGCCGGTCTGCGCGGTGCGCAGCCGCTGGTCGTAGCGACGCTTGTACTCGGCCAACCCCGTATAAATTGCGCGCGCCACGGCCTCGCGGTATTCCGGCGTTGCAAGCTTCTTCTCTTCTTTCCGGTTGGTGAGAAAGCCGACCTCGATGAGGATGGCGGGCATCGCCGCGCCGCCCAGCACGTAGAAGCCGGCCTGCTTCACGCCGCGGTTGACCAGGCTCAATGACTGCGTCATCGAGTCCTGCACGGTTTCCGCCATGAAGCTCGACTCCTGCTGGAACTCCGATTGGGCCAAGTCCCACAAGATGCTCTTAAGCAGGTCGGCCTTCTGACGGGACGCCGGGCTCTCGAGCTGGACGACGCCGTTCTCGATCGCGGCCGTTTGACGGGCCTCGCTGTCGGAGGCCTCCGACGAGAGGAAATACGTCTCCACGCCTTCCGAAACGGCGCGGGGATGCGCGTTGGCGTGAATGGACACGAACAGGTCCGCGCGCTGCTTGTTGGCGAAATTCGTCCGATCGCGCAGCGGCACGAAGACGTCCGTGCTCCGCGTGAGCGCGATCTTGAGGCCCAGGCCCTCGCCTGCCAGGCGCGCCACGCGCTTGGTGACGTCGAGCACGACGTCCTTCTCCATGACGCCGCTCGGTCCGGTGGCTCCCGGGTCGTGGCCGCCGTGGCCGGCGTCCAGCACGATCAGGCGCAGCGGCTCGAGGGCGCCGCGCCCGCGCTCGACCTGGCCGGGCTCCTTGGGGCGATAGATGTCGAGCACCAGCCGGAATGGATCCTGGAGCGCCGAGTCCCTGACCTCGCCCGTCACACCCTCGAGCACGACGCGCAGCACGGCGTCGCGTCCTACGGGCTCGAGTCGCAGCTCTTTGACGAGACCGTCGGCGACCTCCTCGATCCGGGGACCGGAGAGGACGAGCCCCGGCAGACGCACTCGGATCTCCCTGGCAGCCGCGACGACGGCATAGGACAGGGTGCCGCCGGTTTCGACCACCACGCGAGTGAAGGAGGGATACGACCGATAGCGGAGCTCTTCGAGCGCAACCGCGACTTTAACGGCCTTCGGCTTCTTCGGATCCGACGCCAGCGCGATGGCGCTCACTCCGGGAGCCAGCCGTCCGAGGCCCTTGCTGAGAAAGCTTTCGGGCAGGAGCCAGCCGGCGGCGCCCACACGGGGCGCTCCCTCCAGCGTGAGCGGCTGGTCCTGGATGAGGACGCGCGCCTGGTCCTTGACGAACCGCGCGGTTTGCTTGCCGACGGTGAGCGTGCCGCGGGTGCCCTTGACCGCCCATACGCCCTTGAGGAGCGCGGCGAGCCGATCCGCGGCGACGTAAGAGGCACCGTCGTCGACGCTGATCAGCGGGATTTGACCCAGGCTGCCCGATCGTCCCTTGAGATCGTAGGCCTCGGGGCGCGCTCCATCCGCCCCGGTGAGGAATCCCCCGACCAGCGCGGCAGCGGTCAATAGCCCGGCAAGGCGCACCCGTGTCATTTCGACCCGCGACTGCGGTAGCCGCCATTGTAGCAATGGGGCCGCAGCCCCGTGAAACTTTTAGGAAAAACGCGAGGCCCGCACCGGCGAACCGGGCGGGCCTCGAGAATGGTGGAGGCGGTGGGCATCGAACCCACGTCCGGAAACCCTCAGCCGCAGGCATCTACAGCCGTAGCCGGTTTTCTTCTGCTCTCGCCGTCCGACGCTCCAACCGGCTGGATCTCCGGACGGCCAGCCCCACTAGGTCTCGCCCCGCACCCCGGAGCCGGGTTTGGAGCCAGTCACCGGAATATGACGCCCGAACCCGGACCCCGTTGACCCGATCCGGAGGGCGCTGACGGGTGTTAGGCCGCCAGGGCTAGCTGATTGTCGGCAGCTATAACCGTGCCCCCGGTTTTACGAGGAGAGAGCACCTCGGGATGCCGCCTGAGCTTCACTGATCCCCGTCGAAACCAGTCGCCCCCTTCATGCGCGCTGTCGATCGCGCGCTTCCTTCGCCATTTCGCGCCGGGCGTCCCGCTCCCGAATCGCCGCGCGCTTGTCGTGGAGCTTCTTGCCGCGGGCGAGCCCCAATTCCACCTTCGCTCGCCCGCCTTTGAAGTATAGACGAAGCGGCACCAGCGTCAACCCGCGCTCGGCTACTTTGCCCAGCAGCCGGCTGATCTCGCGGCGATGCAGGAGCAGCTTGCGCCGACGGTCGGGATCGTGATTGGCGTCCGTCCCGTGATGGTACGGTGGGATGTGGCAGCCGACCAGCCACGCCTCGTCATTGTCGATGGTGGCGTACGCGTCCTTGAAATTGACCTGCGCGTCCCGAAGGGATTTGACTTCGGTGCCGCGCAGCACCAGTCCGGCTTCGATCGTCTCGAGAATCGAGAAGTTATGGAAGGCCTTCCGATTCGTCGAGACGATTTTCTCAGCCGGCATGGCGCTCAGGAGCCGCCCGGCCCCTTGACTTCATTGTCGCGCTCGGTATGATGTGGGCCTTGCCCGGGCCGAAGTGGCGGAATTGGCAGACGCGCATGATTCAGGGTCATGTGCCCGCAAGGGTGTGGGGGTTCGAGTCCCCCCTTCGGCACCACCACCCACCTAGCCGAGCTCAGCGATCGTAACGCGCCGGCCCAGCATCGAGGAGCGCTGGGCGGCTTCGACGACCTGCAGGGCCAGCAGCCCCGCCGCCACGTCCACCGTCGACCGGACTCGCCCCGTCACCGCCTCCAGGAACAGCTCCAGCTCCCGGCGCAATGGCTCGGGACCGGTGGCCTTGAAGGACTCCACGGCGCCTTCCGGCGCCTGCCAGCCGCTCGCGCCGCGGACGTGGGCGTTCGCGTACACGCGAATCTCTGCCGTCCCGAAGTCTCCGGCCAGCGTCGCGCGTTCGCCGATGATCACGCAGTCGCGGTAGGTGCCGGGCGCGAAGTAGCCGGCCTCGACGAATGCCGACATCTCGCCATACTCGACAGCGGTGAACGACAGATCGTCCATTCCCCGTCCGAGGTAATCCCGGAGCGTCGCCGTGACGGCGCTGGGCGGCTGCCCGAGCAGGTGGGCGAAGAGGTCGAAGTAATGGATGGCGTCGGTCTGTGTCACGCCCACATCGGTGCGTGGACGCTTGAAGCCAGCGAAGCGACCCGTGCAGTACCGAATCCGCCCGACGGCGCCGCTCTGGATCCGCTCCCGCAGCGCCGTCGTCACCGGATGGAAGCGGAAGATGTGGCCGACCTGAACGACGCGGCCCGAGCCCCGGACCAGCTCCGCGAGCGCGCGCCCCTCGGCCACGGTGAGCGCGAGCGGCTTCTCGATGAAGCAATGCTTGCCCGCGCCCAGACATTCCCGGGCCAGCGCCAGGTGGGTGTCGGCCGGCGTCACGAGGTCCACCGCGTCGACGTATGGGAGCGCGGCCCGAAAGTCGGCCAGCGCCCGCTCGGCCGCGACACCGGCTTTCACGGCGAAGGCGCGACGCTCTTCTGAGAGGTCCGCGACCCAGACCTCGACGCCGAGCTCGCCCAGCACGCGCAGGTGCTTCTCCCCCCATCGGCCGAGCCCGATCAGTAGCAGCTTCATCGGTCGGGGCTCCCGCTGCCGCCCACGTCTTCGGCGATCTCGTAGCGAAGCAGGCGCTTCTTCATCCACCGGACGACCATCAAGTCCACGAACCCCCGCAGCGCGCGGTTCCCAATGCCGTACTTGGACTCGCCGAAGCGGCGTGGACGGTGGTTCACGGGCACCTCGAGCACGCGGAAGCCGCGCATCTTGAGCAGCGTCGGGACAAAGCGATGGAAGCCTTTGTACAGCGTCAACTCACGGAGACACTCGCGCCGGAAGGCGCGGAACGTGCAGCCGCTGTCCTGAATGCTCTCCTCGCTGATCGCGTTCCGCACGCGGTTGGCGACCCTCGACGAGATCCGGCGCACCAGCGAGTCGCCGGCGGCGCGGTTCACTCGCCAGCCCGTCACGGCATCCCATTGGTCGAGGTACTTGAGCATGCCCGGAATGTCGCGTGGGTCGTTCTGGAGATCGGCGTCCATGACGACCACCCAGCGGCCGCGCACGGCCTTGAACCCCGCGTCCGTCGCGGCCGTCTCCCCGGCATTCGCCTTGAGCCTGAGGAGGCGTACCCGAGGATCCTGCTCGTGGAATGCGCGGGCGATCTCGGCGCTCCGGTCCTTGCTGCCATCATCGACGAAGATCACCTCGTACTGGAGCCCGGTCGGCGCCAGCGCCTCACGGATTTCCGGCCAGAGCAGTGGCAGGTTCTCTTCCTCGTTGTACACGGGCACAACGATGGACAGGTCAACGGAGCTGGTCATGATGGCCTCGCGGAACGCCGCCAGGTGTCACGCGCGCCGAGGCGGGGGGACGCGCGGCGGCGTGCCCTGCCATTCCGGCACGAGCGTCTGAGGGAGGCCGAGCCGGTCGAGGACGCGCGCCAGCGTATGAACCACGAGGTCGTCGATCTGCTTGGGTCGGTTGTAGAAGGCGGGCATCGGCGGCAGCAGCACCACCCCCATCTCGGCCAGCGCGGTCAGCACGCGCAGGTGGCCGAGGTGCAGCGGCGTCTCGCGCACGACGAGGATCAGCGGCCGCCCTTCCTTGAGCGTAACGTCGGCCGCCCGGCCCATCAGCGTATCGGCCAGGCAGTGGGCAATGCCCGCGGCCGTTTTGATGCTGCAGGGCACGACGACCATGCCGTCGGTCTTGAACGAGCCCGACGCCAACGCGGCGCCGATATCGTTGTTGCGATAGCGGCGCGTCGCCAGGGCTTCGACATCCGCCACGGACCAGTCGGTCTCTTCCACGATTGTCCGCTTGGCGGCGTCAGAGACGATGAGGTGCGACTCCACATCGGGCAGGCCGCGCAGGAGCTCAAGGAAGCGGATTCCGTAGACGGCGCCGGAAGCCCCACTGATCGCAACGACGATGCGCTTCATAGCCGGAACCTGCGTCGGTACACCTCGTCGCGCGTCTTCTGGTAGAGCAGCTCCCACTCGGCGCTGCCCTCGGGCGCCGGCCGCGAATAGGTGCTGAGGGTGCGCCGCACTTCCTGATCGATGGATTCTTCGAGGCGCGACTCTTCCTCCATGACCCGGAAAATTTCGGTCCGGAGCTGCCCCTGGATCTTGTCGTCGGCGCTCGGGCGGACGGCCACGCTCTCGGTCGCCGTCAGGTCGGCAACGATGCGGTCGGCCAGGGCGAACAGTCGCTCGCGGCTCATGCGCATCAGAGCGTGAACCCCCGCTCCTTGGCGAGCTTGGCCTTGACCAGGGTGAAGAGCCGCTTGTAGTCGGAGGCCGAGTCCCTGATCTCCTTGGCGTGGTCCTGCATGAGGCTGCGGGCGTCGGCATCAAGCTTCTCCTCGGCCAGGAGGTTCTCGGCCAGGATGCGCTGGACGACCTCGCGGGCCCGCTTCTCGTCCCGCACGTCGGCGAGCTTTCTGCCCACCAACCGTTTGACCACGGCATCCGCCATCCGGCCTGCTAGCTCTTCGCGCCTGATCATAGGCTTCCAGAGGCACAGCCTACATGGCGCCCAGCCCGAGTGTCAAGCCGAAGTGTTCGGAAAATCGGGAGAAACTGGCCCCTCAGGCCGGCAGAAGGACGCGAAATCTGGAGCCCTTTCCGGGAAGGCTCTCGACCTCCACTGTTCCGCCATGGGCCTCGGCCAGCGCCTTGACCAGGCCGAGGCCGAGCCCCAGGCCTCGAACGGCCGCCGTCTCCGGATGCGGGATACGGACATAGCGGTCGAAGACACGCGGCAGCTGCTCGGCCGGGATACCGATGCCATCGTCTTCGACGGCAAGCTCGATCATCCCGGGCCGGTCCGGAGCAGGACCCGAGGCCACCGCCACACGTCCTCCGTGTGGCGAATATTTCACGGCGTTCGAGAGCAGGTTCTTCACCATGCGATCCACGGCATCCCGGTCGGCCTCGACGGCGAGCGCCGGGGCACACGGCGCCCAGAGGAAGCGATGGCTGCGGTGCTCCGAGGCGAAGAGCTCGACATTTCGCTCCAGGAGCTCATTGAGGTCCACGCGGTCCTTTCGCAGCTCGAGGGCCCGCCCCGCCTGGATGCGCGCGAGGTCGAGCAGCTCGGCGACGATGCGGCCCAGCCGTTGGGCTTCGACGTGGAGATGGCTCAGAAAACGGCGGACCTGCTCGGGCGGCACCGGCCGCGAGAGCAGCAGCTCGGTGAATCCTTGCAGGGCGGTGAGCGGCGTGCGCAGCTCATGAGACACAACGGAGAGGAACTCGCTCTTGGCCTCATCCAGCTCTCTGAGCCTCGCGGTGGCGGCCGCCACCTTATGCTCCAGCTCCTCACTGAAGCGCCGCTGCCTCACGGTGAGGCGGGCATTCTCGATGCCCAGCGTCAGGTGCATAGCCATCTCCTCGGCCGCCACGCGCGCGGCCGGTCCTAAGTCCCCTGCCCGCTCGACGGCCATGGCCCCGACGGGGCCAGCCCCGGCATCGAGCGGAAGGACCAAGCCGCGGAGCGGGATCGAAGCGGCTGGGGCTCCGGGCGCGAGACGCGGGTCGAGGCCTAGGTCCTCGATCGAGACCGCCTGGCCCGTGCGCAGCGCAAAGCCGGCAGCCGAGCGCTCATCGTAGGCTGAGCCCGGCGGGGCGCATCCCGATATCTGGGCGTCGGCGCTCCCAATGACCAGCCCCACGCGCTCGGCGCCAAGCGCCGCCCGCACGCCTTCGGCGACAGCCTCCAACCGCTCTTCGAGCGGAGCCTCGCCGCCAAGGCTGCGCTGAATCTGGAGCACGGCTCGGAGCCTGACGGTATGGGCCCTTGATTCGTCCACGAGTCGGCCGACGAGCCAACCGAATACGACCGGAGTCACCAGGGACACCAAGCCGTCGATTGTTGCCGAGCTGAGCCCCGTCCTCTCGATGGCCGGCAGGACCAGAGGAGCCTGAAGGAGGCCGGCGCCCAGGCCAATCAAGGCGCCGCCCACCGCGCCCGAGCCCAGAGCCGCCCAGAGGGTCGGCACGAGGAGGAGGTGCCGGAGCGCTGAGGGAGGGCCTGGCCCGTCGGCGGCCATTCCTCCGACGATGAGGGCCACGAGCAGAAGCTGCACCCAGATCACACTGCCAGAAGACGGTAGGCGGCGAAGAACGTCAGGGTCGCCACGTAGCCGGGAAGCAGGCTGCCGCTCCACGATCGTAGAGCACAGCAGCCCAATCCCAGGAGCGCCGTATAGAAGACGGCGCCGGCCCGGACTTCCGTCGCCGAGGGCAAGGCCGGATCGAGGAGATAGCGCATCACCGCCAGCGCCGTGGTAAGGCCGGCCGCCGGCCAGAATCGCCAGCGCCGCCACCAGCGCGAGAACAGCGCGCCCCGGAAGAGCCACTCGGCGGTGAGCGCATTGGCGCCGACATCGTAGGCGATGGCCGCCACGTATTCCGCCAAGCTCGCGAGGCGCACCGCATAGCCGAACGTGAGCGATGAGGAAAGCAGGAGATGAAAGCCGAGGAACCCGCCGACGCCCACTCCTGCGGCTACCGATCGCAGGCCGTGGGGCCACGTGACTCCCATCCGCCCAAACTCGACACGGTTGCCGGCGAGGAACACGACGAGCGGCGGGACGAGCGTGTAGGCGAGCGCTCCCAATGGGCTGAGACGTCCGGCGATCGAGGCCGACAGCAGCGCCGCGGCTACAGCCAGCGCAGGCCGCCGCCATCCCGGGGCGCCCTCGGTGGCGAGGATCCAGCCCAGAGCGAAGAACGTGGCATGGACCGCCGCGCCCGCCGCCGCCCAGCCCAGCCGGTTCGGCAGGCCTTGGGTCAAGTCGACCGTCAGCGCCGCGGTGGTGAGCGTGATTCCTCCCGCGGCAGCGAGCCAGCAAGCCGTCGCGACCGAGCTCGCGGGCGTGCTCCGCGACGGCTCAAAGCGAGCGCTCAGCAGCAGCATCGGCCAGGGCCTCCACGCACATCACGGACAGGCGCTCATCGAGAGTCCGGCCGGCCTCGCCCAGAAGTCGCTCGAGCGCTTCGCCGTGCGAAAGTCGCGCGCGATAGGGGCGGTCCGAGGTCAGGGCATCGTAGACATCGGCGACGGCCACGATCCGGGCACCCAGCGGAATCGACTCGCCGCGGAGGCCGTCGGGATAGCCGCTGCCATCGAGCCGCTCATGGTGATGGAGGACGATCCTCGCGCCCTCGTCAAAGAATTCGAGCGGCGCAACGATCTGGGCGCCCGCCACCGGATGGCGCCGCATGACTTCCCACTCGTCATCCGAGAGCGGGCCCGGCTTCCGAAGAATGCCTTCCGGCACGCCGATCTTGCCGAGGTCGTGAAGCAAGCCCGCTTGGGCGATGGTCTCCACAGCACCGCCCTCGAGTCCCGCGTCCAGCGCGATGCGCCGAGCGAGCCGCGCCACGCGCTCGGAGTGGCCGCGGGTGTACGGATCCTTGGCCTCCAGCGCATTGGCCAATCCCAGCAGGCTCTGAAAGATCGCGCCCTGCAGCCGCCGGTAGGTCTTCTTCAGGTCCACGGCGTACTGGAGGGACTGCTGATAGGCCGCGCGAAGTCGGTCGTGGGTCCGCGTGAGCTCGCGCTCGCGTCCGAGCGAGGCTTCGTACAGCGACTTGAGGTCGCGCGCATAGGACAGGGCCTGCGAGAGCGCTACCTCTCCGGCCATACCGGCGCCTCCGGAAGGAGTGCGCGGACCAGCGTGAGCAGCGCCAGCGGCGAGAAGGGCTTGGTCAGGTACTCATCGGCGCCGGCGGCGAATCCCCGGGCGCGATCCGCGGCCTGACCGGCGGCGGAGAGCATGACGATGCGCATGGCGATGCCGTCCGGGGACTGCCGGAGCCGCCGGCACACCTCGAGGCCGTTGAGCCGCGGCATCTGCACATCGAGCAGCGCGAGGTCCGGGCGCAGCGCCCGCGCCAGCGCGAGCGCGGCGTCGCCATCCACGGCGGTAATCACCCGCACCTCGTTGTCCTCGAGCGTAAAGCGAACGAGCTCCAGGATGGCGGGCTCGTCGTCGGCCACGAGGATGGTCGTCATGCCGTCCCGGCAATGCGAGGGACGTGCCACAGCGGGAAAGCGCGGGAAATCTGCGAATGAGGGAGCGGTGACTCGAGAGCCTGCCCCCGGAACAGTGCAGGCCGCCCCGCCGATTGCACCTCGGCCAGGGCAGAAGCCGGGGCAAGAGCGCCCCGGAGAGAGCCGCTAGCGGCCGTTCTTGCTTGCGACCTGCAGCCGCGTCTGGGCGCGCTGAAGCGCGGTGAGGGCCCGGCTGTAGTCAATGTCTTCCTCCGGGCCGCGGGCGCTCCGGCCCGCGAGACGCTGCTCGGCGCGCTGGCGGGCCCGCTCGGCGCGGTCGCGATCGATCTCCCCGGGACGCTCGGCATGCTCCGCCAGGATGATCACGCGATCATTGCTCACCTCAGCGAATCCTCCGGCGACCGCGAGGTGCCGCTCGTCGCGCCCTTGCCGGTAGATGACCTCGCCGCAGCCGAGTGTCGTCAGAAACGGCGCATGCCCCGGCAGGACGCCGAAGTATCCCTCCGAGCCGGGGGCCACCACCTCGTCGACCTCGGTGGAGACGAGCTGCCGAATGGGCGTCGCGAGCTCGAAGCGCATCGGGGCTACTTCACCTCGCGCATCTTCCGGGCCTTCTCCACCGCCTCGTCGATGCCGCCCACCATGTAGAAGGCCTGCTCCGGCAGGTCGTCGTGCTTGCCCTCGACGATCTCCTTGAACCCGCGGATCGTGTCGCCCAGCTTCACATACCGTCCCTGCTGGCCCGTAAACGCTTCCGCCACGGAGAACGGCTGCGAGAGGAAGCGCTGAATCTTCCGCGCGCGCGACACGATCAGCTTGTCTTCGTCGGAGAGCTCCTCCATACCGAGGATGGCGATGATGTCCTGCAGGTCCTTGTAGCGCTGCAGCGTGGACTGCACCGCGCGGGCCGTCTGGTAATGCTCGGCGCCCAGGATCACGGGGTCGAGGATCCGCGACGTCGAGGCCAGCGGATCGACGGCCGGATAGATGCCCAGCTCGGCGATTTGGCGGGACAGCACCGTGGTCGCATCCAAATGGGCGAACGCGGTGGCCGGTGCGGGATCGGTGATGTCATCGGCGGGCACGTAGATGGCCTGGACCGAGGTAATGGAGCCCTTCTTGGTCGAGGTGATCCGCTCCTGCAGAGCGCCCATCTCGGTGCCCAGTGTCGGCTGGTAGCCCACGGCCGAGGGCATGCGGCCCAGCAGCGCCGAGACTTCAGATCCCGCCTGGGTGAAGCGGAAGATATTGTCGATGAAAAGCAGGACGTCCTGCCCCTCTTCGTCACGGAAGTACTCGGCCGAGGTCACGCCCGTCAGCGCCACTCGGAGGCGGGAGCCGGGCGGCTCGGTCATCTGGCCAAAGATGAGGGCGGTCTTCTCGATCACGCCCGACTCCTTCATCTCATTCCAAAGGTCATTGCCCTCGCGGGTGCGCTCCCCCACTCCGGCGAAGACGGAGATGCCGCCGTGCTGCTTGGCGATATTGTTGATCAGCTCCATGATCAGCACGGTCTTGCCGACACCTGCCCCGCCGAACAGGCCGGTCTTCCCGCCCTTGGTATACGGCTCGAGCAGGTCCACGACCTTGATCCCGGTCTCGAACATCTCGACCTTGGTGGACTGCTGCTCGAAAGACGGCGCCGGCCGATGAATCGGATAGCTCTTGCCCGTCTTGACGGGCCCGGCCTTGTCCACGGGCTCGCCCGTGATGTTCAGGATGCGGCCAAGGGTTTCATTCCCGACCGGGATGGTGATCGGCTGGCCCGTATCGACCACGGGCATGCCGCGGATGAGCCCGTCGGTGGCCGCCATGGCGACGGCGCGCACCTGGCTCTCGCCGAGATGCTGCGCCACCTCGAGAACGAGCTTGGAGGAGTACGCGAAGATGTCGGTGCTGCCCGCGCCCGGCACCTCCAGGGCATTGTAGATCGCGGGCAGCTTGCCCGGCTCGAACTCCACGTCCACCACCGGCCCGATCACCTGAACGATCTTGCCCTGATTCATTCCGAACTCCTTTGGTCAGTCATCGCACGGCTCACGCTTCGACGGCTTGCCTGAGCGCCTCGGCGCCGCCGACGATATCCAGCAGCTCCTTGGTGATGCGCTCCTGGCGGGCCTTGTTGTACTGGATGGTCAGCACCCCGATCATCTCCTTCGCGTTCTTGGTCGCCGCCTCCATCGCGGTCATCCGCGCCCCGTGCTCGCCCGCCACCGATTCCATGAGCGCGCGGAACACCTGGGTGGTGACATGGCGAGGCAGGAGCGCGGCAAGGATGGCCTCCGGGCTGGGCTCGTAGATATAGTCCCCCGCCGTCTGCCCCTCTTTCGCCTCGGCCGCCTCGATGGGCAGCAGCCGCTCCCGGCGGACACGCTGGACCGCTACCGACCGGAACTCGTTATAGATGAGGTGCACCTCATCCACCTCGCCGGCCAGGTAGTCCTGCATGAGCTGTCCCGAAAGCTCCTGGGCGTGGGCATAGGCGAGCCGGTCGAAGAAGCCCAGCATCTCGGACTTCACCGACCACTGCCGCCGGCGATAGAAGTCTCGCGCCTTCTTGCCGACCACGACCAGGGTCAGATCGGTCTCGCCGCCTTCACGCAAGAAGGCGAGCGAAGCGCGAAGGATATTCGAGTTGAACGCGCCGCAGAGACCCTTGTCGGCGGTGATGATGACAAGCCGCCTGCGTCCCGTCGTGCGCCGCGCCAGGAGCGGATGCGCTTCAGTTCCCGCCCGCGCGACGAGATTGGCGAGCAGCTCGGCCATCTTGAGCGCGTACGGCCGCGCCTCCAGAATGCGCTCCTGGGCCCGGCGGAGCTTGGCCGCCGCCACCAGCTTCATGGCGCGGGTGATCTTCTGGGTGGATTCGACCGAGCGAATCCTGCGCCGGATATCCCTGAGCGTGGCCATGGAGCTCGCGCGCTACGCGGCCTTGATGCCCCGCGAGGCCATGAACTCGGCCTTGGCGTCGGTGATCGCTTTCGTCAGTCCGTCGCGCAAATCGTCGTGGAGCTCCTTCTTGTTGGCGATGTCGGCGAGAAGCTGGGCGTGCGTGCGGTCGATATACGGAAAGAAGAACTCCTCGAACGACGGGACCTGGTCCACCGGCACATCGTCCAGCAGGCCCTGGGTGCCCGCGAAGATGATCGCGATCTGCCGCTCGATCGGCAGCGGCACGTACTGTTTCTGTTTGAGGACCTCCACCATCCGCTGGCCGCGGGCGAGCTGCTGCTGCGTGGCCTTGTCGAGGTCGGAGCCGAACTGGGCGAAGGCCGCCAGCTCCCGGAACTGGGCGAGATCGAGCCGCAGCTTGCCGGCGATCTGGCGCATCGCCTTGATCTGGGCGGATCCGCCGACCCGGGAGACTGACAGGCCGACGTTCACGGCGGGACGGATGCCGGAGAAGAACAGGTCCGACTCCAGATAGATCTGCCCGTCGGTGATGGAGATCACGTTGGTCGGGATATAGGCGGACACGTCGCCCAGCTGGGTCTCGATGATCGGCAGCGCGGTCAGCGAGCCGCCGCCGAGCTCGTCATTGAGCTTGGCCGCCCGCTCGAGCAGTCGAGAGTGCAGGTAGAAGACGTCGCCGGGATACGCCTCACGCCCGGGCGGCCGCCGCAGCAGCAGTGAGAGCTGCCGGTACGCCGTCGCATGCTTGGACAGGTCGTCGTAGATGCAGAGAGCGTGACGGCCGGAGTCGCGGAAGTACTCGCCCATGGCGCAGCCCGCGTACGGGGCGATGTACTGCAGCGGCGCGGATTCGGAGGCCGAGGCGAGGATCACGGTGGTGTAGGCCATGGCGCCGGTGTCCTCGAGCACCTTTACCACCTGCGCCACGGTGGACCGCTTCTGACCGATGGCGACATAGAAGCAGTACACTCCCTGCCCCTTCTGATTGATGATCGTGTCCACGCCGATGGCGGTCTTGCCGGTGCCGCGGTCTCCGATGATGAGCTCGCGCTGGCCGCGCCCGATGGGGATCATGGCGTCGATGGCCTTGAGGCCCGTCTGCAGCGGCTCCTTGACCCCACGCCGGTCCACCACGCCCGGAGCGTAACGCTCGATGGACCGAAACTCCTTGGTCTCGATGGGCCCCTTCCCGTCCACCGGCTGGCCGAGGGCATTGACGACGCGCCCGACGAGCGCCTCTCCGACGGGCACCTGGGCGATGCGCTTGGTCCGGGTGACGAGGTCGCCTTCCTTGATCTTGGTGTCGGCGCCCAGGAGCACGGCGCCCACGTTGTCGGCTTCGAGGTTGAGCACGAGACCGAAGACGTCGCCCGGGAACTGGAGCAGCTCGCCGGACAAGGCCTTCTCGAGGCCGTAGATGCGGGCGATGCCGTCGCCCACCTCGATGACGCGCCCGGCTTCCTTGAGGTCGATCTCGGCCTCATAACCCTGAAGCTGGCGCTTGATGATTTCGCTGATCTCTTCCGCCTTGATCATGTGCTATCCCCTTGCCAGCCGCTCGCGCATCCGCGCCAGCTGCCCGTCGAGACTGCCGTCGAGAATGAGACTGCCGACCTGCGCGATGAAGCCGCCCAGGAGCGTGGAATCCACCTGCTCTTCGACGAGAATGCGCTTGTCCAGCGCCCGCTCGAGGCGCGCGGCGAGCTGCCGCTTCTCCTCCTCGGTGAGCGCCACCGCCGAGCGCACCCGCGCCCGGGCCTGCCCGAGGTCCTCGTCCAGGAGGACGCGGTATGCCTCGGTGATCTCGCCAAGGTGATCGATGCGCCCGCGCTCCGCGACGAGGCCGACGAAGTCCTGGACGAGCTTCCCGCACCCGGCCTTCTTCGCGAGGGCGACGGCGATGCCGCGCCGATCCGCGGGCTTGATCCAGGGCCGCGTGAGCACATCGCGGATCTCAGGGTCGCTGCCGACGGCGCCGAGGAACGCGTCCAGCTCGGCGCCCACCGCCGGGGCCGACGCGGCCTCCCGCGTGATCATGTGCAGCGCCTTGGCGTAGCGCCGCGCGGTGGCTTCCCTCGCCCGCATTGAATCAGCTGACTTTCTCGACGCGCGCGATGGCGTCGGCGACGATCCGGCGGTGGTCCTCGTCCCGGAGGCTCTTCTTGATCAGGCGCTCGGCGATGGAGGTGGCGAGCTCGCTCACCTCCTGGCGCAGCTCCTGCCTCGCGCGGCGGATATCCTGGCTCATTTCGGCGCGGGCCGATTCCACGAGGCGCGCCGCTTCGGCGCGCGCCGCCTCGACCAGCCGGCGCTGCTCTTCGGCGGCCTCCTTGAGGGCGGCGGCGCGGATGGCCTGCGCCTCGGCGTGCGCGGCCTGGATCTTTCCCGCGTGCTCTTCGCGCTCACGCTGGGCCTCGGCGCGCGCGGCCTGGGCTTCGTCGAGCGACTTCCGGATGGCCTCGGCCCGCTCTTCCATCTTCCCTACGAGCGGGCGGTAGAGTAGCTTGGCGAGGAGGAAGAGCAGCAGGCCGAAATTCACCACCTGGATGATGAGCGACTTGTCCAGGTTGATGAGGCCTCCGCCCTCCGAGGCGAGCGCCAGAGACGGCAGCAGTCCGAGCAGGAGCGCAGCGATGGCGAGGACGCGACTCATGGTGAATTCTCCGGCCTCGAAACGAGATTTTGTGAAATAAGGAACAAACGCTACAGAAGTATCACGCGCTTTCGAAAACTGTCAAGGGGCATCGGGACCGCGACGGGCAATGACCCCGCCGCCAATGACGAGATCATCCCGATAGAAGACGACGGACTGTCCAGGCGCAGGCGCACGCTGGGCGACGGCGAAGTCGACCCGGACCCACCCCTGCCCTACCGGCGACAGGAAGGCGGCGGCCGGTATATGGCTATGGCGAATCTTGGCCATGACCTCGATAGGCTCATCAAGCGCCTCGATGGAGATCAGATTCACCTGCTCGGCCCACAGGGATTTCACCTCGACCTCGTCAGCCCCACCCACCACTACCGTATTGCGCTCGGGATCAAGCGTCGTGACATAGAGCGGCCGTGTCCCGGCCAGGCCCAGGCCCCGGCGCTGGCCCACCGTGTAATTGGCCAGGCCGCCATGCTCGCCGAGGACATTCCCCTGTCCGTCCACGATGGGGCCGGGGCGGAACGCCCGTGGGACGCGGCGACGGAGGAATCCCCGATAATCGTCGTCCGGAATGAAGCAGATCTCCTGGCTTTCGGGCTTGTCGGCCGTGACCAGGCCTAAGGCCCGCGCTTTGGCGCGGACCTCCTCCTTGCTCAGGTCGCCCACGGGAAAGCGCGCCGCGGCCAGCTGCGACTGGCTGAGCGGCCAGAGAAAATCGGACTGGTCTTTGTGCGGATCGCGGCCCCGCCAGAGCAGATAGCGCCCCGACTTCTCATCGTGGCTGATCCGCGCGTAATGGCCCGTGGCGACGGCCGCCGCGTCCCACGCTCGAGCGCGACGGAGCAGCGAGCCGAACTTGACGTCGCGGTTGCAGGACACGCAGGGCACCGGCGTCCGGCCGGCCTCGTACTCACGGGCGAACCCCTCGATGACGGTTTCGTCGAATTCCCGCTCGCTATTGAGCAAGTAATAGGGAATCCCGAGCCGGCTCGCGACCTGGCGCGCGTCGTCCACCGTCTCGGGCGAGCAGCAGCTCCCGAAACGACGAGCGGCCTCGTCCGGCTCGCGCCACGGCCACACACGCAGCGTCACGCCCACCACGTCGTGCCCTTGCTCGACGAGCAGAGCCGCCGCGACAGAGGAGTCCACCCCGCCGCTCATGCCGACGACAATGCGCTCGCTCATGGAGTTCCCGCCACGCTTTCGATCTTACGCCCGGCCGGAAGTGATCAGCTCGGTGAGGCGATCCAGCTCCTCGCGCGATGTGTAGGCGATCTCGATCCGGCCCGAGCGCTCGCTGCCGATGAGGCGCACGCGGGTCGCCAGCGCCGAGCGAAGCGCGTTCTCGACAGCCGCGAGTTCCGGAGAGCGACGAAGCTGGCGCCGCGCGGGCTTACTGCGCTTGAGCTGCACGCCTTCCTCAGTGGCGCGCACGGACCATGAGTGGGCCAGGATCTCCTCGCGCAGCCTGAGCTGATCGGCAGGCGAGGGGAGGGACAGGAGCGCGCGCGCATGCCCCATCGTGAGCCGGCCGGACCGCAAATCGGCCTGGATCAGCTCGGGCAACTTGAGCAGCCGCAGGCAGTTGGCGATGCTGCTCCGGTCGCGACCCACGCGCTGGGCGAGCTCTTCCTGCGTCCAGCCGAATTCGGCCAGAAGCCGTTGATAGGCCTCCGCCTCCTCCATCGGGTTCAGGTCTTCGCGCAGCAGATTCTCGACCAGGGCCAATTCAAGGCTCTGGGCATCCGTGCTCTCGCGCACCACCGCCGGGATATGAGTCAAGCCGGCAAGCTTGGCGGCCCGCCACCGCCGCTCGCCCACAATGAGCTCGTAGCCTGTCCCTCGCCGTCGAACCACCACGGGCTGGAGAACCCCAGTTTGGCGAAATGAGGCGGCGAGATCGTGTAACCCTTTGTCATTAAAGTCTTTTCTGGGCTGCCTCGGATTGGGGCTGATCGATTCAATCGGCAGCTCGCTTATCGAGGTGGCAGGGCCTGACTCGGGAGTAGAGGAGAGCAGCGCCCCGAGTCCACGACCCAATCCGTGTCGGTTAGCCATGGGCCAGCACCTCCTTGGTGAGCTCGAGATAGGCCGTTGCCCCGGATGAGCGGAGGTCGTAGAGCATAATCGGCTTGCCATAGCTCGGCGCTTCGGTGAGCCGGATATTGCGGGGAATGATCGTGGTCATGACCTGGCCGCCAAGATGTTGGTGTACTTCGGCCTTCACTTGGGCGGCGAGGCTGGTTCGGCCATCGAACATGGTGAGCACGATGCCTTCGACTTTGAGGTGGGGATTCAGCCGTTCCCGCACGAGGCTGATGGTCTTGAGAATATGGGCCAGACCCTCCAGAGCGTAATACTCGCACTGGAGCGGAACAAGGGCGGAGTCAGCGGCCGCCAGGGCATTCAGCGTAAGCAAACCCAGAGAAGGCGGGCAGTCGACGATCACATAATCATAGTCTTCCTTGGCCGGCGAGAGGGCCCGCTCAAGACGGCGCTCGCGATCGTTGACCGTTACGAGCTCGATCTCGGCCCCTACCAGATCGATGTCGGCCGGCACTATTGACAGAAAGCTCAGGCTCGTATCCAAGACCGCGTCCTTGAGTGGAATACCCTCGAGGAGCACATGGTAGATGGTGCGAGAGAGAGTATTCTTGTTCACCCCGAGGCCGGTAGTCGCATTGCCTTGGGGATCAAGGTCGACCAAGAGCGTCTTCTTCTCAGCGAGGGCAAGTCCGGCCGCTACATTTACCGCCGTGGTCGTCTTTCCCACTCCGCCCTTTTGATTAACAACAGCAATGGTTCGGCCCACTTAGCCTCCTGGTGTTCCACGTGGAACGTTTTGAGTACGGGTTCAAGCCTCGTTCCACGTGAAACAATACTCTAGGGTCCAGGAAAGCTCAAGATTTCCGAGAGGCTATGAGGAAGGATCTCTTTAGCCCAAGAGCGGAGAAGGGGACCGTCTCCCAGCGAGCGGCGAGGGTCGGCGGCATCGCCGGCAGCTTCCCAGGCTTAGGAGGCCCGGGCGCGATGAAAACACCTCCAGGCTTCAGATACTCAGCGACTGCGGCAAGCAAGGTCCGAGTCTGAGCAATAGCACGAGAAAGCGCAACATCGAAAAAGCCTGATTTTTCAGGATGTTGCTTGATGGTCACCTCGGCTCGCCCTTCGAGAACTTCTACATCCCCGAGGTCCAGCTCTCGCTTGAGAGTTGAAAGGAATGACAGCCGCTTCCTCTTGGCCTCGATGAGCGTGAGCTGGATCCTGGGCTCGACGATGCGCAGCGGGATCCCCGGTATTCCGGCGCCGGCACCGATGTCCACCACCTTGATCCCACCATCGGGAAGCAGGGGAAGCAGCAAGAGAGAATCCTGGAAGAGAACGCGACCGATCGCCGCCGGTGAGTCGAGGGCGGTCATGCGATGTACGCGATTCCAGGCGAGCAGAAGGTCGAGGTAGCGAGAGAACCGTTCGCGCTCCGCCGCGGATGCCGCGCGCCCGGTCACGGCGCGGATGGTGTCGGTGAGCGGAGCGAGGGGGTCGCGCTGAGCGGCGGCCACCGCTACTCGGCGGCTTGGCCGGCGAGGACGGAAACAACGGCAGCGGATGGGGCGAGGCCAGAAATCGCGAGCGCTACAGTCACGCCTTCTTGCCGGAGCGAACGGGCACCTTGCTGACCTTGGCGCCCCGTTCCATATACTTCTGCTGCGCGATCTGGAGCACGTTGGAAAGCGTCCAGTAGAGCACGAGCCCCGAGGGCAGATTCAAGAACATGAAGGTGAACACGACGGGCATGAAGAGCATCATCTTCGCCTGGCGCGGATCGCCCATCACCGGCGTCATCTTCTGCTGCACGAACATCGAGACGCCCATCAGGATCGGCAGCACGTAGGTCGGATCGTGCGCCGCCAGGTCGCAGATCCAGACGCAGTGCCCACCGAGCCACGGAAACCATTTTGGCAGCGTGCCCAGGTCGATGAACGGCGCGTTCTGCATCTCGACGGCCACTGAGAGCGCGACGTAGAGCGCATAGAAGATCGGAATCTGGACGATCATGGGCAGGCAGCCGCCCAGCGGGTTCACCTTGTGCTCGCGGTACAGCGCCATGGTCTCCTGCTGGAGGCGCTGCGGGTCGCTCTTGTATTTAGACCGAAGCGCATTGATCTGGGGCTGCAGCGCCTGCATCGATCTCATCGAGGTCATGCTCTTCACCGTGAGCGGGAAGAACACAACCTTGGTGATGATCGTGAGCAGGATGATCGCCACGCCGTAGTTGCGCGTGTAGGTGAAGAAGAGATTCAGCAGCCAGAGAATGGGCACCGCGAGCCATTCCATCGGCAGGCCGCCATAGGCCTGGGGCATGGGGAAGCCGCCGAAGAAAATCGATTTCTCGAGGCCTACTCCGATGGCCTTGAGCCGGTCATGCTCCTTGGGCCCGAGATAGAGCTCCGCGCGACCCTCCCACGCCTGGCCGGGCTGTAGCTGGGGCAGGGGCGCTCGCAGCGCGACTTGGGCCAGCTCGACCGGCTTGGCTTGCTCAGGCTTGGACTCGCTCAGCTTGGTCTCCACCAATTGGAAGCCCGGGCTTCGCGGGATCAGGGCGGCCAGATACCACTCGCTCTCGAGTGCCACCCACTGCCCATCGCCGGCTCTATCCCCGATCTTCGCCAGAGCTTCGCGCTGCACCGCGCCTTGGGTCATCTGAGCGAATCGAATGGGGTGCTGCCCCTGAAACGCCTCCGTGACGTCCTTGGGCAGCTCGATCGGCGCTCTCCAGGGGATCAGGATCTGGGCGCTCTGGGCCACGCTGTGGCGATTTTCGACTTTGATGTCCTGCTCGATCAGGTAGTTGTCGGCCCGGAATCGAAGCGTTTGGGTAATGCGCAGCCCAAATCCGTCCTCGCCCACCATCCGGAGCTCTCCCTCAGGCCGCTCCTTGCTGAGCTGGATCGAGTCTCCGGACAGCATGAATGCGAGCGGGCGAGGGGCCTGTCCCGCCCGCACCACCTCGAGCCCCCGGGAGGCAAGCAATCCTGGGGCAACCAATGGCTTCTGGCCCCGATAATTGAGCTCCCATTTCCTGACCTGGCCCCCCTGGGTGGTAATCTCGGCCCGGTAGAGCGGCGTTTCGATCACCGCCACGCGGTCGGGGACCGTGGTGACGCCCTTGGCGGGCAGGGGAGGGACGGCGCTGGGCGGCGTGGGCGTTGGCGCGACGGCTCCGGGGGGCGGTCCAGCAGGTCCCGGCGCGGGACTCTCGGTCTTCTGCGGAGGTGGCGCAACGGGCTTGGTGTCCGGCGGCTGGACAAACAAGATCTGATAGATCAATAAAACGGCCACCATCAACATGGCGGCCCAAATCGCCCGCTTCTCCATTAGGCTCCCGAGTTCTCCCGTCTTTTCGCTTTCGCCGGCGGTGGCGGATCATAGCCGCCCGCCTGCCACGGATGGCAACGAGCGACGCGCCTCGCGGTCAGCCATCCTCCGCGCAGCAGCCCATGCGCACTCAAAGCCTGCCGCCCATATTCCGAACAACTGGGCTCGAAGCGGCACACCGCCGGTAGCAGCGGCCGCAGCAGCAATTGATAACCGCGTACGAGGAAGGCCGCGGCCCGGCCGGCGGCGCCGTTCACGCCTCACCCCGCGCCGCGCGCGTCACGGCGGCGATCGCCCGCCGCATATCAGCCATCAGGTCGCCGAAGGCCCGGCTCAATGCGACAGGACGCGCCACAAACATCATCTCGACCTTGTTGGGCAGCGCCGAGCGCTGTCGCCGGTAGGCCTCTCGCAGCCTACGCCGCGCGCGGTTACGGCTCACCGCGCCCCGCACCTGTCGACTGACGGCAAAGCCGACCTTGGGTCCTCCGTCCCCGACGCGCCAGAGCAGGACGAAGCCCGGTTGTTCTTCCCGCTTGCCCTGCTGGAAAACCGCCTGGATGTCACCGGCGTGCCGAAGTCGTTCGTGGCGAGGGAGCGACAGCGCTGCGCCGCGGTGGCGGGTCACGCTGGCTAGACGGCGAGACGCTTGCGTCCCTTCGCGCGCCGCCGTTTAAGCACTTTCCTTCCGCCCTGCGTCTTCATTCGCTCGCGGAAGCCGTGCGTCTTCTTCCGGCGACGCACATTCGGTTGAAATGTCCGCTTCATGGAGGAACTCCTCCTCTCGGTCGGAGAACCTCCGTAGTCTACTGAGCGCTCTATACCAAGTCAAGGCACGCAACCCCTTGCGATGGTGAACCCCGCATGATAAGGTCCGAACTCCCACGCACTCCGCGCAGTGAGGCCGGGCTGGCCGGCGCTCTTGGTGAGGAGCGAAACGCGGGGCGAGCTCTTCCCCGTTCGTAGTCGGTTGAGACGATGACAGGTTGCGACCCGGTCCGCCGCAGCGCCGACCCATATAGCCAGCCCAGCCGAAGCGCTCATGGTTATCCACACCTGTGGATAACTCTGTGTGTAACTCTCCGGCTGGGCCCCGCTCAAGGTATTGGAAATGCTTGACTCTTTGTGGAAACGCCTCCTCGGGGCACTTGAGGGCAAGATCCCTGAAACAGCACTGGACTCCTGGCTCCGCCCCTGCCGGCTCGCGGCCCTCGACGGCGATCTCGTGCGAATTCTCGCGCCCAGTCAATTCGCGCGCGATTGGCTGGCTCAGCACCACGTGCAGGCCCTGGAAACCGCGGCCCGCGACGTCCTCGGCGGAAATCCGCGCGTGCTCATCGACGTCGACCGAGACACGGGGCGGCCCATCGCCGTCGCGGCCACTGATCCGTCCCCCACGGCGCTTCGAACCGGGCTGTCCTCCCGCTACACGTTCCAGTCGTTCGTCGTCGGCAACTCCAATCAGTTCGCCCAGGCGGCCTGTCAGGCGGTCGCGGAGCTGCCCTCCAAGGCGTACAACCCGCTCTTCATCTATGGCGGCGTCGGCTTGGGCAAGACGCACCTCCTGCACGCCGTCGGCCACGAAATCGCGCGCCTCTATCCCGCGATGCGCCTGCTCTATCTCTCCTCGGAGCGGTTCACGAACGACCTCATCAATGCCATCCGCTACGACCGCACCGCGGAGTTCCGCGCCAAGTACCGCACCATTGACCTCCTGCTGATCGACGACGTCCAGTTCATCTCGGGCAAAGAGCGGACCCAGGAGGAGTTCTTCCACACGTTCAACGATCTCTACGAGGCCCGGAAACAAATTGTCGTCTCCTCGGACTCCGCTCCCAAGGAGATCCCGGAAATCGAGGAGCGGCTTCGCTCCCGTTTCGAGTGGGGCCTGATCGCCGACATCCAGCCGCCGGATTTCGAGACCCGCGTAGCGATCCTCAAGAAGAAAGCTGAAATCGAGCGAGTCCGCCTCCCCGACGACGTCGCCTACCTCATCGCCTCCCGCATCAAGGCCAATATCCGGGAAATCGAGGGCTCGCTCACCCGCATGATCGCCTTCTGTTCGCTGACCGGCCGCGAGATGAGTGTCGATTTGGCCCAGGAGGTTCTCTCCGAGCTCTGGGGCGAGGAGGACCGCATCATCACGGTCGAGCACATCCAGCGGAAAGCCTCCGAATTCTTCGGGATCAAGCCGTCCGACATGCGCGCCAAGAATCGGACCAAGACCGTCGCTCTCCCGCGGCAGATCGCGATGTTCCTGGCCCGACAGCTCACCCATCAGTCGCTGGCCGAGATCGGCCGCGCCTTCGGCGGCAAGGACCATACCACCGTCCTCCACGCCGTGGACAAGATCCAGGGATTGCTCCGCGAGGATCCCAAATTCAAGAAGACCATCGACTCACTTACCCAGAGCATCAATTCGTGATCCACGCCTCCCGTCGCTCCATCCACGCCCCTGTCCACATCGGCGGTCCGGCCAACTCACCCCGCCACCATCGCTTTTCCGCTCCCACGCGCTACCCACATCTCCGCCTAGTGCTACGACGACGGAGTTTTGTGGTTTACTCTCCCTAAACACGGAGATTCTTATGGAAGTCCATGTGGACCGTGATGCGTTCCTCCGAGGGCTCCAGATGGTGCACAACATTGTTGAGCCCAGACAGACGCTGCCCATCCTGGCCAATGTGCTGCTCGAGGCCCAGGGGGAGACGGTGCGGATGACCGCGACGGATTTGGAGGTTGGAGTGCGAGTGTCGGCACCTGCGAAAGTCGCCGCGCCGGGAGCCATTACGATCTCGGCGCGGAAGCTGATGGAGATCGTCAAGGAATTGCCGGCCGCTCCCTTGGCGCTCAAGGTGCAGGAGAATGCCTGGGTCGCTCTCCGCTGCGGTGGAGTCTCTTACAAGCTGGTCGGGCTGACGCCTGAGGACTTTCCAGCGGTGGGCGATGGCGGGGCCGCGAGCTGGATCACGCTGGACGGCAAGATGCTCCGCGACATGCTTGCCCAGACCACCTTTGCCATTTCCCATGATGAGAGCCGTTATGCTCTCAACGGCGTGCTGTTCGCCGTGCAGGAGAAAGAGCTGCGACTCGTGGCGACGGACGGGCACCGGCTGGCGCTGGCCGTGCGGCCACTGCCCGCGGGGGGATCTAGCGTGTCCGGGATCGTCCCGCGGAAGGCCGTCCAGGAGATCGCGCGCATCGTGGGCTCGGGCGAGGACGTTCAAGTTGCCATCAGCGAGAACCAGTTCATGATGCGAATGCCGAATGTCCTGCTGATGGCGCGACTGATCGAGGGAACATTTCCGAACTACGAGCAGGTCGTGCCCCGAGCGCATCCGCATCGGATCACGATGTCGCGTGGCGCTCTGACGGCCGCATTACGGCGGGTCTCGGTGCTCTCGGAGGAGCGTACCAAGCCGGTGAAATTCGTCCTCGGGCCAGGGACGCTCAAGCTGGCCGCGTACAGCCCTGATTTTGGCGAGGCGGAGGAGCAGATGGAAGTTCAGTACACGGGCGACGAGATCACGATCGGGTTTAACTCACGCTACGTCTTGGATGCGCTGGGCGCGCAGACGGCCGAGCAGATCGTGCTCGAAGTGAAAGACGGTTTGAGCCCCGGAGTGATCAAAAGCTTCGAGGAGGAGGGGTCGCTCTGTGTTATCATGCCTATGAGGATTTGACATCTTATGGGAGCGAAAATCGGTGCATCTTGAATGGGTAGAATTTTCCGATTTTCGTAATTACCGAAGCCTCTCCCTCACAGTAGCCTCAAGCCTCAATATCCTGACGGGCCCCAATGCCCAGGGGAAAACCAATCTCCTGGAGGGGCTCGCGTTGCTGCTGGTCGGTCGTTCCTTCCGAGGCGCCAAGCCGGCGGAGCTGCCCCACTGGGACTCCACGGGCGCCGTCGTCACGGGCCAGATCCGGCGGATGGAGACCGCGCGTCCCTTGCGGCGGATGGTGAGCCAGCGGGAAGACGGCGCCTGGATGGTTTCTGGAGAGGGATGCGCCTGGGCTCGGGCAATCCCATTCGGCTGGCAGGATCTCGCGATTCTGACCAATGGGCCCCAGGCGCGCCGGAATTTCCTGGACGGCTTCGCGGGCAAGCTGTACCCGGCTCACCTGACGGCGCTGAACCGCTATCGCCAAATCCTAGCCCGCCGGAACCACCTCCTCCAGGGCGGCCTCGACCTGGCCACCCTTAAAGAGCGGATTGCGCCGTGGAATGAGCAGCTGGTTCGGGTCGGGCTCGAGCTGCTGAGCCGCCGGCGCACCGCGGCCGCCTCCCTCGGGGCCGAGGCAGCCCGGCTCTACCCGCAGCTGGCCGGAGAGGGGCAGGTTCGCCTCGAGTACCGTTGCGCCCTCGGGCCGAATCCGACGGAAGCCAATTTCGTTGAGGCACTCGAGGGGCGCTTGGCGGATGAGCAGCGGCGGGGACAGACCCTGTCCGGGCCTCATCGCGACGACCTGTTGATCGAGGTGGACGGGCGGGACCTGAGAACGTTCGGATCGCGAGGCCAGCAGCGACTCATGGCGCTGGCGCTCAGGCTGGCCGAGGCCGGGCCCGTGGCCGAGGCTGTAGGGAGCAACCCCGTGCTTCTCCTCGACGACGCTCTGTCCGAGCTGGATCCGGCGGTGCAGAGACGCGTGCTCGAGCATATTGCGGGCGCGGGGCAAGTGTTTCTGACCACGGCCGATGCTGCCCTTCCCGATGTCGGGACGGCGGCCTGGTGGGAGGTGAGGGGAGGGCAAGTAACGGACATGACCCCGGCGGCTACGAGAGGAGCGGCCTGATGCCCGAGGGCTACTCCGCCCGGGACATCAAGATCCTGGAGGGCCTCGAAGCCGTCCGGAAGCGCCCGGCCATGTACATCGGTGACACCGGCGCATATGGCCTCCACCATCTGGTTTATGAGCTGGTCGACAATGCCGTGGACGAGGCCATGGGCGGCTTCTGCGACAGCATCAAGGTCATCCTGCACTCGGACGGCTCCTGCTCCGTCGGCGACAATGGACGCGGCATTCCCGTGGACATGCACGAAACAGGCCAGTCGGGCGTCGAGGTGGTCCTGACCAAGCTCCATGCCGGTGGGAAATTCGAGCACTCGGCGTACAAGGTTTCGGGCGGACTCCATGGGGTCGGCGCCTCGGTGGTCAACGCGCTTTCCGAATGGCTCGAGGTGGAGGTCCGGCAGAAGGGGAAGGTTTGGACCCAGCGCTACGAATCCGGAGTGCCCACGGGCGAACTCACGCCAGGCGAGAAGACGTCGAAGCACGGCACCATCGTGCGCTTCAAGCCTGATCCGAAGATCTTCGAGGAGACGTCCTTCTCTTTCGACACGCTCTCGAATCGGCTGCGCGAGATGGCCTTCCTGAACAAGGGCCTTAAGATCGTCATTGCCGACGAGCGCGACGAGCGTACCCATACCTTCCTCTACAAGGGAGGCATCATTGAATTCATCAAGCACCTGAACCAGAACAAGACGCCCATCCATCCCAAGGTGCTGTTCTTCGAAGGGAAGAAGGGCGACATCGAGGTAGAGGTGGCGCTGCAGTACAACGACGGGTACCAGGAGAGCCTCTTCTCGTTCGCCAACAACATCAACACGCGAGAGGGCGGAACCCATCTGACCGGCTTCCGCGCCGCGCTGACCAGTCAGATCTCGAGCTATGCGAAGGCGCAGGGGTATCTGAAGACCTTCAAAGGGGACGTGAGCGGCGATGACGTCCGGGAGGGGCTGACCGCCGTCGTGTCGGTGCGAATTCCCGATCCGCAGTTCGAGGGCCAGACCAAGGCGAAGCTCGGCAATACCGACGTGAAGGGCCTGGTCCAGCAGATCGTCAACGACAGGCTGGCTGAAGCCTTTGAAGAGGATCCCGCGACGGCGCGGAAGATCGCCGACAAGTGCGTCCGCGCTGCGCAGGCCCGCGAAGCCGCCCGAAAGGCGAGAGAGCTCACGCGCAAGAGCGGGCGGGATGACGAGGGCTTGTCGGCCAAGCTGGCCGACTGCTCGGAGCGCGAGCCGCAGTTCCGCGAGCTGTTCCTGGTCGAGGGAGATTCGGCCGGCGGCTCGGCCAAGCAGGGGCGGGACCGCAAGACGCAGGCCGTCCTTCCGCTCCGCGGCAAGATCATCAATGCCGAGAAGGCCCGCTACGACAAGGTCCTGTCCCACAATGAAATCCGGCTCCTCATCTCGGCGATGGGCACCGGAATCGGGCCCGAGGAGTTCGACGTCAGCAAGCTTCGCTACCACAAGATCATCCTGATGACCGATGCCGACGTGGACGGCGCCCACATCCGGACGCTCCTGCTCACGTTCTTCTTCCGTCACATGGTGTCGGTGATCGAGGCGGGGCACCTCTTCATCGGCCAGCCGCCCCTGTTCAAGGTTAAGAAGGGCCGCTCCGAGAAATACCTGATGAGTGAGCGGGAGATGGAGGAGTTCCTGCTTCAGCAGTGGGTCGCGAAGGCGAGCGTCAAGGTGCCGGGTAAGAGCCAGCCGCTTCGCGAGGAGGCGCTCCTCGAGACGCTCAAGAGGGTGCTGGAATTCCGGACGCTGTTCGGCAAGTTCTGCCGGCGCGGGGTCCCGGGTCCCATCCTGGACGGGCTGCTCCGGAAGAAGTTCAAGGCGACCAAGCGCGGCGTCCACGATGCCGAGATCGCGGCGGCTGTTCAGGATGTGGCCAATGAGCTCCCCGGCTGGTCGGGGCGAATCGCGGGCGGGGATAACGGCGACACTACGACGATCCACATCGAGGGACCACAGGCCGTGCAATTCAGCCCCGACCTGCTCAAGTCTCCCGACTATACCCAGCTCTTTGAGTGCCACGCGGAGATCGCGGCCCTTCACAAGGGGCCCTGCACGGTCGTGGACAGCTCGGGCAAGGAAGCGCAAACCAAGACCCTGGACGAGCTGGTGAGGACGGTCATGGCGGCCGCCAAGGACGAGGTGGACGACGTCCAGCGGTACAAAGGGCTGGGCGAGATGAACCCGGAGCAGCTCTGGGAGACGACGATGAACCCGGAGACCCGCACCCTTCTCAAGGTCACCATGGAGGACGCCGTCGGGGCCGACGAGATGTTCACGGTGCTGATGGGCGATGCAGTCGAGCCCCGCCGGGAGTTCATCGAGAAGAATGCGCTCGACGTCGTGAACCTCGACATCTAGGAGCCCGACCGTCCCGTATGAGCCCTGAGCGCCAGACACCGGTTCCGATCGAAGAGGAGATGCGGAAGTCGTACCTCGACTATGCCATGTCCGTGATCGTCGGGCGGGCGCTTCCCGACATCCGCGACGGCCTCAAGCCCGTTCACCGCCGCGTCCTGCACACGATGAACCTGATCGGGCTCAACTGGAATCGGCCGTACAAGAAAAGTGCGCGCGTGGTGGGCGATTGCATGGGCAAGTTCCACCCGCACGGCGACTCGCCGATCTACGAGGCGCTCGTCAGGATGGTCCAGGAGTTCTCGCTGCGGTACCCGCTCGTGGACGGGCAGGGGAACTTTGGCTCCATCGACGGTGACCCGCCGGCGGCCATGCGCTATACCGAGGCGCGGCTCGCCAAGATCGCCCACGAGCTCCTGGCGGACATTGACAAGGACACCGTCGACTTCGTCCCGAACTATGACGAGAAGGAACGGGAGCCGACGGTCCTGCCCACCAAGGTGCCGAATCTCCTGGTCAATGGCTCGTCGGGGATCGCCGTGGGCATGGCGACGAATATTCCGCCGCACAATCTCACCGAGATCGTGAACGCTCTCGTCAAAGTCATCGAGAGTCCCGACGTCACCATCGACGAGCTGATGGAAACGGTCCCGGGCCCCGACTTCCCTACGCGCGGCTATATCTACGGCCGGCAGGGCATCCGGGAGGCCTATACGACGGGGCGCGGCATCATCACGCTTCGGGCGAAGGCCCATGTGGAGAAGATGCGGGGCGGTCGGGAGGCCATCATCGTCACCGAGCTGCCGTACCAGGTAAACAAGTCGGCGCTGATCGAGAAGATCGGCGAGCTGATCCGAGACAAGAAGATCGAAGGCATCTCGGAGCGGCGCGACGAATCGAGTCGCGAGGGCATTCGCATCGTGCTGGAGCTGGGGCGCGGGGAGCTCCCGCAGATCGTGATGAATCAACTCTACAAGCATACCCCGATGCAGAGCACGTTCGGCATCATCATGCTGGCACTGGTGGGTCGGCGGCCACAGGTGGTCAACCTCAAGCAGATGCTCCAGGAGTTCGTCACCTTCCGGCGCGAAGTGGTTACGCGGCGGACCAAGTACGACCTGGCGCGGGCCGAAGAAAAAGCCCACATCCTGGAAGGCCTGCGCAAGGCCGTCGACCACCTGGACGTGGTCATCCGTCTGATCCGGCAGGCCGAAAGTCCGGACGCGGCGAAGGATGCCCTGATGAACCGCCTGGACCTCTCGGAAATCCAGGCCAAGGCGATTCTCGACATGCGGCTGCAGCGCCTGACCCAGCTCGAGCGCCACAAGATCGCGGAGGAGCACGAGCAGACGCTGGCGTTGATCGCCGACCTCAAGGGCATCCTGGCCTCCGAGCAGCGGCTGATGGGCATTATCAAGGACGAGCTCCAGGCGCTGAAGACCGAGTTTGGCGACGAGCGGCGCACGGAGATTCTGGAAGAAACGGCCGACCTCACCATCGAAGACCTGCTGGCCGACGAGGACATGGTGGTGACCATCACGCGCTCCGGCTACATCAAGCGGACGCACGTGGAGGCCTACCGCAGCCAGAAGCGGGGCGGCAAGGGCGTGACGGGCATGGAGACCAAGGAAGAGGACATCGTCGAGGACCTCTTCGTGGCCTCCACGCACTCCTACCTTCTTTTCTTCACCAACAAGGGCAAGGTGCACTGGCTCAAAGTCCACGAGATCCCCGAGGGCGGGCGCATGGCCAAGGGCAAGGCCATGGTCAACGTGCTCTCGCTGGCCGAGGGCGAGCAGGTCGCGACCTGCGTGCCGGTACGCGACTTCGAGTCCGGAGGTTACATCCTCTTCGCTACCAAGCAGGGCACGGTGAAGAAGACCGAGCTCAGCGCTTTCTCCCACCCGCGAGCGGGCGGCATTCTGGGCATCACGCTTGACCCGGGCGACGAGGTCATGGCGGCCCGCCGCACCGACGGGCAGCGCGAGGTGCTGCTCTCGACCAAGCAAGGCATGATCATCCGATTCCCGGAGGACGAGGTGCGCCCCATGGGCCGCACGGCGGGTGGCGTCCGGGGAATCGACGTCGAGGAGGGCGACCAGGTCATCGCGGCCGAGGTGATGCAGGAGGGCGCGAGCGTGCTGACGGTTACCGAGCGCGGATACGGCAAGCGGACGCCGCTGGACGAGTACCGGCTCCAGGGGCGGGCGGGCAAGGGCATCATCGACATCAAGACCGAAGGCCGCAACGGCTCGGTGGTCGGAATGCTCCAGGTTCGCGAGGGAGACGACATCCTGGTCGTGACGACCAAGGGGAAGATGATCCGCATGCACGCCGACGACATCACCAGTCAGGGACGCAATACCATGGGTGTGCGGATCATCGATATCGAGCCCGACGACCACGTGGGCAGCATCGCGCGCGTCGAAGCCGAGCACAACGGCGGCAGCGAGTCATCAGCGTAAACCTCGCCGGGGCGGATGGGCCCGGCGGGGCGTGAGAGGCCGCGATGCGGCCTCTTTTTTTCTTCGTTCCCTCTCCCGTCAGGGGAGAGGGTTAGGGTGAGGGGGGACAGTGCTGGACATAAGGCTGATTCGTGAGGAGACGGCGGCGGTCGAGGGCGCGCTCAAGGCGCGCGGTGAGACGCTCTCCGTCCGCCCGATTCTGGAGTTGGATCAGCGCCGGCGGCAGCTCGTGCGGGAGGCCGAGGACCTCAAGGCCGAGCGTAATCGCGCCTCCGAGGTCATCGGCCAGGCGAAGCGGCGCGGGGAGAGCTCGGATGCGGCGATGGCGCGCATGCGCGAGGTCGGAGAGCGCATCAAGGCCCTCGACGGCCAGATCAAGCAGACGGAAGAGCGGCTCGACGCGCTGCTGCTCGAGCTGCCCAACGTCCCGCATCCAAGCGTGCCGGTGGGACGCTCGGCCGAGGACAACGCCGAGGTCCGGCGCTGGGGGACGCCACGGGCCTTCGACTTCGAGCCCAAGCAGCACTTCGACGTGGGCGAGGCGCTGGGCATCCTCGACTTCGAGCGGGCGGCGAAGATCGCCAAGTCGCGCTTCGTCGTGATGTGGGGCGCCGCGGTGCGGCTCTCTCGCGCGCTGGCTCAGTTCATGCTGGATTTGCACACAAAGGAGCACGGCTTCACCGAAGTCTGGGTGCCTCATCTGGTGAATGCCGAGACGATGACGGGCGTCGGGATGCTGCCGAAGTTCGAGGAGCAGATGTTCAAGACGGTGGAGCCGGAGGCGGACCGGACGCTGTACCTGATCCCCACGGCGGAGGTCTCGCTGACGGCGCTGCATGGCGGAGAGATCCTGGCTGAGGCCACGCTGCCGAAGCGCTATTGCGCGTTGACACCCTGCTACCGCCGCGAGGCGGGGACGTACGGCCAGGACACGAAGGGGATGATCCGCGTCCATCAATTCGACAAGGTGGAGATGGTGAAGGTCACGACGCCCGCGCAGTCCTACGAGGAGCTGGAGTCCATGGTGCGGAGCGCCGAGGCCGTGCTCCAGCGGCTCGAGCTGCCGTACCGCGTGGTGACCCTCTGCACGGCGGACATGGGGTTTCACTCCGCCAAGACCTACGACCTCGAGGTCTGGCTGCCGGGCCAGCGCAAGTACCGCGAGATCTCCTCGTGCTCGAACTGCGAGGCCTTCCAGGCGCGGCGCCTGGATCTCAAGTACCGCCCGGCCGGCGGCGGCAAGGTCGACTACTGCCATACGCTCAATGGCTCCGGGCTGGCCGTCGGCCGGACGCTGATCGCCGTACTCGAGAACTATCAGGAGGCCGACGGGTCGGTGAGCATCCCGAAAGCGCTTCAGGCTTACATGGGCGGCCAGGAGCGCATCACGCCGGTCACGAAATAGCGGCTTCGGAGGGGTGGCCGAGCCCGGTTGAAGGCGCCGGTCTTGAAAGTGGACCCGGCTCCCCCGGACACTCCGGCACTTCCGCCCCCCGCCATATCTGATCCGCCCTTACCCGATGGACAGGAGTCTCCTCCGTCTCGCTGACGGACCCTGTCTCCTCTCGTTTCAGGCACCGAGGGCACATGAAAGGGCACATGATTCTGGGCGCCGCCCCGCGTCGTTGGCCAAGGTGCCCCGGGGTCTCGATCCGGAGTGGCGTCCGGACAGCATCGGAGTGGCGGGGTCCCTGGTCGAACGGGTCTCCAAGACCCGCGCGAGCACACGACCGGAGTTTACGGAGACGTCCGTGAATGTCCGCGGCGAGGTGCACGCCTATCTCCCGCCGGAGCATCACCGGCGGCTCAAGCTCGAGGCGGCAGCCCGGCAGGTCTCGCTTTCGCAATGCGTCGCCGACTGTCTGGGCGAGTACTTCGCCCTGCGCCAGGAGATGGCGACGGCGCTCGAGACCCCGGCCCAGCCGGATGGGCTCAGCCGGCGCGTGATCCCACGTGTTGCTGGCGGAGACCGAGCAGCGCCTCGTGGCCACGTTCGAGCGGTACGTAGACGACCTTGCCGCGGTCCGCGGAGGCGTGGATGCCCTCCTAGCCATGTCCGACCGCGCGGAGTTCCTCGCCCTGTGCCAGACACCCGAGGTGCCCCCGGCGGCCCAGGGCCGGGCACTGGCGAGCGGCCAGCGGCGGTTCGCGCACTGGCGCCAGACCGTGGCTCGCATGCTCCTCGCCTCGGGGCGGCCTGTGCCATGGTCCCTGGCGGAACCAGAGCCAGCCAGCAATCTCGTGCCGAAGGGGGCGCAGGCCCACGCGGGCGTCGGACACGCGGCGCACCGCTTTATCTTGCCGTGCACCTTCCTCCTTTCACCGAGTATTCCTTGAACCGCCTCCATTGACCTGGTCGGACGCATATGCAAGGATATGTGCGTGTACGAGATCCGCTTCGCCACGGGGGTGGAGCGGGATCTCAAGAGGCTCAAGGCATACGACCGGAGCAGAATCCTGGACGCCATCGAAGAGCAACTGCCCTATCAGGCGACGATTCCGAGCCGACACCGGAAGCTCCTGATCAACCTCGTCCCGCCGTGGGCCGCGGTTCCGCCGATCTGGGAACTGAGAGTCGGAGCCCATCGGGTGTTCTACGACGTCGCTCCCGAGGAAGGCGTCGTCTACGTCCGCGCGATCCGGCTCAAGCGCGCGGGGAAGAGGACGGAGGACATCCTGTGAAGACGGTGACCGTGCGCGACCTCCAGAAGCGGGTGAAGGCATGTGTGGACGACGCCCAGCGAGACCGCGTGATCGTCACGCGCCACGGTAAGCCGGCGGCCGTGCTGGTCGGCGTCCAGGGCGAGGATTGGGACGCGGTCGTGGTCCAGACGGACCCGAAGTTCTGGAGGCTCATCCGCGCGCGGCGACGCCAACCCACGCTCTCTCTTGAGCAGTTGAAGCGACGAGTCGGGGTCAAGCGGTAACGCGGCGGGGCGGTCTCTTCCAAGAACAGGAGTAGCCCGACAGGCGGCAGAGGCCAGGGCCGCCGGCCGTCAGTCGTCAGGGATCGCCAGGGCTCGCGCCGCCGCCGCGGTGAGGTTCTCGTCGCCCGGCTTGGGGAAGATGCGGTCGAAGTGCTTGGGGATCGTGCCAGGCCGGGTGCCCAAGTCACGGCGGCGATTCCCGGGATGGTCTTGCCCTGAGGCCACTGTCGGCGCTTCGGCGTGCCCCTGCTGGATCTAGGAACGGTGCGACTCCCTCGCCTCATTGGACATAGTCACGCGATGGACCTGATCCTGACGGGCCGGGGCGTCGAGGGAGAAGAGGCCCTTCGGATGGGCCTGGTCAACCGCCTGGTGCCGCGCGGCCAGGCCCTCGACGCCTCGCTTCGCCTGGCCCGTGACCTGGCTGACTTCCCCCAGCGATGCCTCCGGTCCGACCGGTTATCGGCCTACGAGCAGTGGTCGCTCCCCTACGAGGAGGCGCTGCGCAACGAGCTTCGGCGCGGTGTTGAGGTGGTCGAATCAGGAGAAACCGTGAACGGGGCAACATCGTTCGCTCGAGGTCAGGGCCGCCATGGGGCCTTCTGACCCGGGCACACCTCGTGAGAACGCCCGCGTATCCCTTCGCCGACACCCCGACCGCACTCCTGACCACATCCCGATCGCCAAGTCACGGTCGCGGCGGCGCAATCCTGTGAGCACTCGTCCCGGCACGGCGCGTGCTCTCCGCGCAGGCTATGCCCCGAGTGTGCGCGCCCACGGCCGCCTACCACCGCCAGCCCACGGACACCGTGCTCTACCGGACCGTTGAGGCCCACCTCAAGACCTTTCTCGCCCACACCGCCGGGGACGCCGAGCGCTCAGGGCTGCCCGTCTTCGTGAAGCGCGAGTTCGAGGCCTTCCTTCAGTGTGGGATCCTGGCTCACGGGTTCGCCCGGGTCCGCTGCGAAGGCTGCGCGTTCGAGCGCCTGGTGCCCTTCTCGTGCAAAGGCCGGGGCTTCTGCCCGAGCTGCGGGGGCCGGCGGATGACCGCGCACGCCGCCCAGTTGGTCGAGGCAGTCTTGCCTCCGGTACCGGTGCGCCAGTGGGTGCTCACCCTGCCCTATCGGTTGCGGTATCGGCTCGCCTGGGATCACGGGTTGACGCGCGCCGTGCTGGGCGTCTACACCCGAGTGCTCCAAGATTTCTACAGCCGCAGCGCGCACCAGCATGGCTTTGCCAAGGGCCGGACCGGGATGTTGACCGTGATCCAGCGTTTCGGCAGCGGTGTGAATCTCAATGTCCACTTCCACACCCTGGTCCTCGACGGTGTCTTCATCGAACGCACGCAAGGCCAGCTCGAGTTCCACGCGGCGATGCCACCCAGCGATGCGGCCGTGACCCAGGTGCTCGCCGCGATCTCGCCCATCCTAGCCCAGATCCTCAGCGCCTCGGTCCAGGGGCGCGTCGCGCTCGGCCAACCTGCGGGCACCCGGGTCGGCCGCCTGGGCGGGGCACCGCCTGGGCTCGCCGCCAGCGCCCGAGGGCCGCGGCAGGCCCACCTGGACGGCTTCGATCTGCACGCCAACGTGCGGGTGCCCCCCAACGATCGGGCCCAGCTGGAGCATCTCTGCCGGTATGTGCTCCGCCCCCCACTGGTCCAGGACCGGGTGGAGCTCCGGGCAGATGGGCGGCTCGTGGTCAAGTTGAAGGCGGCTTGGCGCGATGGGACGAGGCACCTCGTGTTCGAGCGATCCACCGCGGGTCAGGCGGCCGGGACGGGGCGACCCGGCGGCGGCTCGGCGGCCAAGGCCGAGCGCCGCCAGCAGCCGCCGCACGGCGTGCGGTTCGGTCACCACGCCGAGGATCCGGCGCGGGCCCCCGCAGCGCTCGCAGACCAGGACCTCGATCGCGAACAGCGCTTACCAGACTTCTATCATCGGCGCTGACAGGCAGCCCCTACCTCGGAGGGCTGGCGCCGCCCGCGGCCGCCCGGCCGCCACGTGCCGCCCTTGACATGGCCTGCCCCGAACGCGCACCATTGGGTAGCGCTGGCCGGGGCGGGCTTCATCCGCCAGCCCCCCTTGGCCGAGAAACGGGCTTCGTGTCGGCTATCCTCAAGAGACCAGGAGATAAGCCATGGACATGCCAGCGTTTACCGCGGAGTCATCGCTCTACAAGACAAACGGGCATTACTGGACCGGCCGGCATGCGGTCAATTCATCCGCTCCAATGGTTAGCCCGGTCTGGCCAGCTGTTCGGGAGCAGGAGGGGGAGGTGATCAACGTCCACGGCTGCCCGGTCGGCTGGACTGATTGGGGCGGAACGTGCTACCCGCCCTTAACGGAGCCACCGGTGGGCGGAGGTGGGGGCGAGGGCGAAGTCACGCCCCCTGGTGGTGGGCAAGAGAATGGCGGGCCCTACGGCCGCGGCAACGGCAAAGGCAAAGAAAAATCACGTTGGGAAAAGGTGGGGGGTCGCGTCTGCGGGTTCAAGGACTTTCCTGGAGGAGACCTTATCAAAGCAGAGCTTGATTGTTTCCACAAGGAGACAAAACAACACTCCCGGTTTCTTGTATGCTGGGACAATCCGCCGGAAGGAATGGTTTCCCCAAGTTGCTGTTACGAAAACAAAAAGAACAAGTCCACATTCTGCATTCACGCCGAGGAGGTGCCGCCCCAGTGAGATCGCCTTGCTACGGCTGTCTACCATCCGGCTACCAGCATTCGAATGGAATGAGCTTGCCCCGATTCAATGCAATCGCAGTTAACCTGAGAAAGGAGCGGGAGTGTGAGCACCTCCCCGGGGGTTCGGGTGGCCGAGAAACGGGCCGTTATGTCACTGGGACGAAGGCCCACGAACGGGGCGACCGCGGCCGACCCCGACCCGCGGGGCCAATATTGCCTTCGCTGCCGGAGCTCCTAGAGGTGACGAGGCTCTTCGGGGCAACCGCGGCCTTGAAGGACTGTCGCGTTCTGGTGCCGCCAAGGATCCGGACCTAGGTGAACCGAGCCAGCGCCTGCGGCTCACACCGGACGGCCGTCCGTCGAACAGGCCAGTGAAACCCAACGTAACCGCTCATTACCCCGAGACAAATAACCGGTCCAATGTACGGTCTTCCGTTGCCCTGGATCTGGTTCGCCTCAGTCCTCTGATGGATATCATCAGCGGCAGGCCCGAGATCGTGGTCGGACTGGTGGATGGGCCCGTGGCCCTCAATCATCCTGATCTCGCGGCAAATGGCGCGCGTGAAATCCCGGGGCGGCTCGGCGGCAAGTGTGCTCAGGCGAGCAGTGCCGCCTGCGTGCACGGGACGTTTGTGGCTGGCATCCTGTTCGCGAAGCGAGGCTCCCCGGCGCCGGCCATCTGTCCCGACTGTACTCTTCTCGTGCGACCGATATTCGGAGAGGCGATAGCGGCAACTGAACAGGTACCTAGCGCGAAACCCGCGGAGCTTGCCGCAGCAATTGCTGAAACCGTAGACGCGGGGGCGCGGGTGGTGAACCTGAGCCTGGCTCTGGCGCAGCTGACACTAGAGGACGACTGTGGGTTGATTCAGGCTCTGGATTATGCGTCCCGTCGCGACGTGATCGTGGTAGCAGCGTCGGGCAATCAAGGAACAGTCGGAAGTTCGACCGTCACCCGCCACCCATCGGTCGTTCCGGTTGTCGCTTGCGACCTGCATGGAAAACCGCTGGGTCAGTCCAACCTAGGACATACAATCGGGTGGAGAGGCCTGATGGCGCCAGGCGAGCGCATCACCAGCCTGGGCGTCGAGGGTCGACCTCGGACCTTCGGGGGGACCAGCGCCGCGGCACCTTTCGTCACGGGTGCCATTGCCCTGTTGTGGTCGCGTTTTCCTCGGGCAAAGGCCGTCGAGATTCGCTTAGCCGTGATGCAAGCGAATCGAACGCGGCGGACTACCGTGGTGCCACCTCTGCTGGATGCCTGGGCGGCCCACCAGCTCATGACGTCTAGGTATTTGGGAGGCCAGTGAAATGGATGGAGAAGACGCCAGAGGCCTGGAGAACACAGACGCGCGTCAGCCCCACCGGATCCGTCTTCCTGGATTCGTCAGCGACAAGGACATCGGTCTGGGGGACGTTATCAAGCGCGCGACGTACGCCGTCCGCATCCGGCCCTGTGGTGGCTGTGAGAAGCGGGCCGCCGCACTCAACCGCTGGCTGGTCTTCTCAGGTCCGCGACGGCAGTAGGCGAAGAGAGGGAACGGCTATGGATCAACCAGAGGTTCCGGCGCAGTCGAATTCAAGCGGTGGCGCCGACCAAGGGTGTAACCCGAACGGTTCCTCCGGCAGTTCTCCTTCATACATTTATGCGCTTGGCCGCGTGAGACCACAATTCCCGAGTCTTGCCGTTGAGAAGGAGTTTGTCCAGGCTACCGGACGGGCCGAGACCGCTGGCCTGACGGACCGCCAGGCGCTCCATGCAGTACTGTCCCAGCCGCAAAACCGCTACCTGGCGCGTCAATTATGCTATGTGCTAGCTATTGAGGGCCTGGACACGTACATTTTGCAGCCGCGCGACCCGGCAGACTTTAGCCTGTTGGTGGACGCCGTCCGTCCAACCCCGCGACCCGCGGACGTGGACGTTGTCATCGGCGTGCGCGGGCCCATGGCCCCGGCCGAGATGTGCAACGGGCTCATGGTCCCGATTGTGATGTTCGACCAGATGTACTCGTTCGACATCGACGCGCTGCTCAAGGCCGTCCCGCGGCCCGGCCAGATTTCTGCTAAACAGTTTGCGCCGACGGCGGAGGAACTGTTCATACGGATCATACAGATGGCGGATAACGCTGGCGCAACAGATGAGCACCGGGCGACTAATTATCTGGCCGTTCGCTATTCCGGGATCTATGCTGCGGCGGCTGAAGCGCACGGCCGAGACGAAGCGCTCACTGCTCTAAAGGTCCAACCTTCGATGCTGAGCGGGACCCGTAGGATTCTTGAGGTCATCTTCTCCTTCACCAATCGCAAGACAGACGTGACGGAGAAATTCTTTACGCGTGTGGATGTGACCGAGGAGTTTCCATTCCTGGTCACCAAGCTATCGCCGTACTTTGACCGGTAATCGGGAGTGGTGGGGGCATGACTGGAGGCACACGCCAGGTTCGGATGATTGTCTGGCGTTCGAACGCAGTCCCCTCCGGGTTCACCGGGGTGCGTCAGCCGAACAACTGGTCCGCATACACCAGTTAATTTCGGCTGTCCGGTGATACTTGATCGTTAGATTCTGAACGGTAGGAGGTAACCGAAATGAATATGCCAGGATTTACCGCCGAAGCCACGCTCGATAAGAGAAGTGAATGCTACTACCAAGAAGCGGGGGATGTCGTCGCCTCGAGTAATCGTGTCTTACCCGCCCGCAAGATTGACATTATGGACGATAAGCACGCCAGAGCCTACTGCAGGCGGATCGGCGCACTCTATATGCAGGAAGGCGAAACCACCTTTACCTACGGCTGTTTTAATAGCCGTACCGGCCGTGGTCTCTTCTGTGGTGGCGACTCGGACGAAGCCCAGAGGACCTGCGACATTTGGTAGTAGTTGCCGGCCACGACAGGCAGTAGCCGGTGGGGGACGATGCTCTGATAGACCCACCTGGGGGGAAGGAAACGGCCGAGAAGGGCCATTATGTCGACTACTCTCCGCAACTCCCTCGCAGGCATGCCACTCTAGGACCTGGAGGGCATTCGAGAAACGCGAGCCCATGCGGTCGCCGGAGGCCGGCGACGGCCACGGGACCCCGAGCGCCGCGCCAGCCCAACTAGAGTTCCACTAGTTCCGGGGAGAGATCCTCGGGCTCGAGTGGGAGCTGGTGGACCTGGCCACCGCGCGGATCACCCTCTACCGCACCAAGTCTGGCAAGCCGCGGGGCATCCCGATCAACACAGCCGTGTACGATGCCCTGATCGCTCTCGAGCCGGACCCCAGGCAGCGGCTGGGGCGCCTGTTCAAGAAGGCCAACGGCGCCGGCTGGGACCGGATCCGTACCGCATTCGAATTGGCGCTCCGGCGGGCGAAGATCCAAGACTTCAGATTCCACGACCTCCGGCACACCTTTGCGTCCCATGCCGTGATGTGGGAAGTGTCCCTGGCCGAGCTGAAGGAGCTGCTCGGGCATTCCACCCTGACGATGACCCTCCGATACGCCCACCCGTCTCCGACCCACCTTCGGGGGGCCGTCGCTCGACTCGACGGCTTGACCTCAGCCCCCACCGTCGCGCCAAGGGCACATGAAAGGGCACATGACGCTATACTCGAAGCGCGGCCTCAGGGAAGTACGCGGAATCCCGACACCGGAGGGGTGGCCGAGCGGTTGAAGGCGCCGGTCTTGAAAACCGGAATCCCGCAAGGGATCGGGGGTTCGAATCCCTCCCCCTCCGCCACTCACGGGCCCCGGCCCGACCATGGCCAAAGTGGTCGGCGGGGCCCAAATCCTTTATACTCGGTGGGCTTGACCGTTCGGAGAGGTGGCCGAGTCGGCCGAAGGCAGCCGCCTGCTAAGCGGTTACAGGGGCAAAACCTCTGTCCCGGGTTCGAATCCCGGCCTCTCCGCCAAGAGCGCCCTTAGCTCAGATGGATAGAGCGTCGGACTACGAATCCGAAGGTCAGAGGTTCGATTCCTCTAGGGCGCGCCATTTGACGGGCAGGGGGGTCGGGGGATCGGCCCCCCTGGCCTCAGGCTGGCCGCGCTGATGAGTGCGCCGATCGAGGGCGAGGATGCGGCCTTCATGGCGCTGGCCCTCGCTGAGGCCCAGCAGGCCGCGGCGGCGGGCGAGGTGCCCGTCGGCGCCGTGGTGGTGCTCGAGGGGCGCGTGATCGGCAGCGGGCACAATCAGCCGATCGGCGCGAGCGACCCGACGGCGCATGCCGAGATCGTGGCG
>WNGB01003688.1_pt1 | contig 49921 bp, 42 predicted proteins | sample 5400681 | NCBI WGS metagenome assembly WNGB01 (sample SAMN13153367, study PRJNA577476) | soil metagenome | isolation source: 115 cm soil or saprolite under grassland replicate 2 | place: USA:California | collected 2016-06-15
TCGCGCCGATCGTCGAAGCGGCGGTGGTAGACGAGCATCTCGAGACACACCACGTCCAGGAAGGCGAGGCCGAGGTCGAGCGCTACCGGTGGCGGCTCGGGCTCGACGAGCTCCGCGCCGAGCTTGCCGCGGAGCCCGCCGAGGGCAGCTTCGAACCCGTCGGCGACGTCCGGGTCGAGGTCGGCGATGCGCGGCGACACGGCGATGCGCGGCAGCGGGCGGCGGGAGGCGGGCGTGGCGACGCCGGCGAGCGCCGCGAGCAGTGGCTCGCAGTCGCGCAGCGTGCGCGCCATCGGCCCTGCGTGGTCGAGCGTCGGGCTGAGCGGAACGATTCCGCGGATCGGGACGAGTCCCCGGGTCGGCTTGATCGCCGAGGTTCCGCACATCGCCGAGGGGATGCGCAGCGAGCCGGCCGTGTCCGTTCCGGTTGCGGCAGGCACCATTCTGGAGGCAAGCGCCGCCGCCGAGCCACCGCTCGAGCCACCGGGCGAGCGGTCGAGCGCCCACGGGTTGCCGACCTGATCCGTGGTGCCGCCGGCTGCGAACTCGTGCGTGTGCAGGTGTCCAATCAGCACCATGCCCTCGGCGGCGAGCCGCGCCCAGGTGTCGCAGTCGCGCTCGGGCACTTCGGAAAGCACGCGGCTCGAGGCCGTCAGCGGCTTGCCGGCTACGGCGTAGAGATCCTTGAGGCCGATCGGGATCCCGCAGAGCGGCCGTGCGCTCCCGCGCTCGAGCCGCTCGTCGGCGCGGGCGGCCGATGCCCGGGCATCCTCCTCGTAGACGCGCACCCAAGCGTTGACTGAGCCCGGATCGCCCTCGTGACTGTTCGTGCCGTCGCGCTCCCGGATGCGGGCGAGGCAAGCGTCGACGAGCTCGCGCGACGAGAGGGCGCGCCCTATGAGCGCCGCGGCCGCTTCCCTCACCCCGGCGTCGGCCGGATCGGTCACGACGCGATCATCCCACGCGCTGGAGCGACGTAGATGGACAACTTTCTACCCTGCCCGAACGTCTAGGTCTCCGACATATGCGGTGTCAACGGAGCTTGCATCCTTCCCCGGCACGAGGAATGATCACGCTCCCCCCGCTTGGGCCGGGCTCATGAGTGGGCGGGTCTACCGGACAAGCTCAAGAAGCACGAAAGGGAGGCATTCGGATGAAAGTTCGGAGGGCAATTCTGGGGCTTGCGTTTCTCCTCGCGCTCCTGGCAGCGGGGGTGGTCGCCACCGGCGTGGGCCTGGGCTCGACCACGACCGCAAAGGTCGGGGCGGGCAAGGCGTCGGCGACGAAGTCCGTGTGCGGCAGGGGCACGGGTAAGAAGGCGACGGGGACGCCGATCAAACTGGGCACGATCAACATGCTGATCCCGGGCGTCGACTTCACGACGATCGCGAAGATCGCCAATGCGTACTTCAAGTGCGTGAACGACAACGGCGGGATCCGCAACCACCCGATCAAGTACATCCAGTACACCGAGCAGCTCAACCCCGCACAGCAATCGACGCTAGCTCACAAGCTGATCGAGAGCGACAAGGTCGTCGGCATCGTCGGCAACACGAGCTTCACCGAGTGCGGCACGAACTGGAAGTACTACAAGTCCAAGCACTACACCGTGATCGGCGCCGGCGTTCAGGCCGAGTGCTTCGGCACGCCGCCGATCGTCGAGTCGAACATGGGGCCCCGCTACTCGAACATCGGCGCGGCGCAGGCTCTGCTCAAGCGTGGCGCCAAGTCGCTGATCGTCGCCTCGCCGAATACGATTGCGGCGTACGCGGACGGCGGCGTGCTCAAACTCGCCAAGAAGCATCACATCAAGGGGAAGAGCTTCCCGACCAAGCTGCCTGTCACGGATGCGAACTCGATCATCCTGCAGCTCGTCCAGGCGGCCGGCAGGGGCGGCGGCGTCATCCTCGACTTCACGCCCGACACGGCCCCCGCGCTCCTGAAGGCAGCGATCGCCCAGGGTCTCGTCAACCAGGTGAAGTGGGGATCCTCGACGCCGATCGCAAACACGTTCATGGCGAAGCAGTTCCCGCAGTTCGACGGCAAGATCTTCATCAACCAGGAGTTCCACAACCTCACCGACTCCGGGCCCGACACCACTCTCTACAGGCAGATCAACAAGAAGTACGCGCCGAAGGTCGATCTCCAGGCGTTCGGCCAGATGGGCTTCATGGACGCGAAGTTCGCGACCCTGGCGCTGCTCAAGGTCAAGGGCAAGGTCACCGCTGCCAAGTACAACAAGGCGGTTCGGACGCTCAGGAACGTCAAGACCGACATCCTCTGCAAGCCGTGGTACGTCGGCAGCCTGGCCTACCACATTCCGAACAACTACGACATCACGGTCACCTACAAGAAGGGCAAGGTCGTCCAGGTCGACAAGTGCTTCGGGATCGCGCCGGTCGACAAGTCGATCGCACAGACCCGCAAGTGGGAGAAGAAGTACAACCTCAACTCAGGCAAGTAACGGAGGAGAGAAAGACCGCAAAACGTCACTGATCAGGATGCTCGCGGCTGCCCATGTCTAGCGTCGTCGCCTTCTCGGTGTTCGGCGTGGACTGGTTGTTCCTGAAGCCGTACATCGTGCTGGGCCTCGCGCTCGGCGGGGTGTACGCCCTGTCGGGCGTCGGCATTGTTGTGCTGTACAAGGCGACCGGCGTGCTGAACCTCGCCTTTGGCGCAGTGGGCGCCGCGGGTGCCCTGATCGCGTACTGGATGATCAACCACACGAGCTGGCCTCACTGGCTCGCGTATACCGCCTGTGTCGCGTTCGGCGGGGCCGTCAACCTCCTTTACGGAGTCGTGTTCGGCCCCGCCTTCGCGAAGCGGGATCCTCTAGTGAAGATGATGGGAACGTTGGCCCTCGCGCTGATCCTGCTGGGGGTGATGGCGTGGCGTGCTCCCGCGGGAGGGGCGTTCGTGCGGGTGTTGACCCTTCCGAGCACGACGCACACCTACGAGATCTTCGGCGCCGTCGTCAACCTGACGCAGATTCTCGCCCTCGCCTTCGCCCTCGTCCTCACCGTCGTGACGACCGTGTTTCTGCGCTACACCAGGCTCGGCACCGCGTACCGTGCGATCGCCGACGACCGCGAGATAACTGCCACGCTCGGCGTGCCCGTCCGCCGCGTCGAGGCATCGGCGTGGCTCGGCTCCGGGCTCGTCTGCGGCGCCGCCGGCCTGCTGCTGGCCGACCTGTACACCTCGCTCGACTACTCGGCGCTCACGTTCCTCGTCATCTCCTCCCTCGCGGCCGCGCTGATTGGACGGTTGCGGTCGCTGTGGGTCACGCTGGCCGGGGGTCTCATCGTGGGCCTCGTCCAGGCCGTTCTCACCCCGTACAGCTCGGTTACCCAGTACCGGGCGGCCACGCCGTTCGTCCTCTCCATCATCGCCCTGCTCTGGCTGGGACGCCGACGCGTCGTTGTCTTCTCACCGAGCACGCGCTAGTCGAGTGGACGCTACACAGACGGGCGAGGAGGTACGGCCGGCGCGTCTGGCGCCGATTGGCCGGGAAACGGTCGCCCGCGGTTTGGCGATCGCCGGCCTGCTTGCGATCGCGCTCATCCTGCTGCCGGAGACGCTCGGCAGCGACTGGATCAAGACACTCACGAGCGTGGCTATCTACTCGGTTGTCTCCGCGAGCCTCGTTGTCCTGTACGGCCGCGTTGGGATGATCTCGCTTGGCCAGATCGCGTTGCTCGCGATCGGCACGTGGACGGCGACCCGGCTCAGCTTCGCGACCGATATCCCGTTCCCGCTGCTGCTCTTGATCACCGGGGCGATCACCTGCGTGATCGGGGTGCTGATCGGGCTTCCGGCACTCCGGCTGAGCGGCCTCTATCTCGCGCTGATCACGCTCATGGCCGCCGGTGCGGTGAACGTGGCGCTGACCACGATCAACTTCCCGAACGGCGGAGGAGGCTTCACCGGCCGGACCGATGCTCCCAACCTGTCCGGGCTCAAGCCGGTGAGCAGGCCTACCGGAGCCGGGGGGGACGTCGCGTACTACCGCTACGTCGTCGTGGTGTGCGGCCTGATGTTCCTGCTCGCGCTCGTGCATTTCGTGAGTAAGCCCGGCCGCGCCTGGGCCGTGATCCGGCAGAGCGAGCCGGCGGCCCTCGCAGCCGGAGTGAACATCACCCTCTACAAGCTCTGGGCATTCGCCCTCGCGTCCTTCATGACCGGTGTGGCCGGCTGCCTGCTGGCGGCAGACGTCGGAGCTCCCACCGTTTACGGTTTCCCGACACAGGACTCCCTCACGCTGATCGCGACGGCGCTGATCGGCGGCATCTTCACGCTCTGGGGCGCCGTCGTGGCGGGAATCTTCATGCAGCTCGTGCCTTTCGTCTTTCAGGCCGAGTGGCACTTCAATCCCAATTTCTTGCTCATCATCTTCGGTGCCGGCCTGCTGCAGGTGTTGCTGACCGCCCCGGGCGGACTTGCCGATCAAGTGCCCAAAGACCTCGCGAAGCTGGGGCGGTGGATCGCCCGGTCGTTCCGGAAGAGCCCGGCCGCGTCGGAGCGATCCGGGTGATCGAGGTCAAGAGCCTGACCGTTCGCTTCGCCGGCGTCACGCCGATCGACGACATGAGTGTCATGTTCCCAGGCGGGGCCTGCGGCCTGATCGGCCCGAACGGCGCTGGGAAGACGACCTTCTTCAACGTCCTCTCCGGCTTCGTCAAGCCGTACGCGGGCTCGATCCATGTCTTCGGCGAGGATCTCCTCAAGCTGGTCGACTTCCGGCGGGCACGATGGGGCCTCCGGCGCACGTTCCAGACCGAGCAGGCGATCGAGCAGCTGTCGGTGTTCGACAACGTGGCGATGATCCACGAGAACACCGGCGAACGACGTGCAGCTAGGCGATCGGCGGTCATGACCGCAATCGAGTTCGTCGGGCTCGAGACGCCGCCGGCCGCAAAGGTCGGAGGACTCGGTGCCCGCGAACGGCGGCTGGTCGAGGTCGCGCGGGCAGTGGTCGGGCAGCCGAGAGTCGTCCTCCTCGACGAGCCGGCAGCGGGGTTGCCGGACCACGAGACGCGGCACCTCGGCGAAGTGATTCGACTGATTCCGGAGCAGTTCGGCGCGCTCGTGATCCTGGTCGACCACGATATGAGCCTGGTCTCGCAGTGCTGCGAGACGACTGCCGTGCTCGACTTCGGCAAGTTGATCGCCTCAGGGCCCACGGCGGAGGTGTTGCGGAACGAGCACGTGATCAACGCCTACCTGGGCACGGAGGAGGAGCTGTGAGCTCGGCGGACGGCGCCGCCGCGGCGCTGCAGTTGGAAGGTCTGTCCGTCCCGCGCGCCGGCCGGAACGTCGTGCGCGATGTCTCCCTGCGGATCCCGCCCGGGGAGGTGACGGCGCTGCTCGGCGCAAACGGCGCGGGCAAGTCCACGCTGGTGCTCGCGGTCGCGGGGGTGCTGCGCCCGAGCGCCGGCAGCGTGCTGCTGGCCGACCACGATCTCACCCGTAGCTCTCCTGAGCGGATACGAGCAGCCGGGGTCGCCGTCGTTCCCGAGGGCAGGCGCCTCCTGCCGGCGCTCACGATCGAGGACAATCTCCGGGTTGCGACCTATGCCCTTTCGCGCGAGCAGAGACGAGAGGGGCTCGCCTGGGCGCTCGAGCTCTTCCCCGAGCTCAAGAGACGCTGGCACACTCCGGGCCGCTTGCTGTCGGGCGGCGAGCAACAAATGCTCGTGCTCGCCCAGGCGATCGTCTCCCGTCCCAGCATCCTGCTCGTCGACGAGCTCTCACTCGGCCTCGCTCCCATCGTCGTGAAGCGCCTGGTACCCACCATCGAGTCCGTCGCGGCCTCCGGCACAGGCGTGCTCCTGATCGAGCAGTTCGCGCACGTGGCACTTTCACTCGCCCAGAGCGCCTATGTGCTCGAAGGAGGTCTCATCCGCTACGAGGGCACGGCACAGGACCTCAAGAGCCACCCCGAGGTCCTTCAGTCCGCCTATCTCCCCGGCGAGCGGGCTGCCGACATAGATACAGCCGGCGACGACTGATGCTCACTGCTGGTCGTGCGTGCACGGATTGACGCCTTCTCGGGCTCTCCTTTAGAGTCGCCGCGTGGCGCTGAGAACTCTCGACGAGCGCCGTGCGGAGGCCGTCGAGACCCTCTGCGAGCTCTTCGTGCCCGGCTCGAGCCGGGTCGGCGCGGTCGTCTACGTCGACGCCGTTCTGACGGGGATGCCACCCCAGGCGAGGACGGGCACCCTGGCGGCAATCGACGCGCTTGCACCCGCGGCCGCCGGCGGCGCCGAGGCACTCGCCGAGCACGAACGAACGCCCGAGTTCGCGCTCGCCCGCGCGCTCGCGGTCGAGGCGTACTACAGCGACTTCGTCGCGCCGGGCAAGGAGGGGCCGGGCGCGTGGTCCGAGATCGACTTCAACTCGCCGCTCGCGACCCGCCTGAACAAGGACTGGTCCTACCTGGGGATCGCATGAAAGAGGAGTTCGACGTCCTCGTCGTGGGCTCGGGCGCGGGAGGCGGCGTGGTCGCGGGCGAGCTCGCGCAGCGCGGTCGGGACGTCCTGCTGCTCGAGCTCGGACCGCACCTCACGGCAGCGGACTTCGTCCGCTGGGAGGCGAAGGCGACGCACGACCTCTTCTGGCCGCTGCGCCTCGCGCCCCTTCCGGGCGGCGAGGTGCTCGCTTTCCTCGCCGGTCGTTGCGTCGGCGGGACGACCACGATCAACACGAAGGTCGCGCTGCGCGCCCACGAGCGCGACGTCGCGAAATGGCACGCCTCGACGGGTCTGACGAACGACCGCGGCGTGCCCTTCGCCGCCGCCGACCTCGAGCCGTACTACGACCGGGTGGAGCGGGTGCTCGGCGTGCGCGAGCGACGCGACTGGACGAAGAGCGTCCACACGGTAGAGGCCGGCTTCCGCGCGCTCGGCGCCGAGCTCGAGCCGGTTCACTCGTACACCGACGCCAACTGCATGCGCTGTGGCTCGTGCCTCCAAGGCTGTCCGACCAACGCCGGCAAGTCGACTCAGAACACGTACATCCACGATGCGTGGGCGCGCGGCCTGCTCGAACTGCGCGCAAACGCGGCGGTGGAGCGCGTGTTGATCGAGGATGCTGTCGACGGGCCGCAGGCGACCGGCGTCGAGTACGCCGACGCCGCCGGTGAGCGGCAGACGGTGCGCGGGGGAGCGGTGGTCGTCGCCGCAGGGGCGCTGAACACGCCGCAGCTGCTGATTCGCTCCGGCCTGGGGGAGGCGGGTGGCGCGAGCGCGACCTCGATCGGGCGGCACCTCGGTCTACACCCGGTTCGTCTCGTGTACGGCCTGTTCGACGAGCCGCAGGACGCGCACATGGTCTATCCGATCACGGCGCATTGCATGGACTTCCAGCACGACGAGGACGGCGGCTTCGTGATCGAGGCCACGACGATCCAGGATCCGATCGCCTTTGCGACGACGCTCTGCGACGAGCGCGGGCCGCTCTGGGGGCCGCGCCTCGTCGAGGCGGTGCGCGGGTTCCGCAACTGGGTCGGGTTGCTCGCGATGGCAAACGACGAGAACAACGCCGCCGTGGTCGTCGATGAGGACGGGGGCGAGCGGTTCGACGTGGATTTCCAGCCGACCGAGCTCGAGCGGATCGACGCCTCGTTTCGCTTCAGCCGGGAGGTGCTCGAGGCCGCCGGCGCGAGGCAGGTCTGCTGGACCGGGCTTGCCTCGACACACGTCCAGGGCAGTTGCCGGATGGGCGACGATCCGAAGCGATCGGTGGTCGACCGGAACGGCGAGTCGCATGACGTGAAGCGCCTCTTCGTCGGCGACGGGTCGCTCGTTCCTCGGACACTCTCGGTGAATCCGTCGCTGACCATCATGGCGCTCGCGACGAGGCTCGCCGAGCATCTCGATGCCGATCGGGACGGCTACCTCGGCTCGAGAGCGGCGGCGTGAGTCCACGCGAATGAAGGCGGCGCTGCTCGGCGAGTACCACCGACCGCTCCAGCTCGTCGAGCGGCCCGAGCCGGAGCCGAGGGGACCGCGAGACGTCGTCGTCCGCATCGGCGGCGCCGGCGTCTGCGCCACCGACCTGCACGCGATCGACGGGCTGATGGAGCCGGCGGGTCTCACGGTGCCGGTCGTGCTCGGCCACGAGAACGCAGGCTGGGTGCACGCGGCCGGCGACGACGTCACCGCGGCGTCGGCCGGCGACGCCGTCCTCGTCTACCCGCCGTACAGCTGCGGGCTCTGCGTGCCGTGCCGGCGTGGCCTCGACATGCACTGCGAGCGGCACGAGTTCACCGGGCTGACGCGTGACGGCGGCTTCGCGGAATTCGTGCTCGTCGACGAGCGGTCGCTGGTTCCGCTTCCTCCCGGCGTCGACCCGGTGGCCGTGGCGCCGCACGCCGACGCTGGGATCACGGCCTATCACGCGGTGAAACGGCTCGTCCCGCGTCTCGTCCCGGGCACGACCGCCGCAGTGATCGGCGTCGGCGGCGTCGGGCACATCGCCCTGCAGCTCCTGGGCGTGCTGGGTGCGGGCGCGGTCGTCGCGATCGACACCGACGAGCGGCGCCGGCGGCTCGCGCAGGAGCTCGGCGCCGACGAGGTCCTCGGCGAGCAGGATGACATCGCGGGCGCGGTGCGGGAGGTGACCGACGGGACCGGCGCCGACGTCGTGCTCGACTTCGTCGGCACCGACGAGACGCATGCGGCCGGCCTGCAGATGCTGGCTCGGCGCGGCCTCTACTCGGTCGTCGGGTACGGCGGCACCATCTCGGTTCCGTCGGTCGGGCTCGTGGTCGACGAGGTCGCGATTGCGGGCAACCTCGTCGGCAGCTGGATCGACCTCTGGGAGATCATCCAGCTACAGGGGCGGGGCGACGTCACGCTCAAGACGGAGACCCATCCGCTCGACGAGGTGAACGCGGTGCTCGACCGGCTCCGCGCAGGGGAGATCACGGGGCGTGCCGTCCTCGTGCCGTGAGCGGCACTAGGATCGGCCCGGTGGACACGCTCGCGGACGGGCCGCCGATCCAGGGGCAGATCCTGTGGAGGCCCCCGGCGGACGTGCGGGAGCGGTCGGAGCTCGGCCGCTACCTCGACTGGCTGCGCCGCGAGCGCAACCTCGAGTTTGCGGACTACGAGGCCCTGTGGCGCTGGTCGGTCACCGATCTCGAGGGCTTCTGGTCGTCGCTCTGGGACTACTTCGAGATCCGCGCGCACGTGCCGTACGAGCGAGTGCTCGGCTCGCGCAGCATGCCGGGCGCGGAGTGGTTCCCGGGAACCCGGCTGAACTACGCCGAGCACCTGCTCGGCCGCGACGACGACCTCGACGCCGTCGCGATCGTCGCGTACTCACAGTCGCGCGAGCCGCGCGAGCTCACGTTCGGTGGGCTTCGCGAGCAGGTCGCGCGCGTCCGCGCCGGCCTGCAGCGGCTCGGAATCGGCCCCGGCGACCGTGTCGTCGCCTACCTGCCGAACATCCCGGAGACCCTCGTCGCCTTCCTCGCGAGTGCGAGTCTGGGCGCGATCTGGGCGACGTGTCCACCAGAGTTCGGTGTCCGCAGCGTCCTCCACCGGCTCGGTCAGCTCGAGCCGAAGCTGTTGCTCACCGTCGCCGGCTACCGGTGGGGCGACAAGCTGGTCGACCGCCGCGAGCAGGTGGCCGCGATCCGCGCGGGACTGCCTAGCCTCGAGTCCGTCGTCCACGTCCCCTACGGAGACGGAGCCGACGACGTGCTCCCCGACGCGCTCTCGTGGGATGAGCTTGGGCGTGACCAGGAGCCGCTCGAGTTCGAGCCCGTACCGTTCGCGCACCCGCTCTACGTTCTCTTCTCCTCCGGCACGACCGCGCTGCCGAAGGCGATCGTGCACGGCCACGGCGGCATCCTGCTCGAGCACCTGAAGAACCACGGCCTGAGCTGGGACCTGCGCCCCGGCGATCGGCTCCAGTGGTTCACGACGACCGCCTGGATGATGTGGAACGCGCTGGTCTCGACGCTCCTCGTGCGGGCGTCGATCGTGATGATCGACGGGAATCCGTCCTACCCGGACCTGTCGTACCAGTGGCGTCTTGCCGAAACGACGAGACCGACGATGCTCGGCGTCAGCCCTGCTTTCGTGATGGCCTGCCGCAAGGAAGGGCTGGAGCCGGGGCGGCGTTTCGACGTCTCCTCGATCCGCACGATCGGTGCTGCGGGCTCGCCGCTGCCGGTGGAGGGGTTCGAGTGGCTCTACGAGCAGTTCGACCCGGGTGTCTTGGTCAACCTCGGCAGCGGCGGCACCGATGTCTGCACGGGCATCGTGCAGGGGTATCCGCTGCTGCCGGTGTACGCGGGCGAGATGTCCGGACGCTGCCTGGCCGTCGACGCGCAGGCGTTTGGACCGGACGGAAAGCCGGTCGTCGGCGAGCTCGGCGAGCTCGTCATCACCCAGCCGATGCCGTCGATGCCTGTCGCGCTCTGGAACGACCCGGACGGCTCGCGCGCTCGCGCCGCCTACTTCGATGCCTTCCCCGGCGTCTGGCGGCACGGCGATTGGATCATGTTCAGCGAGCGCGGCAGCTCCGTGATCACGGGTCGCTCCGACGCGACGCTCAACCGCGGCGGCGTCCGGCTCGGCACGAGCGAGTTCTACGTCGTCGTGGAGGAGATCGAGGAGGTGCTCGACAGCCTCGTCGTCCACCTCGATGACACTGACGAGCTCCTCCTGTTCGTCGCGCTACGGAAGGGCGTGGAGCTCGACGACGAGCTGCGGACGCGCATCGCCGGACTGCTGCGCACGGCGCTCTCGCCGCGCCACGTGCCCGACACGATCGTCGCCGTGCCGGCGGTCCCGCGCACCCTGACCGGCAAGAAGCTCGAGCTGCCCGTCAAGCGCATCCTCGCCGGCGTCGACCCAGCAGACGTCGTGAGCACGGATGCGCTCGTGGATCCGGCCTCCACGGAGGCCTTTGTCGCCTACGCCCGCGCCCGTCTCGGCTGATGGCGCTGCGGCGGATCGATCACGTCCTCGTCCTGACCGACGACCTCGAGGCCACGAAGGAGTTCTACTGCGAGGCACTCGGGCTGGAGGTGGGGAAGCGACCGACGCTCGAGTTCCCGGGCTACTGGCTCTACCTCGAAGGCGTACCCTGCGTGCACGTCGCCGAGCGCGGGCCGTATGAGGCGCACGCGGCAACGCTCGGCCTGCAGGTCGGCGCGGAGCCGATCGACCACGTCTCCTTTGCCGGCGCCGACTACGAACGCGTGGCCGCCCGCCTGGAGGCGGCCGGCGTCCAAGCGGTCACGAACACCGTCGCCGGCACCGGCTGGCGTCAGCTCTTCATCACCGACCCGAACGGGGTCCGGATCGAGGTCAACCTCCCGGGCTAGCTCAGAAGGGGAACGTGGTCGCCTTCTCCTGGGCGGTCAGCCACTGCCACTCGGTCCAGAGCTCGAGGTTGGCGACGCCGCCGAAATGACCTCCGTTGCTCGAGCTGCCGACGCCTCCGAAAGGCGCGGGCGGCTCCTCGTTGACGGTCTGGTCGTTGATGTGGACCATCCCCGCGCGGAGCTGCTCCGCGACCGCGGCGGCGCGTTGCGGTGAGCCGGACTGCACCGCGGCCGACAGCCCGTAGGCAGTTGCATTGGCCAACTCGACGGCCTCGGCGTCGTCACGGAACGACGTCACCGGCGCCACGGGCCCGAAGATCTCCTCGGCGAACGCCGGCATCGCGGGCGTGACACCTCCGAGAACCGTCGCCGCGAAGAACAGGCCGTCGTTGGTCCCGCCGGCGAGCACCTTCGCGCCTTGCTCGACGCTCTCGTCGACGATCCTCCGAACACGGGCGAGCTGGCGCTCGTTGATGATCGGCCCGAGGGCGACCTGCTCGGTCGCAGGATTCCCGACGGGTAGATGCCCGGCGCGCTCGACGAGCGCCTCGGTGTACTCGTCGACGATGCTCTCGTGCACGAGGTGGCGGCTGACCGAGAGGCAGATCTGCCCCTGGTGGAGGAACGAGCCCCAGGCGCCCGCCGACGAGGCCGCCTCGATGTCGGCGTCCTCGAGCACGACGAGTGGGCTGTTCCCTCCCATCTCGAGGACGAGGCGCTTGAGCATGCGGCCCGCGGTCTCGCCGACGAGGTGGCCCGTGGCGGTCGATCCGGTGAACGAAATCATCCGGACGTTGGGGTCGGCGACGAGCGCGTGGCCCACCTCGCCGTCGCCCGGCAGCACGTGCAGCACGCCCTCGGGCAGCTCCGCCTCCTCGAAGAGTCGCGCGATCACGACCCCACCGGTGACGGGGGTGTTGACGTCCGGCTTCAGGATGACGGCGTTGCCGAGCGCGAGGGCGGGCCCGACCGAGCGCATGGCGAGCACGTAGGGGAAGTTCCAGGGCGTGATCACGCCGACGACGCCGATCGGAATCCGCCTCGCGGTGCTCGTCCGCCCAGGCGTCATCGACGGCAGCACGAGGCCGAGCGGCTGGGAGACGAGCGCAGCGGCCATGTCGAGCTGGCCGATCGAGGCCGTGATCTCGTGATCCGCCTTGGAGACTTCGCGGCTCGTGCGATCGTCTCGGGATCGCCACCCCCCGCGGTTCCGAGCACCTCGCCCGTGGCGGGCTCGGAGGTCTCGATCTGCACGGGCGCGTCGACCCACCCGCCGCTGAAGATCTTTCCCGTCCATTGCTGCTCGTCGAGGAGGCTCTCGACTTCCGCCCCGGCCGCCTCGACCGTTTCTGTCGTCGCGCTCATTCCGCGCTCCTTTCATCGTCGCCGGCGCTTGTCAGGTTGCTTCGGCCTCCGCCAGCGAAGGGGTTCTGGACTGGATCAGGTCTGCGGCCTTCTCGGCGATCATCACCGTCGGCGCGTGTGTGTTGGCGCGCGTGATCGTCGGCATGACCGACGCATCTACGACGCGCAGCGCCTTCGTCCCGTAGACGCACAGCTCTGAGTCGACGACCGCCCCCATCGCGCACGTCGAGGTCGGGTGGTACACCGACTGCGCGGCACGGCGAACGAACTCGAGGATGTCGTCGTCGGAGTCGGACCCGGGAACGCTGAACGGCGCTCGCTCGACGGCCTTCAGCGCGGGCTGCTCCGCGATCTCGAGGGCCAGCCGTATCCCGGCGATCATGCTCTGACGGTCATCCTCGGTCGTGAGGAAGTTGCAGAGCACGCGCGGCTTCGAGTCCGCGAGCGGCCCACGCAGCATCACGCGGCCACGGCTCGACGGCTTGATGACGACGGGGCCGAAGCAGTATCCGCCCTCTCCGGGCGCTGTGAGCCCCTCGTCGAAGAACAGCGACGGCGCGAAGTGGAACTCGACGTCCGGAGCGGTCAGCTCCGACCGCGTGCGGACGAAGCCGCCGGCCTCCGGGATGTTCGAGGTGAGCGGACCGCGGCCGTCGTCGAGCAAGGCGAAGTTCTCGGGCGTGAAGGTGCCGAAGAGGGTCGGCTCGTCGGTGAGGTAGTTGACCTGGGCCATGCAGTGGTCCTGGAGGTTGCGGCCGACCGGCAGGCTCTCGCGAACGGCGATCCCGAGCGGCGCCAGCTCCTCTTCGAGGCCGATCCCCGACAGCATCAGCAACACGGGCGATTGGAACGAGCCCGCCGACAGGATCACTTCGCGCTCGGCGCGGATGGTCTCCTGCACGCCGTCGCGCACGATCTCGACGCCGACCGCACGGTCGTCCTCGAAGACGACCCGCTGGACGAAGACGCCGGTCAGCACCTCGAGGTTGGGCCGCTCCTCCGCGGGGCGGAGGTACGCGTCGGCGGTGCTGCACCGCCGGCCGTCGCGCTGGTTGAGCTGGAAGCGGCCGACGCCTTCCGGACGATCGACGTTCAGGTCGGGGATAAGCTCGTGCCCGGCCTGCACGGCCGCCTCGAGCATCGTGTCGACGAGTGGGTGCATCGAGCGGCTGTCCGACACCGCGAGCGGGCCGCCGACGCCGTGATAGGCGTCCGCCCCGCGCTCGTTGTCCTCGGCGCGCTTGAAGTACGGCAACACGTCCTCGTACGACCAGCCCTCGCACCCGAGCTCCGCCCACTCGTCGTAGTCGCCGCGGTTACCGCGGAGGTAGATCATGGCGTTGATCGAGCTCGAGCCACCGATCACGCGCCCGCGCGGCAAGTAGAGCCGCCGGTTGCCGAGGCCGGGTTCCTGCTCGCCGAGCAGGTCCCAATCGAGGCTCGACTTGAACACAGCCGGAAATGCGGCCGGAATGCGGATCTCCGGCACGCTATCCGGGCCGCCGGCTTCCAGCAGCAGGACCCTGACGTCCGGATCTTCGCTCAGGCGCGCCGCGAGCACGCAGCCCGCCGACCCAGCCCCGACGATCACGTAGTCAGTCGCCACTCGGCACCACCTCGGTCGAGTTCCCAGGCGCAGCTTAATCTGCTTAGAGACGGTTTCGTAAAGAGTTCAAGTCGTTCGACCGGTCATTTCCGACGGACGCGCGGGCACAGCCCGCACGTCCTGAGGGCGGCACCGCAAGCGGCGCCTGAGAGCGCCGTTCTACGGGTGGCGTGAGGCGGTCGGAGCGCCTGGCGTGAGGCGGTCGCACCCGTTAGCGTTGACCACGGCATGTCGGGCGCTGTGGACCTGGTAGGTCTCTACTGGACCGTCTCCGGCCCAGTGGAGGTGCACGTGGGCCGGGAATGGAGCCTCTTCGACTTCGGCGACCGCTGCGCGCAGGCCGCGCGCGTCGGCTTCAGCGGCACCGGCCTCTGGCACGCCGACCTCGAGCATGTGCTCGAGACGCGCACCCTCGGCGAGGTGAAGGCGCTGCTCGAGGACAACGGCCTGGAGCACCTGGAGCTCGAGTTCCTGATCGACTGGTTCCTCGACCCCGGCGACGAGCGCCGCCGCGCGTCGGACGCGACCCGCGCGCTGCTGTTCGAGGCCGCGGCCGAGCTCGACGCGCATCACGTCAAGGTCGGCAACATCCCCGGCACGCCGTGTGAGCTCTCGCAAGTGACCGAGCGCTACGGAGAGCTCTGCGCCGAGGCCGCGCAGCAGCACGACTCCAGGGTCGTCTACGAGTTCATGCCCTTCGACGCCAACGTGCGCGACCTCGATTCCGCACTCACGATCGTCGATGGCGCCGACGCGCCGAACGGCGGGCTAGCGATCGACACGTGGCACATGGCGAAACTCGGCATCGAGCCCGATGACCTGCGCCGGATCCCGCCACGGCACCTCGGCTGGGTCGAGCTCAGTGACGGGCGCTACGAGGACCTGCCGGACCTGATCGACGAGACGGTCAACCACCGGAAGCTCCCCGGCGAGGGCGAGTTCCCGATCCGCGACTACGTCGCCGTTTGCCGAGAGATCGGCTACGACGGACCCTGGGGCGTCGAGGTTCTCTCAGAGGAGTTGCGGAACCTACCGATCGAGCAGATCTTCGACCGAGCCTACGAGACGAGCCTGTCGCAGCTCGTTCCCGAACCCGAAAGGAGCCTGGGTGTCTGACAACGGCCTCGACAGTGAGCGCCTGATTTGGATGTTCACGCAGATGGTGCGGATCCGCGAGTTCGAGGAGCGCGTAAAGGGGACGTTCGAGGAGCACCCAGGCGTGATTCGCGGCCACACCCACCTCGCGGATGGCGCCGAGGCTTCGATCGTCGGCTCGATCGCGGCCATGCGGCCCGACGACCACCTGCTCGCGACCTACCGCTGCCACGGCTACCCGCTCGCGCTCGGCACCGATCCGAAGGCCATGATGGCCGAGATCTACGGGCGGCAGACGGGTCTGTGCAAGGGCTACGGCGGCTCGATGCACCTGGTCGACGTCGAGCGTGGCTTCCTCGGCACGTCCGGCATCGTCGCGCAGGGCATCCCGCATGCGACCGGGGCGGCATACGCGGCCCAGATTCGCGGGAAGGGCCAGGTCGTCCTCGGCTTCTTCGGCGATGGGGCCTCGAAGCAGGGCGCCTTCCACGAGTCGCTCAACATCGCGTCGCTCTGGAAGCTGCCGGTCGTCTACGTGATGGAGAACAACAGCTTCAACGTCGTCACGCGCGTCGAGCAGGAAGACGCGAACGCCGCGGCGGGCGAGCCGCTCGCGGTGAAGGCGAAGGCGTACAGCATGCCCGGCGTGACCGTCGACGGCGGCGATCCGGTCGTGGTCTACGAGCAGGTCGCGGCTGCCGTCGAGCGGGCGCGCTCAGGTGAGGGGCCGACGCTCGTCGAGTCGAGGGTCTACCGGCTGAGCGCCCACGGCAACATCATCGCGCCGCCGGGTGTCCCGCTGCATTTCCCGGAGCACGAGGCGGTCTCGGTCTTCGGCGCGCCGGAGGAGTACGAGGCCGCGAAGCGCGGTGATCCCGTGCCCCGCTTCCGTGGGCGGCTCGTGACCGAGGGGACGCTGAGTGCCGAGGACGCCGACCGGATCGCCGAGGCCGCGAGCGACGAGATGTCCGAGGCCGTCACCTTCGGGCTCGAGAGCCCGTTCCCGGCCCCGGAAGAGGCCACGAGATACGTCTATGCCTAGGGCCCGCGCATCGACCGGTCATTTCAGACGGACGGCCCGGCAAAGCCGGCCCGTCCTGAGGCCGGCATCGCAAGCGACGCCTCAGACGTCTACGCCTAGGAGCTAGGAGGACCCATGGCACATGAGCTTCCGTACATCGCGGCGATCGAGGAAGCGATCCGCGAAGAGATGGAGCGCGACGAGACGGTCCTCTACTTCGGCCAGAACATCGCCACCACCGAGAACGATCCGTTCCTGCAGGCGTTCGGCGCGGATCGAGTCCGCGTGACGCCGATCTCCGAGACGGCCGAGATCGGGATGGCGATCGGCGCGGCCTTCGGGGGCTACCGACCGGTAGTCGAGCTGTACATGGCGGAGTTCATGCTGGTGGCGATGGACCAGGTCGTGAACGAGGCGCCGCGCTTCCACTACATGAGCGGCGGCCAGGTCAAGGTGCCGATCGTGCTCAAGGCCGGCTATGGGTTCACCGCGGGCTGGGCGGGGCAGCACACGGGCTCGATCTACGGCATGTTCATGGGCGTGCCAGGCCTGAAGGTCGCGGTACCGGCGACCGCGGCGGACGCAAAGGGCCTGATGACGACCGCGATCCGCGACGACAATCCCGTCGCCTTCTTCCATCACTACCTGCTGACGCTGGTGCCCGGTGAGGTGCCCGAGGGCGAGCACGTCGTTCCGTTCGGTGAGGCGGCGGTGCCGCGGCAGGGAAGTGACGTCACGATCGTCGCGATCGGCTGGCTTGTCGGCAACGCGCTCGCCGCCGCCGACCAGCTCGCGGGCGACGGCGTCAGCGCCGAGGTGATCGACCCGCGCACGCTCACGCCGTTGGACACGGCGACGATCCTCCAGTCCGTCGAGAAGACGGGCCGGCTCGTCGTGGTCGACCAGTCGACGCGCCACGGCTCCGCGGCGGCGGTGATCGCCGCGGAGGTCGCCTCCGAGGGCTTCTCCTCCCTGAAGGCCCCGGTTCAGCTCGTGACCGCGCTCGACGCCACCATCCCCTACAGCCAGCCGATGGAGGAGTACCTCCTGCCGGACGAGGCGAAGATCGTGGGCGCCGTCCAGCAGGTGCTCGGCTCCGCGCCGGTCACTGCCTAGCGCGTGAACGACCCGGCGCCTCGGCTCGACGGCCACGTCGGTCTCGAGCTCCTGCGCGTGATGTGCAGGATCCGCGCCTTCGAGGAGCGGGTCGGTGAGCTGACACGCGCGAACGAGGTCCACGGACTCGTCCACCTGAGCATTGGCCAGGAGGCGGTCGCGGTCGGTGTCTGCAGTCAACTGCGACCCGACGACAGGGTCTACAGCGGCCACCGCGCGCACGGGCATGCGATCGCGAAGGGCGCGCCGCTCGAGCGTCTCATGGCCGAGCTGATGGGACGCGTTGACGGCGTCTGCCACGGGCTCGGCGGCTCGATGCATCTCGTCGACGTCGAGCACGGGCTGTTGGGGGCGACAGGCGTTGTCGGCGGCAACGTCCCGCTCGCGCTCGGCAGCGCGCTCGCGAGCCGACTGCTCGGCGGCGATCGCGTCGCGGTCGTCTTCTTCGGCGACGGTGCCGTCCAGAACGGCATCTTCGTCGAGTCTGTCAACGTAGCGACGCTCTGGCGGCTGCCGGCGATCTTCGTCTGCGAGAACAACGGCTTTGCCGAGTTCACGCCGCGCTCGGCCCACACCAACGTCGAGCGTGTCAGCGACGTCGTGGCCCCATACGGCCTGGAACGCGAGGCGGTCGACGGAAACGACGTCGTCGCGGTTCGCTCCGCCTTCGCGGAGTTCCTCGCGACCACACGCAGCGGCGAGGGGCCGCTGCTGCTCGAGTGCCTGACGCACCGGCTGCGCGGACACTACGAGGGCGACCCCGAGCGCTACCGCCAGGCGCTCGCTGCGGAGGAATGGCAGGCCCTCGACCCGATCCTGCGACTGCAACGGCGCGGCGTCGCCGAAGGCTGGCTCGGCGAGGGCTCGCCGGCGCAGCTCGAGCAGGAGGCGCGGGAGTCAGTCGAGCAGGCCGTGCAGTTCGCGCGCGAGAGCGCCTTCCCGCCCGCTGACCTCACCACCGGCCTCGTCTACGCGTCGTGACGCAGACGACGTACCTGCAGGCGATCACGACGACCCTCGCCGAGACGATGCGCGCCGACGCACGTGTGCTCGTGCTCGGCGAGGACGTCGCCGAGGGCGGGCCCTGGGGAGCGACCGCAGGGCTCGTCGAGGAGTTCGGTGCCGAGCGCGTCAGGAACACGCCGATCAGCGAGGCGGCGATCTGCGGGATTGCGATCGGCGCCGCACAGTCGGGACTCCTTCCCGTGGTCGAGATCATGTTCATCGACTTCCTGACGCTCGCGCTCGACCAGCTGGTCAACCAGGCTGCGAAGGCGCACTTCATGTCCGGGGGGCAGCTGCGCGTACCGCTCGTCCTCCGGACACAGGGCGGTGCGGGCCAGCGCGGCGGCGCGCAGCATTCGCAGAGCCTCGAGGCGTGGCTGACGCACGTGCCGGGGTTGAAGGTCGCGATGCCGAGCACTGCTGCCGACGCCGCCGGACTGCTCGCCAGCGCGATCGCCGACCCGAACCCCGTCGTGCTCGTCGAGAACAAGACGCTGTACTTCCGTCGCGAGGCGATTCACGACGACCGCGAGCCGGTCCCGCTCGGCCGCGCGCAGGTCGTGCGCCCAGGGAGCGATGTCACCGTCGTCGCGCTCTCGCGGCTCGTCCACGAATCGCTCGCCGCCGCCGACGAGCTCGCGGCCGACGGGATCGAGGTCGAGGTGATCGACCCGCGGACGCTCGTGCCGCTCGATCTCGAGACGATCGTCGACTCCGTCGCGCGGACGCACCGGCTCGTCGTCGCGCACGAGGCGGTGCGGAGCGGCGGCTTCGGCGCCGAGCTGGCCGCGCAGGTGCAGGAGGCGGCGTTCGACCACCTCGACGGGCCGATCGAGCGCGTCGGCGCGCCGTTCGCGCCTGTCCCGTTCAGCCCGCCGCTCGAGGACGCGTACCTCCCCGGCCGCGCCGAGGTTGGCGCGGCCGTGCGCACCGCGCTCGGGAGCTAGGCCTCGCGGAGCAGCGCGCTCCGGTCGATTGCGCGCTTGAGGATCTTTCCGGTCGGTCCCTTCGGGAGGGCGTCGACGAAGATCACGCGCCTCGGGTACTTGTAGGCGGCGACGCGCTGCTTCACCCACGCCTGGATCTCGTCCACGCTGGGCGACGTCTCCGGGCGCACGACGACGACCGCCGCGACCTCCTCGCCGAGGGTCTCATCCGGGAGCCCGACCACCGCGGCCTCGAGCACGTCCGGGTGGCCGTAGAGCACCTCCTCGATCTCGCGCGGGTAGACGCTGTAACCGCCGCGGAGGATCAGATCCTTCTTGCGGTCGACGAGGAAGAGGTAGCCGTCGCCGTCGACGTAGCCGAGGTCGCCCGTCGCGAGCCAACCGTCGGGGTCGATCGTCTCGGCGGTCGCCAGCGGGTCCTCCCAGTAGCCGGGGATCACGGAGGGGCCCCGGAACTGCACCTCGCCGACCTCGCCGGCCGGCAGCGGCTCACCCTCAAGCGACACGATTCGCAGCTCGGTGCCGCCGAGCGGCGTACCTACCGAGCCGGGCTTGCGCGGCTGGCCCGCCACGTAGGTCGTCGCGATCCCGGAGAGCTCGGTCAGGCCGTAGCCCTCGTAGACCTCGCCGCCGAAGGTTCTCTCGAACTCGCGCGCGACCTCTACCGGCACGGCGGCGCCGCCGACGTGCGCGATCCGGATCGGCGGCAGGCTGTCCGCCGAGCGTGCGGCCTGGGAGAGCGCGATGCACATGGTCGGGACGCCGAGCAGGATCGTCGTACGCGTCTCAGCCATCAACGCCAGCGTCCGCTCCGCCTCGAACCGGCGGACGACCGCGATGGCGGCCCCCGAGAGCAGGGTCGAGAGGACGCCTGTCGCGAGGCCCAACACGTGCGAGAAGGGGGCGGCGCCGAGGACGACGTCGTGCGGACCGAGCTCGAGCGCGTCGGCCGCGTTCCGCGCGGCGGCACGGAGGCTGCCGTGCGTCAAAAGGGCTCCTTTCGGCTTCCCGGCTGTGCCGGAGGTGAAGAGGATCACCGCCGGGTCGGCGCTCTCTCGCTCGATCGGCCCTGCGACGGCCTCGGCCGTGGTCTCGAGCTCGCCCTCGTCCTGCACGAAGACACGCGGCGTCGACGCCTCCAACCGCGCCTCGACCTCAGGCGCAGCCAGGAGGCTGTTCAGCAGGACGACAATCGCGCCCAGTCGAAGAGCCCCCAGTGCGGCAGCCACGAACGGCGGGCCGTTCGGAAGCATCAGCGCTACCCGGTCGCCCGGCTCGACGCCTCGCTCGAGCATGAGCGCTGCGGCGTCGTTCGACCGCTGCTCGATCTCCGCGTAGGTGACGGCGCCGGTCTCGCCGACGAGCGCCGGCCGCTCTGCGTACGCGGCGACGGCGTCGCCCAGGATGCGTGCGAGGTTCACGGCCGAAGGACGTTACTCCGACGCGAACTGGTCGGCTACTGTCGTCCCCATGACGAGGCCGACCGTCGCGCTGCTCGGGCTCGGGGAGGCCGGCAGCCGGCTCGCCGGCGACCTGGCCGAGGCCGTCGTGGACGTGCGCGCCTACGATCCCGCAGGGCTCGACGTCGGCGGTGTCGCCCGTTTCCCCGATTCGGAGGCGGCAGTCGCCGGTGCCGACGTCGTTTTGAGCGTCAACTCCGCCGCGGCCGCCTTCGGCGCCGCTGCGGCCGCCCTGCCGGCGCTGCGGCCGGGTTCGATCTACGCGGACCTGAACACGGCTTCGCCCAAGCTGAAGCGGGAGGTCGCGACCCTCGTCGAAGGAGCCGGTGTCCGCTTCGCCGACGTGGCGCTGATCGGAACGGTGCCCGCATGCGGCCTGCGCACCGCCGCGCTCGCCTCCGGATCGGGGGCAGAGGACTTCGCGAAAGCCCTTGGCCCGCTGGGGATGCCGGTGGAGGTCGTTTCCGATCGACCGGGCGACGCCGCGTCGCTGAAGCTGCTGCGCTCGGTGTTCATGAAGGGCATGGCCGCCGCCGCGATCGAGAGTCTCCAGGCGGCGGAGGCGGCCGGCCAACGCGATTGGCTCGAACGCCAGCTCGCCGCGGTGCTCGGCGAGCCGATGCTCCGGCGCCTGCTCGAAGGCAGCCGCCTGCATGCGGCGCGCCGGGTGGACGAGATGGGGGCGGCGCGAGACCTGCTGATAGAGCTCGGGGTCGAGCCGCGGATCGCGACGGCGAGCGCCTCCCTGCTCGCCGAGCTCGCGGCCGCTTCGCAGTCCGGCGAGCGATAAGGTCGCGCCGATGGCGACGCAGCCCGCTGAGGAGGTGCGGCCGAGCGAGCGCGCCCGTGTGCTCGTCCGGGGGGCGTACGACCTGCACGTCCACATCGCGCCCGACGTCCCCCCGCGGCGGATCGACGACGTCTCGCTCGCTCGCCGCTTCGCAGAGCTGGGGCTGGCGGGCTTCGCGCTCAAGTCCCACTACACCTCGACGGCCGAGCGGGCGCAGGTGGTCTCCGGAGCCGTTCCCGGCGTGGAGGTGGTGGGCACGCTGACGCTGAACCAAGCGGTGGGCGGAATGAACGCGCTCGCGGTCGAGATCGCCGCGCGCGAGGGAGCGCGCCTCGTCTGGATGCCGACGGTCGACTCTCCGGCGGAGACGGCCGGCCGGACGGAGCCGAAGCCCGGCGACAAGGTGCCCCAGTGGGCGCGCCTCCAGCACGAACTCCGTGGCCTCGGTCTCGGCGTCGAGCCGGTGCACGTGACCGGTGCTGACGGGCAGCCCCTCTCCGAGACGCGGGACGTGCTTCGGGCGATCGCCCGGCACGGGCTCATCCTCGCCACCGCGCACCTCGCCCGGGACGACACGTTCGCCGTCGTCGACGGAGCGCTCGAGGAAGGCGTCGAGCATATCGTCGTCACCCACCCGGAGTTCCCGTGCCAGGACTTCTCGATCGAGGACCAGGTCGCGCTCGCCGAGCGCGGCTGCCTGCTCGAGCGCTGCCTGAGCACGCCTCACAGCGGCAAGACGACCTGGGAGCACGTCGTCGAGGGGGTGCGCGCGGTCGGCGTGGAGCACACGCTCTTCTCAAGCGATTTCGGCAACCCCGACTACCCCGCCGTCGAGGACGGGCTCGCGCTCTGGGCCGATCGCCTCCTCGGCGCCGGCTTCGACGAGGACGAGGTGGGGGAGATGGTCGTCGGGCAGTCGCGGCGGCTGGCGGGAGCATGACCAAAAGGCTCCTGGTGGTCGGTGCGCACTCCGCCGACTTCGTCTGGCGGTCGGGCGGCGCGATCGCCGTTGCGACCGCGAATGGCGGCGCGGCGCGCGTGCTCGCGCTCTCGTATGGCGAGCGTGGCGAATCCGGCGAGCTCTGGAAGGAGCCGGACCAGACGGTCGAGCGCGTGAAGGAGATCCGGCACGCAGAGGCCGAGCGGGCGGCGGCGGCGCTCGGCGCCGAGTTCGAGTGCCTGGACCTCGGGGACTACCCGCTCGAAGTCGACCGAGAGGCGCTCGGCCGCCTCGCCGATCGGATCCGCGACTTTGCGCCGGACGTCCTCGTCACGCATACCGACCGCGATCCCTTCAACTCGGACCATGCGGTCGCGTTCTTCGCGGTCGAGCGCGCCCGCGCGCTCGCGGCGGGCGCCGGCGTCGCGAGCGCCTTCGAGACGGTCCAGCCGCCCGAGTTCCTGCTCTTCGAGCCGCACCAACCCGAGCTCTGCAACTTCGTCCCGACGACGTTCGTCGACATCACGCCGGTGATCGAGCAGAAGCAGGCAGCGATGGGGGAGATGAAGGCACAGGAGTACCTCCAGACCTACTACGGGCAGCGCGCCGAGCAGCGCGCCAACCACGCGCGCCGCTCCTCGGGGAACCCGGCGATCCGCTACGCCGAGGCGTTCCAACGCGTGACGCCGCAGGTGGTGAGCGCGCTGTGACCGAGGTGTTCGCCGCGCTCGCGCAGCTAGGGACGGCGACCGTCCACGAGGCGGGAGCCCGTACGCCCGTCGTGGATGCCGACCTGATCCAGGTCGTGCCTGGATCGCGCGCGGCGGGGCCCGCCCGCACCGTGCGTTGTGGGCAGGACGACAACCTGATGGTGCATGCCGCGGTTGCGGAGGCGCAACCCGGGGAGGTGCTCGTCCTGACCATGCCCGAGCCGACGCCGGTCGCCATGATCGGCGAGCTGATCGCCACGCAGGCGAAGACCTCGGGCGTTGCGGCCATGCTCGTCGATGGCGCGGTGCGCGACCTCGACGAGCTCCGCGAGCTCGGGCTTCCGATCTGGGCGCGCTTCGTCCGCGTGAGCGGCGCCGAGAAGCGGGTTCGCGGCGAGATTGGCGGCACCGTGCAGGTCGGCGGCGCGACGATCCGCCAGGGTGACGCGGTCGTGCTCGATGCCGACGGCGCGGTTGTCGTCGAGCGCGAGCGCATCGAGGAGGTGCTGTCGGCGGCGCAGGAGCGATTCGAGCGGGAGAACGAGAAACGGCCGAAGCTTCAGGCGGGCGCGTTCTCGTACGACCTGGACGGCCTGCGGCAGCTCATCGATTCGTGACCGAGCCCCTCCACGATCTGGCGCGGATCGGCCACGCCGAGCTGCTGACGCCGAAGCCCGAGGAGAGCCTCCGCTTCTTCGTCGAGGTACTCGGCATGGAGGAGGAGACGCGCGCGGGACAATCCGTCTTCCTGCGCGGCTGGGGCGACTACCTGCGTTACAGCCTCAAGCTCACCGAGGCGCCGCAAGCCGGGCTCGGACACCTGGCGCTGAGGGCGTGGAGCCCCGAGGCGCTCGAGCGGCGGGTGGCCGCGATCGAGACGACCGGGCTTGGCGTGGGGTGGACTGACGGCGACGTCGGCCACGGCCCTGCGTACCGCTTCACCGATCCCGACGGGCACGTCTTCGAGCTCTTCTACGAGGCCGAGCGCTACGTTGCGCCCGAGCACCTCCGGCCCTCGTGGCGCAACCAGCCGCAGCGCTACGTCGGCCGGGGCGCCGCGGTCAAGCGGCTCGACCACGTCAACGTGCTCGCGGCGGACGTGCGCGGGAACCGCGAGTTCGCGCAAGAGGTGCTCGGGTACCGCCTGTACGAGCGGATCGAGCTCGACGATGGCACCGAGGCGGGCGCGTGGCTCAGCCTCTCGATCGCGGCGCACGAGCTGATCTACGTCGCCGACGTGTACGGCGCCCGCGGCCGGCTCCACCACCTCGCCTTCTGGGTGGACACGCGCGAGGAGTGCCTCCGCGCGGCCGACCTCTTCGTCGACAACGGCATCTACATCGAGGCGGCGCCCTCGAAGCACGCGATCGCTCAGGGCTTCTTCGTCTACGTCTACGAGCCTGGAGGAAACCGGGTCGAGGTGACGACCGGCGGCTACTTCGTCTACGACCCGGACTTCGAGCCGATTGTGTGGACGGAGCAAGAGCGTGGTCGCGGTCAGTTCTGGGGCGTCCACACGATCGAGAGCTTCCACACCTACGGCACGCCCGAAATCAGGAGTGAAACGTAAGTGGCTAGACTCGCGCTGTGAGCGACGTTTCTGCGCGCTCCCGGGATCTTTCGGCGATCGCGGCGTTGTCGACTCAGCGGCTGACGCCGTGACGCTCACGCTACGTGAGCAGCTCGGGCAGCCTGGAGCCTTCGTCGTCGCAGCCGAGCTCGTCACGAGCCGCGGCCTGATCACCGCAGAGAGTGGGCGGGAGCTCCTGGCCGTGGCGCGCGAGCTCTCCGCGGACCCGCGGATCGACGTGCTCTCGATCACGGACAACCCGGGCGGTAACGCGATGCTCGCGCCCGACGCGCTCGGGACGGATCTCATCTCGCGCGGGCAGGAGGTGATCATCCACCTCGCCTGCAAGGACTGGAATCGCAACGCGCTCGAGAGCCGCGCCTGGCAGCTCGGCTCGGAGGGCTTCCACAACATCCTCGCGCTCTCCGGCGACTACCCCGTGACCGGCCACAGAGGGCTTGCCGCGCCGGTGTTCGACATCGACTCGGTCGGGCTGCTCAGCCTCCTCGCGGATCTGAACGAGGGACTGCCTCATGCGCGGCAGCCGGATGTGCGGCTCGAACGCACGGAATTCTTCCTGGGCTGCGTGGTGACGAACCACAAGCGCTACGAGCGGGAGGTGATGCCGCAGTACTTCAAGCTGCGCAAGAAGGCTCAGGCCGGCGCACGCTTCGTGATCAACCAGATCGGCTGGGACACGCGCAAGGACGACGAGCTGCTGCGCTGGATCAGGCGCGATGGTCTCCCGCTCCGTGCGCTCGCGAACATCTACCTCCTCTCGCCGACCGCGGGGCGCGCGTTCCGCGCGGGGAAGATTCCGGGCGTCGTCGTCAGCGACGAGCTGCTCGCACTCGTGGAGCGCCAGGGCGGGAGCCCGGACAAGGGCCGGGCCTTCTTTGTCGAGCTCGCCGCCAAGCATGTGGCCGTCGCGCGCGGCCTGGGCTTCGACGGCGTCTACCTGGGCGGACACGCGCCTGCTTCCACCTTCGGCGAGATCCTCGCGAGCGCGCGCACGTTCGGCGACGACTGGCGCGAGCTCGCGCGCGAGATCCAGTTCTCGGTCGAGGACGAGTTCTACCTCTTCGAGCCCGACCCGGAAACGGGGCTCTCGTCGGAACGCGTGAACGCCGCCTACCTCGAGTCGAAGAAGCGGCGTCGGACGGATCTTCGCGTGCCGCTCAAGTACCGCTTCAGCCGTCGTCTACATGACGCTGTCTTCGCGCCCGACGCGCCACTCTTCCCCGCCGGACGCGCCTTCTACCGTGGCGTCGAGAAGGCTCCCCGTCCGGTGGGCAAGCTTGTGCACGCGGCCGAGCAGGCGGTCAAGGTGCCGATGTTTCACTGCCGTGATTGCGGCGACTGCTCGCTGCCGGAGATCGCCTACGTCTGCCCCGAGTCGATCTGTGCCAAGAACCAGCGCAACGGCCCGTGTGGGGGCACGCGCGACGGTCTGTGCGAGGTGTACGACTCAGAGTGCATCTGGTCGCAGGCCTACGAGCGGCTCAAGGCCTACGGCGAGGAGGAGTCGATGCTCGAGGGCCCGGTCGTGATCAAGGACAACGCGCTCACCCGGACGAGCGCGTGGGCGAACACGTTCCTCGGCCGCGACCACAACACTCGGCCGAGCACCGGCGGAGACTAGGCGTGACGACGATCCCCTCGAGCCTGGAGATCGCTCAGGCGGCGACGCTCCGCCCGGTCGCGGAGCTCGCCGGCGAGCTCGGGCTCGAGCCGTCGGAGTTCGACCCCTACGGCTCGTACAAGGCCAAGATCCACACGTCGGTTCTCGACCGGTTGCAGACGGAGGCCGACGGGAAGCTGATCTGCACGACGGCGGTCACGCCCACGAAGGCGGGCGAGGGGAAGACGACGACCTCCGTCTCGCTGACGCAGGGCCTGGGCCACATCGGCAAGAAGCCCGTGCTGTGCCTCCGGGAGGCGTCGCTCGGCCCCGTGTTCGGGGTCAAAGGCGGCGCCTGCGGCGGCGGCTACGCGCAGGTCGTCCCGATGGAGGACCTGAACCTCCACTTCACCGGAGACATGCACGCGATTGGCGCCGCGAACAACCTCCTGGCGGCGATCGTCGAGACGCACCTGCTTCACGGAAACCGGCTCGGCATCGACCCGCTGAGCATTACGTGGAGTAGGTGCGTCGACATCAACGACCGCGCGTTGCGGGAGATTGTCGTCGGGCTTGGCGGCCGCGCGAACGGCTACGCCCGCCAGACCGGCTTCGACATCACGGCCGCGTCCGAGGTGATGGCGATCGTCGCCGTCTCGCGCGACCTGCACGACCTCCGCCGGCGGCTGGGCGAGATCACCGTTGCCCACACGTTCGACGGCGAGCCCGTCACCGCTGAGCAGCTGCGCGCCGCCGGAGCGATGGCGGTCGTCCTCAAGGACGCGCTGAAGCCCAACCTCGTCCAGACCCTCGAGGGCCAGCCGGCGCTCATCCATTGCGGTCCCTTCGCCAACATCGCCCACGGCAACAACTCGCTGATCGCCGACCTCGTCGGGTTGAAGCTCGGCGACTACGTCGTGACCGAGAGCGGCTTCGGCTCGGACATGGGAATGGAGAAGTTCCTCAACATCGTCTGCCGCGTCGGCGAGCTGAGGCCGAGCGCCGTCGTGCTGGTCGCGACGGTGCGCGCGCTCAAGCACCACGCCGGCGAGCCCGAAGGGGGCCTCGCGGCGATCGAGGTGGGCTCGGCGAACCTCCGACGCCACCTCGAGATCGTCCGCTCCTTCGGTTTGCCCGCGGTCGTGGCCGTCAACCGCTTCGGCGGCGACTCCGAGCAGGAGCTCCAGGCCGTCCGGCGGCTGGCGCTCGAGTACGGGGCTCATGCGGCGGAGACGAACGAGGCTTTCGAGCGCGGCGGCCCGGGCGCGGCGGCGCTCGCGGAGGCGGTCGTGGAATGCGCAAACCAGCCGAACGGATTCGCCCCGACCTATCCGCTCGACGCGTCGATCCCGGACAAGATCGAGGCCATCGCGACGCGCGTCTACGGCGCGACCGGTGTCCATTTTCTGCCGCCGGCCGAGCAGAGCATCGCGCGCTTCACGGCGGACGGCCTCGCCGGGCTGCCGGTCTGCATGGCGAAGACGCACCTCTCGCTCTCCGACGACCCCGCGCTCCTCAACGCTCCGCAGGACTTCACCCTGCACGTCCGAGACGTCCGTGCGTACACCGGCGCCGGGTGGCTCGTCCCGCTCTGTGGCGAGATCATGACCATGCCGGGCCTCGGCGAGTCAGCGGCCGCCTTCGACGTCGACATCGACGAGCAGGGCCGCACCGTTGGCCTCTTCTGAGCCGCTGCAGAAGACGGTCAGCGCGTTCTTGGACGACCTTGCGGCCGAGACTTCGGCTCCCGGTGCCGGTGCGGTCGCGGCGGTCGCGGTCGCCCTCGGGGCCGCTCTCGTCGAGATGGCCGCCCGCTTCTCCGGCGACTGGGACGGGTCCGAGGCCGCGCTCGCAGCCGCGCAGGCGCTTCGCGCGAGGGCCGCGCCGCTTGCGCAGGCGGACCTGGAGGCGTACGCGGACTTCCTCGCCGTGCGCCACCGGGGTGCGGACGACAGCGCGGCGCGGGCACGCACCGTGGCCGTTCCGCTGGAGGTTGCCGCGTGCGCGTCGGAGGTCGCGGCGCTCGCGACCTCGGTGGCCGAGCAGGGCAACCAGAACCTGCGCGGCGAGGCGGTCGGCGCTGCACATACGGCGAGCGCGGGCGCGGCGATCGCGTCCAAGCTCGTCGAGCTCAACCTCGAAGAAGGGCCGGACGAGCGTCTCGACCGGGCGCGCGACCTCGCAGCAGCCGCCGCCGACGCCGCGGAGCGCGCGGCCGCCTCAGGCGGGTAGGACGGTGAGCACCAGCTTCCCCTGGTTGCGTCCGGTCTCGCCCAGCTCGTGCGCCCGGGCGGCTTGCTCGAGCGGGAACGTCCGGGTGACGTGGGGGCGCAGCGCGCCCGTTGCGGCGAGCCCGGCGATCGCCTCCATTCCTGCCCGATCGGGCTCGACGAGGATGCCGGTGGCGCGCACGCGACCTCCGGCGAGCTCACGCAGGGGCTCAACGCCGGACGCCGACGGCACGGTGATGAAGATCCCGCCGTCGCGCAGGGCCGGTAGCGCGCGCCGGCTGGTCTCGCTGCCGACGAGGTCCAGCACGAGGTCGACGTTGCGAACGCGCTCCTCGACGGCCTCGCTCGTGTAGTCGATCGTCTCGTCGGCGCCGAGCTCGGTCAAGAACGGGTGCTTGGCCGAGCGAGCCGTGCCGATCACGTAGGCTCCGCGCGCCTTGGCGATCTGCACCGCCAGGTGACCGACGCCGCCCGCGGCGGCGAGGATCAGCACGCGATCGCCGGGCTGGACGTCGGCGGTTTCGACGAGCGCCTGCCAGGCCGTCAGGCCGGCGAGCGGAAGCGCCGCGGCCTCGACGTCGTCGAGCCCTGCGGGGATCCGGGCGAGCTGGCGCGAGGGCGAGGTCACGTACTCGGCATAGGCAGCTGCCTCCCGGGGGAAGCGGGGCATCCCGAAGACGCGCTCTCCCGGCTCGAACCGCGTCACGCCTCGACCGACCGTCTCCACGACCCCGGCGACATCCCAGCCGACGGTGAACGGCGGCTGACCCAGGTTGCCGCCACCCTGGCGCGTCTTCCAGTCGACCGGGTTGACGCCCGCGCCCCCTACGCGTACGAGCACCTCCGTAGGGCCCGGGTCGGGTCGCGGGACCTCCATGAGCTCGAGCACCTCGGGCCCGCCGAGGGCCCGCTGGCGGATGATGCGCATCGTTGCGTCGGCCATGCGGTTGTCGGAGTCGGGTGTCGTCCCGAATTCGTACTAGAGAGCGACTATTGCTGTATACAGGCGTGAGCCCGACGGAGGAGGGACATGGCCGTGCCGACGCAAACAAGCTCCGCATTTCCGAGCCCGTTCGAGATCGCGACTCCGCCGGGCTGCGAGGGATGGCAGGAGATGTATCCGTACTACGCGCTGTTCGACGAGGCGCGGCGGGAGGCGGACGAGAGCCGGTTCTGGTTCTGGAACTCGATGCATTTCCCCCTTCCCATGCCCGCGTTCGACGTCGCCTGTATCGACGCCCCGTACCAGGCGGTGGGGGAGTGGCAGAACCGTTTCTTCGCGGTGCCCCCGGCGATGGGCATCGACTACCGCATCGTCAACGGCTACGTCTACATCTCCGGCAACCCGGTCACCGACCCCGAGAAGATCGCCGAGCGCGCCGAGTACTTTCAGCGCCGCGCCGGCTACTACTTCGAACACTGGGATGAGCTGTACGGCAAGTGGAAGGAGAAGATGGAGGCGCTGATCGCGGAGATCACCGAGCTTCCCGTCCCGGACCTGCCCGAGTACGAGCCCGACGAGCTCATGCTCGAGGACGAGCGGAACACCACCTTCTACGAGCTCCTCGACGCCTACGGCCGCACGCTTCGCTGCGGCGACCTGATGTGGCAGCACCACTTCGAGCTCCTGCTGCTGGGCTACGGCGCGTACGTCACCTTCTCCGAGTTCTGCAAGAGCAACCTCCCCGACATCCCGGACCAGCACGTCGCCCAGATGGTCGCCGGCATCGACGTGCTGCTGTTCCAGCCAAGCGCGGAGCTCCGCCGCCTGGCGAAGCTCGCGATCGACAGCGGCGTCGACGGGACGTTCGTCGAGGGACGCTCACCGGAGGAGATCGACGCCGAGCTCGAGCAGAGCGACGCCGGACGGCGCTGGCTCGCGGAGCTCGAGCGAGTCAAGGATCCGTGGTTCAACATGGCCACCGGCGACGGCCTTTACCACTACTACCGCAGCTGGTACGACGACCCGACCATCGCTTACGCGTCTGTCGTCGGCCACGTTCGCGCGCTGAGCGAGGGCGAGCAGGCCGAGCGACCGAGCGAAGAGCTCGCGCGGGAGCGTGACCGTCTCGCGGAGGAGTACGGTGCGCTGCTCGACGAGCAGACGCGCACGACCTTCAACGAGCTGCTCGGGCTCTCGCGCATGGTCTTCCCGTACGTCGAGGAGCACAAGTTCTTCTGCGACTACTGGTTCCTGACGCGCTGGTGGAACAAGGTGCGGGAGTTCGGCGCGCTGCTCGCGAAGCACGCCTTCCTGGAGGACGCCGAGGATGTCTTCCAGCTCGGGCGCCACGAGGTCTCGACGGCGCTCGACGAGCTCCTTCTGACCTGGGCGACCGGCGGCGCACCTCTCGGCCCTGCGTACTGGCCGCCGCTCGTCGCGCGACGCAAGAAGCTGCTCGAACGGCTCGCGGAGTGGACGCCGCCACCGGCCATCGGGTCGACACCCGAGGCGATCACCGATCCGATGAGCATCATGCTCTGGGGCGTCACGACAGAGCGAGTCCAGGAGTGGGCGCGCGCGGACGAGGACGGGGGACGCCTTACTGGCGCCGCGGCGTCGCCCGGCGTCGTCGAGGGAGCCGCACGGGTCGTGCTCGACGTCGCGCAGATCGCAGCCGTCCGGGACGGGGACGTCCTCGTCTGTCCGATCACCTCGCCGGCCTGGGCGCCGATCTTCTCGAATGTCAGGGCAGTCGTCACCGACATTGGGGGCGTCATGTCGCATGCAGCGATCGTCTGCCGCGAGTACGGGCTGCCGGCCGTGGTCGGCACCGGCCGCGCGACGGCGGAGATCCAGACGGGACAGATGCTCCGCGTCGACGGCTCGGCAGGCGTCGTGACGATCCTGCACGCTTGAGGGAATGAGCGCCGACTACACCCGCCGGCTCGCAGACTTGCGGCGATCGGACGCCGACGAGTTCGGCGGCAAGAGCGCGAATCTCGGAGAGCTGCTCGCGGCGGGGATCCCCGTACCGCCCGGGTTCGCGGTCGGCGCGCGCGCCTTCCGCACGTTCGTCGAGGAGACCGGTCTCGAGGGAATGATCGCGGCGGCGATGTCTCACGTCTCGGCCGGAGACGTGGACGCGAACTCTGCCGCCTCGAAGGCGATCGGCGAGGCGATGCGCTTCGCGCCGCTGCCGGATGCCGTCCGCGCCGAGCTGCACCGGCGCCACGACGAGCTGGCCCACGCGACGAATGAGGAGGCGCCGCCGGTGGCGGTGCGCTCGAGCGCGCTCGGAGAGGACAGCCAGGAAGCCAGCCACGCCGGCCAGCAGGAGAGCTTCCTCTGGGTGCGCGGCATCGAGCAGATCTGCGACGCGGTGCGCGACTGCTGGGTGAGCCTCTACACCCCGCACGCGATCAGCTACCGAGCAGCACTTGGTGTTGCGGAGGCGGAGCCGGCGATGGGCGTGACCGTCCAGCAGATGGTGGATGCCGAGGTCTCAGGGGTGATGTTCACCTGTAACCCCGTCAGCGGTGACCGGAGCATGGTCGCGCTGAACGCCGGTTGGGGGCTCGGGATCGCGGTAGTCGGCGGCGAGACGACGCCGGACGACTACCTCGTCAGCAAGGTCACCGGAGAGGTGGTGCGCCAGACGGTGAGCGCGAAGGAGATCGAGTACGTGCCGGATGCCACCGGTCGCGGAACGGTGCGGGTGGAGGTGCCCGCGGAGCGGCGGGACGAGCCCTGTCTGGGCGAAGTACAGCTCGCCGCGCTCCTGGAGATCGCCCGGCGCGTCGAGCGCCACTTCGGCTCCCATCAGGACATCGAGTGGGCGATCGCGCGCGGACGGACGCTCCCCGATGCCCTGCTCGTGCTCCAGTCGCGGCCGGTGACGGCGCTGCCGGATCCGGCTCCGAGGCTCTCCGCCTCGGCGATGTCGCTCGTGATGGGCACCTTCGGCGCATCTCCCCGGACCCCGAAGCAGCCCTGAGCCGCGTATGCCGCTGAGCGACGACGACGTTCGCGAGATCTTGCGGCTGATCGACGAGTCGGACGTCGAGGAACTTCGAGTAGAGACCGAGGGGCTCTCGCTCTACGTTCTCCGAGGAGACGCGACAGAGGCCGCGCCGCCGGCAGGCGTGGCGCCTCACGACTCGCTCACCATCTCCGCCCCGATGATCGGCATCTTCTACCGCGCCGAGGGGCCGGGGGCGGCCCCGTTCGTAGCCGTCGGGACGCGTGTTGAAGCGACGACGGTCGTCGGCCTGATCGAGGTGATGAAGATGATGAACTCGGTCCCCGCCGGTGTCGCTGGGACGATTGTCGAGGTCTGCGTCGAGAACGCGCAGCCGGTTGAGTACGGGACGCCGCTCTTCCAGGTGCAGCCCCACCGATGAATGGGCTCGTCGACATCGTCGACACGACGACTCGCGACGGCAACCAGAGCCTCTGGAGCGCGACCGGCCTGACCACGCCGGACGTGCTCGCGATCGCGCCGACCATGGACCGGGTCGGGTTCCACGCCGCCGACTTCACCTCGAGCACGCACATGGCGGTCTCGGTGCGTTTCCACAAGGAGGATCCGTGGGATCGGCTCAGGCTCGTCAGCGCCGCGATGCCGGCCACGCCGTTGAGCTTCATCACCACCGGAATGCGCTTCATCTCCTGGGTCCCTGCCGACGAGGACGTGATGCGGCTCGCGTTCCGCTGTGTGGTCCGCAACGGGATCCGCCGCTTCCAGGTCGCCGACCCCTCGAACGACCCGGCGCGCCTGCGGCGGCTGGCGATGATGGCGCGCGAGGAGGGGGTCGAGGAGGTCGTGATCGGGCTCACGTACTCCGTCAGCGAGGTGCACACGCATGCCTACTACGCCGAGCGCGCCGCAGCCCTCGCGGACTGCGCGGAGATGGACCGGCTCTATCTCAAGGATCCGGGCGGCCTGCTGACCCCGGCTGCGGTGCGCGAGCTCGGGCCGCACTTCCTTCGAGCCGCCGGCGACCGACCCCTCGAGCTGCACAGCCACTGCACGATCGGGCTCGCGCCCTTCGTCTACGTGGAGGGGCTGCGAGCCGGCTTCCGGGTGCTGCACACGGCAGTTGCCCCGCTGGCGCGCGGCACGTCGAACCCGGCGGCCGAGACGACGCTTCGCGACCTGGAAGCCGAAGGCTTCTCCCACCGGCTCGACCTCGACGCCCTCGCCGCGGTCTCCGAGCACTTCCACGAGCTCGGCCGCGAGAAGGGGCTGCCGACCGGCCGACCCCAGGAGTTCGACGCCACCTATTACCACCACCAGCTTGCCGGAGGCATGGTCTCGACGACGCGGCGCATGCTCGAGGAACTGCGCCGGCCCGAGCTGTTCGACGCCGTGCTCGAGGAGGTCGGCCGTGTGCGCGCCGAGATGGGCTACCCGATCATCGTCACGCCGGTCTCGCAGCTCGTAGCGACCCAGGCGGTGCGGAACGTGATCGACGGCGAGCGCTGGTCGAACGTCTCCGACGAGACGGTCCGCTATTTCCTGGGCCACTACGGTGAGCCGGCCGCACCCGTGGCCGCGGACGTGGCCGAGCGTGTGCTCGCCCGGCCACGCGTCGAGGAGCTCCGCAAGCTCGAGCCGCTGCACCTCGAGGGAGCGCGTGAGCGCTTCGGGAGGCGGATCTCCGACGAGGAGCTCCTGCTGAGGCTGACGATGCCGGAGGAGCAGGTTAACGCGATGCTCGCCTCGCCGCCTGCTGCGCTCGAGCCGCGCGCGGTCACCCGCGCAGGCCGTCACCCGGTGGTGAGCCTCCTGCACGAGGTGGCGAAGCGCAGGTCGGTCACGCACCTCCGCGTGCAGAAGGGAGACGAGCTGGTGGTGTGGCGCCGTGCGACCTAGAGCTCTTACCGACGTGCGGGGATTCGTGTTCGACGTCGACGGAACGCTCGTGCATCGTGCGGACGACGAAACCCACGTGCAGCCGGGCGCCCGCGAGGTGCTGGCGAGGATCCGCGCCTCCGGCCGGCCGCTCGCCGTCTTCACCAACGGCAGTTACGCGGCGCCGGAGGCCTTCGCCGCCGGTCTGCGCGAGGCTGGCCTCGAGGTCGCCGACGAGGAGCTGCTGACACCTCTCCGTAGCGTGCAGTCCTATCTGCGCGCACACCATCGTGACGGCGGGGTGCTGCTCTTCGGCAACGACGCGGCGCGCGACTACCTGCTCGGGGCGGGCGTGCAGATCCTCGACGGCAACGAGGCCGAGCACGCAGACGCGGTCTTCGTCGCGACACCTGACGCGGTCAATTTCGAGGAGCTCGAGCGAGCCGCTCGCGCCGTGCTGGCGGGCGCACGGCTGTTGACCGGGAGCTATGCGCCTGCCTACGCGGGCGCCAACGGGCCCATCTTCAGCCGGGGCGCGATGGTCGCCGCGGCGATCGGAAAAGCGACCGGCGCTCGGCCGGTCGTCGTCGGCAAGCCGTCACGGGCCGCTCTCCGGACGATCAGCGACCAGCTCGGCGTACCCACGACGGAGCTGGTCGTGATCGGCGACGACCTCGGCATGGACATCGCGCTCGGTCGTCTCGGCGGCTCGCGCACGATCCTCGTGCGGAGCGGGATCAGCGGCCGGGTCGAGCTCGACAGGGTGCCCGAGCAGCGCCGCCCGGACGCAGTCGTCGACGGAGTCGCCGAGCTGCTCGACTGGCTGTGACCCGTCTGCTGGGGCTCAGTTCTCGCGCAGCGAGCGCGGCCAGATCCCCTGCTTCCCAGGCGACAGGATGCCGTTCGGATCCAGCGCGTCCTTGATCGTCTCGTTGAAACGCCGGTAGGCGTGGTCGTTGAAGCTGTACTGCTCGGCCGCGAGATCCATGAAGTCCAGGTGGGCGCGGTACTCGCCGTACCCTTCCTTTGCCGCCTCGCGGACGAGCAGCTTGCAGGTGTCGTAGGCGCGACGTGCCTCGGCCTCGTTCTTCGTGTCGAAGATGACCAGCGTGATGTGGATGAAGCTCCGTGCGTTCGTCGGGATGAGGACGGCTGCGTAGTCGAGCCCGGCCTCGTTCTCGACGAGACCGCGAATCAGGTCGCGCAGCGCGACTGCGTCGCGCCCGGTGAGCCGCGCGACGGGTGAGAAGCCGATGTGGCCCCCCTCCTCGCCGCCGTACCACCCGGTCATCTGGTTGATGTCGAGGTTGGGGACGCCGCCCTGGACGCGCTCGTGCGGGTTCTCCAGCGCCGGGATCGCGTCGGGGGAGCACTTCTCTCCCCACACCTCTGCCCCCTCGATCCGACCGAACGCCTCCTTGATCTTCGCGAAGCGGTGGTCGACGACCGACTCGTCCCCGTAGAGCGCGAAGCGCATCATCCAGCGGCCGACCTCGAGCTCGCGCGCCATCTTGTCGATGATCTCGTCGGGGACCGGATCCTCGCCCTGGTACCAGAGCGACCGCGAGGACATGACGGAGGCGAAGGAGATCGTGTTCCAGATCTGCGGCACGTTCTCGATCGTGCGCTCGAGCATCAGGGTCCTCAGCGTCTCGACCAGCGGGGCGAGATCGTCCTCGTTCCACACCCTCAGCCACAGGCCTTGTTGCCGGGCATCGCGCCCATGCCGGTCCTCATCAGCTCGCCGTTCGGGAGGACGACCTCGATCCCGCACGAGGCCGCCATGTCGGCGCCGGTCGGGAGGTACGTGACCCCGTTCTCGAGCGTGTTGCCGATGACGCTGCCCCAGCCGAGATCCGGGATTGAGGCCATCAGCTTGTGCCCACCTGCCTGGATCGCCTCGTAGAGGTCGAACCAGCGGACACCGGGCTCGACGACCGCGTACGCGCATTCCTCGTCGATCTCGAGCACGCGGTTCATCTTCCGCAAGCTGAGGATGACCGAGCCGCTCAGACGCGGCGCCGGCCCGCCGTAGCCGTTGTTCATGCCTGCGCCGTGCGTCCAGAGGCGCACCTTTTGCTCGTTCGCGATCCGCACGATCTCCTGGATCTCCTCGACCGTCTGGGGCATGAGCACGGCGGAGGCCACGTAGTCGTCCCAGGTCGTGAACGCGAACGGGTCTCGAAACTCGCGCAGGCCGTCCTCGTCCGTGAGCACGGCATCCCCTCCGAGTGCCGTCGTGAAGGACTCGAGCGTCTCCTCAGAGAGCTCCGGGGTCAGCATCGTCGTCATGGCGCACCTCCGGTGGGTAGCGGGCCGTCTCGGCCACAATCGGCCCCGCGCAAGTCGCCGATCATATTGGCGTTAGGCGCTGGTTACCACCGGGGCAGGCGTGCGGGGTTCGCATTCGCTCCGCATGAACGAGACAATCCGCGCGAGAGCAGATGGCGCAGACGGTTATTGGCCGTGAGCAGGAGCTTGGCGCGATCCAGGCCTTTCTTGCCGAGGCCGAGCACAGCCCGCTCGCGCTCGTTCTCTCCGGCGAGCCGGGCATCGGGAAGACGGTCCTTTGGGGCCAGGGCGTTGAGGAGGCCCGAGGCCGCTTCGGCTGTGTGCTGACTTGCCGGGGGGTCGAGGCAGAGGCCTCCCTCTCTTTCGCCGGACTCTCGGAGCTGCTGGCGCCCGTCTTCGACGACGTCGCCCCCTCGCTGCTGCCGCCACGCCGGCGGGCGCTCGAGATCGCCCTCCTGCGGGTCGAGCCCGGCGATGTGGCTCCCGATGCCCACGCGATCGGGCTGGCCGTGCTCGACCTGCTCCACGGTCTAGCCGAGCACGGTCCGGTCCTTGTTGCCCTCGACGACCTTCAATGGCTCGACCCGGCCTCCGCCGGGGTGCTCCAGATCGCCCTCCGGCGACTGCGCGAGGAGCCGCTCGGGCTGTTGGCGACGGTCAGGCTGGGGCCGGACATCGCCATTCCCCTCGAGCTCGAGCGCTCCTTCCCCGAGGAGCGGCTCGTCCAATTGACGCTCGGCCCGCTCAGCCTGGGCGCCGTCCACAGTTTGCTCAAGGAGCGGCTGGAGCTCGAGCTGACCAGGCCCGAGCTTGCCCGCCTGCAGGAGGCGACCGCGGGCAATCCGTTCTTCACGCTGGAGCTAGGGCGTGAGCTCGAGCGAACCGGGACACGGCCGGCGCCGGGCCAACCGTTGCATGTGCCCGAGAGCCTGCACGAGCTGCTCGGCGGTCGTCTCGCTCGCCTGCCGGGCGAGACGCTCGACGTTCTGCTGCAGGTCGCGGCGCTGGCCCGGCCGACGGTCGAGGTGGTGGCGGCGACCTATGGAGAGCGAGAACGCGTCCTGGAGGCTCTGGAGGCGGCGATGCGGGAGGGCGTAGTCGAGCTCGACGACTCGCGTGTTCGCTTCGCGCATCCACTGCTCGCCTCAGTCTGTTACGAGGAGGCACCGGTTTGGAAACGACAGGCTGTTCACCGGGCGCTTGCCGGGGCGGTCTCAGACAGCGAGGAGCGAGCCCGCCACCTGGCTCTCGCCGCGGAGGGCGCCGATGCGGCAACTGCCTCCGAGCTGGACAGGGCCGCCGACCACGCCGCCGTCAGGGGCGCGACCGCCGCGGCCGCGGAACTGTGCGAGCTTGCCGCCGAGCTGACGCCTTGCGAACCGACCCTGATTCGGCAACGGCGTCTGCGCGCGGCCGACTTCCATCGACTGGCCGCCGACTTCGATCGGGCTTTCGCCCTGTACGAGGAACTTCTCACCGAGGTTCCCTCAGGGGTCGAGCGAGCCGACGTCCTCTTCGGGCTCCTCATGACACAGCGAGCCGACACCCCGGCGCTGATCACGTTCTACGAGCAAGCACGGGTGGAGGCTGCCGGCGACGATACGCGCTCGGCGCGCCTCCTCGCCTGGCAGATGGGGCTCCATCTGTACCAGGCCGATGCCCGGGCTGCACTCGTCGACGCCCGGGCGGCGCTCGACAAGGCCGAGCGGACGGGCGATCCTTTCCTGCTCGCCGTCACGATCGCCCGCGCCGGGCACGCGGAGGGGTACGCGGTCGAGATCACCCCCGGACTGCTCGAGCGGGGAGTTGAGATCGAGGAGCGCGAAGGGTTCGTGTTGGAGACCGACGAGAGCCCGCGCTACGCGTTCGCCCGGCTTCTGGCGCGGGTCGGCGAGGTCGACAAGGCGCGTGCCATCTTCGGGGAACTCGGGGCGAAAGCTCTGGAACGAGGCGACGAGGGCAGTCGGGTGATGGTCCTCTGGCCGCTGAGCATGCTCGAGTGGCTCGCCGGTCGCTGTCAGCTGGCGCTGGAGCTTGCAGCGGCGGCATACGAGCTGACCGAGCAGACCCAGCACCCGCGGGGACGCGCCTGGGTGGGCCGCGCGAAGGCGCTCATCGAGGCAGATCTCGGCCTCGTCGACGAGGCGCGCGCCTCGGCCGAGGAAGGTCTCGCTTTCTGCCAGGAGAGCGCAAAAGACTTCTTCGCCATCCTCACACTCGGCGTCCTTGGCCGCCTCGAGCTGGAGCTCGGCAACCTCGAGGCTGCCGGCGAGTACCTGAACGACCTCCCCAAGCGGCTGCTCGCGGGGGGGATGAACGACCCGGCGCTCCCCGTCTGGGCTGACGCGATCGAGGCCCTGGTCGGCCTGGGCGAGCTGGAGCGCGCGCGTGCCTACCTGGAGCAGTACGAGCTCCATGCCGAGCGACTGGGCAGTTCGCCGGCGCGGGCAGGGGCTGCGCGTTGCCGCGGGCTGCTCCTCGCCGCGGAGGGCGACCTGTCCGCGGCTCTCGCGGCGTTCGAGCGCTCGCTTGTCGAGGCAGCGCCGTTTCCGCTCGAGCGGGCCCGCACGCTGCTCTGCCTCGGGGTTGTCCGTAGGCAGGCGCAGCAGAAGCGAACCTCCCGGGATGCTCTCGAGCAGGCGCTCCAGATGTTCGAGGAACTGGGAGCGCGGCTCTGGGCAGAGAAGGCGGGCTCGGAGCTGCGGCGGATTAGCGGTCGGCGGCCCGCTTCCGAGGAACTGACCGAAAGCGAGCGGCGTGTGGCTGAGCTCGCCGCGCAAGGCCGCACCAACAAGGAGATCGCGGCAGAGCTGTTCATGGGCGTGAGCACGGTCGAGGCGCATCTCTCCCGCGTCTACCGCAAGCTCGGCGTTCGGCGCGCCGAGCTCGGAGGCAGCCTGGAGAAGGTGGAGGCCTGATGACGACGGCTGTGATCGGGCGCGAGCAGGAGCTCGCCGCGATCGAGGCATTCCTGGCCGAGGCCGAGCAGGGCCCGCGCGCGCTCGTCTTCTCCGGCGAGCCGGGTATCGGCAAGACGACCCTCTGGGAACAGGGCGTCGAGGAGGCTCGAAGCCGCGTCGGCCGCACTCTCTCTCATCGCAGCGTCGAGCCCGAGGCGCTGCTCTCGTTCGCGGGGCTCACGGACTTGCTCGCGGACGTCCTCGAGGAGGTTGCGCCAGCGCTTCTCCCTCTGCGCCGGGAGGCTCTGGAGATCGCGCTGCTGCTCGTCAAGCCGGGTGAGGTGGCGCCAGACCCGCGCGTCATCGGCCTGGCGTTCCTCGACGTCTTGCGGTTGCTCGCGGAGGCGGGCCCGGTCGTGCTCGCGCTCGACGACGTGCAGTGGCTTGATTCGTCCTCCCTCGCAGTGCTGCAGATCGCCTTGCGGCGCCTGCGCGGCGAGCGTGTCGGGTTCCTGGCGACGGCTCGAGAGGCACCGGAGGTCCGCGACGGTTTGGAGCTGGAGCGCTGCTTTGCGGAGGAGCAGCTGACGCGGCTGCCTCTCGATCCGCTCAGTCTCGGCGCGCTTCATCATTTGCTCCGGGAGCGGCTTGCGCTCGAGCTGACCAGGCCGGAGCTTGTGCGTGTCCAGGAGACATCCGGGGGGAATCCGTTCTTCGCGCTTGAGCTCGGCCGTGAGCTCGTCCGGACGGGTGCGAGACCGGCCGCCGGCCGCGGGCTGCGGGTTCCCGAGAGCCTGCACGACCTCCTTGGAGGCGGTCTGGCCCGCCTTCCCGAGGAGACGAATGACGTCCTACTCAGTGCAGCAGCGCTGGCACGACCGACGATCGAGCTGGTCGTGGCGGCCCAGGGCGACCGCGCGGGCGTCCTCGAGGCGCTCGACGCGGCTGTCCGGGAGGGCGTCGTCGAGCTCGACGACTCGCGAGTGCGCTTCGCGCACTCGATGCTGGCGTCGATCTGCTACGAGCAGGCGCCGCTGCAGAAGCGCCGGGCCGTTCATCGAACGCTTGCCGCAGTGGTCACCGATCTCGAGGAGCGGGCCCGCCATCTGGCGCTGTCGGCCGACAGCCCGGACGCCGTCGTCGCCTCGTACCTGGAGGTCGCCGCCGCGGCCGCGGCCGCCCGGGGGGCGACCGCTGCAGCGGCCGAGCTCTGCGAGCTCGCCGCCGAGCTGACGCCGGCGGATCCGCCCCTCGCACGGCGCCGCCGCCTGCGGGCGGCGACCTTTCATCGCTTCGCCGGTGACGGGGAGCGCGCGGTCGCGATTCTCGAGCAGCTTCTCTTGGAGATCCCGTCGGGCGTCGATCGGGCCGACGTCCTGTTCGAGCTTGCCTCAACTTTCGGACCTGGCATCCCGGCGCTGGTTGACCTCTATGACGAGGCGCTGGTCGAGGCGGAGGGCGACGACGCGCGATCGGCGCGGATCTTGGGTCTCCGGAGCGTTGTTCGGCTGAACGAGGCCAACATCTCAGCAGCGCTCGCCGATGCACGGGCGGCGCTGGAGAAGGCCGAGCGGACCGGCGATCCCACCCTGCTCGCCGTTGCGATCGGGCATGCAGGGCACGCAGAGACGTGGGCGGCCGAGATCACGCCCGGTCTGCTCGAGCGGGGAGCGGAGATCGAGGAGCGCCTCGGGCTCGAGCTCGACTTTCGCGAAAGCCCGCGCCTCTTGCTCGCCCGGCTGCTGCTGCGACTGGGTGAGATCGAGCGGCCCCGTACCATCCTCCAGGAATGGGAGGCGAAGGCGGCGACGCGGGGCGACGAAGTCACCCGCGTGGTGGTCATCTGGTACCTGGCCTCGCTCGAGTGGCTTGCCGGCAACTGGCAGCGGGCGCTCGACCACGCAGTCGCCGCGCACGAGCTCGCCGAGCTGACGCAGTTTTCGAGTGCCCTCGTGTGGGTCGGACGCGTGAAGACGCTGGTCGAGACCGATCTCGGCCTCGTCGAGCAGGCTCGCGCCTCGGCCGACGAAGGTCTCGCGGTCTCGCGGGCCACTGCGAATGAAGCCTTCATCGTCCTTACCCTCGGTGTGCTCGGCCGGCTCGAGCTCGCGCTCGGCAATCTCGATAAGGCCGCCGGCTACCTGCGGGAGGTGCCCGGACGGCTGCTCGCCGGCGGCCTCAACGACCCGGCGCAACCCGTCTGGGCGGACGCGATCGAGACGCTGATCGGGTTCGGAGAGCTCGAGCAGGCGCGCGTCTACCTGGAGCAATACGAGGCGAACGCCCGGCGACTGGGAAGTCCGGCGGCGATCGCCTGCACCACTCGCTGCCGCGGCCTGCTCTGCGCTGCCGAGCATGATGTGCCGGCCGCGCTCGCAGCGCTCGAGCGCGCTCTCAGCGAACAGCCTGAGCCCGGCTGGCCACTCGAGCGCGGACGCACGTTGCTCTGCCTCGGCATGGTTCGGAGGCAGGCCCAGCAGAAGAAGGCCGCCCGCGAGGCGCTCGAAGGAGCGCTTGTGATCTTCGAGGAGCTGGGCGCCCGCCTCTGGGCGGAGAAGGCCCGTGCCGAGCTGAAGCGGATCAGTGGTCGCACGCCAGCATCCGACGAGCTGACCGAGACCGAGCGACGCGTGGCCGAGCTCGCGGCTTCCGGGCGCTCGAACAAGGAGATCGCAGCCGAGCTCTATATGGGCGTGAGCACGGTCGAGGCGCACCTGTCCCGCGTCTACCGCAAGCTCGGGATCCGGTCGCGCACCGAGCTGGCAGGCCGGATTGCCATACCGAGGGACGAAGCCGCCCAACTCTAGGGCTTTTCGGGTTTCGGGCCTACGACCCTAAGCCGTAGGTTCGACGCATGGTCTACGTCGTCGAGCGATACCTCCCAGGGCTCTCCCGGTCCGAGCTCCTCCTCAGGCTCTCCGAGCTCGAACAAGAGCCGGAGGGACTGTGGACCCAGGGCTCGAGGGTGCGCTACCTCGGCTCGACCATCGTGCTGAAGGACGAGGCCTGCTACTGCCAGTTCGCAGGGCCTACCGAGGCGGCTGTCGCCGAGGCGAACCGCCGGGCAGGCCTGTCCTTCGACCGCATCGTCCCCGCAGTGACCGTCCAACCCGAAAGGAGAGATTCGATGAACGTTTCTACCTCTACTCCCGCAACCGTCGAGATCAAGCGGAGCCGCCTGCTCGGTCTGATCGCACTGGTGGCCGCGTTGGCGGCGGCTGCCACCTGGATCGTGCTGGCACTCGCATTCGACAGCGGCAGCTCAACGGCGTCGAGTGTCCGCCCAAACGTGTCCAGTCCGGTCTCGTTGCCGATGCAAGACGCGCGCAAGGACCCGTCGATCATGTCGCTGACGCCGGCGCAGCTTGCTGCAAATGCGCTCGGGACCGGGTACCAGCTCCCGATCCAGCACAAAGGCCGGACGGTGACGTCCGTGCTGGCTTCGATGAGCCCGGAGACGAGGCGCTACACCGAGGCCGTCATGGGGCTCACGTTCGCGCAACTGGCGGCCGGAGCCGCCGGCCATCCGTAGCCGGCGCCCGCAGGAGGGGAGAGGATCCCGCTCTCCCCTCCTGGCTCAGATGGACGCCCGGTTGCAAGGAGATGAGACGAATCCTCACAATTGGAGACAGTCCCAAAGAGGGGAGGCGATGAGAATCGCCGGACAGATCGAATCGAGGGCCTTCGAGAGCCCGTTCGAGGTGGAGGTTCTCCCGGGCTGCGAGGGCTGGGAGGAGATGTACGCCTACCACGTCCTCTTTAGCGAGGATCGGCGCGTCTTCGACGAGCGCCGCTTCTGGTTCCAGGACGGGCTGCACGCCGCGGAGCCTCTCTTTCCCTTCGACGCGGGGCTTTTCGACCTCGGGGTCGTCGCTCTCAACCAGGCGAGCTCTCGTCTGTTCGTCGTGCCTCCCTCGCTCGGCGTCGAGTATCGAGTGCTCAACGGCTACGTCTACGACAGCCCGAACGCCGTGACCGACACGGCGACACTCGCCCGTCGGGCGGAGCTCTTCGCGAGACGCGGCGGTTACTACTACGAGCACTGGGACGAGCTGTACGAGCGCTGGGTGGAGAGGGTGGAGGCCGCCACACAGGAGCTCATTGGGCTCGACGTGCCCGAGCTGTTGGAGTTCGAGGACGAGTCGATCGTCACCGAGGGACTCGGCCTCGGGTCGAGCTACGCGCTCCTCCAGGCGTACGACCGTCTGCTCGAAGGGATCGACCGCATCTTCCAGTACCACTTCGAGTTCCTCAACCTCGGCTACGGGGCCTACCTCGTCTTCTACGAGCACTGTCGTGAGGCCTTCCCGGAGATTCCGGACCAGACGATCGCGACGATGGTGTCGGGCATCGACGTGCTCGTCCTGCGCCCGGACGACGAGCTCCGACGCCTCGCCCGGATCGCCCTCGAGCTCGGGGTGGCCGAGGCCGTGAAGGGAGCGAGCGATGAGGACGATCTACGCATAGCTCTCGCGGGGAGCAAAACAGGCGTGAGGTGGCTCGCCGACTTCGAGCAGACGAAAGACCCATGGTTCTACTTCTCCTGCGGGGTGGGTGTCTTCCAGCACCACCATCGCTCTTGGATCGACGACACGACCCTCCCAATCCACACGATTGGCTCCTATATCGCGCGTCTCGAGGCCGGCGAGGACATCTCGCGTCCCCGCGAGGCCACGCTCGCCGAGCGCGAGCGGGTCACAGATGAGCATCGCTCGCTGCTCCCAGAGGAGAGGCGTCACGCCTTCGACGAGACTCTCGCACTCGCCCGCCGGGTCTTTCCGTATGTCGAGAACCACAACTTCTACATCGATCACCGCTACTTGACGATCTTCTGGAACAAGGTGCGCGAGTTCGGGGCGTTGCTCGCCCTGCACGGGTTCCTGGTCGAAGGGGAGGACGTCTTCTACCTGCGTCACGACGAGGTGCGCGCGGCGCTCGAGGAGCTCCGGCTCGACTGGAGCTCGGGCGGCGCCGGGGTCGCGCGTGGCCCCCGCTACTGGCCGCCGATTGTCGAGCGGCGCAAGTCGATTTACGAGGCGATGTGCGGGTGGGCTCCACCCCTGGCCCTCGGCCGGGTGCCCGACGAGATCACCGACCCGATCACGGTCATGCTCTGGGGCATCACGAACGAGCGGCTCCAGGAGTGGCTCTCTGCCGACGGCGGCGGGGCGTTAACGGGTTTCCCAGCGTCGCCGGGAGTGGTCGAAGGATCCGCGCGGGTGCTTCTGCGCGTCGACCAGCTCGGTGAGCTCGAGGACGGTGAGATCCTGGTCGCCCCAGTGACGTCGACGAGCTGGACGCCCGTCTTCCACAGGATCGCCGCAGCGGTTCTCGACACCGGCGGGATCATGTGTCACGCGGCGATCGTCGCCCGTGAGTACGGGCTGCCGGCCGTCGTCGGCACCGGCACGGGGACGAAGCGGATCAAGACGGGCGACCGCCTTCGCGTCGATGCCTCGGCCGGCGTCGTCACGATTCTCGAAGCTAAGGAGACCAACCGCGCTTGCGAGATAGGCTCCCCCGCAACGTGAGCGGCACTCAAGTACGGCCCGACCGGGCCACTGCGAGCAGACCCACCCCCGTGACGGTACGAGATGCCACGTTCGAGGTCTTGCGCCGGCGCGGGATGACGAAGATCTTCTCCAACCCCGGCTCGACGGAGGTGCCGTTCCTCGTCGACCTGCCGTCGGATCTCGAGTTCGTTCTTGCGCTTCACGAGGGCTCGGTGGTCGGGATCGCGACCGGGTGGGCGCTCGGCCGAGGAGAGCCGGCCTTCGTCCTGCTGCACACGACGCCGGGGCTCGGGAACGCCGTCTCGGCCCTGGCGACCGCTCGCGTCAACCGCGCGCCGCTCGTCGTGGCAGTCGGCCAGCAGGATCGCCGCCATTTGGCCCTCGAGCCCTTTCTGACCGGCAAGCTCGCCGGGCTCGCCGGCGACTATCCGGTCTGGGCCGACCAGCCCGTGCGTCCGCAGGACGTGCCGGGGGCTCTCGAACGGGCGTGGCACGAGGCGCAGACGGGCCGCGGGCCCGCGCTCGTGATCGTGCCTATGGACGACTGGCTGGCAGCGGCGCCCGAGCGGCACGAGCACGCGGCACCGGAGCGTCTGATCCGTGCGGCGGCCGCAGACGATGCCGCGGTCGAGGAGCTTGCGCACCTGCTCGAGCAGTCGGAGTCTCCGGCCCTCGTCGTCGGTGCCGGGGCGGACGACCTCGAGACGTGGGCTGCTCTCGTCCAGCTCGCCGAGCGCCTGGTCGCTCCGGTCTGGCAGGAGTCGTTCGGGGCCCGGGCGGGCTTTCCGCAGGATCACCCGCTGTACGCGGGCGATCTTCCGGCCGATCGGGCCAGGCTCCGCGAGATGCTGTCCGGTCACGACGTCGTCCTCGCCGTGGGAGCTCCGGTCTTCCGCCAGTACGCCTACGTCGAGGGCCCATTCGTCGCGGAAGGGACGACGGTCGCGCTCGTCACCGACGACCCGGCCGAGGCCCACCGCAGCCCTGCGCAGCTCGCGGTGCTGGCGCCGCCGGCGTCCGTGTGTGCCGCGCTCGCCGAGCGCGTGCCGCAGCGGGACGCGGAGCTGCCGTCGCTCGAGCCGCCGCCGGCTCCCCCCGCGCCGGAGGGCCCGCTTCGTGCCGGGCACGTGCTCGCCGAGCTCGCCGCACGGCTCCCTCGAGAGGCGGTCGTCCTCGAGGAGGCGCCCTCGAACCGCCCGGAGCTGCTCGCGCGCCTGCGTGCCAGGGACAACCTCGGCCTCGTCAGCCCTGCGATGGGTGGGCTGGGCTTCGCGATGCCGGCCGCGATCGGTCTGCGCCTCGCGCTTCCCTCGCGGCCCGTGGTCGCGGTCGTGGGAGACGGTTCATCGCTCTACGCGATCCAGTCTCTCTGGAGCGCCGCGGCGTACGGCGCCGGCGCATTGTTCGTGATCCTGAGGAACGGCGGCTATGCCGTCATGGACCGCCTGGCCGAGCGCGAAGGCGGCGCGCCGCCCTGGCCGCGGGTCGACGTCGACGTCGCGAGCCTGGCCGAGGCGTTTGGGTGCAAAGCGCGGCGGATCGCAGATCTCGAAGGGTTGCGGCAGGCACTGGACGACGTCATCCCAGGGCTCGTAGACCGAGCCGAGCCGCTCCTGCTCGAGGTCACGGTCGAGCCGGACCCGGTCTTTGAGCCCTAGCTAGCCCCAGACCTCGGCTGCCACCTCGACGATCAGGCGGAGCTTCGCCCACTGCTCCTCCTGAGAGAGCGTGTTGCCCTCGACCGTAGAGGAGAAGCCGCACTGCGGCGAGAGGCAGAGCTGCTCGATCGGCGCGTACCTGGAGGCCTCCTCGATCCGGCGCAGCAGGTCGTCGCGCGACTCGAGCTCGCCGCGCTTGGTCGTCACGAGTCCCAGCACGACCTGCTTCTCGCCCTTCGGCAGGAAGCGCAACGGCTCGAAGCCGCCGGAGCGCTCGTCGTCCCACTCCATGAAAAACCCGTCGACCTCGAGCTCGTTCAGTAGCGCCTCGGCCACGAAGTCCCAGCTCCCCTCCGCCGCCCACGAGGAGCGGAAGTTGCCGCGGCAGGCGTGTGTGGTGACGCTCATTCCCTCGGGCCGCTCCGCGAGCGCCTCGTTGATGTGGCGGATGTACTCGACATGCTGGCTCTCGGGGTCGCCGCCGATCGAGGCGACGTACTCGCGCTGGTGAGGGTCGTTCACGTAGGCAAGGCTCGTGTCGTCGAACTGAAGGTACGCGCAGCCGAGCTCGCCCAGGCGGCGCACCTCTTCGCGGTAGGCGGCGACGAGGTCGGCCCAGAAGTGGTCCAGCTCGGGGTAGACGGCCGGATCGAGGGCCGCCTTGCCGCCGCGGTAGTGGACCATGCTCGGCGACGGGATCGTCAGCCTCGGGACCGCGGTCTGCACCGTCTCGCGCAGGAACTCGAAGTCCTCGCCGAAGATCGTCTTCGGGAGGCCGAGCTTGCCGTCGATGTGGAGCGCGGCCGGTGTGAACTCGATCTCGCCTTCCTCGTTCATGAACTTGATCGCGATGTGGCCGGCTTCGTGGGTGATGCCGTCGAGCTGGTAGATGAAGTCCATGTGCCACGAGGCGCGGCGGAACTCGCCGTCCGTCGCCGACTGCAGACCGAGCTCCTCCTGCATCCGGACCGCCTCCCGGATCGCCTCGTCCTCGATCGCCCGGAGCTCGGCGGCGTCGATGTGGCCGGCGGCGCAGTCCTCGCGCGCCTCGAGCAGCCGTCGAGGGCGAAGCAGGCTGCCGACGTGGTCCGCCCGGAACGGCGGCCTCGTCCTTCGCCTGCTCAGCGTCTCGGTCGTTTCCTCCTGCAGCGTCGGCCTCCTGCCAGGTTGCTAGGGGCGAGACGCTAACGGAGCGACGGCGCCGCCGTCGTGCGAGGATGAGCCGAACGCGAGGAAAGGAGCCGACATGGCCGCAGTCGAGAGCGAGGTCCTGGAGGGCCGCCAGTACATCGCCGGCGAGTGGGGGCCGGCCGCCGGCGGGGGGACCTTCGACGATCTCGACCCGTTCACGGGCGACGTCGTCGCGCGCATCCCCGCCGGCACGCGGGAGGATGCGCGGAAGGCGGTCGAGGCTGCAGCTGCGGCCTTTCCGAGCTGGTCGGCAACACCGCCGGCGCCGCGGCAGCAGGTCTTCCTCAAGGCGGCCGACATCCTCGAGAGCAGAGGGGACGATGTCGTCTCCCTGCTCGCACGCGAGACCGGCGCCACGTTCGGCTTCGGCATGTTCCAGTTGGCCTTCGTGGCGGGGCTGTTCCGGCAGGCCGCCGGGACCGCCTATGGGGCGATGGGCGAGATCATCCCCTCGGACACCGGCGCCTTCGCGATGGGCATCCGCCGGCCCGCGGGCGTCGTCGGCGCGATCGCCCCCTGGAACGCCGCGCTGATCCTCTCCGCGCGGTCGATCGCCGCGCCCCTCGTGCTCGGCAACACCGTCGTCCTGAAGCCCTCGGACCTGTCCCCGTACATCGGCGGGCTGCTCTGGGGCGAGATCTTCGCCGAGGCAGGACTGCCACCGGGTGTCCTGAACGTCGTCACTCACGCTCCCGGCGAGGCAGGGCCGATCGGCGACGAGCTCGTCGAGAACCCGCACGTGCGGCGCCTCAACTTCACCGGCTCGACCGAGACCGGGCGCAAGCTCGCCGAGGCCGCGGGGCGGAACCTGAAGCGGGTCGTGCTCGAGCTGGGCGGCTACAACCCGCTGATCGTGCTCGCGGACGCCGACCTCGAATTCGCGGTCAACGCCTCTGCCTTCGGCGCCTTCCTCCACCAGGGCCAGATCTGTATGTCTGCGCGGAGGATCATCGTGGAGCGGCCGATCGCCGACGAGTTCGTCGAGCGGCTGGCGCAGAAGACCTCGGGCCTGAAGACCGGCGATCCGAAGGAGCACGACACGATCATCGGGCCGCTCATCACCGGAGAAGCGCTGGAGAGGGTCAAGGGGCGCGTCGAGGACGCAGTCTCGAAGGGCGCCAAAGTCGTTGCCGGCGGCGAGGCCGCGGGGCCCTGCTTCCAGGCGACCCTGCTGACCGACGTGCCGGAGGACGCCGAGTTCTCGCGGTTCGAGACGTTCGGGCCCGTCGCAGCGATCGAGGTCGTCGACTCGAGCGACGAGGCGGTCGAACGCGCGAACGCGACGACGTACGGCCTCGCCTCCGGGGTGATCACGAACGACGCCGACAAAGGTCTCGAGCTCGCCCAACGCATCCAGGCCGGGATCGTCCACGTCAACGACCAGCCGGTCGGCGACGAGCCGCAGATGCCGTTCGGCGGCGTCAAGGACAGCGGCTGGGGACGCTTCGGGAGCGCGGCGGCGATCCACGAGTTCACGGAGCTGCACTGGGTGACGGTCGGACGCCCGCACCCGTACCCGTTCTGAGGCGCAGGCGGCGCGATGGCAGAGATCGTCTCGCTCCCGGACGCAATCGCGGAGCTGGTGCGGGACGGCGATACCGTCGCCGCCGAAGGCTTCACCCACCTGATCCCGCATGCTGCCGGGCACGAGCTCATCCGCCAGGGCCGGCGCGAGCTGACGCTGATCCGGATGACGCCCGATGTGATCTACGACCAGCTGATCGGCATGGGCTGCGCCCGGACGCTCG
>WNGB01000816.1_pt1 | contig 49861 bp, 41 predicted proteins | sample 5400681 | NCBI WGS metagenome assembly WNGB01 (sample SAMN13153367, study PRJNA577476) | soil metagenome | isolation source: 115 cm soil or saprolite under grassland replicate 2 | place: USA:California | collected 2016-06-15
GGCTGAGCGGCGTCCCCCCCGGCCGGGCAGCCCGCAGCCATCCAGCCCGTCAAGCCGACCAGCCCGTCAAGCCAGCCAGCCCGTCAAGCCGGCCAGCCCGGCAAGCGCTCCTGTTGGCCCAGCACACCGACCCCTTGGAGTCGATCAGCTAGACGGTGATCCGGTCCAGGTCAGGGGCGAACGCGGTGTCGTTGAAGAGCCGGACCGTGTTCGAGCCGGCGTTCAACGACACCGTAAGGGTGGCGCTGACCGGGGTATTGAAGTCGACACCGGTCAGCGCCACAGATTGTGCGGTACCGCCGTTCACACTCACCGAGAACGACCGGGTGCCGTTCACCCCGCCGAACACAGTCAGCGTTCGCGACCCGGCGGCGGCGGCGGTCACCGTGATGGTGACGTCGTTCGCGCTGCCGTTGCCGATGAACCGCACCTTCGCACCGCCCGAGCAGGCCGAGCAGGCGGCCACCACCGCCGTCCCGCCGAGCGCCCCGTCCTCGCCCTCATAGGATGCCACCGCTGGCGGCGCCTGGACCACCTGCAGGTAGTCCACGTTGGGGCCGCCGTTGGAGGTGGTCGCGGTCGCCCGGACCGTGTTCGACCCGGCGGCCAGCGGCACGGTGAACGTCGAGTCGGCCCAGGTGTCCCAGTTGCCGGTGCCGTTGAAGGCCCGCCCCGCCGAGACGACGGAGCCGTTCACGCTGATGTCCATCGGGCGGTTCGTGGTGGTGCCGTTGGCGTACCGGATCGTCACCGAGGTGTTGCCGGCCTGTGCGGCGTTCACCGTCCACTCGACGTAGCTGCCGGTCACGTTGGTGTAGTCGACGAACCCGGTGCCGGAGAAGCCGAGGTGGTTGTTGGCCACGGTGCCCTGCGAGATGGTCGCGTTCTCCGCCTCCAGCCGGATGCTGCTGCCGCCGGTGGGCGTGGCCCGGATCAGCCGGGTCTCACCCGGGCGCAGGGTGGCGCTGTAGGAGTTGGAGATCGTGCCCTGGCTGGCGCCCGACCACAGGTTGGTGACATCGGCGCTGCCACTGAAGCCGACCTGCGACCAGCTCACGCTGACCGTCGAGCTGCCCGTGGTGGCGGTGTTGAACAGGGCCACGATGTAGTCGCCGTTCGCCTCGCGCTTGCGCCACACCTGGTTGCTGCCGCTGTTGACGATGCGGGACGCGGCGACCCCGTCCTGGTTCACCCCGATCAGCCGGTCGTTGGTCAGCATGGCCAGGTCGGTGGAGGTCAGCGCCGTCAGGTCGGTGCCGAGCAGCAGCGGCGAGGCCGCCATCGCCCACAGGGTGAACACCGACCGGCGCTGGTCCGCGTTCAGCCCGACCTGGTCGCCGTTGCCGATCTCCAGTGAGTCCAGGTCGTTCCAGCCGCCCGGGCCGGCGTACGGCTGCCAGGCCGCGGCCGAGCCGAACCGGCTGAACACGTGCGACCAGTCGGTCAGCGGGTACCCGCTGCCGTTCGGGCCGGGGCCGCAGTAGCACTCCACGTCGCCCTGGGTGCGCCAACTGTTGGCGAGCTGCCGCCAGGTGGTCGCGTCGGCGATGGGCAGGTTGTTGGACAGCGCGTAGTTGATCGGCCGGCCGGTCTGCCGCAGCGCGGTGTCCCACGCCTGCACGTCCGGGATGTCGGAGGAGCCGACGCCGTCGATCTTCAGGTAGTCCACGCCCCAGGACGCGAACTGGTTCGCCCACGAGTTCACGAACTCCTGCGCACCCGGCTTGCTGTAGTCGATGAAGTACATGTTGTGGCAGTTGTAGTTCTTCTCGGTCCGGGTGGTGTCGGCGATGTCCTGGGCGTGGAGGGACGTGCCGGCGATCGGGGTGTTCAGGGTGACCGCGTTCTTGGCGATGCCCGGCGTCACGTAGAACCCGAACTTCAGCCCCTTCCCGTGGACGTAGTCGGCCAGCGCCCTGATGCCGGACGGGAACTTCGCGGTGTCCACCACCCAGCGGCCGTTGCCGTCCACCACGAACCCTTCTGCGTCGCACTTCTGCCAGAAGTCGTCGAGGTTGACGTAGACGAAGCCGTGCGCGGCCAGCCCGCTGCTGACCATGGCGTCGGCCTGCGCCTTGATCTTCGCCTCGCTGGGCCAGCGGCGGACGAAGCTCCAACTGCTCCAGCCCATCGCCGGCCGGATGGACAGCCCGTTGTTCGAGGCGACCGCGGGCGGTGCGGTGGCCACCCCGGTGGCCACCGCGGTGACCGCGCCGGTCAGGCCGACCGCGGTGGCCGCCAGCACGGCGAGGAATCGTCGTGACATGGGTCCTCCCGGACTCATCTGCCGCCGCTACCCGACGTCCAGGTAGTCGAAGTTGGGGTTGCCGTTGGCCGTGGTGGCGGTGAACCGGATCGCGTTCGTCCCGGCCGCCAGGGTCACGGTGAACGTCTGGCTCGCCCAGGTGTCCCAGTTGCCGGTGCTGCCGAACGAGCGCCCCGCCGAGACCACGGTCCCGTTCACGCTGACGTCCGCCGGCCGGCTGGTGGTGGTGCCGTTGGCGTACCGGATGGTCACCGGGACGCTGCCGGCCTGCGCCGCGGTGACGCTGAACTCCGTCCAGCTACCCGCCACGTTGTCCCCGTTCACGAAGCCGGTGCCGGAGAAGCCGAGGTGGTTGGACTCCACCACGCCCTGCGAGATCGTCGCGTTCTCCGCCTCGTACCGGACCGGTGCCGGCCCGCCACCGGCGTAGCTGCCGCCGATCCACGCCTCGTCCACCCGCAGCCGCTTGAACCGCGTCGTGTCGGTGGACGCCGCCCAGGTGCTGTCCACCTGCAGCCGCACGAACCGCGCGCTCGTGGACGGCACGTCGATGAACTGCACCCCGCGGTGGCTGGGCAGCGACCCGGTCTTGATCGCGCTGCCCCAGGTGCTGCCGTCGTTGCTGACGAACACCTTGTAGGCGTTGATACGGGCGGACTGCTCGGTGGACGAGCGGGGGTAGCTCACCGAGTCCTCGCGCTGGTTGATCCCGATGTAGCGGATGGTCTTCGCCGAACCGAGGTCGAAGGTCAGCGAGGCCGGCAGCGTCTTGTTGCTGTCCCAGTAGGTGAGGTAGTTGCTGTCGCCGGCGGCCGACCCGGGGTGGGTGCTGGTCGAGACGCTGGCGCTCACGGTGACGCCGGAGTAGATGCCCTGCCGGCCGGCCGAGACCACCTTGAAGACGGTGTCGTACGGGTCCCAGGTGGACAGTCCAGACAGGGTCAGGGTGCCGCCCGCCTGGCTGAAACTCACCGCCGCGCCGGTGCGCAGGTTGGTCACGCTGCTGATCCGGTAGCCGTTGTCGCGCACCCGGAGCGTGCTGGTTGACGGCGGGGTGATCACGTGGATGTAGTGCAGGTCGGGGTTGGTCTTGCTGATCGTGGTCACGCCGTGCGCGCCGTCGTTCCAGAACCCGGGTTTCAGGCCGCCGTACATGTAGCCGCCGCCCTCGGTGCCGCCCAGCGACTCCCAGATCGCCGCCAGGTAGGTGTTGGCGAAGTTGTTGAACGACTCCTGGTTGGACGGGAAGCGGCCGTTCACCTGGGCGGTCTCGGCCATCAGCGCCTTGATCGAGGATCCGGCGTTGGTGATCAGCCGGCCGAGGGTGAGCCGCCGGTCCACGGTCGGGTTGGTGCCGTCGTACCACCAGGCCCCGCTGGACGGCAGCTTGAAGTCCGCCTCCACCAGCCGCGGCTGCGCGGTGTAGGTGGCCTGCGGGTAGTCGTACGACGGCGTCATGCCGGTCTTCTGCTCGTTGCTGATCATGTCCATGACCGGCGTGTCTTCGTTGTTGTTGCTGATCGTGTAGTTCGGCCGCTGCTGGTAGATCTGCCCGTAGAGGTTGTGGTCGATCCAGTACTGGTTGTCGTTGTCGATCCAGAACCCGCCCAGGTTCGGGTACCGGGCCATGACCTCGAAGAAGTTGTCGTAGCTGAACTCGCCGAAGCCGTCCCGGGTGGTCAGGTCGACCGAGTGGCCCTTGTAGGCCGAGTATGCCGCGGAGTTCAGCCAGTCCCCGGAGGTCAGCCCCTCGTTGTGCCACTGCGGGTCGTCGGTCATGTAGAGGATGACCCGCAGACCCTGGTTGCCGGCCGCGGTGATCAACTCGCCGAGGAAGTCGCGGCTGGTGCGGCAGCTACCCGGGATGGCCGACGGCCACGGGCGGGCGTAGCCGAGGCGGCTGTGGAAGGTGGCCAGGACCAGGTACTGCAGGTGCAGCTTCTGCGCCTCGGTGACCCAGTAGTCCGGGGTCCAGCCGCCGTCGGTGACGTCCCGCTCCCAGGCGCTGCAACTGGTGTGCTGCGGGAAGGTGCGCTCGCCCCAGTGCAGGAACAGGCCGCCGACCGAACTGCGCAGGAACGCCTGCCGCGGGTTCTGCAGGTCCGCCCGCGCGGGGTTCACCAACGACATCGTGAGAACCAGGGAGAACGCCGCGATGACCGCCGCGGCGAGCCGGCGAACGCGTCGCCGGTGGGGAAGCGGACTGGCCATGTGCCCTGCTCCATCTCAGCCGATCTGGATGTGGTCCAGGTTGGGGCCGCCGTTCGAGGTCGTGGCGGTGGCCCGGATCGTGTTGGTGCCGCCGTTCAGCGGGACGTTGAGCGTCGAGGTGGCCCAGGTGTCCCATGAGCCGGTGCCGTTGAACGCCCGGCCGGCCGCCACCACGGCGCCGTTGACCCGGATGTCCATCGGCCGGTTGGTGGTGGTGCCGTTGGCGTACCGGATGCCGAGCACGCCGGTGCCCGCCGCCGCGGCGTTGACCGTCCACTCCACGTAGCTGCCGACCACGTTGGTCATGTCGACGAAGCCGGTGCCGGTGAAGCCGGTGTGGTTGGTGGCCACGGTGCCCTGCGAGATCCGCGCGTTCTCCGCCTCGTACCGGGTGGGGCTGCCGACCTGCTGGTAGGCGCGCATGTTGCGCAGCAGCAGGTAGCAGTCCTGCAGCGAGCCCGAGGTGTCGCCGAGCGAGCGGTAGATGCCCCACTTCGGCCGCACCCGGATGTCCAGCCAGGTGTCCAGGCTGCCGCGCCGCACGTCCACCGCGGTGGTCGCGCCGTCGTGGACGGCCCAGCGCACCCAGCCGTCGGTGTCGCCGATCCTCATCTCGAACTCGATGTCGATCCACTTGTTCTGCAGCGGCACCAGGTCGGCGGAGCCGATCACCACGCCGGAGTTCTCCACGTTGAGCTCGATCTTCTGGATGCCGCTGTACCGGCGCAGCGAGGTGGTGAGGATCGGCAGCGTGCCGGTGCCCGGCTGCTTCATCTGCATGATGTGGGTGAAGGTGGTGGTGGCCTTCAGCGAGGTCGGGATGAACATCGAGTAGGTGATCCGCCAGATCTGGCCGAACAGCATCTCCAGGTACGGCCCGCCCGCCGGGGTGCGCATGCCGGTGACCTCCTGGCGCTGCCGGTCGGTCATCGTGTCGCGGTCCACCAGGTGCATGTTGAACCGGTAGTGGTCGGTCTCCACGAAGATGTGCGGCTGGCCGGCCGGGTGCGAGTCGGCCCGGTCGTCCTCGATCGTCTCGAAGGCGGGCAGGCCGTCGGTGGCCGCGTCGGGCCACCACTTCGGCTGCCAGACCGCGGCCGCCAGCGCGGAGACGTCCATCGGGGTCACGGCCGGCTGCCGGGGGCTCGCGGCGGCGTGCCGCGCGGCGAGGGGCGTGCCGGCGATCAGCGCGCCGCCCGCGGCGGCGCCGGTCGTACGCAGGAAATCCCGCCGGGTTGGCATCGGGACGCTCCAGGGGGTTAGGGGTGCAGCGGCCGCGCGGGCGGGAGGGGCCCTGCCCGCGCGGCCGCCCGACTCAGGTGATGGTGACGCGGAAGATCCGGTCCGAGCCGTCGGCCGCGCCGCCGTTGTTGTCGCAGTTGGTGGTGCTCAGCCACATCTGGTCGGCGCCGGGCACCTTGATGACGGTGCGCAGCCGGCCGAAGGAGCCGACGTAGAACGCCGACGGGGTGCCGGTGGTCTCGCCGGACAGCAGCGGGATCCGCCACAGCCGCTCACCGCGCAGCGCGGCCATGTAGACCACGTCCCGGACGATGGCGACCGCGGACGGCGACGCGACGCTGACCGACCAGGTGCGCTTGGGGTTGGTCATGCCGGAGACGCTGCAGGTGCCCTCACAGGTCGGCCAGCCGTAGTTCAGCCCGGGCTTGATCAGGTTGAGCTCGTCCGCCGTGCTGTTGCCGAACTCGGCCTCCCACAGCCGTCCCTGGGAGTCCCAGGCGATGCCCTGCGGGTTGCGGTGACCGTAGCTGTAGATCAGCGTGCCGAACGGGTTCCCCGGGGCCGGCTGCCCCGTGGTGGTCATCCGCAGGATCTTGCCGTTCAGCGAGTTCCGGTCCTGCGCCAGGTCCGGCGTCTGCGCCTCGCCGGTGGTCGCGTACAGGAAGCCGTCCGGGCCGAAGGCCAGCCGCCCGCCGTTGTGGAAGCGGTTCTTCTTGATGCCCTGCACCAGGGTCGTGTAGCTGGACAGCGACGTGCCGTTGTAGGTCATCCGGACGATCCGGTTGCCCTCGGACGCGGTGTGCATGAAGTACACGAAGTGGTTGCTGTTCCAGTTCGGGTCGACCGCGGTGCCGAGCAGGCCGCCCTCGCCGTCGGTGGTCACCGCGTTCGGCACGGTGCCGACCTGGGTCTTCGAACCGGACAGGGTCACCTTGAACACCTTGAACGAGTCGCGCTCGGTGACCAGCGCGGTCTGGCCGTCGGGCAGCCAGGCCATGCCCCACGGGATCGTCCAGCCGGTCGAGATCTGGGTGATGCTCGACGGAACCCCGCCGCTGCACGATGCGGTGGTGAAGGTGACGGTGTTGCTCGGGGCGGAGGTGTTCAGCGCCGCGTCCCGGGCCACCACGACCAGGGAGAACGAGCTGTTGCAGGCCAGCCCGGTGACGTCGGTGGAGGTCGCCGGCGGGCTGCCGGTCACGGTCTGGTAGACCGTGGTGCCGCTGCGCACCTCGTAGGCGGTCACTCCCCGGTTGTCGGTGGACGCGGTCCAGGTCAGGTGTGCGCCGGTGGAGGAGACGTTGGAGACGGTCAGGCTGCCCGGTGCGGTCGGCGGCTGCGTGTCGCTGCTGGGCAGCGTGGTGCAGGTGGCCAGCGCGCTGCTCGGCGAGACGTTGCCGGCGGCGTCGCGGGCGAACACCGTCAGCCGGTACTGCGTGTTGGGCGTCAGCCCGGCGATGACCTTGGATGTCGCGGTGCCACCCGCCTCGGACAGTTTGTTGCCGTCGTTGTAGATGTCGTAGGCGAAGACGGCGACGTTGTCCGTGGACGCGCCCCAGTTCAGGGTCAGGTCGTTCTCGCCGATGTTGCTGCAGCTTGGCGCACCCGGGGTGGTCGGTGCCTGGGTGTCGGCCGCGGCACCCACGGTGAGCTTGTCCACGTTCGGGCCGCCGTTGGAGGTGGTCGCGGTGGCGCGGATCTTGTTGGTGCCGTTGATCAGGTCGCCGTTGACGGACAACGTCTGCCAGGTGTCCCAGGTGCCCGTGCCGGGGAACGTGAGGTTGGCGATCACGGTGCCGTTGACCGCGATGTCCATCGGACGGGCCGTCGTGGTGCCGTTGGCGAACCGGAAGGTCAGCCCCACGGTGGCGGCCGCCGTGGCGGGCACCGTCCACTCGACGTAGCTGCCGACCACGTTGGTGTAGTCGACGAAGCCGGTGCCGGTGAACCCGGTGTGGTTGGTGGCGATGGTGCCCTCGAAGATCGTCGCGTTCTCGGCCTGGTAGTCGGTGGACGGCGTGGCGACGTCGAACTCCAGCCAGTCCAGGTTCGGGTTGCCGTTCACGGTGGTCGCGGTCACCCGGATGGTGTTGGTGCCCGCGGTGACCGGCGTGGTCAGCGTGCTGCTCGCCCAGGTGTCCCAGGAGCCGGTGCCGTTGAATGCCCGGTTGGCCGACACGACCGTGCCGTTCACGCTGACGTCCGCCGGGCGGTTCGTGGTGGTGCCGTTGGCGTACCGGATCACGATCGTCGCTGTGCCGGACGCCACGGCGTTGACCGTCCACTCGACGTAGCTGCCGACGACGTTGTCGCCGTTCACGAAGCCGGTGCCCGAGAAGCCGAGGTGGTTGGACTCCACCACCCCCTGGAAGATCGTCGCGTTCTCCGCCTCGTACCGGGTCGCCGCGGCAGCCGGGATGGCGATCGCGACGAGGGTCGTCAGCGCGGCCACCCCCAGGGCCGCCACGGCGGCGACGGCACGCTGCCGGGTGCTCGCTAGCTTCATGGATCCTCCTGTCAGATCCAGGGGCAAGATCAGGAAAGGTCGGACGTATGCACGGTCATCCCACAAAACATGAGCACTGTCAACAGTTGGCGGCGTCCCCGTTCCGGCGGTTCCGGGGACCCACAATATGCGGAAAACTCGCGTGCATCATGGACGAACACCTGCCCCAGGGCGTATCCCTGTCCGTGGAGCTTCACCCGAAAGGTTCGATAGTGGGTCATCCGATCACTTGACCGTGGTCGGCCCCGATACGTAGGAGGTATGGGTGTTTCTTCTCCGACGACGTGTCGTGGTCGCGGCGGTGGCCGCGACGGGTCTGCTGATCCCTGCGTTGCCCGCCGTCCCCGCGGCCGCGGCGGTGATCCGCTACGAGGCCGAGAACGCGACGATCTCGCAGGGGTCGGTCGCCACCAACCACACCGGGTTCTCGGGCACCGGCTTCGTGGACTACACCAACGTGGCCGGCAGCTACGTCGAGTGGACCGTGTCCGCGGCCCAGGCCGGCACCGCCTCACTGAGCCTGCGTTACGCCAACGGGACCAGCACCAATCGGCCGATGGACATCAGCGTCAACGGCACCGTGGTCGCGGTCGACCAGCCGTTCGGCGGCACCGGGTCGTGGGACGCATGGGCCATCAGCACGCTGACCGCCGGCCTGCTGGCCGGCACGAACACCGTCCGCGCCACCGCGACCACCTCCAACGGCGGCCCGAACGTGGACTGGCTGGAGGTGAACGACCAGCCCACAGCCGGCACCGACTGGTCCGTCGCGGTGGTCGAGTCGACGATGGCGCGGTTCTCACCGGACACCCTCGGCGGCTGGGGCTACACCCGCGGGCTCTACCTGTACGGGCAGTACCTGGTCTACCAGCGCACCCACGACCCGCGGTACCTGGCGTACATCAAGTCCTGGGCCGACCGGTTCGTGGACTCCAGCGGCAACATCAGCCAGAGCTTCAACAACCTGGACAGCATGCAGGCGGGCAACGTGCTGCTGATCCTGTCGCGGGAGACCGGGCAGTCGAGGTACCGGATCGCGGCGCAGAAGATCAGGACCCGGCTGAACACCTACCCGCGCACCTCCGACGGCGGATTCTGGCACTCCACCTCCGACACCCGGCAGGGCCAGCTCTGGGCGGACGGCACGTTCATGGTCAACCCGTTCCTGATCCGCTACGGCCAGCTCTTCAACGACAGCACCTACGCCAACGACGAGGCCGCCCGGCAGCTCGAGGTGTACGGCAAGCACCTCTTCCGCACCTCGGGCAACGCGGCCGGGCTGCTCTACCACGCCTACGACGAGCCGGGTGGGCTGACCGCGAGCTGGGTGCACCCCGAGCTCGGCAACACCAATGGGATCTCGTGGTGCCGGGCCATCGGCTGGTACGCCATGGCCACCATCGACGTGCTGGAGATCCTGCCCGTCACGCACCCGAAGCGGCCGGTGCTGCTCACCAACGTGCAGACCCTGGTGAACGCGTTCGCCCGCTTCCAGGATCCGTTCACCGGGCGCTGGTTCCAGGTGGTCGACCTGGGCAGCAACTCGAACAACTGGACCGAGACCTCGTGCTCGTCGATGTACACGTTCACGATCTCCCGGGCGGTCGAGCGCGGGTACGTGTCGAGCACCTTCCAGACCTATGCCGACCGCGGCTACCAGGGCGTGTTGAAGCGGATCTCGCTCGGCTCCGACGGCCGCACCAACCTGACGGAGATCTGCATCGGCACCAACGTGGACGACTCGACCAGCTTCTACTTCGACCGGCCGCGGGCCACCAACGACTTCCACGGCCTCGGCGCGTTCCTGATCATGAACGAGCAGATGATCAGGACCGGGCACTGACCTCCTTGCCTGCGGCTGCCCGGCGGTGGAGGCTGCTGGGCAGCCGCGGACACGAGGAGGAGCCATGTCGGTGCTTGCGGACCTGGTCAGTGGCATCGCCGGCGGATCGATCGAGGTGGTCGACCTGACGGCGCCGCTGTCGGAGAAGACCCCGATCCTGCGGCTGCCGGAGCCGTTCGCCAACACCATCCAGTTCCGGCTGGAGGAGATCAGCCACTACGACGAGCGCGGCCCGGCGTGGTACTGGAACGACATCGCCACCGGGGAGCACACCGGCACCCACTTCGACGCGCCGGTGCACTGGGTCACCGCCAAGGACGGCGAGGACGTCTCGCAGGTGCCGGCGCGCCGGCTGGTCGCCCCCGCGGTGGTGCTCGACATGGCGGAGCGGGTGGCCGCCGACCCGGACTTCCTGCTCGAGCGGCACCACGTGGAGAGCTGGCAGGCCGAGCACGGGCCGCTGCCGGAGGGCGGCTGGCTGCTGTACCGCACCGGCTGGGACGCCCGGTCGGCCGACCAGGATGCGTTCCTGAACGCCGACGGGACCGGCTCGCACACGCCGGGGATCTCCGTCGAGTGCGCCACCTGGCTGGCCGAGCAGACGCCGATCATCGGGGTGGGGGTGGAGACCGTGGGCACCGACGCGGGCGCGGCGCACTCCTTCGACCCGCCGTTCCCATGCCACTCCTTCCTGCTCGGCGCCGGCAAGTACGGCCTGACCCAGCTACAGAACCTGGCCCGGCTGCCCGCCAGCGGCGCGGTGCTGGTGGCCGGCCCGCTGCCGATCGTCGGCGGCTCGGGCAGCCCGACCCGGGTGCTCGCCCTGGTCGAGCGCTGACGGTGGCGCTGACGGTGGCGCTGACGGTGGCGCTGATGACGGCGCCCATAGCGGCGCCGGTGGTGGCGCTGACGGCGGCGCTCATGGTGGCGCTGACCGTGGCGCCGGTGGTGGTGGACTGATGCGGGTGGCTGAGGCGGTCGGCGCCGCGCTGGCCCGGCTCGGGGTCGACCACGTGTTCGGGGTGGTCGGCAGCGGCAACTTCCACGTCACGAACTCGCTGGTGGCGGGCGGTGCGCGGTACGTGGCCGCGCGGCACGAGTGCGGAGCGGCGACGATGGCGGACGCGTTCGCGCGGACCAGCCGCCGGGTGGCCGCCGTGTCGGTGCACCAGGGCTGCGGGCTGACCAACGCGCTGACCGGCATCACCGAGGCGGCCAAGAGCCGCACCCCGCTGTTGGTGCTGGCCGCCGACACCGGCGCCGCCGCGGTGCGCTCCAACTTCCGGATCGACCAGGACGCGCTGGCCCGGTCGGTGGGCGCGGTGCCCGAGCGGATCCACTCGCCGGAGTCCGCGGTGGCCGACGCCGCCCGGGCATACCGCACCGCCGCCGGCCAGCGGCGCACGGTGGTGCTCAACCTGCCGCTGGACGTCCAGGCGGCCGAGTGCCCGCCGGATGCCGCCGCGATCCCGCCGGCACCGGAGCTGTCCGCGCCGGCCCCGGCACCGGAGGCGGTCGCCGCGCTGGCCGCGGTGCTGGCCGGCGCGCAGCGGCCGGTTTTCGTGGCCGGCCGTGGTGCGCGCGGCGCCCGGGATGCGCTGGAGCGGCTGGCCGACCGGACCGGCGCGCTGATCGCCACCTCCGCGGTGGTGAAGGGGATGTTCAATGGCAACCCGTGGTACCTCGACGTCAGCGGGGGCTTCTGCTCCCCGCTGACCGCCGAGCTCATCAGCGGCGCCGACGTGGTCGTCGGCTGGGGCTGCGCGCTGAACATGTGGACGATGCGGCACGGCACCCTGATCGGCCCCGGGGCCACCGTCGTGCAGGTGGACCTCGACCCGGACGCGATCGGTGCGCACCGGCCGGTGGATGCCGGGGTGGTCGGCGACGTGGCGCAGACCGCCCGGGCGGTGGCCGCGGAGCTGGCGACCGGGTCGGCCACCGGGCGGCCGGGCTACCGGGGCTACCGGTCGGCGGAGCTGCGCGGCCGGATCGCCCGGGAGAACCGCTGGCGGGACGTGCCGTACCGGGATGAGAGCGACGGCACCCGGATCGACCCGCGCACCCTGTCGATCGCGCTGGACGACCTGTTACCGGCCGAGCGGACGGTTGCGGTCGACTCGGGCAACTTCATGGGCTACCCGAGCATGTACCTGTCCGTGCCGGACGACGACGGGTTCTGCTTCACCCAGGCGTTCCAGTCGATCGGCCTCGGCCTGGCCACCGCGGTCGGCGCCGCGCTGGCACGGCCGGAACGGCTGCCGGTGGCAGCACTCGGCGACGGCGGCGCGCTGATGGGCATCGCCGACCTGGACACCGTGGTGCGGCTGGGGCTGCCCATGGTGATCGTGGTGTACGACGACGATGCCTACGGCGCCGAGGTGCACCACTTCGGCCCGGACGGCTACCCGCTGGACACCGTCACCTTCCCGCCGACCGACATCGCCGCGATCGGCCGCGGCTTCGGCTGCTCGGCGGTCACCGTACGGTCCGTCGCCGACCTCGACGGTGCCGCCAAGTGGCTGGCCGGCCCGCGGGGCACCCCGCTGCTCATCGACGCCAAGGTGGTGTCCGACCGCGGGTCGTGGTGGCTGGAGGAGGCGTTCCGCGGACACTGACCAACGGCAGGTGAGGACCATGGCGATTGAGACGGCGGAGTTCGGCCGCACCGGGCACCGGAGCACGCGGGTGATCTTCGGCGCGGCCGCGCTGTCCGGGGTTACCCAGGCGGTCGCCGACCAGACGCTGGACGTGCTGCTCGGGTACGGGATCAACCACATCGACGTGGCCGCGTCCTACGGCGAGGCCGAGCTGCGGGTCCGGCCCTGGCTGCGGCGCGAGCCGGGACGGTTCTTCCTGGCCACCAAGACCGGCGAGCGGACCGCGGCCGGCGCCCGCGAGGAGTTGCACCGGTCGCTGGACCGGCTGGGCGTGGCGCAGGTGGACCTGTGGCAGTTGCACGCGCTGGCCGACCCGATCGAGTGGGACGTCGCGCTGAGCCCGGGGGGTGCGATCGAGGCTGCCGTCGAGGCGCGGGAGCAGGGCCTGGTGAAATGGATCGGGGTGACCGGGCACGGCTCGCAGATCGCCGCCACCCATCTGCGCAGCCTGCGGCGGTTTGACTTCGACTCGGTGCTGCTGCCGTACAACCACGTCACCATGCAGCTTCCGTACTACGCGGAGAACTTCGAGGCGGTGTGCCGGCTGTGCCAGCAGCGCCGGGTGGCCGTCCAGACCATCAAGTCGATCGCGGCGCGCCCGTGGCAGGGTCGGCCGCACACCCGGGCCACCTGGTACGAGCCGCTGGAGCGGCAGGAGGACATCGACCTCGCGGTGTGGTGGGTGCTGGCCCGGCCCGGTGTGTTCCTCAACAGCGCCGGCGACGTGGACCTGCTGCCCCGGGTGCTGGACGCAGCCGGCCGGTTCTCCGCGGGCCCGGACGACGCCGCGATGGCCGCGCTGGCGCAGCGCTCGCAGACCGAGCCGCTGTTCGTCTGACCCGCGACCGGTCACCAGCCGGCCGGCGTTGGCGCGGCCAGCGGGCCCGGCCTACGGGCCGGCGTTGGCGCGGCCGGCGGGCCGGCCTAAGGGCCGGTGACTCCGGCCTGCCGGGCCGGCGTAGGGGCCGGTGGGCCGGCATAAGGGCCGGCGGGCAGAGGGGCCAGACTGTGCGGGTGACCACTCACTACCGCCCTCCCGGCTGGTTCACCCGCAACGTCTTCAACCGCACGGTCTCCTTCCTGACCCGGCACGGCGTGAGCCTGCTCGGCTCGCGCGTGCTGGCGGTGAAGGGCCGCACCAGTGGGGCGTGGCGGACGACGCCGGTGAACCTGCTCGAGCATGACGGCAACCGCTACCTCGTATCGGCGCGCGGCGAGGGCCAGTGGGTGCGCAACCTGCGGGCGGCCGGCACCGGGGAACTGCGCGTCGGCAAGCGGGCGGAGACGTTCCGCGGGCGGGAGCTCACCGACGAGGAGAAGGTTCCGGTGCTGCGGGCGTACCTGAAGCGGTGGAAGGTCGAGGTCGGGGCGTTCTTCGAGGGCGTCGGGCCCGACTCCAGCGACGAGGAGATCCGTGCCATCGCGGGCAAGCACCCCGCGTTCGAAGTCCTCCCGCCGGTCTGACCGGCTGGGCCGTACGCCGCGGCGCGTTCAGCCGTACAGGCAACACGCTCCGCCGTACGCCGCGGCGCGTTCACAGCGGTACGGGCCCCGGCCCGGCCGTACGAACGCGCGCGCGTTCACAGCCGTACGGGCAGCAGGACACGGCCCGAACGCGTGACTGCGGCCATGGATTCGGGCCCCCCACGCGCGGGTACGGGCCCTCCGTGACGGTTGGACTCGAGCAGCCGCTGTTCGACGACCGGTACCGGCTGGAGCAGCTCCTCGGCGGCGGCAGCTCCGAGGTGTACCGCGGGACGGACGTCCGCCTCGGACGTCCCGTGGTGGTCAAGGTCGCGCGGGCGGGATCGGCCGAGTTCGACCCGGCCCGGTTCGAGAACGAGATGATGCTGCTGGCCGGCCTGCGCCATCCCGGGCTGGTCACGCTGTACGACGCCGGTGCCGTGGGCGACCGGGCGTACCTGGTCATGCAGTACGTGGCCGGCGGCTCGCTGGCCGAGCGGCTGCGGTCCGGGGCGCTGACGCCCGAGGAGGTGCGGTTGGTCGGTGCCGCGCTGGCCGACGCGCTGGCGTACCTGCACGAGCACCAGGTCATCCACCGCGACCTCAAGCCCGGCAACGTGCTGCTCGGCGAGGACGGCGGCGTTTACCTCGCCGACTTCGGCATTGCCCGGACCGTGGACTCCGCCAGGGTGACCGTCACCGGCCTGGTGGTCGGCACGCCGGCGTACCTGGCCCCCGAGCAGGTCAGGGGCCGGGACATCACGCCGGCCTGTGACCTGTACGCGCTGGGCCTGATCCTGCTGGAGTGCCTGACCGGACACCGGGAGTACACCGGGGCGCCCATCGAGGCGGCGGTGGCCCGGCTGCACCGCCCGCCGGTCGTCCCGCCCGAACTGCCCCCGCCGTGGCCCCTGCTGCTCGCCGCACTGACCGCTGAGGAGGCCTCGGCGCGGCCGACGGCGCGGCAGGTCGCCGCCGAGCTGTCCGATCCGGACGCGGCCGCCGGACGCACCGCGCCGCTGCCTCTGGCCCTGCCCGAGCCGGTCCCGCCTCAGACAGCCCCGGCCCAGCCGGCCCCGCCCGCGCCGGCACGGCCCCCGCGCCGCCACGGGCGCGCCGCCGCCGCCGTGATAGGTACCGCGGCGGTGCTGGCCGCCTCCGGCGCGGTGATGCTGGCCGCGGCCTGGCACGGCGGCCAGGCGCCGCCGCTGACTCCGTCCGCGCCGACGACCGCCCAGACCGGGCAGCCCGCGCGTACGACACCGGCCTCGACCGCGCCGTCGGAGAACCGCACCGCGGCGAACACCAACCTCACCGCCAGCCGCTCCGCCACCCCGTCAAGGTCCGCGCCGGCCAGCGGGCAGCCCACGGCGACGCCGGGCACGCCGCCGCCCACCGGGCCCGCGCCGACCGCGACCACGCCGCCGCCCACCACGAGCCAACCGCCGGCGACCACGAGCGCGCCAGCGCCCACCCCGACGCCGACGTCCACCGCCGCGGTGACCAGTGGCGCCCCAGGCCCGGTCAGTCCCTGATCCGCCGGCCACCCGATCCGCCGGCCCCTGAACCGCCGGCCACCCGATTCGCCGGCCACCCGAACCGCCGGGCACCAGAACCGCCGGCCACCCGAACCGCCGGCCCCCTGATCCACCGGCGCCGCCGACCCGCCGACCCCCTGATCCGCCGACCCCCTGATCCGCCGGCCACCCGAACCACCCGCCCCCGAACCACCCGCCCCCGAACCACCGGCTACCGGCCACCTGATCCGCCGGGTTGGGTGACTCCGGCTGGTAGCCGCGCCGCTCCTCTCAGTCGGCGACCGTTAGGGTTCGAGGCATGAAGTTCGGCCTCGCCATCTTCGCCACCGACTACTCGGCGACGCCCGCCGAGGTCGCGGCGATGGCGGAGGAGCGGGGCTTCGAGTCGCTGCTGTTCCCCGAGCACACCCACATCCCGGTCAGCCGCGAGACGCCGTACCCGGCCGGCACTGACCTGCCGCAGGAATACTGGCACCTGTTCGACCCGTTCGTGGCGGCCACCAGCGCCGCCGCCGCAACCGAGCGGCTGCTGGTCGGCACCGGGATCTGCCTGGTCGTGCAGCACGACCCGATCATCACCGCGAAGACGGTGGCATCGGTCGACCACGTCTCCGGCGGGCGGTTCCTGTTCGGGATCGGCGCCGGGTGGAACGTCGAGGAGATGCGCAACCACGGCACCGACGCGGCCACCCGGTTCGAGCTGATGCGCGAGCGGGTCGAGGCGATGAAGGCAATCTGGACGCGGGACGAGCCCGAGTACCACGGGAAGTATGTGGACTTCGACCCGATCTGGTCGTGGCCCAAGCCGGTGCAGCGCCCGCACCCGCCGATCCTGCTCGGCGGGAACGGGCGGACCGTGGCCGAACGGGTGCTCGCGTACGCCGACGAGTGGCTGCCGAACATGTTCGGCGACCCGGAGCGGTTCGCCGCCCGCATCGAGAAGCTCCGCCGGCGCGGCCGGGACGAGGCCGGCCGCGAGATCGGCGTGACCGTCCAGCTCGCCCCGACCGACCCGGCCGGGATCGAGCGGCTGGCCGCGGCCGGCGCCCACCGGTGCGTGTGGTACCTCCCGCCCCGCGATCGCGCCGCGGTGGAGCGCGCGATGGACCGGTACGCCGCAGTGGTGGAGGCCTACCAGGGCGCCTGACGCGGGCCGGTCGCTGCTCGCCCAGCTCGCCCATGACGCCCCGACCCGCCTGCGGCCCTTGGCCCACCCGTCCCTGCTCCGAGCCCCGGCCGGACTCCCCCGGCTCGCCCCATGACGCCCGGTCCGCCTGCCCCTTGGCCCACCCGCCCGGCCCCGAGGCCCCGGCCCGGACTCCCCTGGCTCGCGTTCCCGGCCCGGACGCCCAGGCCTGCCCACAGCTGGGCCGAACCCGTGATCGTCGCCGTGCAACGATGGCGGGAGGCGCGAAAACTCGGCGATGATCACAGGCGGCCGGACGGCCACCAGAGGACCTCGGCGATGATCACAGGACCGGACGGCCGCCAGAGTCGCCAGCCACGATGCCCGGGCGCGTCTCGGCGCGTCAGGTGGCCGGCGCAACCGACGAAAAGGCGGGTCATCCCGACGGACCCGCCCCCGAGGGCCCGAGCCGGAACCCGACGCCGGAACCCAGCCCAGCCAACCCCACCTCTCGTCGCCGCCTCGTCCCCCAAGCCGGGAACCGCGCCCAACCCACCGATCCAGGACCAACCCGGCCACCGCACAGACCCACTCAGAATGCTCACCGGACGGGCGCCACCGGTGGACACGCCCCCCTGGCGGGAAGGCGCCAGCCACCACCGACTGGCCGCGACCGCCTCGCCACCACCCGGCATTTCCGGTCCGCAGCTGACCGAGGCGGCGGCCGGCCATGAACAGATTTCGGCTGCCGGGTCACCACATGGTCGGCCACGACCACAGCCTGGTCCCTTTGCGGCGGTGATATGCAAAGCCGGGTGGCCGCGAGCTAAAGAGCGAATCATCGGATGAATATAGGGAACGGGCAGTGGCCGGTTGGGTAAACTCATCGCCCTTGGCCCGCTGAACCTCGCGGCCGCGCGCCATCGCCGCACCCTTCCGACGGCCCTTGCAGGCGGAGCCGGCGTAGCTGAACGCTGTCCCTTGCTCGACGCCAGCCTCTGTGGCCCCCCCCGCGGTGGCCGCTGGAGGTGGCCGCGCGGCGGCCCGACGCCCGTCCTCGGGGTTGCCGGACGTGCTGGCAGCCGAACGTCGGAGGTATTGACGGGGGCACTCCTGTTGCAATCATCGGACGTTTGGCGTAGGACGGCTTGTAGGCTTCGTCCGCCCGGCCGGTCCAGCAAGGGAGCGACGGACATGGGACTTCGACCGCAGCGCCGCACCCGACCTCGGGCACCGCGATCACAGTCGGTGCGGACCGCCTGGCGCCTCGCCTGCGCCGTCGTCGTCCTCGCCGTGACGGCAGGCCTCATCGCTGCTCCCGCCGCCAGCGCGGAGGTCGAGCATCCGCGACAGCAGTGGCTGCGCAACTCCACGGCCGGCCTGTTCCTGCACTGGGGCATGTTCACCGCGCCACGTCACCTCGACTGCGCGGAGTGGGAGCGCGACGTCACCGGCGGCGGATGGACCCCCGACTACTGGGTCGACGAGGCACGCAAGCTCGGGGCGTCCTACATCGTGCTGGCGACCTTCCACAGCCGGCTCGGCTACGCACGCCCGTGGCCGTCGAAGATCCCCGGTAGCTGTGCCACCGAGCGGGACATCCTCGGCGAGCTCATCCGGGCCGGCAAGGCGAAGGACGTCCGGATCCTCCTGTACATGACCGACGACCCGCAGTGGCACGGGGAGCAGGGCATCGAGACCCTGGACTCGGCCGCCTACTCGGCGTACAAGGGCGAGCCGGTCGACCTGACCACCCGGGACGGCTTCGGCAGGTACAGCTACGACCTGTTCTTCGAGGTGATGGAAAACTACCCCGACCTCGCCGGATTCTGGATCGACAACGACAACGCGTACTGGGAGAAGAACCACCTCTACGAGCAGATCCGGGAGAGGCGGCCGTCCTGGTTGTTGAGCAACAACAACGAGGACACCCCGATCATGGACACGGTCAGCAACGAGCAGAAGACCGGCATGACGCCGTCGTACGACTACCCGCAGGCCGCCTTCACGCCGATGCCGCGGCTCACCGAGGCCGACTACAAGCTGCCGACCACCGGCGACTGGTGGTACGACGGCGGTAACCACCCGGTCGACTTCCGCCTCAGCACCGGTCGCTACATCACCAACGCCGGCTCGTCGATGAAGTCGCTGATGGCCGAGACGCCGATGGTGAACGGCAGGTTCCCCCCGCCGCAGGAGCAGTTCAACAACTTCATGGCCGAATGGGTACCGCCGATCCGGTCCTCACTGCAGGGCACCGAGGGCGGCGGCTACATGTACGGCGGCATGCAGCCCGGCTTCTGGAACGACGGCGCCCACGGGGTCATCACCGTCGCACCCGGCGCCGGTACCCAGTACGTCCACGTGGTGACCAGGCCGAGGACCGACATGGTCCGCCTGCGCGACAACGGCTACCAGGTGACCGGGGTGACCGACCTGCGGACCGGCGAGCAGATGCGCTTCAACCAGTCCGGCGGTCACCTGACGATCCTCGACATCCACAACTGGGACACCTACGACACGGTGTTCAAGGTCGACACGGCCGGTCAGCAGTTCTTCTACGACCAGTCCACCCTCAGGGCATCCGCGTCGTCCTCCCGTGACGGCCAGCCGGCCGGCAACCTCGTCGACGGCAGCTTCCAGAACTACTGGGACAGCGACGCGCAGCTGCCGGTGTCGGTGACGCTGGACCTCGGGATGCGCCGGCCGGCGGCGTACCTCGCGGTGAACCAGCGAGAATGGTCGCCGACGTACGCGCGGGAGACGTTCGGCCGGCCGGAGGACTCGGCGCGGATCAAGGACTACCGGGTCTACGTGAGCAACGACGGCGTGCAGTGGGGACAGCCGGTGCGCACCGGCGCGATGAGGAGCGCACGCGGTGTGCAGTTCATCGATATCGGCGAGCAACTCGCCCGCTACATCAAGCTGGAGGTCCTGAACACGTGGGCCGGTCCGCAGGCACCGCGGTTCTACCAGCAGCTCCAGATCGACGAGATCAAGGTCGCACACGGCTACCCGTGGTCCTACTTGTCTGCGATGCCGCTGGAGGCGGAATCACCGCTCAACGCCCGGGATGGCAGGGCGCGCCCGGACCTGTGCCGCGCCTGCTCCGGCTCGTTCCAGGTCGTCGGGCTCGGTGGTGGGGAGCCCAACTCGGTCACCTATCGCGATGTCACGGTTGCCGGGTCCGGTGACTACCGGCTGCAGCTCGACCACACGTCCGCCGTGGCCACCTCACTGTCGGTGAGTGTCAACGGTGCTCCGGCGATCGACGTACCGGTTGCCGCGGACAACCCGGATGTGCCGACCGCAACGGCGATCGCCGTACCGCTGCGCGCCGGCGCCAACACGATCACCCTGTTCAGCAGGGCGGCCCAGGGGCCGGGAGTCGACCGCATCGCGGTCGGGCCGCTGCCACCGGCGTCGTACGTCCCCAAGACGACGATGACCGTCGAGCCGGGCGGCCTGCAGTGGGTCGGACCCGGGCAGCAGTCGATCAGGGTGTCGGCGAAGCTGCGGCTCGACGTCGACGATGCGATCGACCAGGTCAGGCTGGCCCCGGTGGTACCGGCGGGCTGGTCGATCGAGGGCAGTGCCGCGACGGCGGCCTCGATGCGGCTCGGGCAGACGCTGGAGGGCTCCTGGACCCTCACCTCGCCGCCCGACCAGGATGTCGGTTCGGTCAGGATTCCCGTCACGGCGTCGTTCCTGACGCTCGGCCGGCCGAAGCAGGTCTCGAAGGACGTGCAGGTGCGGTTGCGCCCGGCGGACCGGGTGTTCATGCGCGAGGCCGAGGACTCGCGGAACCTGCTCGGCAGCGCCGGCATCACGAGCTGCTCGCTCTGCTCCGGAGGCCAGAAGGTGCGCAACATCGGTGGCAGCCCGGACGCCTACGTGTTGTTCGAGGATGTCACCGTGGACACGGCCGGCGAGTACACGCTGTTCATCGACTACACCGTCAATGGCGACCGATCGTTCTTCGTGACCGTCAACGGCGGTACGCCGATCGAGGCGCCGGTCAGCGGCATCGGCAACAGCGCGCCGGCGACCACCTCCGTCCGCATCACACTCCGAGCGGGCACCAACACCATCAAGATCCACAACGACCAGGAGGCGGCGCCCGACCTGGACCGGTTGTCCCTGGGATAGGTGAACGCCCTGGGGGTCAGAGGACGTCGCGGCGTAGCTGCGGAAACACCTTCGCCACCTTGCCCAGCAGGTAGTCCCCGTACGTTCCGGTGAACGCCTGCAGGTTCTGGCCGTCCCAGCGGGGCCGTCCGGACGGCAGCACCCTGGCGGCGCCCGGCAGCGGCGGCACCTCGGCATCGAAATCGGGGTCGAAGAAGAACGGGAACGACAGCCGACCGCGGCCGCTGAGGTTGCGGACGCGGTGCGGGGTCGAGCGGTACCAGCCGCCGGTCAGCCGGTCGAGCATGTCGCCGATGTTGCAGACGAACGCCCCGGGTACCGGCGGCGCGTCCACCCAGCCTCGCGGCGTGTGCACCTGCAGCCCGCCGCTGTCGTCCTGGTGCAGCAACGTCAGCAGTCCGTAGTCGGTGTGTTCGCCCACTCCCCAGCCGTCGGCGGTTTGCGATGTCGGCGGATAGTGGAAGATCCGGAACAGGACCGTCGGGTTGGCCGTGTACCGGGCCGCGAAGTAGTCGGCGTCAAGGCTCAGGCTCAGCGCCACACCGCGCAGCAACGCCCTCGCGACCCCGGCGAGCGCGTCGAGATACTCCAGAACCGCGGCGCGCAACCGGGGTACCTGGCGGGGGAACAGGTTGGGCCCGTGCAGCGGCACACCCGCGCGGACCCGCGGGTGGTCATCCGGCAACTCGGTGCCGAGGTACAGGCCTTCCTTCAGGTCCGGTAGCCCGGACGTGAGCTCGGCACCGACCGGAAAGTAGCCGCGCCAGGCCCGGCCGCCGCGCTCCATCGCGATCTCCATCTTCTCGGCCACCGGCAGGGCGAAGAACTCGCGACTGGCCGCATCGAGCCGGGCGGTCAGCGACGCCGGCACGCCATGGCCGGTCGCGTAGAAGAACCCGACGTCGCGACAGGCCGTTTCGATCTGGCTGGTCACATCCGCCAAACCGGCCGGGGGCGCCCCGGCACGCAGCGGCGAGATGTCCACAAGCGGCAACGACATGGCCATTCCGACCGGAGCCCCCGTGTGCCTGACGGGCAGTCCGCAGGAGCGTACCCGGCCGGCGTGGTCGCGCCTCCACCCCGGCCCGGGTCGTACGCCGACAGCCGCCGGTCACCGGCCGGCACCGGCCGGGTCACGCCGGCCGCCCCGGCCGCCGCCCCGGTCGGCGCCCGTCACGACCATCGCGCCGAAGGGTTATCGACCCTCCGCCGTGCAGCGACAGCAGGGCCGCGCCGAGCAGCGCCACGGTCGTCGCCAGCTGGACGACCAGGGCGAACGCCGAGGCGCCGGTGCTGGACCAGGAGTCGGCGCCGAGGTACCGCAGGTCGCCGCCGGCCAGTGGCGCGGCGAGCAGGAAGTAGATCTCGGGGCCGAAGTAGGCGATCGCGCCGCTGCTCGCGAACAGTCGGTGCGCCTGGCCGCCGGGCTCCAGGAGGATGGCGAGGACGCAGAACGCGCCCATCACGAGTACCGCGAGCAGGGGCGCGACCCCCCACCCGCCGACGAGGGTCACGCCCAGGCTGGTGACGGGTACGCCCAGCACCAGCACCAGCTGCGCGACGACCGCGACGGCGGCGATGTGGACCAGCGGGCGCCGGGGCGGCCAGGCGGCGGCCAACTCGGTGCTGAACCTGCGCCACAGCGCAGCCGGCCGGCCCGGCCACAGCGGCCGCAGCCGGACAGCCAGCACAGCGTCGTACGCGGCGACGGCGAGGAGTTCGCCCCATCCGTGGCCGGCGTAGACGCCGGAGTGGATCAGCTCCAGCGCGTCGACCCAGGCGTAGACCGATGCGCCGAACGCCAACCCGAGGCCGATCGCGTGGCGGTTCGCCGGCGCCGGCCCGCGCGGGGCGAGCAGCCAGACGGCGACGAACATCGGCGCCAGGTGGAGCACCAGGAACCCGAACCCGACCAGCGTCCCGGAGCCGAACTGCCCGAGGTTCGCGGTGAGGTTCGCCACCGCGGCGGCGGCGGCCGCCGCAAGCGGCGCCCACGGGCTGTCGAGCAGCGCGGTGTCGCCGAGCCGGTCCGCCGCGGGGCGCCCGGGGCCGGGTGCTCCGGCCGGCCGCGCGCCCGGGCGGCCGCCCCGCCGGACGCTCACCTCGACCGGGCCGGCCGGGCCGATCACGCTGGCCACCTCCACCGTGGCCTGCAGCTCGCCGCGGCCGGGCGGCGCCGCGGCGGGATCGACGGTGAGCCGGATCCGGGTGCCGTCCTGGCCCACCCGCAGCCACGGCGCGGCCGTGGTCGCCTGGAAGGTACGCGCCAGCGGCGGCCCGACCAGCTCGACCGTCCGGGTGGCGGGGCCGCCCACCGGATCCGGCCGGTCGAACTCGACCCGGTGCGGCAGCACCTTCGGCAGCGCCTCGGCCAGTGCCGCGGTGGCTACCTCGCGCACCGCCGTGCTGTCGTCGCGGGCCAGGGTGCGCAGCACGTTCATGGCGGCGGCGGCCCGCGGCACGTCGTCGTCGAGCAGCACGCGGCGCAGCTCACCGGCCACCGAAAGCTTGGCCGGCACGTCGCCGCGGGCAGCCCGGTCGGCGAGCCCGGCCGGGAGCTCGCCGGGCTCTATCCGGGTGGCCACCGGTGTCGCCGCCACGATCAGCCGGCCCTGCAGGTTGATCTCCGACCTGCTCGGCGTCTGCTGGTGACGGGTCGCGCCCCGCACCCGGTCGTACACGAAGTCGTAGAGCTCGTGCAGATCCACCAGGCCGTCGTGGCCGGTGTCCGCCTCGCCACTGGCCAGGCCATGCACGAGCGCGGCGGTGAACACCGACGGGACGGGCTGGCCGGCCGCCGCCAGCCGGTCGCCCTCGAAGGCGTACTCGGTGGCGCTCGACGCGGAGATGATCACCCGGCCGCGGCCCTGGTCGAGGCCGTGCAGCGGGAACGAGTCCCGCAGGTCCACCGCCCGACCCGACCTGGGCACCATGCCGCGGCCGAAGGCGCCGCCGAAGCAGCAGTCGAGGAACAGCACGACCGCGCCCGCCCGGCTCCTCGCCATCTCCCGGTTCAGGAACTGCGCCGGGACCGCGGAGGTGCTCAGCCGGGCCGGCACCGAATTGGTACCGGCCAGGTACAGCTCACCGAACTCGTCCTTGAGCCCGTGCCCGGAGAAGTGCACCAGGAGCAGGTCATCGCGGGCGCGGCCGTCCAGGAAGTCACCGATCGCGGCCATGACCTGGTGGTGCGGCTGATTGCGGACCACCTGGACCTGGTAACCGCCGATGCGCGGGTCGCCCAGCACCTGCTGCAGAGCGTGTGCGTCGCGGGCCGGTGACTGCAACGACGCCAGATCGCGGTGCTCGTAGGCGTCGTTGGCGATGATCAGGGCGCAGCGATCAGCCATGGTCGCGGCTTCCGGGGCCCGCCGGCGCCGTACACGCGCTGATCCAGGCGTCGATGAGCCGCTCCTGGGTCTGCGAGGAGATCCCGGTCACCTCCAGCTCGTTGCCGCCCAGCACCAGCCGGGCGGTGCGGTGCGCGTGGTCCCGTCCCAGCCATCCGGTCACCGTGGTCACCATCTGCCGCAGCGCGTCGGGCACCTGCGCGATGCTGACGACCAGCCCGACCGCCTCCGCGATATCGGGCGCGCGGGTGCCCGGCCGTGCCCCGGCGCCGCGCGCCAGGGCCACAGCCCCGACGCCGAGGCCGTCCAGCTCGGTACGCAGCACGGCGAGCGCCTGCTCATCCCACTCCGCGCCCGCGGCGTCCTCCGATACCTGCACAAACACCTGTCGAGCCATCGTCACCCCTGGCTTCACCGACCGGACCACGGGAAAACGATAAGGCCTCAAAGGGGCCCGCATTCACGCAGCGCCGCGGATCGATCGCAGTTGGTAGCCACTGGCCCAGCAGGATCAGTCCAGAACCCGCTCCGGCGGCCCGGCGGTGGTCTTTGACCAGGGAGGCAACTGCTGCAGGGCCCAGGTGTTGCCGTCCGGATCGGCGAAGGTAACGAAGGACCCCCAGGGTTGCACGTCGATGTCGCTGACCGCGACGCCGCGGCCGATCAGCTCCCGCCGGGCGGTCTCGACGTCGTCGACGACGACCTGCACGCCCTGCTGCGAACCCGGTGGCATCTGGGTGACGCCCGTGCCGAGGACGATGGAGCAGGCCGAGCCGGGAGGGGTGAGCTGCACGAAGCGCAGATCGGGGTTGACCTGGTGGTCGTGGTCGGCGTGGAAGCCGACCTGGTCAACGTAGAAGGCCTTGGCGCGGTCGACGTCGGTCACCGGGATCGCCACGAGTTCGATCTTCCAATCCATGACGGGCAGCGTAGGCCAGGGGTCTGACAACGCCGGGTCGTCGTCCCCGGCCGGACATCGCCGATCCAGCGAGCCGAGGCCGCTTGCCGTGCGTATCGGCGTCGCGCTCCGGCGTCACCGAGGGTCAGGGTCTCCCGCGCTCTCCCCACGGGGCGGCCTATCGTCGTCGCCCATGGATCCTCTCGGTCTGTACGAAGTGACACTCGACTGTCCTGAGCCACGCGAGCTCGCCGAGTTCTACCTCCGGCTTCTCCGATGGACCTACGCCGAGGGCCACGAGACCACTGACCCGGCAGGCGATGACTGGCTCGTCCTGGTGCCGCCTGCGGGCGGAACCCGACTGGCCTTCCAGCGATCCGACGCGACGGTGACACCGTGGCGTGAGAACGCGCGGGTGCACGTGGACATCGCGGTGCCGGACCTCGAGGCGGCGCACGCTCATTTCGTGGCGTGCGGCGCCAGCCCGCTGACCGGTACGCCGGAGCAGGAGCGCCGTCCCGACGACCTCTACCGTGTGTACGCCGACCCCGTCGGACATGCGTTCTGCGCGACCCAGCTCGCCAAGAACCCCGGCTGAACCGCTGCCAGATGCGGCCGACCCTGCCGCGTGAAGCGCGGCCGTCCGACCTGCCGCTGACACGGAACGAGGGCTGACAGCGCACCCACACGCTGTGCAACCGGCTCGTGACCCGCTACCAAGGTCGCGGCGTCGTCGTCGGCCCGGGCCAGTGGGGCGACGGGTACCCGGGATACCCGGGATACCCGGGATACCCGCGATGGCCGGGATGGCCGGGCGGTGGTGCCGGCGGCTCCTGCGGCGGCCACGGCCAGTACCACTTGGTTCCCGCCTTGAACCACAGGTACGCCGTGGTCAGTATCAGCCAGCCGTGCTGGGTGATCGTCGTCCACCGGTCGGCCGGGTTGACCGCCATCAGGTACAGCGCGGACAGCGTCACAAGCCCGACCGAGACGACCAACGCCAGCCCCCGGCGCCGCAGGAAGACCCCGACGAACGCGAGCAGCAGGACGAACATGATTCCCAGTTGGACGAACGGGGCCCCGCCGCCGACCGTCGACCGGCCCTCGTTGGACAGCGGGTTGCCGAGTCCGGTACCTAACGCAAGGAGCTGCGTGGAGATCAGGACCTTCAACTGCAGTACCCGGCGGCGTGCGGTCCGGTCCGCCGTGGGCGAGGCGACCTGTCCCAGCCGTACGGCCCGGCGCCTGCACAGCTCGTCGACCGCCTGGAGCGTGCCGAGGAAGACCTGGACGTAGACGAACACCACCACGGAGATGACCCACCCGTACCCCCCGTCGGACGCCCACTCCGCGGCCTGCGGTGCGAACAGCCCGCCGACGAAGACCAGCGTGCTCACACCCACGGGCCACACCGGCCAGGGCAGGCGGCCGATCCCCCGTACCGCCGCCAACGCCACCAGCACCAGCGGTCCCGCCGACAGCGCGGCGCCGAACACCAGCGATTCCGTCCCGAACAGGTAGCTCCCCACCCCGGCTACCGCAGACCAGGCGAGCAGGCCGAGCAGCGTCAGGGCAACGGGGAACCGGTGTCTGACCCGCTCCATGAGCTGATCGAGCCCGTCGAAGAGCAGGTCCACGACCACACCCTGCCAGCTACGGTCCGCCCGAGCCCGGTCGGGTGCGACCCTCGCCCGGTGTGACAGGCCCCCCTTCGTGTCCGGAACTCGATTCGACGTTCAGTTCAGGGTCCTCGGCGACGACGGCTCCGAACTTCGCAGCGAATGCGTCATGGTGACGGTGAAGTAGCCCGTTCGTCCCCGTCAGCCGAACGCTCGGCACCGCCCGGTGCCCGGGCAGCGCTCTGGGGGTCGGGTGCGTAGGCGGCGCTGGTGCGGTCGGCGGCTTGGCGGGCTGTGGCTGGGGTCGCGCCGGATGCTTCGTGCGCTTCGCCCCACTCGTGGGCGCTGCGCCGCATGAAGGCCTGGGCCTCGGGGCTGGTCGCGAGGGCACCGGGGTCGGGCACCGGCTCGCCACTGCGGAGGAAATGGGTCAGGCCGAGGAGGGCGAGGTCCCAGCCGACGCCGGTGGCGCCCGGACCGTAGGTGGCCCAGTGATCGTTGTCGGGGACGGCGTGCCGCAGCCGCAGCTCGGTTCTGTCATCCGCGGCAGGGATGAGGTCGACGCTGACGGTGCTGACCTCGTCCGCGAACACCCAGGTGAGGGCCACGTGACGAGGCGGCTCGCACTCGGTGATCTCGCCACCGGCGTTGCCCTTGAGCTGGTAGCTGCCGCCGAGCCTCAGGTCACCGGTGATCGGCAGGAACCACCGGCTGATTCTGTGCGGATCGGTGCAGGCTTCCCACACGTCCTCGACCGGGACGTCGTACGTGCGTCGGAGCTCGACCACGTGCCCGGCCTCGGCGGGGACCACTCCCCTGCCCACGCGGCGGCGCACCTGCTCCAGTTCAGCGATCAGGTCACTCATGTGTCGTCCTCCTGCTGTGGTGAGGTGGTTGCGGCCGGAGGGTGCGGCAGTGGACGCCGTAGGTGACGGGAGACGGCCGGCTGGGTGAGCCCGGACTCGGCCCGGATGGCGGAGGCGGCCTCTCCTGCGTGCGCTCCGCGGGCGCCAGGAGCTGAAGGATCAGCCGCCTCACCGGGTCTCCGAGGACGTCGAACGCCGCCATGAGGCGCGACTGTATCAGTATCGTATTATATAAGTCAAGGTGCAAAGACTGTGTGGATGGCCGACACAACTGTCCGGGGCGAGCGCAGCGCGGGACGTCGCCGAGTGGCCATCGAGCCGTTGAACTCTGTCCTGCATGTGCCTGTCGCGCTGACGTTTACGACCGGGTCAGATCCGCGGTCACCGCCGCACCGGGGCGCCGCCTCATCCGCAGCCTGGTCAGCAGCCGTAGTGTCGGGCGGGTGGACGATGGCTCATGAGCGCCGAGAGGATCATCAGGGTCAACGGTGTGGACCTTTGCGTGGACACCCGCGGTGACTCGGGTGATCCGGCGATCCTGCTCATCGGCGGCGCGGCCAGCCCGATGGACTGGTGGGAGCATGAGTTCTGCGAACGACTCGCGGCCGGCATGCGGTACGTCGTCCGCTACGACAACCGGGACACCGGGCGGTCGGTCAGCTACCCGGCCGGAGCGCCGCGGTACACCGCCATGGACCTCGCGGCCGACGTGGTTGGTGTGCTGGACGCGCTTGGCCTGGGCAGCGCTCACCTCGTCGGCATCTCCATGGGCGGCGCCCTGGCGCAGCGGGTGGCCGTCGACCATCCGGACCGGGTCGAGTCGCTCGCCCTGATCTCGACGAGTCCGGCGGGTCCCGGTGGCCCGGGCAACCCGGACCTTCCGTCGATGTCCGAGGATCTCCAGGGGTACTTCGCCGCGCAGCATGCGCCGCCGGACTGGTCCGACCGGGCGGCCGTCGTCAACCACATCGTCGATGCCGAGCGACGGTTTGCCGCGCCGGCGCATTTCGACGAGCCGCACGTGCGCGCCCTCGCCGAACGGATCATCGACCGCACGACCGACATCGCCGCGAGCATGACCAACCACGGGCTGATCGACGGGGGCGAGCCGGTCCGTCCGCGGTTGGCCGAGGTGAGCGCGCCGACGCTGGTTGTCCACGGCACCGCCGATCCGTTGTTTCCGTACGGCCACGCCGTGGCGCTGGCCAGGGAGATCCCCAGGGCCGATCTTCTGCCGCTGGACGGCGTGGGCCATCAGATGCCGCCGCGGGCGCTCTGGCGCACCCTCATCCCGGCGCTGCTGCGCCATACCTCCGGCGGCTGGGACAGGCAGGGCGACCGACTGGCGTCGCGGTCGATCGCCGCGGGCGATCCGACGGGTTGGTTCGATCGCCTGTACGCCGCGGGCACGGCCGGCGAGGTCCCGATGCCGTGGGATCGCGCGGCGCCGCACCCGATGCTGCTGCAGTGGATGCAGGCCAGCGGGCTGGCTCGGCGCGGGCGGCGGGCGATCGTCGTCGGCTGTGGCCTGGGTGCCGACGCCGAGTACGTCGCCGGGCTCGGGTACGCCACCGTGGCGTTCGACGTCGCCGAGACCGCCATCCGCGTGGCCCGACAGCGGCACCCGGGGACCAGCGTGCACTACCTCACCGCCGACCTGCTGAACTCTCCACCGGACTGGCGGGCAGCCTTCGACCTGGTCGTCGACGTCTTCACCCTCCAGGCGTTGCCCGACCCGCCCCGACGTACCGCCATCGTCAACGTGGGGCGGATGGTCGCCCCTGGCGGCACGCTCATCGTCATCGCGGCCCGTCACGTTGAAACCGACGCGGAGGTCCACGGCCCGCCCTGGCCACTCAAACGGGAAGAGATCGACGCCTTCACCACCGACGGCCTCAGCCCGGTACGCGTCGAGGAGACGGCCGACCCACGATGGCCGGACCACGCCCGGTGGCGGGCGGAGTTCCGGCGCCCCCCGTGATCGCTCACACCACTGACGATGTGCGGATGCTGCTACGGTCCGGCCCGCCGTGTGGCCGGCCGTTGGAGGCGGGGTGGTCAGCCCGCCTACCGAGCCCCGGTGACTTCCGCAACTGACCGGCGATATCCAGGATGGTCCGTGCGGACACCGCGGCGGTCGGCTGAGGAGGGCCCATGGTCGAGCAGGCCACACCGGGAGCCCCGGTCGATCGGCCGGGTTGGGTGCTGGAGTTCGACGAGCGCTTCCGCGGGGAGGACCTGGACCGCGGTCGCTGGATTCCGCATTACCTGCCGCATTGGAGCAGCAGGGATCGCTCGGCCGCCCGTTACCGGATCGCGGACGGGGCGCTGCGGCTTCGGATCGAGGCCGACCAGCCGCCCTGGTGTCCGGAGTTCGACGCAGGAGTGCGGGTGTCATCGCTGCAGACTGCGGTGTTCGCCGGGCCGCTGGGCTCCACCGTCGGCCAGCACCGGTTCAGCCCGCACGCGGTGGTCCGGGAGACCCAGCCGGAGACCCGGCTCTACACCCCCAGGTACGGCTTGGTGGAGGTGCGGGCCAAGGCGGTCGCCGACCCCCGGTGCATGGTTGCGCTGTGGATGATCGGCGTCGAGGACCGGCCGGAGCGCTCCGCCGAGATCTGCGTGTGCGAGATCTTCGGCCGTGCTGTGCAATCGGACAGCGCCCAGGTCGGGATGGGTGTTCACCCGTTCGGCGACCCGCGGATAGTCGAGGAGTTCGCCGCTGAGACCGTGTTGGCCGATGTCACCGACTTCCACACCTACGCGGCCGAATGGTCGCCGGAGCAGGTCGCGTTCTCGGTCGACGGCCAGCCTGTCAAGACAGTGCACCAGTCCCCGGCGTACCCCATGCAGCTCATGCTCGGCATCTATGAGTTCCCTGCGCAGGACGGTGAGTCGGCGGCCGACCAGACGTACCCGAAGGAGTTCGTGGTCGACCACGTGCGTGGCTACCGGCGAGCCTGAACGGGCGACGATATTGTCCAGTTCAGGGCGGCCCGTCCGGAGGTTTTGTCCCTTTGAGCCCCTTTGTCGCTGTCATGAATCGGCCAGGCAAGTTTAGGACAACGCCGGGCCGTTCGTTCCGGCCGTATCGCGTTGTACGGTTTCCAGACCGCATGAGGGAGAAATTCACCGGACCTTGTAGGTAAGGCAACCGCCGGCGGCGAAACCTACGACTCGGATCGGGCGAGTCTATTTGTTTCGTCATGCCAGCCGTAGCCGCGGCCCGGGACAGGATTCCGTTCGAACCCATCAACCGAAAGGAGACTCCGATGCCGGAGTTGGCGATCATCGGCAGTCAGGACGTCGAGGCAAGCGAATGGCTCGACGACGCGGAGAGGATTGAGCTCCCCGCTACGGACACGTCCGTGCCGGCGACCATCGGCAGGTTGAACGGATGCGAGCTGATCGTCATGCCGCGCAACAGCTCGGGTCGCCCGATGCCACCGCACGCGATCGACTACCGGACCAACATCGACGCCCTGGCACGGACCGGCGTGCGGAGGGTGCTGACCACCGCGATGGTCGGCACGTTGCGCCCGTCGGTACCCAACGGCAGCATGCTGTTGGTCGACCAGTTCATCGACTTCACGAAGGACCGCCAGTTCACCTTCTTTTCGGACGATCATTTCGGGTTCGCGGACATGACCGAGCCGTACTGCCCGTCGCTCCGGCAGCAACTGCTGCAGGCCGCCGGGAACATCTCGATCGCGCTGGCACCCAACGGCACCTACGTGGGCGTACCCGGACCGCGCTTCGAGACCCGCGCCGAGGTGCGCATGTACGCGCAGCTCGGCGGCGACGTGATCGGTCACACCGGCACGACCGACTGCGTGATGGCTCGTGAAGCCGGCCTGTGCTTCGCCACCGTCGCCGGTGTCATCACACTGGGCGCCGGTCTCTCCGACCACCAGATGAACGCCGAGCTCTGGCACGAATCCCGCAGGACGCACGCGGCTCGATTCCGTCAGATCGTCGCGGAGATGACCAGGCTCCTCGGTGACGACCACGACAACCTGCGATCGACCTGCCGGTGCGCGGCGGCGGCCCCCATCGAGAAGTAGGACCGGCAGCCGATGCAGCCCGGAGCAGGGACGGCCGGCACGAACCGTAGCCGACACATCGTCTGGGACTGGAACGGTACCGTGCTGGGGGACAGCAGAGTGCTGATCGATTCGGTCATTTCAGCCTTTACCGCGACCGGCTTCGCCGCGGTCGAAGTTGAAGATCACCAGCGTCACTTCAGGCGGCCCATCGCGGAGTTTTTCGAGAAGCTGGCGAACCGTCCGCTGACCGATGGCGAGCAACGGAGTCTGCAGCACCACTTCGACCTCGCATACGAGGAGCACTCCGCGCGGGTCACGCTGACGAACGATGCGCGGCACGCGCTGTCCACCTGGGTCCGGGCGGGGCACACGCAGTCGTTGCTGTCGATGTGCCCCCACGACAGGCTGGTGCCCCTCGTCCAGAAGCACGGCGTTCTCACGTTCTTCACGCGGGTCGATGGGTGCGCACCCGACGGTCCGGACACGAAGGCGTGGCACCTGAAGGAACACCTCCGGGCCCTGGACCGGATCGAACCGGATGATGTCGTGCTGGTGGGGGACACCGTGGACGACGCTCTGGCCGCCCGTGCTGCGGACATCAGATGCGTTGTCTACCACTCCGGCGGCGATGCGCTCCAAGGTATCGAACACTTCAGCGGAATGAACGTGCCGATCGTGCGAACGCTGTCCGACGCCGTAGCCTACGCGATGCAGAATAGCTGATCTGTCGGGCACCCCGTCGTGCCGAGCCCGCTCCGGTTTAGGCAGTGCGGTTCTGCGCCGTAAAATCCGACACGTCCTGAGGGAACGATAACACCGTGATACGCGACGATAACACCGCGGAGTGGGCGAACGCGGTGATGGTGAACAAGCCGGAATGCAAACGCCTTGTCGCGCAGATCCAGGCGGCGATCGGTCGGCTGTCGATGCGCGACGATCGCGGGATCGACCCGCTGTCGGCCGCGTTCTATCTCCACGAGCGGCACACCTGTCTCGAGGCCGGAGTCCATGATGGCGATCATGCTGCGGTCGAATCGGCGTTGGCCGACTTGTACGTGGCAACGGTGTGGGTTGCCGACGGATACGGCGTCGCCCTGAAGAAGGCATATCAGAACATCGGCCAGTACGGATTGGGTCAGGGTGCATTAGGTCAGGGTGCATTAGGTCAGGGTGCATTAGGTCAGGGTGCATTAGGTCAGGGTGCATTAGGTCAGGGCGCATTGGGCCAGGGCGGGTCGCCGAGTGAGATCCTACAAGACCGGAGAGTACAGGGTGAGCACCGATGCCTGGCGGATGAGATGAGCGCGGCCAGGTCCAGCCTGACGAAGATCATGCGAAACATCGGATTGTACGAAATCGGCTACGGAGAGTGCGACCCGACTTTTCTGCAGCCGTTGCACGAGGCGATCCCCGAGTTGCACGTCTCGCTGTTGGACATCGGCGCCAGGCTGAACCTGAATGTATTCGACAGACCGGCCGCCGCATTTCGGCTCAGATCGATGAGCAACCTTGCGAGCACCGGGCACAATCCGTTGTACGCGAGGGCGGCGCGGCAGTTGGGGCCGATTGTAAACCGCACGTACTGTCCGTTCGCCGCCACGGCCCGTCTGTGGGGTGCTCCGGAGTACGATTCCACCAGGTCGGTCCCGGAGAACGTTCGCCGTTCTCTCGACTCGTTGCTGCGTTTCACCCGCGCCGCCCGGCGCGAGGTGCTCGACGGGTTCGTGTACGCGTTCCCGGCGGACGAGTTCGGTGGTGGCCTGGCGCAGTTGGCCGCCCTGCTGCGAACCGTCATCGGCACCCTGATGGAGCACGACCCGTGCGCACCGAGAACGCTTGACCGCAACGACGTCGTCCGCGGCGACTGGCGGTTCTCGTTCAACGGCGAAGACTACTTCGCTCCTGTGTTCGCCCCGCTGTACGGTCAGGATCACAGCCGCTACACCTACGAGATCAGCGATACCGTGTTCATCCTCCTACAGCCCGACAGTTCGTTCCACGCTCGGCTCGGAAGCCACCGAGGAAGGATTCGGAAGCAGATCAGGCAACGCTTCAGCGACGGCTTTCAACCCTACGACACCTCGAGCGACATCGAGGCGCACCGTTTTCTGCTGCGCCCGGAGACCGGAACGTCCGCTCCCGCCTGGTACGACGCGGATGTCGTGTGACGGCCCGGCGTCGGGAACACCCGAAAGGACGCTGCGAACCAGATGCGAAGGATCCGATTTGCCAGCACCAACCCGATCAAACTGGCGGAGGCCGGTGAGATCATCCTGGGCCTCGAGGCGCTGACCCTGGACCTGCCCGAGATACAGTCCACCGATCCGGCGGTCGTGGTCCGGCACAAGCTTGCGAGCGTGGCGGCCCTGGGGCTGGAGGACCCGGTGATCGTCGAGGACACCGGACTGGCGATTGATTCGTGGGACGGCCTGCCCGGTGCGCTGGTCAAATGGTTCGTCGAACGCTGGGGTGCCGCGCAGTTGGCGCACATCTCCCACATCGATGGCCGTGGCCGGGGGGCGGAAGCGGTGAGCGCCGTGGGCGTACTGCACTACGGCGACGTCCGGGTCTGGTCGGGTCGGATCCGAGGCAGGATCGTCGAACCGAGAGGCGACCTGGCCGGCTGGACGCCGATCTTCGAAGTGGACGGCAGCGGAAAGACGCTCGCCGAGATGGACTTCGCCGAACGGATGTCGGTGACCATGCGGAGAGCCCCATTGATGGAGGCCCGCGACTGGCTCGCCGAAAGAGGGCTGAGTTCTTCCCGCTCTGATCACGCGCAGGTGGCGGTGTCGCGTTCGGGCGGCCCGCCGCCGCCGCGCACGCCGACCGAATTGGGAGAGGTAGTTGCCCGATGCCGCCTAAATCCACTCCGTTGATTATCGATACCGATCCGGGGATAGATGACGCCTTCGCGATCGCGCTCGCCGCGGCCAGTCCCGAGGTTGACCTGCGAGCGGTAACCACCGTCTACGGCAATGTGCCGGTCACGCACACTACCCGCAACGCGTTGCGGTTGCTGGCCTTGTTCGGCCGCGACGATGTCCCCGTCGCCAGCGGATCCGGGCGTCCGCTCGTCCACCCGCAGCGGCAGGACGCTCATCATGCGCACGGGGTGGACGGGCTCGGCGGGCGGGCGGAGTCCCTTCCCCGGCCCCGGCGCGCCGCGGGCGACCGGCCGGCGGTGGAGGTTCTGGCCGAGGCACTGGACTCGGCCGAGCAGTCGGTGACCGTCGCCGCCATCGGGCCGTTGACCAACATCGCGCTGCTGCTGTCGGTATATCCGGAGCTGAGCCGGCACATCAAACGGCTGGTAGTCATGGGCGGCGCATTGTCCGGAGGCAACATCACGGCGGCGGCCGAGTTCAACATCTGGAGCGATCCGGAGGCAGCCCGGCGCGTACTGGTCGAGTCCGACGTGCCGACAACTTTGGTCCCGCTCGATCTGACCCACCGCGCCTGGGTGGACCCGCGGTGGTTGGAGACGCTCGCCGGATCCGGGCAGACCGGATCCACACTGGTCTCGTTGTCACCGCCGTATCGCGCGCATTACCAGCGCCTGCTCGGCAAGGACGTGCTGGTGCTGCATGACGCCGTGGCGGTCGCCGAGGCGATCTGGCCGGGCACGTTGAGATGTCGGACCATGGCGGTGGAGGTCGAGTGCGGGCTGGGGCCGACCCGCGGTGCGGTCATCGCGGACGCCCGACTGGACCACTGCGCACCGCGGCTCGGTCGGGAGATCGAGGTCGCGCTCGATGCCGAACTCGGCACCCTGCGCGACCTCCTGCTGAAGCGGCTGAGCTCGAACCCGTGAGCGGCGGCTCCCGATGTCCTATCGCGCGCTTACGCAGGTGGTCAGTCCCGGCTTCTTCCCGATCGGATTTCTGGCTCGGCTTCCGTACGCGTGCACGCCTCTTGCGACGCTGATCCTCCTGCAGGCGACCACCGGGAGCTACACATTCGCCGGTGCCGCCGGCGCGGCGCAGTTCATCGCGATCGCCGCCGGCGGTTCGGTAATCGGCGTGCTGGCCGACCGCTTCGGCCACCGCTTGATCGGCGCCACTACCGCCGTTGGCAACATTGTCGCCCTGGTCGGTATTATCGCGGCAACCCACGCCGAACGCACCACGATGTTCGTCGCAGCTGTTTTCGCCGGCCTGACTCAGCCACAGATCGGGCCGCTCGTACGGGTACATTGGTCGCAGTTGGTGCACGCGCGCAATGAGCAGCGACTGCTGCCGACCGCCCTGTCCTACGAAGCAGCCGCCGACGAGACGAGCTTCGTCGCCGGACCCGCGATCGTTGGGCTGCTCACCCCCGTCGCCACGCCGATCGGACCGATCGCGCCGATAGCGGCGACGATCGCTCTCCTAGCCGGGGCGACCCTGCCTTTCGCGCTGCTCCATTCCGGCCCGCGCGTGCCGCGACCGCGACGATCGACCACGCCGGGAACGCCCCTGCCGCGGCGCCCGCTGGCCGCCATGTTCGTCGCGATGGCCGCCATCGGAGCGATCTTCGGCGCGCTGCAGGTCGGTGTCACCGCGTACTCGAACAGCATCGGACAACCCGGCGCCGCCGGGCTCATCTACGCCGAGTTCGGCGTCGGCAGCGCGCTGGCCGGCGCAGCGTGCGCGTGGCTGCCGTGGCGCTTCACCCTCCGGCAGCGCTACGTGACCTTCTCGGCCACTCTCCTGATCGGCACGCTGATGCTGCTCGCGGGCGGTGCGCTGCTGGCCCTGCCCACGACTGTCGCCCTGGCCAGCGTGACCGTCGCCCCGTACATGATCTGCCTGTACACCCTGACCGAACGGATCGCGCCGCCGCACCGTGCCGCGGTCGCGATGACCGTCCTGTGCGCCGGAGGCCCCCTCGGCACGGCGGCCGGGCGGGCGGTGGCCGGGCGCCTCGCCGACCTGCACGGAAGCACCGGCGCCTTCCTGGTCGCACCGATCACCGCCACCGGGGCACTGCTGCTCGCCGTGGTGCTGGTCGCGGTCGACCGGGGACGCGGCACGTGGCTCGGCCAGGAACAGCGCACGGACAGCCACAGCCCGATGGCCTGATCGCTCAGCCGGTGTGGGCAGAGGGGGCCGGCTCGCCGGTTTGGGATTGACAGGTACCGTCGTCACGGTGGACGCCGAGGAGACGGCAACGACGGACGACGTCGCCGGGAACGTGCGGGACCGGCTGCGTGCCGCGCTTCCGTATGCCATGAAGGCCCGGGACTCTGTGGCCGTGGCCGCGCTGCGTTCGGCGTTGGCGGCGATCGGCAACGCCGAGGCCGCTGATATGCATCCTGACGACTACGGCCCGATCCCGCCCCACGTCCCCTGCCGGACGCGAGCCACGTCGCTTGTGCGGTGTGGGGTGGGCCGGTCGGGCACCGGCGGGTGCGGCACGTGGTGGTCGAGCGTCATGCCGGCGCCTCCTGCGCTCGGACCGTCATGGAGACCAGCCGAGGCCCGCCGTAGGTGGTGGCCATCGCCACGTCCGAGGCGTCCCGGCCGCGGCCGACCAGTACCCGGCCCTTACGCCGGGTGTTGTTGCGCGGGTCGAAGGTCCACCAGCGATCCGCCAGCCACACCTCCATCCAGGCGGCGAAGTCCATCGGCGTGGGATCGATCGGCACATCCATGTCGGGCAGGTACCCGAAGACGTAGCGGGCCGGGATGTTCAGCGCCCGGCAGAACGAGATCGCCAGGTGGGTGAAGTCCCGGCAGACCCCCAGACGCGTGCTGTTGACGTCGACTGCCGTGGACTGGGCCGTGGAGCTGCCGTAGCGGAAGGTGAGATGGGAGTGGACGTGATCGCAGATCGCCTGCACCCGGCGGTAGCCGGGCGGATGTGAGCCGAACAGCGCCCACGCCTCGTCGCCCAGCACGTCGGGCAGGCAGTACCGGCTGGGCAGCGTGTAGATCAGGGTCTCGTTCGGCAGCTCATCCGGCGTAACCTCGCCGGCCGACTCATCCGCGTCCTCGGTCGAATCCGGGACGTCGACCACCGCCGCGTACCGCAAGGTCGACAGCCCGACCGGCAGTACCACCCGGGTGCACGGATTGCCGTACAGGTCGGCGTAGCTGCGCAGCCTCATCTGCGGCGTGGACGACCACGCCTCCGACCTGCGGGTCAACTCCGCCGACTCACCCGGTCGCACCTGGAAGATCGTCGGTGTGGGGACCGCGGCCTCATAGGTGAAGTCACATCCAACCGACAGCCGCCTCACATCCATCGACGCATAGTGTCACGCCACGAGGCGGACGGACCCGACCACAGCCCGGACCGGCCTTCGGCGCCGGACTCTGGTCCGCCACCTGGGAGACCGGGCCGCCGCCCGGTCCCTGGTTGCCGCAAGAAGAGCGTCCCGCCAGGCACCTCGACCGAGCCTGGCCAGGCACCGGCCGTACCACGAGTATCCAGAGACCTCTACCAGGAAGGCACTCCGTGCATCCACACGCCTGACGTCCAACCGGCTCAGGAAGGCCGGGCCTACGATGCCCGTCAGGGTCTGACCGGCAACGTGACAGCGGGGAGCGGCGATGGCAGCGGAGGACACCACGACCACGGATGTCATGGCCGAGCTTGCGTGGTTGACCGGCGAGTTCTTCCGGGCCGTCTCGTTCGAAAGCGGGAAGAGCCCGAATTACCGCAGGCTCTACGACCTTTTCATCGACGGCGGCAAACTCATCAGGAACAGCTCGGAATCCCCGGAGATCTCCACCGTCGACGAGTTCATCGCGGCTCGTCAAACGATGGTTGATTCCGGCGAGCTGACGTTCTTCCAAGAGGTTGAGTCCGCCGAGGTCACGGAGATCTTCGGGAACGTGGCCCATCGCTTCAGCACATACGAGAAGCGCGGGATCTTGAACGGAACGACGTTCGAGGGGAAAGGCGTCATATCGATCCAATTCATTCGGACACCCGGCGGTTGGCAGATGAGCTCCATGGCCTGGGATGACGAACGCCAAGGGCTTGCGATTCCCGACCGATACAGGTGAGGGTCGGCGTGGTCCTATGCTGCGCCGGTGGTGACCAGCGACGCCGGCCTCGACGACCGTGCCCGCGGCCCGGAGATGACCTTCACACTCCGGTACGCGCTGGCCCACATGGTCGAGGAGACCGCCCGCCACTGCGGCCACCTCGACCTGCTTCGCGAACGGATCGACGGGCGGATCGGCGAGTAGGCCGACTACCCTCCGGCCGAGGCGGCGATCCACCGTCGCAGACCCGCCGACCGTGCCGACGTGATGACGACGTCGGCGGCGGCTGGTGAAGGGTCAGGCTCGTGCAGCCGAGTCGCAGTGCGGGCTGCGCTGCTCCTCGGCACGCGGGGATTCCGCTGACTCGCGGCGCCAGGCGCCGGCCGGCTCAGGCTGTCCGGCGGCGAGGCGTGCCGCCGGCCGGTCGAGGATGGTTCGGTGTAGATCGACGATCTCCTCGGCGCAGCCCCAGGAGAGTGTCACGCCGGAACCGCCGTGGCCGACGTTGTGCAGGATCCGGGTGCCGGGCTGATGGTCGAGCCGGACACCGTTGGTCCTGGCCGGTCGCAGCCCGACTCGCACGGTGCGTCCGGTGAGGAGGCTGGCATTGCGCAGCGCCGGGAGGAAGTCCTGGCAGCGGGTGAGCATGTCGCGGATCGGCGGGTAGTCATCCAAGCTCAGGTCGGTGCCCCACTCGCCGGGTTCCACCAGTCCGCCGAGCACGAGCAGGTCGGTGCCGCGTGGCACGATGAACACCATGTTCTGCCCGGCCAGCGACTGGTCGTAGGACATGCAGTGCGCGCCGGTGATCCGCGGCATCGACCGGCCGTCGTTGTGGACGTATACCAGGGCGCCGCGCAGCGGGTACATCGGTTCGCCGGTGAGTTCGACCGCGCCGAGTCCGGTGCAGTTGACGATCGTGTCGGCGCGGTGGGTGTCGAGGATCTGCTGTTCCCGTTCAGTCAGGTCGCCCTGGATCCGTGACCGTATGACCCGGCAGCCGGCCGCGGTGACCTCCTCCATCAGCCAGGCCAGGTAGGTGTCGGTGTCGATCATCGGGGCGAGGTAGGTGTAGGCGTCGCGGACGCCGGCGGCGGGGTTCACTCCGTTCTCCTCCGCCAGCCCGGCGTCGTGCCGGAAGCCCTGTACGTGCTGGCTCAGTTCGAGCATCTTGCGGTGCTCGACCGGGTCGTCCTGCACGGGGCGGCGGAAGTAGAAGACCGCCGGCCGGAGGTGGACGCCGGTGCGGCTGTCCTCGGCCAGTCGGCGGAACCGTTCGTAGGAGGTCAGGCACCATGATTTCGACCGCTGCAGCGAGGCCTCGTCGCGGTGGTGCCCGCAGACGGCCGGCGGCCACTCCCATAGCGCCCCGGCGACCACCGAGGTGATGTCCGGAGCGAACCGCTCGGCCGCCACCACCACCTGGTGGCCGGCGCGCCGCAGGCACAGCGCGGTCGTCAGCCCCACCACGCCGGCCCCGATGACCAACACTGTCGGGCCTCGGCCGGCCCCGGAAATCCGCATCGTCTCGTTCACACCGTTTGGCTTCACGTGATCGCTTCGCTTCCTCGGGCGCCGGGTAGGGCGTCCTTTCGCAGTGTTGCCAGGACCGACAGGCGGTTCTCGGCGCGGATGCGGCGGGTGGTGATCCGGTCGGGGTAGCAGCGCATGAACATGTTGGTGAAGTGGGTGCCGTAGTGGATGTACTCCTGCCTTGCGGAGTCGGTCAGCGGCCGGATGCGGGCTTCGAAGTTCGGCTCGTGGAAGTACGCCAGGGCGTAACGCTCGCGGGTGTTCAGGCTGACCTTGTGCGGCGTGGACAGCAGCGCACCGTCGGTGAGGAACTGCAGGATGTCGCCGGGGAACACGGTCAGCACCTCGGGCGCCGGCCGCACGTACGTCCACGGCTGTTCGTTCTCATACAGCCCGGCCGCGCTTTCGCTCGGCAGCCAGTTCCGGGGCCGCCATTCCCCGTCCACCGGCGGCCGGACGTACAGGCCACCCACCTCGTCCTGGGCGGCGATCACCAGCAGCCCGTAGTCGGTGTGCGCGCCGATGCCCCGGGTGGTCCGCTCCGACCGGGCCGGGAAACGCAGCACCCGCATGTGGTGCCAGCCACCCTTGGTCAGCCTCGTCAACGCGTCGAGATCGTCCAGCCCCAGTCCGAGCGCGGTGAGCCTCAGCAGCCTCTCACCGACCGAGCCCGCCTCGTCCATGAATGTCCGCATGCGCTGCCGGTAGGCGCCATCGGGCCACGGCACCGGGCCGTGGCAGGGCCACTGCGCCCGCACCCGCGGGTCATCCAGCGCGACGTCCGGGCACACCGTGAAGATCTCGGAGTAGTCCGGGTCACCGGCCGTCACCTCCTCTCCGGAGGCGATGTAACCGCTGTAGGTCAGGTCGCTGACCTGCCGGGACTTCACCTCCACCGGCTGGCCGAAGAAACGCCTACTCGCCTCCATGGCGGCCCTGGTCTTTCGACTCTGCTCCGGGTCGGTCGCGACCTGGAAGATCCCATCCGCCTGCCAGGCCCGGATCATCCGGCCGGCCAGCGCCACGTCCGCGTCGGTCCCGTCAACCGACTCAGGCAGGTCGAATGTCTGCAGTTCGGTCACGCGCACTCCTTCCGTCAAGGCCGCAACCAACACGGTCGCGGCCCGCCCGCCGCCGTGGAGGCCCGTGCAACGCTCCACGACCCGGCTGATCCGGAATGGGAGGTCCCGCATCTCTGGCCGGTGGCCGCCCAGGGTGCGCGCCGCCGGCGGCGACCGACAGCCACAGGTGGAAACCGCCAAACGGCAATCTCCAGACGGAGACGGCAGCCGCGCCGGAACACGGCTGGGCGGCAGGGCCTACTGTATAAGCGCCTGTTCTGTAAGGAAGATCAGCTCCGTCGCGGACATCTCCACCAGCTGGTGCCCTTGCGTCGTCGATTGGCACTCATGATCGCCTGGAGTGGTCGATCTGGTCGGCGGGCGTGGTGGCATGGGGCTGCGCGATGTTGGTTGAGCCCGCCGGGCGCAGGATGGTGATGGCCAGGTTGCAAGTAGGCTGGCCATCACTTGGGGACCGCGGTGTGTGCGGATCTGGGGAACGGTCCTCGTCGAAGACCACATCCGCGGCCCCGGTGCAATTGATCCTCAATCGCCCGGTGCCTGCGCAGGATGTCGGCGAGTTGGGCGGGCCGGCCTGGGTCGCGGTCAGTGACGTGATCGCGTAGACGCTCTGGCTCGACCCTTGTTGTTCCTGTTCTTGCCGTTCTTGCCGACCAGCGGCGTGCGGCGTCGGATGATCTGGGTGGCCTGGGCGGCGGCGAGCGGAAGGCTCGGTCCGGCGGTGACGGCGGTGACCTTCATCGTCGCGTCCGTGGCTACGCTGACTGCCTCGTCAGCGGACGAGGCTCGTACCCTCACCCATCCACCGTCGGCGTGTCGCGACCCCCAGATCATCGGCCACGACGACTTCGCCGACTCCTGGGGTTATGGGTGTGGCGGTGTGGGTTGGTTAGGTGGGGTTGGTTAGGTGGTCTGGGTTAGGTGGTGTGGGTTAGGTGGTGGTTTTGGTGTAGTTGTTGTTCGGTGATTTGGCATTGGTGGTAGTTTGGTAGTGTTCCGGCTGCGGCTGCTTGGGCGAGTGTGGGTGCGATTTGGTCTCGGTGGGAGAGGATGGGTTGGATGTCGTGGGGTATGGGTAGTGCGAGGGCGGGGTCGAGTGCTGATAGGGCGAGTTCGTGGTGGGGGACGTAGGTGCTGGAGAGCATGTAGGACATGACGGTGTTGTCGGTCAGCGCGATGAAGGCGTGGCCGACGCCGATGGGGAAGTACATGGTGCGGTAGTGTTGTTGGTCGAGGAGTACGGCGTCCCATTGTCCGAATGTGGGGGATCCGACTCTGATGTCGATGACGATGTCGAGGGCTTCGCCGCGGGGGCAGTAGACGTATTTGGCGGTGCCGGGTGGTGTGAGGGTGTAGTGGATGCCGCGGACGACGCCGCGGTGTGATTCGCTGTGGTTGGTCTGGGCGACGGGGAATAGGGGTTTGTGGTGGGCGGTGAGGAAGGTGGCTTCTTGGTAGGGGGAGAGGAAGAGGCCGCGGTGGTCTCGGTAGATTTGTGGGGTGAATTCTAGGGCGCCTTCGACGGCGAGTTTCCGTGTTTTCATGGGGGTTCCCGGGTGGGGTGTGGGTTGGTGTGGGGGTGTGGGGGTTGGTGTGGGGTTTATAGGTGTGCGAGTACGTCGCGGAGGGCGTTGATGACTTTGTCTTGGGTGTCGGGTGAGAGGGAGGGGTACATGGGTAGTGAGAAGATTTGTTTGGCGAGGGTTTCGGTGACGGGGAGGGCGCCGGTGGGGTAGCCGAGGTGGGCGAATCCGGTCATGGTGTGTATGGGCCAGGGGTAGCTGATGTTGAGGTGGATGCCGTGGGTCTTGAGTTGGCGGATGATGTCGTCGCGTCGTGGGTGGCGGACGACGTGGACGTAGTAGACGTGGTCGTTGCCGTCGGTGGTGTGGGGTAGTTGTAGGTCGGTGTCGGCGAGGCCGTCGGCGTAGCGGGCGGCGATGGCGCGGCGGGCGGCGATGTAGTCGTCGAGGCGGGGTAGTTTGCGGCGGAGGATTTCGGCGTGGACCTCGTCGAGGCGGCTGTTGTGTCCGGGGGTTTCCACGACGTAGTAGGTGTCTTCCATGCCGTAGTAGCGGAGTCGGCGGAGGTTGGCGGCGGTGCGTGCGTCGCCGGTGATGGTGGCGCCGCCGTCGCCGTAGGCGCCGAGGACTTTGGTGGGGTAGAAGGAGAACGCTGCGGCGTGTCCCATGGTGCCGGCCAGGCGGCCGTGGTGGCGGGCGCCGTGGGCTTGGGCGCAGTCTTCGAGGATGGCGAGTCCGTGGCGGTCGGCGAGTTCGCGGACGGGGGTCATGTTGACGCATTGGCCGTAGAGGTGGACGGGGAGTATGCAGCGGGTGCGGGGTGTGATGGCGGCGGCGAGCTGGTCGGTGTCCATGAGGTAGTCCTGGGGGCGGACGTCGATGAAGACGGGTGTGGCGCCGACGGCGTCGATTGCCAGGACGGTGGGGGCGGCGGTGTTGGAGACGGTGATGACCTCGTCGTCTTTGCCGATGCCGAGTGCCTGCAGGGCGAGTTTGATGGCGTTGGTGCCGTTGTCGACGCCGATGCAGTGTTCGACGCCGTGGTAGGCGGCGAATTCGTGTTCGAAGGAGCGGACGCTGTTGCCGAGGATGAGTTGGCCGGAGCGGAAGACGGTCTCGACGGCGTCGAGGATGTCGTCGCGTTCGGCGGCGTATTCGGTGGTGTAGTCCCAGACTTGGATCGTCATGGTGTGTCCCTTTTTCGTGGGTGGAGCTACCGGGTGCGGTGTGGGGGTTGGTCGGCCAGGGTGGCGACGGTGTGGTCGATTCCCTGGTGCAGCGGTATCCGTGCCGACCAGCCGGCGGCGGTCCGGTAGGGGAGCGGGTCGATCATGACGCTGCGGAAGTCGGTGGCCGCGGCGTGGCTGGGTGGGGTGGTGGAGACCACCGGGACCGGTGGTTGGCCGGTGTGGGCGGCGACGGAGCGGGCGATGGTGGCGAAGATGTCGGCGAGTTCTCGTGCGTCGCCGGTGCCGATCAGCCAGTGTCGGCCGATGAGGGGGTGCGGGCGGTCCAGCGCGGCGAGGAACGCCTCGACGACGTCCTGGAGGTGGATGAGTTCCCGTTTGACCGCGCCGTCGTTCCAGATGGTCAGCGGCTGACCGGCCAGGGCCCGCCGGGTCATGGTGGCGACCACGCCGACGTCGGGGGCGCCGGCCGGTGCGTGCCCGTACACGGTGGGCAGTCGCAGGCTGATGCCGCGGACCACGCCGGCGGCGGTGGCGGTTTTCAGGGTTTGTTCGGCGGTGAGTTTCTGGCGGTCGTAGGCGGTGCGAGGGTGGTCGGGTTCGGTTCCGTCCATCGGCCGGTCCGGGGGCAGCCCGACCTGGGAGACGGTCCCGGCGAACAGGCACAGCGGCGGCGGCCCGGCGGCCGGCGGGTGGGCGGCGAAGGCGGCCGTCAACGCGCTCATCGTGGCGACGTTGACCCGTTCGGCGGCCGGATCGGTGTCCGCCGAGCGCCAGTCGCCGCTGTGTTTGAGCAGGTTCAGGACCGCCGCGGAGTCGGCGACCGCGTCGCTGAGTTGGTGGGGGTCGCTGAGGTCCGCGGTGCGGATCTCGACCTCGGCGCGGGCGTCGTCGGGGACCGGCGCCGGTCGGCGGGCGACCACCCGCAGCCGGATCGGGCGGGTGGCCAGGGCAGCGGTGACCGCGCACCCGAGGAACCCCGAGGCGCCCAGCACGGTGACCGGTCTCATGCCGCACGCTCCGGCGCGGCCGCCGCCGCCGGCGGGGTGGGTTGCCCGCCGAGCAGTTGGTGTCGGGCCGGCGCGGCGGCCAGGGTCCGCAGGCACGCCAGCAGGCTGCGGGCCTGGACGTTGACGTAGTGGCTGTGCGCCAGCAGGGTGGTCAGCTGATGCGGGGTCATCCACCGGAAATCCGGGTGGCTCAGCGGCTGGTCGGTCTCCACGATCAGGTGCCGGGTGCGGGTGTGGTAGAACCGTCCGCCCTCCTCCGACTGCACCACGTCGAACCGGACCCGGCCCGGGTCGGCCCCCAGCACCTCCTCCAGGAACGGCGGCCACCCCGAACGGGGCAGCTGCCGGTAGTTATCCGGGATGCACTGCACCGTCGGGGCCAGCTCCGCCACATCCACGAACCCCGGCTCCACCCTTGTGTTGACCAGCACGTGCAACACGCCGCGCAGGTGGGTGACCAGGAACGCGACCAGACCGGTTCCCCGCGCGGCGATCATCGGCTGGTCCCATCGGCCGACCTCGCGGCCACCGGCCTCAACCCGGACCCCGATGACGTCGAAGAACCGGGAACTGGCATGGCTGATCCGCTCCCCGTCATACCGCCACCCCGCCATCGCCTGCAGCGGGATCCGCTCCACCGCGACCTCGGCGGCGGCGCGTCGTTCGCTGACCCAGCTCAGCACCTCACCGGTGGTGTGCGCGCTGGGGTGCCGCCCGCTCCAGGACCGGGTCAACGACCGGGCGAACCCGTCACCGGCGCGGGTCAGCTCCTGCGGCACCGGGCCGAGGAACGGCAGACACGACAACACCGACCTGGCGTCCATGTTGACCAGGTCATCCACCGCCAGCAGCTCATTCAGCTGCGCAACCGTCAACCACACGAACCCGTCCAGGGCCTCCACCGGCTCGGTCACCTCGATCACCATGTTCCGGTTGCGTTTACGGAGGAACCAGCTCCCCTGCTCCGACTGCCGCACATCCACCACCACCCGGTGCCGCCACCGGTCCCGGAAATAATCCAGATACGGCGTCGGGTGACCGCCGTGGACCCGCATGTAGTTGCTCCGGGTCGCCTGCACCGTCGGCGAGATCTGGATTCCGTTGCAGTTCCCCGGCTCCGCCTTCAGCTGCATGAGGCAATGCAGAACGCCGTTGATCTCCCTCATCAAGATCCCCAGGATCCCGACCTCAGGCTGCGAAATGATCGGCTGGTTCCAGTGCGGAACCACCGCCCCGGGGATCCGAACATCCAGACCCTGAACGGAAAAGAACTTCCCGCTGACGTGACCGATCCCCCCCGAGTCCGGATCCATACGCCACTGCGTCAGACCACCCAGCGGCACCTGCTCGGCGTGCGCGTAGACACGCCCACGGGCCTCCTGCAGTTGAGCGTGGAAACCACCCAGACTGCCGACGGCGTACTCCCCCGACAACGCCGACCGGACCAGCCGGTCCGACAACGTCCGATCATCCGAAACGCTCATCGTGGATCTCCAGTTCTCACCCGTAACCGACGTCGCATCACCGCACCGCGGTCAACCCGTGCCGCCTCAGAGCTACCCCCACCCCACCGGCCAACACGACCGGCCGCCGACCCCGGCCGCACCACCGCGCCCGGCGACCGCCACCGGTTCGGCCGGGCGGCCCGCGCCGAACTCCGACCCCAACGCCGTCTCACCGCCCGCGCGCCCGGACACGATCTGCATAGACACCAGCGTCACACCCCACGGCCACCACGACATCTTCGTGGCTGCGATGTTCCCCGACCCCGACCCCGACCACACAACTCCGCAACCCAGAAGTTGTGCCAGCCGCCGCCCCGCTCAACGATTGCCCACGCTGGGCTACACCTGCCCCGCCCAGCGTCATACCGGCGGGCGTGCGGCCCCGGCCGGTATGGTCCCCCGGCGATCCGCACTCGACGCCTCCGAAAGGCAGATCTCGATGCGAGTTCTGTTCACCCCCTACCCTTCCTTCGCCCATCAACTGCCGATCGTTCCGCTGGCCTGGGCATTCCAGAACGCCGGCCACGAGGTCCGGGTCGCGACCCATACCTCCTTCGTTGATGCCGTCGTGGCCGCCGGCCTGACCCCGGTGCCGCTGGGGGAACCAGGCACCATCGAACCGCGGATACGCGATGACGCCCCGCAGCCGAAAAACCCCGACGAGGTACTGCACTATGCCGACGTACTCGGCCTGAACGCCGAGGAACGAGAACACTGGATCACGTTCTACCAGTACTTCCTGGCCCCCGCCGGAGACTACGTCCGACTGGACCTACCCGAAGCCGACGAACTGATCACGTTCGCCGGCAACTGGCGACCCGACCTCATCCTGTGGGACCCGCTGTTCACCAGCGCCCCCGTGGCGGCGCGCACCTGCGGCGCCGCGCACGCCCGGATACTGTTCGGCACCGACGTCTTCGCGTGGAGCCTCGACCGGCTCACCGAACACCGCGAACAACTCCGCGCCGCCGGACTACCGGAAAACCCGCTGGCAGACGTGGTACGCCCACTCGCGCAACGCTACGGCGTCGGGGTCGACACCGAACTACTCGTCGGACAATGGACCATCGACCCCATGCCGGCCGGGTTCGGCCCCCCCACCAGCGTCGAAACCATCCGGATGCGGTACGTCCCCTACAGCGGCGCCGAAACCTTCCAACCGTGGCTGCACCAACGCCCCGACCGACCCCGCGTGGCGCTGTCACTGGGAGAATCAACCCGCCGGTTCATCAGCGGCGACTGGGACCGGCTACCCCGAATCTTGGACGCGTTGGCCGACCTCGACGTCGAAGTCATCGCCACCCTCAACGACCTCCAGCTGCAAGGCATCGAACGCATCCCCGACAACGTCCGCACCATCGAATGGATACCACTCACCCACCTCATGCCAACCTGCTCCGCCATCATCCACCACGGCGGCGTCGGCACCTACGCCGCCGCCTGCGCCTCCCGCGTGCCACAACTCATCTGCGACACCGAAGAATCCGTCCTGCTCCTCCAAGACACCCAATCCACCGAATCCGACACCGGCACCTACCAGGCTGGCCGCGAATTCGGAGTCCGCGAGGAAACCCCCACCGAAACCATCCGCTGGGTACTCCCCGCCAAAAGCCTCATCGCAACCCCCGTCTCCAACTACATCATCAACAAAGGCGCAGGCGTCCGACTCAACCACCGCAGCCTGACCACAGAAGAAATCGGCGAACAAATCCTCCGCGTCGTCAACGACCCCACCTACCGAGACGGCGCCAACAACACCTACCAAACCTGGCTCGCCACACCCAGCCCCGCCGACATCGTCACCACCTTCGAAAGACTCACCCGAAAAGCCGCCTAAGAACCAACCCCCGAACCATCTAAACCCCCCCGCTTCCGCGAAACCCACGGAGCCGGGGGGAGCTCCATATCCGCCCGACGCCGCAGGTCCTTCCCGTGGCAGCCGACGGACGTCCGCTGCACCCGAACGTCATCGCCGTGGCCGGCACGCCGAGCCGTGCCCAAGGCCATCCGCGACCATGCGCCGTGGGCGACGCGCCTGCGACGCGCCGGCCGCTCGCCGGCTCGGGCCCGCGCCTGGCTGAGGCCGGGGGCCCGGGTCTGCCGGTCGTTCAATTGAGGCCGCGGGCGGTCCGGTCCGAATCGGGCTGACCCGCTCGCCGGCGGCGGGTGGGGGGTCCGGCCCGGACGACGACCGCCACACCGGCCGGCAGGAGCGAGCGCGGGCGCGAACCGGACACGACCACCGCACGGCCGCCGAAGCACCACCACCGACGGCAACCCGCTGTGGGGTGGCTGGCTGCGGGCTGGCCGGCGCCGGGGGACGCCGCCCAACCCGGTGATCGTCGCTGAGGTGCGGTGGTCCTGACCGTGCGAAACCGGCGATGATCACCGTCGGGGTGGCAGCTGGGCCGGATGCTGTGATCGTCGCTGAGCTGTGGCGGTTGGGACCGGGGTTTCTCGGCGACGATCACCGACGGGCGCGGGGTGGCTGGGCCGTCCGGGCCGGATCCTGTGATCGTCGCGGAGTTGCGGCGGTTGCGACCGGGGTTTCGCGGCGACGATCACCGATGCCCGCGGGTGGCTGGTGAGAAGTCCAACTGCCAGACCTGGTTCAGCCCGGTCGGCGGGTCGGCGAACGCACCTGCGCACCGCCGCGAGCTCGCGGCGCTCGCCCCGACAGCCACCCAGCCGCAACAAACCGGGGCCGCGCATCGCCCGCTCCACCGTGGGCACAGACACCGGTGGCCGTCGGTGCGCAGCAGCCCGAAGGGGCAAGACGGACCCTCATGGGACGTCCCCCACACCCGCAGCACCACGCGAGCCTCCCCGAAATGCGACCTTCAGGTCTTCCACCTCGGCGGCCGGGCCTCCTCCCCCGACGACGGACGCGCGCCGCCGCCGGCCAGACCTGCTCGACTCAGCCGGCCGGCCAGGTCTGCTGCCTCCACGTCCCGCCCGGGTCTCGCTCTGACCTTGTTCGGCCGCACGGCCGCGGCGATGCCCACCTCGTCGGGGCAGCATCGTCAACACGATTCAGGTCTTGTCCTCGGCCCGGAACACCGAGGGGCGACGCGTCATCAACCTGGGGTCATGGCCAACAAGCCCGGTGCCAAGTTGACGCACGACACGCCGGTCCTGTGCGGCGGTGGCGGTGGCGGTGCGGCCCGGAGGACGACCGCGGCGCCGCCGGCGGGAACGAGCGCGCCGCGAAGGCGGACGGCGACGACCGGGAGGTGCGGCCGGGGGGTGCGGCCGGGGGG
>WNGB01000818.1_pt1 | contig 49837 bp, 48 predicted proteins | sample 5400681 | NCBI WGS metagenome assembly WNGB01 (sample SAMN13153367, study PRJNA577476) | soil metagenome | isolation source: 115 cm soil or saprolite under grassland replicate 2 | place: USA:California | collected 2016-06-15
CCGGCGTCAAGGCCAACATCCAGCGCCTCGGCGCATTCCTGGCCGGCATGATCATGCCCAACATCGCGGCGTTCATCGCCTGGGGCCTGATCACCGCCCTGTTCATCCCGACGGGCTGGCTGCCCAACGCCAAGCTCGCCGTGCTGGTCGACCCGATCATCAAGGTCCTGCTGCCGGTGCTGATCGGCTACACCGGCGGGCGCATCGTGCATGGACAGCGTGGCGCGGTGGTCGGCGCGGTCGCCACCATCGGCGTGGTGATGGCCGCGGAACAGCCGATGCTGCTCGGCGCCATGATCGTGGGCCCGCTGGCGGCGTACCTGCTCAGGTGGATCGACCGGTTCACCGCGGAACGGACCCGGGCGGGGTTCGAGATGCTGGTGGACAACTTCACCGCGGGCATCCTCGGCGGTGCCATGGCGGTGGTCGGCATCTACGCGATCGGCCCGGTCGTGCGGTCGATCACCACCGCGGCCGGCCACGGCGTGGACTACCTGGTCAGCCACGACCTGCTGCCGCTGGCGTCGCTGATCATCGAGCCGGGCAAGGTGCTGTTCCTCAACAACGCCATCAACCACGGCGTGCTCGCCCCGCTCGGCGTCGCCCAGGCCGCCCAGCACGGCAAGTCGATCCTGTTCATGCTGGAGTCCAATCCGGGGCCCGGGCTCGGGCTGCTGCTCGCCTACCTCCTCTTCGGCCCCCGGACACTGCGCCCCACCGTACCGGCGGCGATCATCATCCAGTTCTTCGGCGGCATCCACGAGATCTACTTCCCGTACGTCCTGATGAAGCCGCGCCTGATCCTGGCGACCATCCTCGGTGGTGCCTCCGGCATCGTGGTGTTCCTGATCACCGGCGCCGGCCTGGTGGCCACGCCGTCACCGGGCAGCATCTTCGCCTACGCGGCGGTGACTCCCAAGGGCGGCTGGTTCGGAGTGTTCGCGGGCGTGCTGATCGCCGCCGCGGTGTCGTTCGGCGTCGGCTCGGCCCTGCTGGGGTTCGGCCGGCTGGAGAAGGCGGCGGACGAGCAGGAGGAGACCACGGCCGGGACCGCTCCCGCCTCCGGCTCTGAGCCCGCGCCAGCCCACTCGTGAGTTGAAAGAGGTCCAGGCATGACCACAACCATCAACGGCAGCGACGTCCACAAGCTGGTCGTCGCCTGCGACGCCGGCATGGGCAGCAGCGTCATGCTCGCCGGCCAGCTCCGCAAGCAGCTGAAGGCACAATCGGTCCAGGTCGAGCACACTCCGGTCAGCGCCATCCCCGACGACGCCGACGTGATCGTCTGCCACGCCGGCCTGGCCGAGCGGGCCAGGGCGAGCGCGCCCGGCAAACTGGTCATCCCGTTCCAGGTCTTCATCGGAGACCCGGCGGTCACCAAGGTCGTCGAGGCGATCAAAGGCGGCGGGGTTATCCATGACTGAGACCGCCGGGCTGCTCGACCCGGGCGCCATCTTCCTGCACGAGCGAGCCGCCGACCGCGACCAGGCAATCCGCAGGTGCGGTCAGGTGCTGGTCGGCACCGGCGCGGTCGACCCCTCCTACGTCGACGCCATGCTGGAGCGCGAGCGCTCGATCTCGACCTATGTCGGCGAGGGGGTCGCCATCCCGCACGGCACCCTGGCCAGCAAGGGCGCCGTGCGCCGCGACGCGCTGTCGTTCCTGCGCTTCCCCGAGACGGTCGACTGGGGCGGCGAGCCGGTCACCATCTGCATCGGCATCGCCGCCCAGGGCGACGGGCATATCGGCATCCTCGCGGCGCTGGCGGAGATCCTGCTGGAGCCTGGCAAGGCCGAGGCTCTGCGCGCCGCCGACGACCCCGACGAGGTGCTCCGGCTGTTGCAGCCGGCACGGGAGGACACCACCGCATGAGAGTCGCTCGCTTCTACGCCCCGGGGGACATCCGGCTCGAGGACGCCCCCGAGCCGGGCCCCGGGTCGGGCGATCTGAAGCTGCGCGTGCGCAACTGCTCCACCTGCGGCACCGACGTGAAGATCTCCCGGTACGGCCATCCGCACATCGTCCCGCCGCGGGTGCTCGGCCACGAGATCGCCGGCGAGGTTGTCCAGGCCGGCGCGGAGGTCACCGGCTGGCAACCCGGCGACCGCGTCCAGGTGATCGCCGCGATCCCCTGCGGGCGGTGCCGCCAGTGCCACCGCGGCCAGATGACCGTCTGCCCCAACCAGGAGTCGATCGGCTACCACTACGACGGCGGCTTCGCCGAGTACATGGTGGTCCCGGCCAAGGTCCTGCGCGTGGACGGGGTCAACCGGATCCCCGAGGGCCTCTCCTTCGCCGAGGCGTCGGTCACCGAGCCGCTGGCCTGCGTGCTGAACGGCCAGGAGCTGGCCAAGGTCGGCGAGGGCGACGAGGTCCTGATCATCGGCTCGGGGCCGATCGGCTGCCTGCACGCGCGGCTGGCACGCTCCCGCGGCGCCGCCCGTGTGCTGCTGGCCGACCTCAACCGCGCGCGGCTCGACCAGGCGGCCGCACTGGTCGCCCCCGACGCGGCGATCTGCACCGCCGAGGTCGACCTGGTCGACGAGGTGCGCAAGCAGACCGACGGCGCCGGCGCCAGCGTGATCATCGTCGCGGCCGCGTCCGGCGCGGCGCAGGAGCTGTCGCCCCAGCTCGTCGCGCGGCAGGGGCGGATCAGCTTCTTCGGTGGGCTCCCCAAGGACAACTCGCGGATCACCCTTGACTCGAACCAGGTCCACTACCGCGAGCTGACCATCGTCGGCGCCAACGGCTCCAGCCCGACGCACAACGCCCGGGCGCTGGCGGCGATCGCCTCGGGCGCCGTGCCGGTGGCCGACCTGATCACCCACCGCCTCCCGCTGGACGGCGTGCTGGAGGCCATCGAGATCGTCGCCCGCGGCGAGGCCATCAAGGTCACCATCGAGCCCTGAAGCCGGCCGCTCCCGAGCATCAGGCAACAAGGAGAAGGAGGTCCCAGCGTGCCGAAGCGAACCGTCACGGTCGGCTCCGCCAGCGGCCTGCACGCACGTCCGGCCAAGCTGTTCGTCCAGGCCGCCACGCGGCAGCCGGTCGACGTCCGCATCAGCGTGGCGGGCAAGGCGCCCGCCTCGGCCCGCAGCCTGCTGTCGGTGCTCGCGCTCGGTGTCGAGCAGGGAACCGAGGTCACCATCGAGGCCGATGGCCCCGAGGCCGAGCAGGCCCTGGACGCGCTCACCGAGCTGCTCGCCCGCGACCTCGACGCCCCAAAACCCGCCGCCGACCTCACCGACGCCTGACCGCTCCGGCTCGCCGCCCGGCACGGCGAACCACGCCGGATGGCGAACCTGGGTTTGCTCCATCCGCTTGGAGTCCATCCCAGAGGTATGTCCAAGAATGCAGTGACCTCTGACCGCCTGCGCATCGGCATGGTCGCGCCGCCCTGGTACGAGCTTCCGCCGAGCGGTTACGGCGGCATCGAGGCGATGGTGTACTGGCTGGTCCAGGGCCTGGTCGAGCGCGGCCACGACCTGACCGTGATCAGCGCTGGCGAGGACCGCACCTCGGCGCGCTCGCACAGCACCTATTCCGACGCGCCCAGCGCCCGCCTCGGGCAGGCGCTACCCGAGGTCCTCCACGCCGCCATCGCCAACCACCACCTGACCGGCGTGGACCTGGATGTGGTGCACGACCACTCGCTGGCCGGCCCGCTCACCTCAGGTGACCGCGAGGCGCCCTCGCTGGTGACCGCCCACGGCCCGGTCGAAGACGAGCTCGGAACCTACTACCGCTCGCTCCCGGCGGGGACCAGCATGGTGGCCATCTCGGAGTACCAGCGCGAGCTCGCCCCGGACCTTCCCTGGGTCGACACGGTGTACAACGCGATCCCGGTGGACGAGTACCCGTTCCAGAAGCAGAAGGAGGACTTCTGCCTGTTCCTCGGCCGCGTCAACCCCGAGAAGGCGCCCGACCTGGCGATCCGTGCCGCCCGGGAGGCCGGGCTGCGGATCGTGCTGGCCGCCAAGTGCAACGAGCCCGAGGAGCGGGCCTATTTCGACGAGCGGGTACGACCGCTGCTGGGCTCCGACGCCGAATGGGTTGGGCAGGCCGACAACGACCAGAAGCAGAACCTCCTGGCTCGTGCCCGTTGCCTGGTGTTTCCCATTCAGTGGAACGAGCCGTTCGGGATCGTGATGGTCGAGGCCATGGCCTGCGGCACCCCGGTGGTGGCCCTACGGCGCGGCTCGGTGCCCGAAGTGGTCGTCGACGGCGTCACCGGCTTCGTCCGCGACGACCTGGACGAGCTCCCGGAGGCGATCGGCCGGGCCGGCGAGCTGGACCCGCAGGCCTGCCGCTCCCACGTCGCCGAGCGGTTCGATGTGCCCGTCATGGTCGACGGCTACGAGGCCGTCTACCGCCGCCTGGCCGCCGGTTCCTGACCGCGCCAGCGCCTGGCCGTGAACGGCCGGGTCAGGCGGCGGGGCCGAGCGCCTCGACGGCGTCGCCGGCGCGTCGCAGGAGAAGCGCCGGGGGGACGTCGTCCGGACGAGCCGGCAGGCAGGCCCAGAAGTCGTCGCCGGGTGGCGCCTCGACCTCGATGCGGGCATTGCCGGCCCAGGGGGCGTCGAACGCGATCCGCCAGGAGTGCAATGCGGTCCGGAGGGCGCCCGCGCCCGGGCCGCCCTCGCCTCCGAAGAGCGGGTCGCCCTCGATGGGGTGCCCGATCCAGGCCAGGTGGACCCGGATCTGATGCCGGCGCCCGGTGACCGGCCGGACCGCGAGCAGGGTGTGACGCCGATCCTCCCAGACGCTGGCGAAGGTGGTGAGCGACGGGTACGTCGTGGTGTGCGTGAAGACCTCCGACGGCGCGACCGACCAGCGGCCGCCGGTCTCGTCGAGGACGATGCTGGAGCGCTGGGCGGCCACCCGCACCCGGTTCTTGCGGCCCACGCTGAGCGGAAGCTCGATGCTGCCGCGCTCGGGCAGGCCGTGCGAGCGGGTGACGGCCAGGTAGACCTTGCCGGCCGAGCGCCGCCGGAACTGCCGGGTGAGCTCGGCGTGCGCCCCCGGCAGCTTGGCGAGCAGCACCGCCCCGGAAGTCACCTTGTCGATGCGGTGCACGGGCAGCAGCCGCTCGCCGGCGTCCCGCGCCAGGGTCAGCAGGTCGGCTCCGTGCCGCTCCCCCACCACCGAGATGCCGGCGTGCTTGCTCAGCACCAGCGCGGCCTCGTCCTCCCAGCGCGCGCACGCCCTCCGGATCTCAGCCCAGTCGTCCATCACCATCGCCCCCGCCCGGACGGCCCAACGGTGGTGATCGTAGCGGCCGGCGGCCCGCCGGAGCTTCCCGGCGGCCCGCCGGAGCTTCCCGGCGGCCCGCCGGAGCTTCCCGGCGGGCCGACCTGGCCTCAGAGGCTGTCGCGCCCCTTGAGCTTGCTGGTGTCGCGCAGCTCCACGTAGGGCTCGCGCTCACCCGGGTGGCCCGCGGCGATGCTGCGGCTGCGCTCCAGCTCGGCGTTCAGCTCGGCGCCCAGCAGGATCGCGATGTTGGAGATCCACAGCCACACCAGGAAGACGATCACGCTGGCCAGAGGGCCGTAGGTCTTGTTGTAGGAGCCGAAGTTGGCGACGTAGAACGCGAACGCCGCCGAGGCGACCACCCACAGGAGCACCGCCAGGATGCCGCCCGGCGATACCCAGCGGAACCCCTGCTTGGCGTTGGGCGACGCCCAGTACAGCAGGGCGAACATGAAGCTGACGATCACCAGCAGTACCGGCCATTTCGCGATCTCCCAGACGGTGACCGCCGTGGAGCCGATGCCGAGGACCCGCCCGACCCGGTCGGCGAGCCCGCCGGTGACCACCACCGCCACCGCGCTCACCGCGAGCAGGACCAGCATCACCACGGTCACGGCGACGCGGATGGGCACGGTCTTCCAGATCGGCCGGCCCTCCGGCACGTCGTAGATGGCGTTGGAGGCCCGCATGAACGCGGCGACATAGCCCGACGCCGACCACAGCGCCACCAGCAGGCTGACCACCACGACCAGGCCCGCCGAGCGCTGGCTGTTCTGGATATTGGTGATCGCCGTCTTCAGGATGTCCCGGACCGATCCCGGTGCGAGCTGGCCGAGATTGTCGAGCAGGGACTGGGTCGCCGAGTGGCCCGACAGACCGATCGCGGAGACCAGCACCAGCAGCGCCGGGAAGATCGACAGCACTCCGTAATAGGTCAGTGCCGCCGCCCAGTCGCTCAGGTTGTCGGCGCGGTACTCCGCCAGCGTGCGCTTGATCGCTCCCCGCCAATGGCCGGCCCCAAGCTGGCTGGGACGGTCGGGCTTCTGAGCCTCCGTGGACCCCGTTCCCCCATCGGCCCCGGCCCGGCCCATCTGGCCGGTCGGCCCCCTCCGCTCACTCATCGCCAAGACCCTCCTCCGTAGGCAGGCTCCGGACTACCCAAGCGCTCGGCATCCCAAGCTGCGAGCCTGGCCGAGCGGACGACGCGGACCCACCGGTCACCGCCGTTTGCAAGGAGTGCCCACGGCATGATCGCATCGTTGTCCGAAGAGCCGGTGTAGCCTGACCGCGAAGACCCGCGGCAAGGCGACCAACGCTCCGTCGCCAATGCGTGCAAAAGCCGTGCGTCCGGACCGCCCTGGGGAGGTCATCACGATGCCACCACCGGTGACGCCCTCGGGGAAGGGAATGGCCCGGGTGGACCGCTCCGGGCGGCTCGCCGCCCAGGAGTTCCGGCTGCTGGTCGAGAGCGTCAAGGACTACGCGATCTTCCTGCTCGACGTCCGCGGCCACGTGATGAGCTGGAACGCGGGCGCGGAGCGGATCAAGGGGTACGCGGCGCCGGAAATCCTCGGTCAGCACTTCTCGCGCTTCTACCTCGAAGAGGACCGCGCGGCCGGCCTGCCCGGCAAGGCGCTGGCCGAGGCGGTGAACCAGGACCGCTTCGAGGGATACGGCTGGCGTGTCCGCAAGGACGGCACCTGCTTCTTCGCCCATGCCACCATCACCGCGCTCTACGACAGTGACGGGAAGCTGCACGGCTTCGCCAAGGTTACCCAGGACGTGACGGCCGAGCGGGAAGCCCAGCGTATGCTGCGCGAACGCGAGCAACAGCTTGCCCAGGCACAGGCGATCGCGCGGCTTGGCAGCCTCGAATGGGCGGTCGACAGCGACCAGGTGCGATGGACGCCTGAGCTACGGAGGATCTACGGGCTCGACCCCGAGCCGATGACCACGACCCTGGAGGCCTTCCTCGACCGCGTCCACCCCGATGACCGGCCGGGGATGGAGAGGGTCACCCGCGAGGCCGGCGGACGGGGGATCCCGTTCCGGCTGGAGCACCGGATCGTCTGCCCGAACGGCGAGATTCGGGTGCTGGTGAGCTGGGGTCGGGTCATGCACGACGGTCGCGGCAGCCCGTCGCGGGTGGCCGTGGTGTTCCAGGACGTGACAGAGCAGCGCCAGCTCGACGAGCGTCTCGCCGAGGCCAGCATCCAGGCCGAGCTGGCCCGCCAGCTGCAACGCGGTCTGCTGCCCACGCTGCCGTCGCGCTATCCAGGGCTGCCGCTTCAGACCCGTTACCGCCCCGGCCTGCGGCGTGCGCTGATCGGCGCGGATTTCTTCGACGCGCTGGAGCTGCCGGACGGGACCGTGGCGACGCTGCTCGGCGACGTGGCCGGGCATGGCCCCGACGGGGCGGCGGTCGGGGTCTCGCTGCGGGCCGCATGGAGGGCGCTCGTCCTGACCGGGCACGAGCTGGGCCAGGTGCTCGACGGCCTCCAGGAGGTCCTGGTGCGTGACCGGCCCTCGGAGGAGATGTTCACGACCGTCTGCTGCCTGCGGATCAGCTCGGACCGGCACGAGGTCGTGGTGGCCTCCGCCGGCCATCCACCGCCTCTGCTGGCCGTCAACGGCACGGTACGGATCGTCGACGCGGTCGGTCAGCCCGCGCTCGGTATCCTGGACACCGGCCATCACTGGCAGACCGTCAACCTGCAGCTCGGCGACGACTGGACGCTGCTGTGCTACACGGACGGGCTGATCGAGGGGTTGCAGGCGCCCGGCTCGGTCGAGCGGTTCGGGATCGAGGCGCTCACCGCCACCGCCACCGGGCTGCTGGCCGAGCAGGTCGGTATGGGCGACCTGCTCGACGGCCTGCTCGAGGCCGTCCACCTGGCCAACGGCGGGGACCTGTCCGACGACATCGCGATGCTGTGCGTCAGCGCCGTGCCGACCGGCGGCCGAACCTGAAGGCCTGGAACCTCCCTCGATCGCGGTCACCGAGCACCTCGACCCTCATCAGATGGGTGATCGCGCGGGGGCGCCGGCGGTGCTGAAGCGCCGCGGCGACACGGAGGGAACGATCATGGCGTTGCCAGCCCGGCCGCTGGGCAGGCCGGGGCTCTCGGTGTCGGTGCTCTCGCTGGGATCGTGGCGGACCTACGAGCGCATCCCGCGCTCCGATGGCCTCGCCGTGATGTCCACGGCCAGGGATTCCGGCATCACCTTCCTGGACGACGCACGCTACAACGACGAGACCGGAACGGCGCCGATCCCGACCGGATACTCGGAGATCGTGTTCGGCGAGCATCGGTCAGGCCAGCCTGCTGGTGTGGATGCCGCCGGCCTTCATGACCAGCCGGAGGTGGCGATCGGGGTCGGTGAGCACCTCGAGCCGTTGCAGGGGGTCGCCGTCGACCACCAGCAGGTCGGCCAGGGCTCCCGGCGCGACAACCCCCACCTCGCCGTCCAGCCCGACCAGCCGCGCCGCCACGGTCGTCGCCGAGCGGATCACGTCGGCGGCGGGCTGCACCTGCGACCGAAGCGTGAACTCGCTGAGCTGGCGGCGGTGCATGCCGCCGAGCAGGTCGGTCCCGTAGGCGATCGGAAGCCCCGCGCGATGCGCCAGCTCGAGCGCGTGCAGCCCGGCGTCCAGGACGTCGAAGACCTTGCGGTGCTGATCGGCGGGGAGGCCGTGCTGGATGCCCTCCTCGGCCAGGGCGGAGTAGGTCGCCAGCGTGGGCACGTAGAACGCGCCGGTCCGCTCGAACAGCCGGATCGACGACTCGTCCATCAGGTTGCCGTGCTCGATGCAGCTCACCCCGGCCTCCAGCCCCCGGTTGACGGCCCGGGCGGTGTAGGCGTGGCCGGTGACGTAGCGGTTGGCCGCCAGCGCCTCCTCGACGATCGCGCGCAGCTCCTCCATCGAGTACTGGGTGGAGTCGACCCGATCTGTCGGCGAGGCGACCCCGCCGGACAGCATCACCTTGACGTGGTGCGCGCCGCGCCGGAGCTGCTCGCGCGCGGCGCGGCGGACCTCCGGCACGCCGTCGGCCACGACCGTCTGGCTCGATCCGCTCGGATGCTGGTCGAGCACGGCCCGTCCCGGTGGCCGGGGGTCGCCGTGCCCACCCGTCTGCGACAGCGCCTTGCCGCCGAAGACGAGCCTCGGGCCGGGGAGCAGGCCCTCCGCAACGGCGGCGGCCAGGCCGAAGTCGGCCCCGGCCACGTCCCGCACGGTGGTGAAGCCACGTCCCAGCATCCCGCGCAGGATCTCGGCCGCCCTGGCGGTGAGGTAGGCGGGCGACCAGTGCTCCAGCTCGGCCAGGTTCGCGGTCGCCGCGGTGACGTGCACGTGCGCGTCGATCAGCCCGGGCATCACGGTCATCCCGCGGGCGTCGAGCACGATGCCGTCGCCGCCGCGGACGGTCCCGGTCGGACCGACCTCGACGATCCGCTCGCCGTCGACCAGCACCGCCTGCCCCTCGACCAGCTCACCGGCCTCCGGGTCGAGGACGCGGGCGTCACGGATCAGGATGCGATCGGAGTCCACCAGGAACGACCTCCACAGCGTCCGGCGCCGGCAGCGCTCGGCAGACTACCGGATGGGGCCGCATACCAAGGAGCGTTGAGTGACCAGCGGGTTCATCCCGGCGACGACTGGGAGGCGGAGTACGACGCCATGACCAAGGGCGGGGCGCTGTTCTTCGGCACGCCGGTCCGGTTCTTCTCGGACTGAAGGAGGCTCACAGCTCCAGGCCCATGACGACGGCGTCCCACAGCTCGCCGTTGCGGCGGCGGTAATGGCGGCGAAGGAGGCCCTCGCGCTGGAACCCGAACCTCTCGTACAGCACGATGGCCGCGGTGTTGTGCGGCCAGACCTGGAGAGCGAGCTTGTGGGCGCCGGCTGCGCGCGCCCACTCGACAGCCTCCCGCAGCAGCGCGCTGCCCACCCCGCGGCCGCGCCAGCCGTCGGAGACGAGCATGCCGAAGTCGGCCACGCCGTAGGCGGCCAGATCGATCCCCAAGTGGCCGACGATGCGCCCGCCGGCCTCGGCGACCAGCACCGCGGCCCGCTCCTGGTGGAGCGCCTCGGCAAGGCGCCGGCGGCGGCGATGGCGGTCCACCGGCAGCTCGGTGCCGATCCAGCGGCCCTCGGCGGCCACCTCGACGAACAGATCGACGATCGCGTCCAGGTCCTGGTCGCGCGCCGGCCGGACGACAACCTGTGTGGCGGTTGGGTGCATACGGCCTCCGGAGCGGTCGGGAAGCATCCGCTCCCCAACCCAGTGGCGGCGCCGGCCTATCCTATCCCGGCAGCTTCGCCGCCAGGATGTCGACCTGCTCGATGGTGGGCTCGGCGAACAGCTTGCCCACGTTGTCCATCAGGGCCGCGGCGACCCGACCCGACAGGTGCGCCTGGCGGCCGTCCTGGTCGGGGAACGTGTCGAAGATGCCGAAGGTCGAAGGTCCCAGCCGGATCGCGTACCAGGTGATCGTGGCCGGCTCCTCCTGGACGATCGCCAGGCCCTGCTCGAGGAAGCTCTCGACCTCGGCCTCCCGGCCCGGCATCGCCTCGATGCGGACGAGCAGCCCGACATTGACCGCGTTGGCCATCTCCAGTCTCCTTCCGGTGGACGTCATGCACGTCGGTGCATCGGCTCGGGCCTGCCGCGGCCTAGCCGAAACGGCTCGGACCCACCTTCTCGAAGGTGATCCGGATGAGCACGCGCCGCTGCTCCTCCATGGCGCGGCGGTAGTCCTCCCAGTCAGGGTGCTCGCCGCTGATCCGGCGATAGTAGTCGACCAGCGGCTCCATGGCCTCGGGCAGGGAGACGATCTGCGCCGCGCCCTCGATCTGCAGCCAGGGACCGAAGAAGCTGTCCGAGAACACGCACAGCACCGCGGTCGGGTCCCTGCGCAGGTTGCGGACCTTGTATGCCGTCTCCCTGCTGCTGATGGTGGCCATGCCATCGCCGTCCACCCCGACCGTGACCGGCGACATCTGGAGCCCGCCGCCGGACCGTCGGGTCACCAGCACCCCCCAGTGGTTGCCTGTCACGAACGTGCGCGCCTCGTCTGGGGTCACCTGACCTCCTTGGTCGTCAGCAGGTCTCGCACGCCTGGACCCCTACAGCCTTCCTCGACGGGACCTCGACGCGCAGCAGCCGGGACGCGACCTCGACAGCCGGGCCGATCCCGAACGCGAACAGGATGGTACCGATGCCGGCCGCACCGCCGAGCAACACGCCGATGACCAGCAACATGGTCTCGATGAGCCCCCTGACCGCGCCCACACGCGCCCGGGGGCCCGGGTCGCACGTACGGGCGGGTCGCAGGGCCCAGGGTCAGACGGGCGGGATGCCCATCTCGTGGGTGACTCCCGCTGCGTCGCCCAGGGTGGTGTCGGCCACTCTGGAGTTGTCCCAGTCGCCCTGGCCGAGCTGGTTGGCGTGCGCGGCCGGGCGGATGGTCCCGTCGTCGGCCCCAGGGGAGCCGAAGCGGACCACCGCGTGCGGCACCAGCTCCGGCCCTGCCAGCCCGCCGGGCACGTTGGCCCCGTAGAACTCGGTCCAGATCGACGAGCCGCGGGCGGACAGGTCCAGACCGCCCCAGCGGCGCGGCACCCGGATGCTGCCGACCAGCGTCTCGGATCCGGTGGCCAGGTCGGTCACCGACGCGGTCCACCAGGTCCGGCCGGTCCTGGCCACGCGGAGGCGGTAGGTACGCCCGGCCGCCCAGTCGTAGGCCAGGCGGCAGGTCCAGAACCCGGCGCCCTCGACGCCCTGGTGGCAGCCGGGGTTGTCCGCGCAGCCGACCGCCGACCAGATGGAGAACACGGCCAGCCTGCCGGTGCTGCCGTCGTCGCGGAGGTCGTGGGCCTGGAGCCCGAAGTAGCCGACGTCGCCGCGCTCGAAGCTCCACTGGTGGGCCCAGAAGTAGGTCGTCGGGCCGGGATCGCGCAGCACGGTCAGGTCCCAGGCGAGGCTGCCTGCTCCGTCGGCCCGCGCCGGCCAACGCCAGAACGTGTAGGTCCCCCGCGGTGCAGCCATGCCGATACGTATGGCAGACGGGCGGCCTGCGCGCAAGCTGGCGAGCTCGGGCGGCCTGCGCGCAAGCTGGCGAGCTGGGATGAGTGCCCAGACTCGCGTGGAGTGGCAGACTATGCGCTGACCCGAACTGGCCTGGGGGGCGGGACGTGACAGAAGCACAGCAAGCGGGTGGGCCGACTGTCCGCCGGATGTTGGTCGGCTCGCAGCTCCGCCGGCTCCGCATCCAGGCCGGGCTCTCTCGCGAGGAGGCGGGTGACCGCATCCGCGCGTCGGAGTGGAAGATCCACCGGCTCGAGAACGGCCAGGTCGGCTTCAAGGAACGCGACGTCGTCGACCTGCTCAGCCTGTACGGGGTCACCGACTCCGCGGAGATCGAGGCGCTGCTGGACCTGGCCCGCGAGACCAACGACACGGGCTGGTGGCACCGCTATGGCGACCTGCTGCCGCAATGGTTCCGCGCCTACGTCGACCTGGAGCAGGCGGCGACCCTGATCCGCGCCTACGAAGGCCAGTTCGTGCCCGGGCTGCTGCAGACCGACGACTACATGCGGGCGGTCATGGGCGGAGCGCTGGAGGAGACGGTCGAGGAGACCGAGCGTCGGGTGCAGCTGCGGCTCGCCCGCCAGGCGCTGCTCACCCGGCCGGGCCCGCCGCGACTGTGGGCGGTGGTGGACGAGGGGGCGCTGCGCCGGCCGGTGGGCGGCGCCCGGGTGATGCGCGCGCAACTGGAGCGGCTGATCGAGTGCGCCCGGCTGCCCAGCGTGGTGCTCCAGATCCTGCCGTTTGGCGCCGGCGCGCACCCCGCGATGGTGGGCGCCTTCAGCATCCTGCGGTTCGCCGACGACGACCTGCCCGACGTGGTCTACCTGGAGCACCTGACGGGCGCCATGTACCTGGACAAGCGGGATGACGTGCAGCAGTACCTGCACGTCATGGAGTCCATCTCGGTGCGCGCGGCGCGCCCCGCCGACACCGAGGGCATCCTCGCGGCCATCGCGAAGGAGGTCTAGGACCAGCGGCGGCATCCGGATCGACCGCGGCGCCGGCCACAGGCGCTCCTGACCGCTGAGGACCGCATGGCGGTCCCGCTTCAATACCCGCGCAGCGCTTCCGCGAGCCTGCGGTACTCGTCGCGGGGGAAGGCGTCGGGGGTCTCGGTCAGCACCTGGAGGCAGACGTGGTTGGCGCCGGCTTCGTGGTGCTCGCGCACCCGGCGGGCCACGGCGCCGTCGTCGCCCCAGGCGACCACGGCGTCGACGAGCCGGTCGCTGCCCGCGTCCCGGAGGTCCTCGTCACCGAAGCCCAGCGAGCGGAGGTTGCCGGTGTAGTTCGGCATCGCCAGGTAGCCGGCCGTGTGCCGCCGGGCGATCCGGCGCGCCCGCTCCGGGTCGGCCTCCAGGACCACGGCCTGCTCCGGCGCCAGCAGCGGGCCGTCGCCGAGGGTCCGGCGCGCGACCGCGGTGTGCTCGACGGGCACGAAGTACGGATGCGCTCCAAGCGACCGGGCCGCAGCCAGGTGGAGCATCTTCGGTCCCAGCGCGGCCAGGACGCGGCGGTCGGTGGGCACGGTCGGCTCTTCGCGGTCCAGGTCGTCCAGCCAGCGCACCATGCGGCTGTACGGACGGACGAAGGGCTGGCCCGAGCGCTCCACCAGCGGAGCGTGGCTGACCCCGAGCCCCAGCAGGAAGCGGCCGGGGTGGGCGGCCTCGAACTCGGCGACGGCGACGGCGATCTCCTTCGGACCGGTGAGCCAGACGTTCAGGATGCCGCTGGCGACGGCGATCCGGGAGGTCGCGTCCAGCGCGGCGCGGAAGCGGTTGGACAGCCCCGGCGTCTGGCCGCCGCTCATCCACAAGGTCCCGAAGCCCAGTTCCTCCAGCTCGGCGGCGACCTCGCCAGCCTCGGCGGCGCGGTCCTCGACACGCCACGGCCCGCTGCCCCAGATGCCTACGCGACCCAGTTCCACACGAGGAGTGTAGCGGCCCCGGCGAGCCGTGGCGGAGGCGCCGGAGGGCCTGGTCTGCCACGGCCGGACCGCTGCGCCGAGCTCTGGCGCGGCTGCCCGGGGCCGACCGGGGAATGCGGTTGCCCGCCTCGGCGCGATTCGTCAAGATCGCGGACAGGCTTACCGAAGGAGCGGTGATCGGGCATCGTTGCCGTCCGGGCGCAGGAGGTGGGTGATGGCAAGGCGGCGCGGTGCTGGCACGCGGGAAGTGGACGACGGGCCCGCGCCGATCTCCCTCGACGAGCAGCAGCGCGCCGTCCGGTTGCTGCACGAGGCGTTCGAGGCGGGCGAGCTCGACCGGGAAGAGCTCCGGCGCCGGCTCGGACGCGTCCACCGGGCGGTGACACCCCGCGATCTCTGGAAGGCCACCGGCCACCGCGCCGGATCGCGCAGGCGCTCCGACTGGCGAGAGATCAAGCGAGCCGTCGTGCTCCAGGTCGGGATCGTGGGGTTCGCAGTGCTCGCGATGCTGCTGGTCCTCTACGGCATGATCCTCTACTACCACGGCGACAACGCGGGCGCCCACGTCTGGCCCTGGGAGTGGGGCAAGCCCTAGCCTTGCGACTCCTTGCCCTTGACCAGCGGCGACGGTAGCCTCGGCCGCGATGACCTGGCGAGAGATGGAGGCCGAGGCGGAGGAGCAGCGGGTCTCGTCCCTCGAGCTGTTCTTCGACCTGGTGTTCGTGTTCACCCTGACGCAGCTCACCGGCCTCCTCGCCGGTGACCTGTCGGCGGTGACCGCCGTGCGGGTGACGCTGATCTTCGTCGTGCTGTTCTGGATGTACGGCGGCTACGCGTGGCTCACCAACCAGGTGCCGCCGGTGCTCCCCGTCCGCAGGGTGCTGCTGATCCTCGGCATGGCCGCCTTCCTGGTCTGCGCTCTGGCGATCCCGCGGGCCTTCAACGGCGGCGGAGTCGCGTTCGGCCTCGGCTACCTGCTGGTGGTGCTGGTGCACGCGGGGCTCTACGCCTCGGTGTACGGGCGCACCATGGCCATGTGGGTGGGGCCGTTCAACATCCTCGCCGCGCTGATCGTCACCGCGGCCGGGCTGCTCAGCGGCCCGGCCGCCTACGTGCTGTGGGTGCTGGCGATCCTCGTCCAGTTCGCGATGCCCTACGTCAACCGGTCGCCGGCAAGGCCAAACATCCGGCCTGCGCACTTCGTCGAGCGGCACGGGCTGCTGCTGATCGTCGCCCTCGGGGAATCGGTGGTCGCCATCGGCATCGGCATCGGCCACGAGTCCCTGACCCTCCGGCCGTTCGGCGCGGTGCTGCTCGGGCTGGCGCTGGCGGCGGCACTGTGGTGGGCCTACTTCGCCGGGGACGAGGAGCGGGCCCAGCAGGCGCTGGAGTCGGTGGCCTCGCTGAACCAGCGCCTGCTGCTGGCCGTCCGCGCCTACTTCTTCGCCTACGTGCCGATGCTGCTCGGCATCATCGCGCTGGCGGCGGGCGTGAAGCTGTCGATCGGCGAGGTGACGCACCGCCTGGACCCCGCCCCAGCGCTGACGCTGGCCGCCGGGGTGACACTCTTCCTCGCCGGTGACGTGGCCTTCCGTCGCGCGCTGCGCATCCGCCCGGTCGCCTACCGGGCCGGCGCCGCGGCGGTGGCGCTGGCCACCGCGGCGCTCGGGATCTACGCGGCCGCGGCGGTGCAGATGGTCGCCTTGATCGCGGTGCTGCTCGGCATGCTGGTGCCCGAGGCGAGATGGCGCCGGGCCGCCGTCGGGACGCCAGACGGCGCCAGGCCGCCGTAGGGTCCCCGGGGAAGGCGCCGCGCTGTGAGGGCCTGATCCGCGACGTGGCAGAATACCAGCATGCCAACCACTCCCAGCCGTGCCCGGTCGACCGCCGTCGGCGTCGAGCTGGGTTCCAAACGGGTGTTCGTGTGCGCGCTGGACTGGCCGGGCTGGTGCCGCTCCGGCAAGACCGAGGAGCTGGCGCTGGAGGCGCTGGCGGCGTACGCGCCCCGCTACGCCGCCGTTGCCGAGCGTGCGGGGATCGCCCTGCCGGCCAGGGCCGGCGACCGCTTCGAGGTGGTGGAGCGGCTCGAAGGGTCGGGAGCGACCGACTTCGGCATCCCCCACGAGGTCGCCGCCGCCGATGCGGCGCGGTTGCGCGGCCCCGAGGCCGAACGGCGGAGCAACCTGGTCGCGGCCGCCTGGGAGGTCTTCGACCGGGTGGTCGCGGGCGCCCCGGCCGAGCTCCGCAAGGGACCGAGGGGCGGAGGCCGCGACCGGGACAAGATCGTCGACCACGTGCTCGGCGCCGAAGCCGCGTACGCCCGCAAGCTGGGCATCAAGCACCCGCAGCCGGCCAGGGACGACCGCGCCGCCATCACGGCCCTGCGCGAGGACATCCTCGCGGTGCTGCGCTCACCCTCGGACGGCAGCCCGCCGGTCCCCAAGGGCTGGCCACCCCGCTACGCCACCCGCCGGATCGCCTGGCACGCGCTCGACCACGCCTGGGAGATCGAGGACCGCTCCGCCGGGTGAGGGCGCTGCCCTGCGTGGCGGCCTCCGCCGCGGCCACCCTCGGGCAGAAGCCGGGCGGCTGAAGCGTGGCGCCTTGCCGGGGCGCCTGGACCGGTTCGCGCCCGACCTCGCCGGGCACCGCCCCGGCTACCGCTTGACAAGGCGACCCGGCGGAGGCGAAGTTCGGGGGCGCCCGCGTGCTCCAGCAGCTCGACCGCCGGTCCGATACGGCACTTGAGGCGCCGTTCACTCGCCGCGAGGAGGCCGAACCATGCAGGTCCGCAACATCATGAAGAGCCCAGTGGTCTCAATCGACCCCGAGCAGTCGGTCCGCGCGGCCGCGCAGGTCATGCGAGACCACGGCATCGGGTCGGTCGTGGTCGGGCGACTGGACCGGGTCGTGGGCATCCTCACCGAGCGCGACGTGCTCCACGCCGCGGCACAGATCGGCGACCTGGAGGGCGCGCGCGTGGGCGACCATATGACCGCCCCCGTGGTGACCGCCTCGGCCAACTGGGACGTGACAGTGGCCGCGACCGAGATGACCCAGCGGCACATCCGCCACCTGGTCGTGGTGGAAAGGGACCAACCGCTCGGGGTGGTGTCGCTGCGGGACGTCCTGTCGGTGTTCCTCCCCGAGCGGGTCCACCAGCACGAGGCGTAGCCGGTCGGGCCGGGGCGGCGCGGCTTCGCCGGTCCCGGGAGCCAAAACCGCCCGGCCCGTCGAGGCCGGCGCCTGAGCTGGCCGCTCCGGTCAGGTCTCCAGGACCGCGTTGAAGCCGCCGACGCCGTTGGGCTCGAACGCCTCGGCGGCCTCGTCGTCGTGCCAGCGGCCGCCCTCGGCGAGGTAGCGGAACGCGTAGCGACCACCCGCCGGCAGCGTCAGGGCGACGCTGCGGGTGCCGTTGCGACGCGGCCGCAGCGGGTGGGCCAGGGGGTTCCAGTTGTTGAAGTCACCGACGACCGAGACGCCGCCGCCGTCCCTGGGGAGGACGAACGAGACCTTGACGTTCCGGCTGCCTTTGACGGGAGATCGCTTGATCACGGACTGCTCCCTGCGGGTCGGGTCGAGCTCATGGGTCACGTGGCCCTGCGGGCCGCGGACAAGTACAGCACGACAAGCGCGCCAAGGCCGCTGCTTGGGCGTTAATTCCAGGTTACGAACCGCTGGCCGGCGGCCACATCGGAATCGGCCGCGACCTTCATCTCGCGCGCCGGCACGCGCGGCTCGCGGCCCGGTACCGCTCCATGGTCGCGGCCAGTTGCTGGTCGCGGACGTTGGTCACCAGGTAGGAGATCACGGCGTCGGCGTCGTCGATGGCCGACAGGCAGGCCGGTGGCGAGACCGGGTGTGCCGGAGCCGTCGTGGGCGCCGCGGTGGAGGTTGGGGCGACGTGGGTCGCGGCCGCGGTGGCCGGCCGCGCCGGCTCGCTCGAGCTTCCCGCCAGCGCCGCCCCCACCGCGGTCCCGGCGGCGAACAGCCCCAGCGCCAGCACGATCGCCGTCAGCCGCCCCGGCCCCGGGCGGGAGCCCGGCCTCCGCCCGGTCCCGCGACCGGGCTCCAGCCCCGGGCGGGGTCCCGGCCCGGCCCCCGGGCCGGGACTGGCCGCGTGGCCCTCTTTCGCCGCAGACCGCTCGCCGCCGACCTCCCAGACCGGCTGGTCCGGCGACAGCCGCTGAGGATCCTCGGGAACCGGTCGCGGCGGGTGCGCGCCGCGAAGCTCCCTCATTGCGCCCTACAGGCTTCCTTGACGTCGGCGTAGCGCGACTTGGCCTCCGCGAACACCCGCCGATCGCGGCGGCCGTTGTTGATCGACGTCATCCCCTGGGTGAGCGCCTTGTGCGCGGTCATGCCGTTGTCCACGCCGGCCAACGAGGCGATCAGATCGTCCATGACCTTGGTGTGGTCCGCCAATTCAGCGGAGACGCGGTTGGCCACCTCGATCGAGGAATCGGCTCGGGCAATCGCGTTCGAGCACGCGGGCGGCACTCTGGGTACCCTGACCGCCGAGAACGGAGCGACGAGGTCGGCATTGTCGGTGGCCCGGCTCATCCCGAAGGCCGTCCCGCCGGCCGCCCCAAGGGCCAGCGCCACCAAAGCGACAATGGCGTACCCGGCGACGGAGCGAGAGCTACGCATCTGTTTCCCCCCCGGCAGGACGGCGGCACGAAGCAGGTGGGTCCACCGCGCATGTGGGTCCCGTCTCGGCAACGGCGCCGTTGCTGCGATCCGATTGAACTGCGCGATCGCGGAGTATAACGGATGCGACCGGCCCGAATCCTGTTCAGATCGACTTCTTCGTCCGTTTCGAGCTAGACAATTCGCTGGATTTTGAATTTCGCGCGGGGCGCTGGCCAGGCGACTATTAGGGCAAGCGTCGCTGAATGATTCACCAGGAAATGGCGCGAAACCGGATTGCCCGCAGCGGTCGAAATCCTCGGACGCCTGGGTTATCGAACGCCCGACGGCCACCAGGCCAGGTCGTCGGTCAGGTCCGCCGGCCGGGCGGGAAGATGAAGAAGCTCACGCGGTCGCGCCCGCCACGGCGTCCCCGTAGGAGCCCATCAGCGCCTCCTCGTTGATCGACTCGCTGATCCCGCAGTCGTGGGCCTGCACGAGGCGATGTCAAGAGCAGCTCGTGACGCCTGTCCCGGCCTGCTCCACTACTCCCAGGCGCCGTATCCGTAGAGCCAGTCCACGTAGGTGAAGTCGTCGTCGGCGCGGTCGCGGAGCACCAGGTCCCGCAGCAGCGCGCCCATCCCGTCGAGGTGGACCAGCTCGCCCATGCGGCGGGCCCACCGCTGCGCCTTGGAGGTCCGCGGGATGCGCTCCCGCTGGTAGTCCAGGAACGCCTTGGCGGGGTCGTCGGCCTGAGCGCGCAGGCTGTCCGCCAGGCAGACCGCGTCCTCCAGAGCCATGCAGGCGCCCTGGGCGAGGTACTGGAGCATCGGATGGGCGGCGTCGCCGAGCAGGGTGACCCGCCCGCGCGTCCAGTTGTCCACCGGCTCGCGGTCGTGGAGCAGCCAGCGGCGGTCCCGCCCGATCAGGCGCACGCCGGCGCGCACGTGCTCATGCTTGGCGCCGAATCGCTCCTCGAGCTCCTCGGGCGTTCCCCAGTCCTCGGAGTCGGTACCGTACCGGTCGCTGGTGAACACGGCGACCTGGTTGAGCAGCTCGCCGCGCCGGATCGGGTACTGGATGAGGTGCATCCTGGGGCCTGCCCACCAGACGACGTCGAGACCGGAGTGCTCGGGGACGGCCTCGATCGGCACGGTGTCGCGGTAGGCGACGTCCCTGGAGCGGACCGGCTCGTCGTCGCCGACCGTGAACCGGCGGACGGCGGACCAGATCCCGTCGGCGCCGACCACCGCCCGCGCGCGGTAGGTCGAGCCGTCAGCGCACGCGACCACGACCTCCTCCGCGCCCTGCCCAAGGCCGTGCACCATGCGGTCGTTGCAGAGGGTGACCAGCGGGCTGGCACGGCAGGCGTCCAGGAGCGCAGCGAGCAGGTCGCTGCGGTGCATGACGATGTAGGGGTAGCCGTAGGTCTCGCGAAACCTGACGCCGAAGTCCAGACCGGTGAGGCGCTCGCCGGTGACCGCGCTCATCAGCACCGCCTTGCGCGGGTAGAAGGCATTGGCGGCGATCCGGTCCACCAGGCCGAGCCGCTCCAGCATCCGCAGCGCGTTGGGGGCGAGCTGGATGCCGGCGCCGATTTCGCCGAACTCGTGGGCCTGCTCCAGCACGCAGACGGGCATGCCCTCCCGCGAGAGCGCGAGGGCGGTGGCCAGACCACCGATGCCACCGCCGACAACCAGCGTCTCGACCCGCTCCGGGCCGGTTCCCGTCGCCTTCACCGCCCGAAGATGGTAACCCGAACGGCCGCCCGGGGCCGTGGCGCCCCGCCGTCGCCCGGGTCCACGAGGCCTTCACCGCCCTGGAGCCCCGCGAAGCCGTCCGCCCGATCCTCACCATGTGACCCGCCGGGCCACCCAGAACGCCGTGGCTGGGTCGCGCGGACTCCTCAGTACAACCCGTAGGAGCGGATGACCTCGAACTGGTAGATCAGGCGCTCCTCCTCGACCATGATCCGGAGGAACTCCTCGGGCGTGCGCTCGGTGCCTTCCCAGAGGACGGTCCCTGGGCTGGGGCCGGGGTCCATACCCTGCTGCATCGCCTGGAAGAGGCGCAGGCTGCGCTCCGGCGCGTCGGGACCTTCCAGGATCGTCACGGTCGAGTCCAGCGAGAGCCCGCGCCACCGGTCGTCGAACACGAACAGGGTGGCGCGCGGGTCGCGGCGCAGATGCCTGGTGCGGGCTCGCGACCTGGTCCCGCTGCTCCAGACCTTGCCGTCCACCACGGCCACGCCCACCCGGACGACGTGCGGGCTCCCGTCCGCCCTGAGCGTGGCCATCGCCGCGCTACGGTGCTGCTCCAGGAAGTCCCGCTCCCGCTCCGAAAGGCTCATGCCCCTCCCCTTCTGCTCGTGGACCAGTGTGGCGCTGCCGGCCCGGCAGCCTACCCCGAGGCGTCCCAAGTCAATCCGTGCCAGGCTGCTGGACGAGCATGGGGGAGGCGCCGCTGGACTCTCCGCCTGCTGGTGGACATGACTGCGGTGTGGGTGGCGCGCAGCCACATCAATCGCCCGGACGGACCAGGCCGGTCTCATAGGCGAAGACGACGGCCTGCGTCCGGTCCCGCAGGCCGAGCTTGGCCAGGACGCGGCTGACATGGGTCTTCACGGTCTGCTCGGCGACCACCAGGTGCGCCGCGATCTCGGCATTGGAGAGGCCACGCGCGACCAGGGCGAGCACCTCGGTCTCGCGCTCCGTGAGCCGTTCGATCCGTTCCCGGCTCGGGCCCTTGGGCGCGCCGAGACGCGAGAACTCGGCGATCAGCCGCCGGGTCACCGACGGGGACAGCAGCGCGTCGCCGCCGGCGACGACCCGGACGGCTTCGGCGAGCTGCTGGCCGGAGGCGTCCTTGAGCAGGAAGCCGCTGGCGCCGGCGCGCAGCGCTTCGTACACGTACTCGTCCAGGTCGAAGGTGGTGAGGATGATCACCCTCGGGACCTCGCCGCCGGGGGCCGGTGCGCCGGACGCATCGCCGCCGACGATCCGCCTGGTGGCCTCCAGGCCGTTCAGCACCGGCATGCGCACGTCCATCAGCACCACGTCGGGCCGCACCTCGGCGGTCATGCGGACGGCCTCGTCCCCGTCGGCCGCCTCGCCGGCGACCTCGATGTCGGGCTGGGCGTTCAGCAGCACGGAGAGGCCCTCCCGGACCATCGCCTGGTCATCGGCGATCAGTACGCGCACAGTCACTGGTCCTGCTCCCGCGGCAAGGGCAGCACGGCGGCCACCGCATAGCCACCCTGCGGGGTGGGCCCCACGGTCAGCTCGCCGCCGAGCATGGCGGCCCGCTCCCGCATCCCGAGCACGCCATGGCCCTGGCCGCGCGGCCCGGACGGCACCGCCGCCGGCGGGCCGTTCACCACCCGCAGGTCGAGCTCCGCGGGCGCGTACTCCAGCTCGATTCGGACGTCGGAGCCTGGCGCGTACCGCATAGCGTTGCTCAGGGCCTCCTGCACGATGCGGTAGGCCGACAGCTCGACCCCGGGCGGCAGCGGCCGGGGACTGCCGGAGACCACCGTCTCGACGGCAAGGCCCGCTCCGCGCACGCCGGCCACCAGCTCGCCGAGCCCGTCCAGCATCGGCTGCGGCGCCGTCTCCTCGACGTTGCGCTCAGCGCGCAGCACGCCGAGGACGCGGCGCAGCTCGGCGAGCGCCTGCAGCGCGTTCTCGCGGATGCTGGCGAAGCTGGCGGCCAGCTCCTGCGGCGGGTCGGCGACGCGATAGGGCGCGGCCTCCGCCTGGATGGCGATCAGCGACATGTGATGGGCGACGATGTCATGCAGCTCCCGGGCGATTCGCGCGCGCTCCTCGAGCAGGACGCGCCGAGCGCGCTCCTCCTCGCTGATGTGCTCCTGCTCGGCCAGGCGGCGCCTGGTCTGGTCGCGCCCCCGCAGGGCGTCGCCAAGGAACAGCGCGATGGCCGAGAGGACCACCATGGTCACCAGCCCGCGCCAGTCGCGCCGGTCCGGCACGGCCAGCCAGGCGACCCCGCTGAACAGGGCGAGCAGCGCCCACAGCGCGACCAGCACCCGTCTGGGCGCTCGCAGCCCGACGATCGCCAGCACCACGGCCTGGGCGAGGACGCTGGTCACCGGCCACGGCCATGGCTCGGAGCTGCTGACCGGGTGCGCCAGCAGCGCGGTCAGCAGCGACGCCGCCAGCTCCAGCCACCACCCGGCAATCGGGCGCTCCAGGCACACCAGGATCGGGAGCGCCCGCGCCGCGCTGAGCGCCAGCGACGCCCCAGGCGACAGGCGGTAGTGCTGGTCCAGGTCGAGCGTGCCGAGCCCGAGCACCGCCAGGGCGGACGCCGGCACTCCCCAGCGCCACCAACGGGACCGCGGCGCGGGGGTGGCGACCGCGAACGGCGACAGGTCGCCGGCCAGCGTTCGCAGCCAGGAGGCGGCGACCCGCGCTCCGCGCCGGGTCGCCGCCTCGCCGGAATCTCTGCTGTGAGTGTTCACGACAGTCAGATTATCTGGACGGCCCTTGCCCGTTTCACGAGCCGGCCGTTGGCCGGCCGAGCAGGCGCCGCGCCAGTCGGCCCTGGAGCGCGGCGGCGCCCCTGACGATCCACGGGACGACCCAGAGGATCGCCAGCCCGCCGGCGGCGTGGACCGCCCATGCGCCGGCCAGCGTCGGGCCGCCCCAGGAATGCTGGTAGGAGTCCATCGTGCCCGGCCGGAGCGGGTAGGCGAGGTTCAGGACGACCCCCGACCACAGGTAGGCTGCCAGCGCCAGCGATACCAGGCTGATGGGCAGGCTGAGCACCGCGTGGACGATCGTCCTGGCGGCCGCGCCGCCGGATGCCGGCTCGGCGATCCGCAGCCCCAGGTACCGGCGGGCGAGGGCTCGCTGCAACCTCGCCGCCGCGCGGTGGCCGCCGAGGAGCGCGAGCGGCACCGAGACGATGCTGACCGGCGCCGCCAGCGCGAGGTACTGCGTCCGGCGCCAGGTGTCAACGCTGAACGGCATCCGCCACCAGGCCAGGCGGGCTCGCCTCGGCGACCCCTCGGTCGCCCGTGGCTCCCTGGGCGAGGGCTTCCCGGCCCGGGGCCCGCGTGGCGAGCCTTCCGTCGCCGGTGGTTCATGGGGCCAGGCCTCCCCCGCCCGGGGCCCGCGTGGCGAGCCTTCCGTCGCCCCATATCGCGCGGGCGCGTTCATTGTCGACATGGTGATCCGTCCCTTCGTCGTCGGATGGCTTGGCCGATCTGTGGCCAGCCGTCGCGCCGACGTTAGGCGTCAGTCGCGGTCGTCCGCGTCACCCTCAGGAGCCGACCTGTCCCGTAGCTCTGAAGTAGCACGCAGGTCGACCTCGGTGACGACCAGCGGTGGCGCCTCCGAGGGAGCGCATCAGCCCGACCTCCGCGGTTCGCCGCTGCCTGGTTCGCAATGCGAGCGGGGACCTGGACCGTGTTCACAAGGTCCGTTCCAGTTAGTTCAGGTACTCATTCACCGGGCAGCGTGAGGTCCAGTTGGAGCCAGTGAGCCAGGTCCTTGATCTCGCCGTCCACTGCGGCGGTCATGGTCCTGTCGAAGGGCACGTCCCGGTGGATCGCGTCGACCCGCAGCACCCGCAGTTCCAGCAGCGTCCGGTCCGCAAGTGCGGTGTCCAACTCGGCTGGCGAATACCACGACCCAAGGCGGCTCCAGGCCACGAGATCGGCACTCGGCGCGATCGCGGCGGTCGGATCGATCTGGAGCAGGGTCAGCTGGCGCACCACGTCAAGCAGCTCGGTCGGCCGCGGGCGATCCAAGAGCTGCGCGCGCACGGCAATGCGGCGCGCGTCGAGGCGGGACAGCTCGTGGACGGTCACGACTGGAGGTTAGGGGACGGGTCCGACCGCAAGCCACCCCCCGATCGGAGCCAGATGTTGATCGCGGTAACCTTCCGCCACGGTAACCCGACCCGCACCCGCCACCCGACCCCAATCAATGAGCTGCCACTTGCTCCATTATGACGGCCGGCCTTCTTTCCCTTGGACAACAACGGCTCCAGCACCGCCCACCCCGCGGGGCCGGTCAGCTCGAACCGCCCCAGTCACAGTTCAGGTGGCCACGCAGCCCGGGAATCCACCTCTAAAAGACGGTCTGGCCCCGCCGCCTATCGCGTAGCACGAAGTACAGCCGATGACGGTAGTTCCGCGGCACCGCATGAGGTCTACTCACCGTTCGGTTCTCCGTTTCTTTCTTCGCGCTGTAAGCGGCCAAGCCGGTAGGAAGCGAGCCTGATTCATGACCCTGTCGAACGCCGATGTCACCCGCCTGCTCCTCTCCTTGGTCCTGCTGCTCGTCGTCGCCCACGGCCTTGGACGGCTGTGCACCCGGCTGCGCCAGCCCAAGGTCGCCGGCGAGATCCTGGGCGGGCTGCTGCTCGGCCCGACTCTGTTCGGTTTGCTGCTGCCCTCGTGGCAACACGCCGTGTTCCAGAGCGGCACGGCGACCCCCGCGGCGCTCGGCGTGTTCTACCAGCTCGGACTGCTCTTGCTGATGTACTGCTCGGGCGCGGAGCTGCGCACGATCCTGGCGCGCCGCGAGCGCAAGGCGACCATTGGCATCGCCCTCCTCGCCAACGCGGCGCCGTTTGTGGCGGGGCTGGCGTTCCTCAGGTTCTACGACAGCGGGCGCTTCCTCGGCCGCGCCCAGAACCCCACCGCGTTCCTGCTGGTGTTCGCGCTGGCCATGGCGGTCACCAGCATCCCGGTCATCGCCCGGATCATGGCGGACCTGGGCATCCTCGGCACCCGTTTCGCCCGCATCGTGCTGTCGGTGGCGGTGCTCGAGGATCTGCTGGTCTACATGGTGCTCAACTTCGCCCTCGCGCTGGTCGCCCCACCCCACGCCGAGACGTTCAGCCTGCCGTCGCTGCTGTCGCTGCGGCCGGCCAGCGTCCTCGGCAACGGCTACTACCTCATCGTGACGTTGGGCTTCTTCGCCCTGCCAGCGCTTTTGGGCCGAGGGTTCGTCGACCGCCTGGTGGGCTGGCGCGGCAACTTCGTGCACCACGCCAGCCCGATCGCCTTCCAGCTCACCTTCCTGCTGGCGCTGACCGGGCTGGCCGCCTTCCTCGGGGTGTCGCCGATCTTCGGCGCCATGCTGGCCGGCATCCTCGCCGGCGACCTGCACGGCGACGCCGAACACGCCCGGCAAACGATCCAGGGCTTCTCCTACGCCCTCTTCATTCCGGTCTACTTCGCGGTGGTCGGCCTGCGCCTGGACCTGGTCCACCATTTCGAGCCGCTGTTCTTCGTGTTCTTCCTGGCTTTCGCCTGCCTGATCAAGACCGCGAGCGCCTACGCAGGCGCCCGCATCACCGGCGAGGGCAAGGCTGGCGCCCGCAACCTCGCCATCGCCCTCAACGCCCGCGGGGGCCCTGGCATCGTGCTGGCCTCGGTCGCCTTCGACGCCGGCATCATCGACCCGGCCTTCTACACGATCCTGGTGCTGCTGGCCCTGGTCACCTCGGTCCTTGCCGGCTCCTGGCTGGAAGCAATGCTCCGCCGCGGCGAAGCCCTCCTCACAGAAACACAGTCAGAGCGGTCCAGAGCCGAATGAAGCAGGTGTGTGCACAGCTCAGGTCCTGGTCACCTCGGTGTCGAGGGTCGGATCGCCCGTCAGTGGCTGGCCTGCCGTCTCGGCCGCGGCCTGCCGCGCCTTGGCGGTCGCCATGCGCTCGGCGACCTTCTCGTGGACCTGGTGCATTTCGATGCCGAGCTTGGCGGCGATCATCTCGGTCCACACCTCGCCGAGCACATTGGTCTCGAAATCGAGCTGCGCCCGGATGTCCGACCGCTGCGCCTCTCGGTTCTGGGAGATCATCACGAAGGTGGAGAGAAAGATGGCCTCCAGCGAGACGATCAGGGTGAGCAGCCCGAAGGGGAACCGGTCGAAGCGGCCCGGCGCCGCGACGTTGTAGAGGATCCACAGGACGAACCAGCCGACGTGCAAGTAGACGAACAGCATCGACCCGGCAAGCCGGGTGATGGCGTCAGCCACGCGGTCCTGCGTGCGGCGGCGCGCCCGCTGCAGCAGTGCCGACTCATTTGGGATGTGCATTGACTGGCTCTCCTCCCTGCGTCGGTCACGACTGCTCACGCCAGTGTGCGGTCGACGCCGCTGCGGGTGCTCGAACGCCTTGCGAAGGCGCTGTACCCCGACCGCGAGTATGCCGCCTCCGCCAGCAATTGCGAGCGTTCCTCGGCCCGCCAGCCGCAGGGACCGCGGGCCGCGAAAGGCCTCGGGCGCACGGCCGGTGCGCCCGAGGCCCTACCCAAATCGATCAGCCTCGCCGGTAGCGCGCCACGGCCAGAGGGGCGAAGACCGCGACGATGCCGGCGGCCCAGAGCAGCGACCGGACCACGTAGAAGCCGGAGCTGTGGCCCAGCGTGGCCTCCGCGGCGGGACCCTGGGTGAGCGCCCGGACCGCGTCCACCATCACCGTGAGCGGCTGGTGCTCGGCGACGGCCTGAAGCCAACCCGGCATCGTCTCGACCGGGACGTAGGCGCTGGACACGAACGTCAGCGGGAAGACCAGCAGCGCCAGCCCCTGGGCGGCCTGGGCGCTGCCGGCGAACAGCCCGAGGGTGATGAACAGCCACTCGAACGCGAACCCCAGCACCAGCAGCAGCCCGAACGCGGTCAGCGCTTGCAGCACCGAGCCGTGAACGCGGAAGCCGACCGCGAAGCCGATGGCCGCGGTGACGATCAGGCCCCACACCTGCATGGCGGTGTCGGCCAGGGCTCGTCCGGCCAGCACGGTGCTTCTCGGGATGGGCAGCGAGCGGAGCCGGTCGACGAACCCCTGCTCGAGGTCCTCGGCCACTCCGGTGGCGGCGCCCATGCCGGAGAACAGGATGCCGGTGGTGATGAACCCGGGCACGAGGAAGTTCACGTAGCTCAGGCCGCCAGCACCGATCGCCCCGCCGAAGACGTAGCGGAAGATCAGCAGGAACATGGCGCCCTGGATGGTGCCGAGGACGACCAGCTGAGGCGTGCGGAGAAACTTCAGCAGGCCTCGCTTGGCGACGCCGAGCGTGCTGGCCGGCAGCGTGGCCGAGCGCTGGGTGGATGGTGCGATGGTTGCCATCTCTGTCTCCTGTCTCATGCTCAGGCCGCCGCGCCGCCGGCGGCGTTGTCAGGTGCCTGCTCGAGGGGTTGGCCGGTCAGCGCCAGGAAGACCTCGTCAAGGGTCGGTGGACGCAGGGAGATGTCGTCGACGGCGGCGCCGGCGGCATCCAGCGACCGCAGCGCGTCGCGCAGCCGGTCGGTGCCGGCCTCGACCATCACGCTGACCCGCCGCGTGGGCTCCTCGACCTGCGCCTCGCCCCGGTCCAGGGCGGCCAGGGCGGCGGCCACCTTGGCCAGGTCGGTCCGGTCGCGGACGTGGACCTCGATCACGTTGCGGCCCGCCCGCTGCTTGAGCTCGGTGGGCGTTCCGGACGCGACCGCCCGGCCGTGGTCGATGATCACGATCCGGCTGGCAAGGTGGTCGGCCTCGTCCAGGTACTGGGTGGTGAGCAGGACGTCGGTCCCCCGCGCGACCAGCGCCCGGATCGCGTCCCACAGCTCGATGCGGCTGCGTGGGTCCAGCCCGGTGGTCGGCTCGTCCAGCAGCAGCAGCCGCGGCTCGCCGACGAGGCTCGCCCCCAGGTCGAGCTTGCGTCGCATGCCACCGGAGTAGGTCCGTGCCAGCCGGCCGGCAGCATCGGCCAGCCCGAGCTGCTCGAGCACCTTGGCGCTGTTGGTCCGCGCCGACCGCGCGTCCTGCCCGAACAGCCGGGCCACCAGCTCGAGGTTCTCCCGTCCGGTCATGGCCGGCTCCACCGCGGCGTACTGTCCGGCCAGGCCGATGCTGCGCCGCACCGCTTGGGGCTCGTGGCGCACGTCATGGCCGGCGACGCGCAACTCGCCCGCGTCCGGGCGGAGCAGTGTGGCCACGGTGCGGACGAAGGTCGTCTTCCCGGATCCGTTGGGACCGAGCACGGCCAGGACCTGTCCCGGCTCGGCAACCAAGTCGAGCCCGTCGAGGGCGACAGTCTTGCCGAACCGCTTGTGCAGGCCCACTGCCTCAATGATCGGGGCCATCGTGTCCTCTCCCTTCTGCGCTCGTTCGACCCGCCGGGCCGAACATCTCTCTTGGAGCTAGAACGTCGTTCGAGTGTGCTGGAACGACGGACGATTGTCAAACATTGTTCTGGACTCGAATGACGTTCTGCTCTGGTACCATGTTCGCCATGGAAGCCAGACCCGGACCAGCGATCCCTGAGCCGCCGTGGAAGGCCGCCCCCCGTGAGCGTCCGGCCCGGCCCCCCCTCACCAGAGATGCCATCGTCGACGCGGCGCTCCGGGTCCTGGAGCGCGAGGGAGCCGCCGGGCTCAGCATGCGCCGGGTCGCCCAGGAGCTCGGTACCGGCACGGGCTCGCTGTACTGGCACGTCAGCAGCAAGGAAGAGCTGATCAACCTGCTGGTCGACCGGGTAGCCAGCCAGATCGAAGTCCCGCCGCCAGACCCGGAACGGTGGCAGGAGCAGCTCAAGGATTGGATGTTGCAGGCCTGGCGCGTCTTCCAGCGCTACCCGGGCGTCGCGGGGCTCACCCTCGGTCGCATCCCCGTCGGTCCCAACCTCGTCCGGTGGACGGAGTGGATGCTCGCCCTGCTCCGCGGCGCGGGCGTTCCCGACCACATCGCGGCGTTCGCGGGCGACCTCGGTGGACTGTACCTGGGAGCCTCCGCATACGAACGGGGCATGGCCGGGTCGCCACCGACCGGCGAGGACCTCTCCGCCGACGAGGTCGTCCGGATGATCCGCGGCTACTACGAGTCGCTACCGGCGGACCAGTTCCCCAACGTGCTCGCGACGCTGGACGAGCTCTTCAGCGGCGGACCGGACGAACGATTCGAGCTGGGGCTCGAGGTCATCATCCGCGGCCTGGCCTCCTACATCCAGCGCTGACCGCTGATGCTGACGACCAGCTCCCGGTGTCGCGTCGCCGCCGGATGCGGATGAGCACCTGCCCGGTCTGACGGGCCACCGCGATGGCGCGATTCACGCTGCCGGGAGACCTGACGGGATGGCCGGCCACCGCCACGATCACGTCGCCCGGCCGCAGCCCGGCGGCTGCCGCCGGCCTGCCAGGATCCACGTTGCCGACGGGTACGCCGCAGGCGGACGCTGGGCTCGCGTGGTTCCCGGTGACGCGAGCCGCAAGGGTGCGCCGATGCGCAGCCCGATCGCGCGCGGGGGTTCGAGTGGCGGGTGCGCCCTCAGGGTGAGCGGGGCGACAGGCTCGACCTGCGCCGCGTCCCGGACCAGACGCCAGGTCGGCTCGCCCAGCAGCACCTCCCCCGGAGCGGCGGCCTGCTCCAGGCGGGCGGCCACGTTCACCGCGTCGCCGAGCACCAGGGCGTCGCCGACGTTGGGGTCACCGGCCACCACCTCGCCGGTGTTGATCCCCGTGCGCATCTCCAGCGTCACGCCCCATTCGCGGACCAGGCCGTGGTTCAGCCCCTCGAGCCCACGGCGCAGGTCGGCCGCGGCACGCACCGCCCGTACGGCGTCGTCCTCGTGCAGCGCCGGGATCCCGAACACGGCCATGACCGCATCGCCGATGAACTTCTGCACGGTCCCGCCGTGGCCCTCCAGCACCGCCCGCATGGCCTCGAACCAGCGTGCCATCACCCGGCCGAGCGACTCGGGGTCCAGGCGCTCGCCGAGGCTGGTCGACCCGGCGAGATCGCTGAACACCACGGTCACGACCTTGCGCGTCTCCCGCCCACCGGCCGTCGTCGCTAGGGGCGTCCCGCAGTTGCGGCAGAACCGCGCCCGCGCCGGGTTCTCCTCGCCGCAAACCGCACAGACCACCATGCCAGGAGTCTAGGCCACGCGGGCGCCCCCTCGGCTGGCGATCATGGGCGTGCAGGTCAGGCTCCCCCGGTGCTCGCGTGCTCCTGAGCTGGGAAATCGCTCGACGCGCTCAGCTCGGCCCAGGTCTCGAGCTCCTCGAGCCGGCTTCTCAGCTTGGCCCTGATGTGCTCGAGCGCAGTCCCTCGATGCCATTCAGCGACGACCTCTGCACCAGGTGACGGACCGCCGCCCGCGGATGTGCGGCGGTGCCGCGCGCGTGACGTTGATGGCGCCGCACGGATCGGTGTCGATCAGCTGCCGCCATTCCTGGTCGCTGAGCTCTTCGACGGCTCCGACGTGTGCATATCCCGCGTTGTTGACGACGACGTCGATGCGGCCAAAGCGGGACACCGCCTCGTCGACGCTTCGGCGCGCCGCATCCGCGTCCGTGATGTCGAGTCCAAGGGCCACTGACCTAGGCTAGTAGGCGATGCTCGCCCCGGTGCTCGTGCCGAGTCTGCACGAGGGCAATCGAGCCGGCGTGCTCGTAGGGGCGCTGGCTGAATCGGCATCAAAACGCGCGTAAACCCCTTCCCTTTTAGGTCATGGAGGAGCCTGACTCTGAGCGAGCAGTAGCAGGCTGTCCCAGCGGCCCAATGCGTGCTGGCCCCACCCGACAACGTCAAGGTCGTCTCCATCTGCGTTCGGCACGAGCACGGTGCGCTCCTCGCGCTGCCCTGGCTGCTGACCTTCAAAGACAAGGGCAATCGCCCCCACGAGCCATCGCTCCCCGTCGACGCTCTCAAGGAAGCAGGCAACCGGATCCGCGATGAGCTCACCGACCGGGCCGCGTTTACCGAGTCGACCGAGCACGAGCGCAGGGCGGTGACCCGCCTCTACCAACTCTTGAACGAGCGACTGGACCAGGGCTCGCCGCACCTGGGTGTCGAGCGGACCGAGCTGGATCGATCCGTAGTAGACCTTGGCTGGGGCGTCTATGCCGAGAACAACGAGCCCCTCGATATCTCGGCTCTCGTAGAGACCGAAGCGGTCCACCTGGAACGGAATCACGTCAATGTTCTCCCGAACCGAACAATGCGGTGATAGGTTACCACCCCGCTTCGCTCATAACGCCAGTGCCAGCGCCCGACGTGTTCAGGAGCCCGCTTCGCATATCGCTTGGCCAGGTTGTGGGGAGCATGAAGGCCCAGATACCTACCCTCGCCGAGGCGCAGCCCTCGCTGTGCGATTGCCCTGCCAGCAAATCGGCTTCGATAGGCTTGTACCGACGACCGTAGGGCTGCAGCCGCCAATCTGGACCCTCCGAGCTGCCAAGCGAGGCGAGCACCTCTGGCGGCCCACACTACTTCTCCCGCGACCGGGATGAAGCTCGCGGCGGTGAGGGCGATGTCCCACTTGTTGCGCCAGGCCCAGTTGCCGACATTGCGGGCGTGGCACCGCCAGCAGATGCTGCCGTCCAGGTCGAGGCTGTTGATGGGGTCTTGGCTGGTGTAGTCGTAGTCGTTCGCGGAGCCGCCCTCGACCGGGTCGACCGAGAGGAACCGGCCCAGGAGTGGCAGGTACGGCCGGGCTCCCATCTGCACCAGGGCAAGCGAGCCGGCGTGCTCGTAGGGACGCTGGTGCTGGCCGAGCCAGCCGTAGTCCACGTTTCCTGGCTGATTGTCGGGCACCTGGTCCGGGTCCACCGCGCCGGTGGCGGCCAGCGGTTCACCGAACGGGGTGTACGTGCGCAGGTCGCCGACGCGCCGCCCGTCCGGTCCAGTGGTCAGGCTCAGGTCGCCGCGCACGGTGGGGTGGTCCCAGGTGGGCGGTGTAGTGCCGCCCCGCATCGTGTAGAGCACGCCACCCGGCAGGCTGATGCTGCGGGACAGCAGTCGCAAGTCCGCCGCGAGGGCGAGGTCGGCGCTGTCACCAGCGGCGGTGTACCCGTACAGCGTTGTCGCCTGGTCGTCGCCTTGGCTGGCGGTTCGGCGGGTGATGCGGTCGGTGGCGTCGCGCTGGTAGGCGACGTTCGCCGGATCCGGGCCGTCCGTGCGGGCGGTGATGTTGCGGTCCGCGCCATCCCAGCCGAGCTCGGTGGTCGCCCCGGCCTGCGTGAATCGGGTGGTGTTGCCGTGGGAGTCGTAGCTGATGCCAGTGACTGGGCTGGGCCCGGTCGAGGCGAGGATCCGGTCGGCGCTGTCATAGCAGTAGCCGGTCTCGGCAGTCCCCGCGGCCGTCGTGTCCCGCAGTGCCACCCGGTTGGAGTTGGCACGTGCGTTGGGCTCGGTGCCGGGCGGGCAGCTCTCCGGCGACGCGGAGGTCAGGTCGTAGGTGTAGTGATGTCCGGACACCCAGGCTTGGCTGAGCCGGCCGGCCGCGTCGTAGACGTAGTTCGGCCCATCGGGGCGCGGGTCGACCCCGGCGAGGGACTCGTCGACGATCGTGCCGGATCGGGTCCGGCTGACCGTGGAGCGCACCTGTTGATCGTCGCTGGTGCGCCACGTCAACGCGGTTAGCCGACCGGCGTCGTCTCTGGTGACGGCGGCCAGTGCGGAATCGTTGGCGTACGTCACGGTGGCGAGCTCGCCGGCGTCGTCGTAGGTCACGGTCGCCAGCACGCTGGTACCCAGCGTGACTGTCAACAGCCGGCCGGCGTCGTCGTAGGCGGACACGGTGGTGTGCGCGCCGTCGGCCGAGTTGGCCAGCGTCACGGTCTCGGTGGTGGCTCGTCCGGCCCGGTCGTAGCTTGTCTCGGTGCGGGTGCCGTGCACGTCGGTGTAGGCCACGACCCGACCGAGCAGGTCGACGGTGGTGGTGATCGTGCCCGCCGGGTCGGAGACCGACGTCGTCAACGGATCTCCATTGACGGTGTAGTCGTAGGTCACGGTCCGGGCCGGCGCGGCGGCGTTACCAGGCAAGGACTGGGACAGCGTGCGGTCTCTGGCGTCGTATGTGGTACACGCCCAGTCACCGCTGGTGGCCTTGGCCACCACCCGGTCCGAGGCGTCGTACACCTGCTCGTCGGTGCGGGCGGGCCCGCTGGCCGGGGTGGGCGAGGTGGTGAGTCTTGCCATGCCGCCCTGGTTGACCGCCGGGCTGCCGGGCACACAGGGGTTGGCGCGGGTCTCGGTGTTGCCGTAGTGAGCGTAGTTGGTGCGCGCCCCGCTCGGCATGGTCTTCGAGACGGCGCGAAGGTACCCGGCGCCGGGCGCCTCGTAGCCGGTCGCGACGACAAGGTTCAACCCCTCCGGGGCGACCGCCGTGGACGTCGCCAGTCCGTAGGCGGGATCGAGCCCGTTCTCGCCGTAGCGGGTCGCTGTCACCTTGTCCGGGACGCCGTCAGACTCGTACTCCGTCGTGGTGGTGGTCAGGCCGTACCGGGGTCGCAGCTGCACCCCGGGGACGACCTCCTGAACACCTGTCGGGGTCGTCCAGTGCAGCTCGAGCTGCGCGGGGCCGCCAGCGTCGTAGTAGTCGACACGGATCCTCTTCGCCTGCCCGGCCGCGCCGGCGGTGACCGACGCCTGCCGCCAGGTGGCGGAGGTGTCACGCCAGTCGTCGACCACGATCATGTCATCGACCCAGACCCGCACACCGTCGTCCGCCAGCACGCGCAGGGTGTAGCTGCCGGACTGCGGGAAGACGATCTCACCCGTGAGCCGGAGGGAGAACGACTCGGCGGTCAACCCCGGGACGATGGCCGTTCCGGATCCCCAGGTGCTGACCAGGCGCCCGTCGGGCTGGCCGATGCCGGTCGTGTAGACCTTGGGCATGCCGGAGAGGGCGGTGTTGTCGTAGAAGGCGGCCGACAGTCCGTTGAGACCTTCGTCGTACGCGGTGTGAGTGCGCGGCACCGTGGCCGCGCAGGTGGTCGTCGGCAGCTGTCCTTCGAAGCACGCCGCGGGTGCCGGTCCGTAGCGCTCTATCGGCCGGTCCTGCGCGTCGTACACGGTCGTCGACGTCCGGCCGGCCGTGTCGGTCGAGGTCAGCTCCTGGTCCTTGGCGCTCCAGGTCTGCCCAGTCATCTTGCCCGTCGCGTCGGTGGTGGACAGCACCCGATACGTCTCGTCATAGGTGACCTTCGTGGCGAACCCGACCGGCGGGGACAACCCGGCGACGTCGACGAAGCTTGTCCGGTTGGCGGGGTCGTAACGGTAGGTGTGCTCGATGCGAGGCCTACCGGCCGCCGGCACCGGACTGGACAGCGCGTTTGCCCGTCGTTTGTCGGCCGGATCCGTCCAGAGGTAGCCGACCATGGTGAGCGGGTCGAAGGTGCCCCCGCGTCCGGCCGGGTCCGCCGCGACCCAGTCACCGGCCAGGCTGTCGCGCACTCCGGCCAGCTCACCGCTGCCGTACCAGAGGTAGTCGGTGATCTCCGAGCCCGGGTCCTCGATCCGCAGCAGCCGGCCGTTCAGGTACCACAGGCGAGTTTCGGTACCGTCCCAGTAGGTGATCCGGCACAGCATCTGCGCGGGCGGCAGCGGGTCCGCCCCGCCCAGCCGCGGCGCGGCGCCGTAGCAGTCGTCACCGCCGCGGTTGTAGTGCAGCACATGGGAGCGGTTCGATACCGGGTCCCTGATCTCGCGCAGCCGACTGGGCACGCCGTCGTACAGGTTCCACAACGTCGCCGGTTGCCGCGAGTCGAGCATGCTGCCCTGGGATTCGAGCTTGCCGTCGGCGCGGAAAACGTACACGTCGGCACCCTCGGTGAGCGTCACCCGCCCAGCGGTGTCCAGCCCGAGCACCCCGTCCTGGCCGACCGGCGGTTCGTATCCTCCGGTGCTCTTCCTGGTCCAGCTGTGCTTGGCGCCGGTGGCGTCGGTGAGCACGATGGTCTGGTCGGTCACCTGGGCGGTCGTATAGACGGCGCCGGTTCCATCCAGATCCGCCGACAGCGTCCAGCCAGCCGGCAGCGCTGGCGCGTCGGCGGTGAACATCCAGTCGGCGGGCACGATCTGCGGGGGGACGGTGGTGCCGTCGGTCGTGCGCACGAACAGCCGCATCTGCGCCGCGCCGGTCGCCTCGGCGAGCTCGACCTTGATCGACACCCGCTGGCCCTGGGTCAACGACACGTTGCTGGCCTGAGTCCAGTTCACGTCACTGGGCCCGGTGCCGGTGTACACCTGGGTGTTGTTCACCCAGATCTTCGCCGCGCCGTCGTGCACGCCGGCGAACTGGTAGGTGCCGGTGGCCGGGGGTTGGAAAAAGCCCTCCCAACGCGCCACGAACCAGTCCGCGCCGAGCGATGGCGCGAACGGCGAATCCACCCCGAAGTCCACGTTGACCTGCGGCTCCGTTCGCACCAGCACCGGCTGCTGCCCGTCCCCGATGAACCCGTTATGGGACAGGTCGTTGAAGTACGACGCCCGTAGCCCCTTCGGCTCCTGCTGCTGGGAGTTGTAGGTGAGCGTCAACCCCGCGGTGCCGCCCACCGTGTTGAAGGTCGGCAGGGCCGCCGAGGTGGACACGTTCCCGTTGGCCAGGTTGACCGTGACCGGGCCGATCGAGTCTGTCGGCGCGGGCCCGCGCTCCCCGATGCGCTGATCTACCCGGAAGTGCCCAACCCATGAAGGAGCTGTGGTGGTGATCCCGCTGTACGTCGTCGCCTGCCAGGTGTATGCCACACCGTCCTGCAATACCCCGGCCGGCACCGTCCACGTAGGACTCGACAGGCAGCCGGAGTCGACGACCACACCAGACTTCGCGTCGCCACCGGTTGCGACCTTGAAACAGTACTTGACGGCCTCGCCGTCCGGATCGCTGACCGCGCCCACCGACAGGGTGGGCGACAACGTGGTCACCACGCTGTTGTCCGCCGGCCCCACGAGTGGTGCCGCGGGTGGCGCGGATCCGGTGTCCACGTAGAGCGTGGCGAACAGATTCTTGTAGGTCCACGTGGCCGGAAGCTCGCTGCCGACCAGCATGAACCACGCATACTGCCGGGTATCCACCACATGACGCATGAAGTTGGTGAACTCAGGGCTGCTGAAGCTGCCCAGGTCACCAACCAGAGCGCTGGCCAGGCGGCTGCCAAGGCCGTTGAAGTTCAGCGCCGAGGCATGGAACAGGTCCGCCTTCCACGTTCTCAGTGAGCCCGAGACGCTGGTGTTGCGCGATACGTCCAGACGCGCGCCCACCACCGTCCTGCCGAACAAGGAGCTGTAGTCCATGCGGAACGCGCTGCGGTTGTACGAATCACCGTTGTACAGGCTGTTGCCGATCCTCAGACCACAGCTATTACACACATACCCGTCCGACCGGTAGGACTGCGACTCCAACACGCCGAAGCTGAACGTCGGATCGACCCGGACCGGGTACACCCGCTTGGGATCATGCAGCCAGCCTTCATCCACCGAGACGATCAGCGTCCAGCCGCTGCCCGTTCGCTCCAGCCGGTAGCTGCCGCCTGTGGTGGCTGGTGGTGTGTCGCCGCCGCCCGAGGAGTCCCACGTCTCAACCGGAGGGAGAACCATCTTGACTGTGCCCGCGTCGTCGGCCAAGGCCACCGACCCGTCACGGTCCAGCCTCGGCGTCAGCCCACCGGTCTTCAGGTTGAACCGCCACGAGGCCGACCCAAACCCCGGTCGGTTCTTCAACACCAGGGTCTCCTTCAACGCATCCGGCGTCACCTCGTACTCCAGGTCGACACCTGGCCGCACGTCGGCGTAGACGGCCTTGCTGCCGGTCGAGTGGCGTGAGCGCGCCGCGGCCTGCTCCAGCCCCAACGAGGCCCAGGCGCCGTCCACCTCAACCGACACCAACGCCGGATCGTCAGCCCGCTCCGCCAACGACGGGTTGAGTGGATGCCGCTTCGCCGCGGACCGCCTCGTGCGCGGATCGACCTGCAGGCCCGCATCCACCGGTTGCCACACCCCTGAGCTGTCCTTCACGTTCAACGGAAGCTGGGACAGGCGCACGGTTCGCGTGCCGTCTGGGTTGAGGTAGGTCTCGGTGAACATCGACCGCGACATCAAGCGCGACCGTTGCGGGTCGAAATGGCTACCGCCAGCGCCCGCCCTCCGTGACATGGGAGTGAAGTCGGCGCGGGGGTTCGCCGCAGCAAGGGTGGGAGGCTTCAGCGGCTTGCTGCGTAGCAGCGGCAGGTCGCGAGGATCCCTCGCCTGTGATGGCGCCGCCGCCACATGGTGTGGTGGCTGGGCATACGCCACGCCACTGGCAAGCGTAACCGCCAGTACGATCAGGACAACGACCGTGGCGCGCCCGCCGCGTGCCCGAGCACGCCGCGCCGCGAAATGCATCATTTGAAACCAACTCCCAGCTGGCTCGGTAGTCGATACGCACGGCGATGCCGGTACTGTTTGGCCAGAGGCGGGGCCGCCACGAGGAAGCCGTCAAGGCAGCGACCTCCGAACGGCCACCCTCGAAGCAGTAAGACAGCATGAATACCGGACCGGCTTCCCACCACGGTCGCCGGTTTGCAGCGCCGATAAACGGCACGACCCAGCTAACTGGATGCGATTGCCGAACGCCATCATTCGGCGGAGACTTAAACCTCAGCCGTATTGAGTAACCGTAGTTCGACAACCGCACCTGTCAGGCCCACACGTGGTCATGCCTCGGCGACGCCGACCAGACGCGGCTGCACGATCTGCTGCCCGACGAGTCCAGTTGTCAGCAGCGACCTGCTCGACCGCGGCCGGAGTCCGCTGCTGACGCCTGCAATCGCTGGGGGCGGCGCAGCCGCCTCATCGCGGTCCTGTTGCGTTCTGGCGTTGGTGCTCAGCGAAGCTGGCGGTCATTATCGGGACCTTGGACCTGATGAACTCGATCTTCTGGATCTGTCGGATGGGCACCTGGATCGTGCTGCCCCATGCGGTCCCGCCCGGCCTAGCGGTGAACGGGCGCAGCGCCAACCGGCGTCCGTCCCTGGTCAGCAGGCGGACGTCGTAGCTCCCCTGGGGGGCCGCAGGCCTGAAGGTGACGTAGATCCAGGAAGGCGAACCCTGATAGGCGAAGACGGTTCCCGCCTCGGCGCCCCCCGCGAACAGCAGCGGCGCTGCGCTCAGATCGTGTCCGTGCGCGACCGCAAGCGTATGACGGTAGTTGCTCGCAAGCTCGCGGTCGTCGGCCGTGCCCCACCATATTGCGCCGGCGGTGAGCACCGCGGCGACCACGATCGACGCTGCCCATAGCAGTCGAACCCGTGGGCGGCGGTGCGGAGCCGTAGCGGTAAGACGTGCCAGCACGGAGGACTCGAAGCCCGCCGGCGGTTCCTGCTCCGGCACCAGCAAGAGCAGCTCGTCGACGACCTCCGCGGTTTCGGCGAGCTCAAGCCGGCACTCGCGACAGCCGCTGAGGTGCCCGAGGGCGCGCGCCCGCTCATCGCCGGCAGCCACGCCGACGGCAAGCTCCGGGAACAGCTCTCGGGCCTCGACACACTCCAGTCCCTCAGTCACCACTCACCCCGAGCGCCTCGCGGAGCTTGGCGATCCCCCGGCGGATCCGGGTCTTCGCGGTGCCCAGCGGAATGCCCTCCATGTCCGCGGTCTCTCTGGCGGTCAGCCCATAGAAAACCGACAGCACGATCAGCCTGCCCTGTTCCGGCGGAAGCGCACGCAGCGCGCTTCTCAACTGCTCCCTGTCGACGAATTGTGGACGCCTGGCTTCGCCCTCTTCGCGCGAAAGCAACGTTCCCATGAGCACGTGGGGGTCGACGGGCTGTTCGCCGCGGAGCCGCAGCACATCGATGGCGAGGTTGCGCGTGATCGTCAGCACCCAGGTCGCGACTCGCCCGCGCCGCGTGTCGTATGTAGCAGCGTTTCGCCAGACCCGCAGAAAGGCCTCCTGCGCCACTTCCTCGGCGACCGCGCTGGATCCCACGATGGCGCGTGCCAGCGCGTAGACCCGTGGCTGATAGCGGCGCGCGAGCGTTGCGGCTTCGCGCGCTCCGTGATGCGCCGTACGCATATTTCGCGTCGCTGGAGAGCGAGGAGAGCCTGCCGCTGTCGTATTGGGAGGACTGGGCCACAAGCAAGCACAAGGTCATGCTCGTGGCCGTCGAGGACGGCACATGGCTCGGCATGGCGGGCGCCTTCGCGCATCCGGAGCAGGGCGGGACCGTGGGTCTGTGGTGGCTGTGGGTGGCCCCAGGCGCGCGCGGCCGGGGACTCGCACGACAGCTGGTGGAAGCGCGAGCCGACTGGGCCCGGGAACGGGGCGCCGTCAGGCTCGAGCTTGCGGTGGCCGAGAACAACGAGGCAGCCAAAGCACTCTACCGAGACCTCGGATTCGTCCCGACGGGCGAACGTCGGTCAATAGCCTCAGACCCCACGCGTGTCGGGATCTTTATGGCCCGGCCGCTCTGAGATTCCCCGCTGCCCCCGAGTCACGCGCTATCTGCACACTCGTCCGGCTGGGTATCGCCAGGCAGCATGCCGAGGCGATGGTCGTGAACGCCAGTGCCGCGACGAGGCCCGCCCTCACTCCGGATACTCCGCCGACGGTCGCGGTGGCCTCCGGGGGCACGGCGGCGAGGATGGCGGTCTGGTTCGGGCCCATGAACAGGCCCTTGCCGGCGCCGATGACCGACAGGCGCCACGCCACCGACAGCGTCCACAATGCCGGAGCGGCGGCGGCGAGCGCGCTTGACGTCCCGAATCCGAGGACCGCGGACAGGAACGCCGCCCGTGGCCCGGCCTCGTCGATCCAGCGCCCGCTGGGATCGCCAGAGCGACCGTCGGGCGGGCCATCGTGACGATCCGATCAACCGTAGCCGTGCCATCAACGCTCGTCGGCCGCCACGGGAAGGTGTTCGGCAACTCCGGAATCCCGCTCCTGCGCTTCGAAATAGCGCTCGCACAAACGCTGCCGCCGTGCGTCCCACACCATGAACGTTCCCAGGACGAGCTGGACGACGCTGTGCGCGAGGTCCTCCCACCGGTCACGGAGCCAGACGTAGGCCAGCGGCGCGAGGCGGGGACGGTGCACGGTCTCGTCGGTCCACTCGTTCTCGAGGTTCTCGGTCACGTGGTGCTCCGCGACGAACTCTCCGAGCAGGTAAGCCCGGACGACCGGGTGCAGATAACGGCCCTTCGCCGCGGCCTCGGCGTCGGACTGGGCGATGCGGCCCACCGAGACATCGAACGGATCGAACCGGTCGTGATCGGGGCCGTACTCCAGCGTGACCGTGACGTAGTCGCAGGTGTAGTTGGCGAGCACGTAGTCGACGGGCAGCTCCTCGTAGTAGCGCGCGGTCCCGTCCGGGTGGAGCGTGATCAGGTCGCAGAGGAAGCCGAACTGCTGCCAGAGGGCCGAGGTCCGGTTCACCCGGGTGATCACGGCGTCCGTCAGCGCCCGTGACTCAGCGGGGAGGCGCCGGTGGGGCCATTCCCCCCCGTGGTACTTGCGTTCCAGCATGCGATGCAGGGCCCGGATCCCGTACCGGAAGCCGTGGATGAACCCGCCGGTCGACCGTTTGAAGTCGCGGACCTGCATGAGCGTCCCGGCGAAGTACAGCCCCGGGACGTTGACCGACTCCCACTCGGGCGTCTGCGCGGGGAAGCGGTCGTCGATGACCAACTCGGGACGGCAGGCCGGATCGAAGATCGAAGGGTCGAACCGAAACCCGGTGCATACGATCACCCGGTCGTAGGGGATGTCCTTGGTGACCTCGTTCGCCCGCGCGAAGCTCACCGTGACCAGATAGGAGCCGTCCCGCTGGATCGTCCCGTCGAGGAGCGCGTTCTGCGACTTGAGCTGATAGGTGTCGAGCAGGTTGTTGTTGACCGCGCGCAGATGCCCCACGTAGTGAGTGCGCCACGCCATCCGGATAGACTCCGGGCCGGCGACGTGGATCACCGCCGCCGTCTCGATCAGGTTGTCCGCGGTCTCGAACCCGGAGTTGCCCTTGCCGATAACCAGCACCCGCTGATCCACGAAATCACCGGGATCCACCGAGACGGTGCCATACAGCTCCGCAGTCTCAATACCGGGAATCGGTGGGACATACGGCGCCGAGAATCCGGTCGCCACGACCAGCCGCTTCGCCTCGTAAATCAGACCCTGCTCGTCGGTCGCGCGGAACACCCCGTCCTGGTGGCTGACGCGGACGGCCCGGGTGCCGTAACGGATGCGCAAGCGAAACGCGCTGGCGAAATCAGCGAGATACCGGACCATGTCGTCGGCGTCAGGGAGGTAGCGGCCGGTGTAGCGGGTGAAGAGCAGGCGCGGATCGTCGGACAGCAGCGAATTCCAGTCCATGCGCAGGTTGAGCTCGGGATCGTCCCAGCCGGTGTGCGGCTTGTTGATCGAGATGAGACGCCGGTGCCGCGGGAACCTGCCGAAGAACGTCCCGGGTGCCGGACCGGCCTCGACGATCAGATAGTCACGTCCCGCCCGCTGCAGGAAGTAGCCGAGCTGCAGCCCTGCCGGACCCGCGCCGATCACCAGATAGTCCATGGGTCTCCCTCTAGTTGCGGTACGAGCGGTGTCCCACGACGCATGAGCGGCCAACTCGGTCGCGGTGATCTCCTCCAGCCGCCGCCGGCGGGTCTCGACCCCGTAGCGAGCGACCGCCACGGCAGCCAGCGCCGTCGGGATGGCACCGAGCGCCGCGGCTCCGGTCAGGCTGGGCGGCGCCAGCCCGATCACGACGGCACTCACACCCAGCAGCCCGCCCGCGCGGGCGCAGGCTCCCGCCAGGCCGGTCCCCCGGGCCCGGATGCGTGTCGGATACACCTCCGAGCTGTACGGCGTCAGCACCGCGAGAATGGAGTTTGTGCCCACCAGCAGGAGCACGATGAGCGCCTGGAGCACGTATGGGTGGTCTCCCACCCGCCGCCCCAGCGCAACGAAGGCGAAGAGCGTGGCCGAGGTAAGCAGGACGACGCCGATCATCGTCCGCTTGCTGCTCCAGAAGCCGTACAGGAACGCCACCGCGAACACGGCGGGGAACCCGATGATGGCGGCGCCGGCGAGGAGGCGCTCGGACGCGCCAGCCTCCAATCCCAGCTGGCGCAGGTTGGTGGGCAGCCACAGCAGGAACCCGCTGTTCACCAGGCCCCAGCCGAGGCCGAAGAGCACGACCGCGGTCGTCAGACCACCCAGCGGCCGACGGAAAAGCTGCACGTACCGGCGCGGCTCCTCATCGGAGCGGAGCGCGGGATCCTCACACACGAGGCGGGCGCCGAAGCGCGCCATCACCGCCTCCGCCTCGGCAGCGCGGCCAGAGGCGAGCAGGAACCGGGGCGACTCGGGAATCCAACGGTTGAGCAGGATGAAGAGCACGCCCGTTGGCAGCCCGATCAGCCAGAGGACACGCCAGCCGAACCGCGGCTCCAGGGTGGAGGCAAGAAGGCTCGTGACCACATACGCCCCCGCCACGTCGCCACCGATCAGCACCATCAGCCAGCTGCGGTGCCGGGCGGGGATGGTCTCGGCCAGCAGGGCGAATGCGATGGGCAACATCCCGCCCACCGCAGCGCCCATGAGGAAGCACATAAGCAGGTTCCAGCCGAACGCGGGCATCGCGCCGCAGATGGACGTGGCGATGAACATGACGCCGGCGAGCAGGATCGACGCCCGCCTGCCGATACGATCGCCCAGCCAGCCCCACCCAGCGGAGCCGAGCACCATGCCGACGAGCGCGCAAGCGGCAACAAGGCCACGGGCACCTGACCATGCGGGTTCAGCGGTGACTTCAGGCCGTACTCCCGCGCCACCCCGGGCACCACGAACGCCAGCGTGGTCGGCTTCATGACGTCGATGGTCACAGCCACGGCCATGACGGCGAGGAGCGCCAAGTGGGCGCGCCGGGTCGGGGCTTCATCCAACGCGGCCACCCGCTGCTCACGGCGACGATTCCGCACCAGAACGCGCGGCGGTGAGCAAAAGCGATCATCGGGCCCCCTGAGGTGGTGGACAGCTCTTACCCTCATAGGGATATACGGGAACGACCGGGCAGGGGATTCCCGACAAATCACACGGTTGCCGTGACGTGGCTGACTGCAAGAGCTGCTCAGACGGCCCGTGCTCCCCGGACGCCGGTCCCACAGCTCTCACCCAGCCACCGACCCGGCAACCGGCTGATGCCCGCAGCTGATCACCAGCGCGGTCGGCCTGGCGGGAGCGTCCGAGACCTCCTCGTGCAGTTGGTGCGCTCGGACAGCCCCGCGTTCACCCGGAGGTCCCGCGAACAGCTTGACCCCTCACGCGGAGATGCCTGCCTCTGTGGCCACGTCATCGGGCAAAAGCCCAAGAAACCGAGCAGACGAAGCTCGACCACTGTGAGCTCGAGCGGCTCGCGGCGCTTCCAAACAGGCGAGGTCAGCGAGCCTGCACCGCTTGCTTTTCTTGCGTCGCCGGTAGCTCGGTGGCAGGGTGCCGCTCATCCACGCGGAACCTCAGCAGAGCAGGAGGACCACCCTCATAGGGGCTGATCGGTCCTGGTCAGCACCCCTGGGCACGTCGCCGCTTCTCGAGCGCAATCATGAAGGAGCAGCAGCTGCGACCCGGATGTCTGGGGTGGGGCGGGATGCAGATACGACCAGGAGGGTTGTGATCATGCAACACCACACTCGACCCGACCAACCGCTGCCAGCCCAGTCGTTCCCGACCGACCCCTCCGGGCTGCCCGAGGCTGGCCGGCCGGCGCTGCTGGAGCTGGCCGACGGTGACACCTTGGACCTGGAGCTCGGCCCGGTGGCCAAGCGTCTGGGCGACACCACGGTGCGGATGCTGGGCTACAACGCCTCCATCCCCGGCCCCACCCTCAAGGTCCAGCAAGGCTCAGAGATCATTGTCCACGTGATCAACCAGGGCGATCTGGACACCACCGTGCACTGGCACGGGCTGCGCCTGGAGAACAAGTACGACGGCGTCCCCCATGAGACCCAGGCGCCGATCCCGGTGGGTGGGGAGTTCACCTGTCGGATCCAGTTCCCCGACCCGGGCCTGTACTGGTATCACCCCCACATCCGTGAGGACTACACCCAGGAGCTGGGCCTGTACGGCAACATCTTGGTCGTCCCTTCCGAGCCCGGCTACTGGCCGGCGGTTAATCGCGAGGTCGTCTTGACCCTGGACGACGTGCTGCTGGAGGACGGCAAGATCGCCCCATTCAGCCCCACCGAGACCAGCTATGCGGCCATGGGCCGGTTCGGCAACCAGTTGCTGATTGCCGGGGAACCCGACCTGCAGCTTCAGGCCAGGGCGGGGGAGGTGGTGCGGGTGTGGCTGACCAACACCGCCAACACCCGGGTGTTCAACGTGGCGCTGCCGGGTGCCCGGATGAAGCGGGTCGGCGGGGACTCCGGCCGGGTCGAGCATGAGGAGTTCCTCGAGGAGGTGCTGCTGGCCCCCTCGGAGCGGGCCGTGGTCGACGTGCTGTTCGACCAGCCGGGTGAGCTGATCCTGGAGCATCGCACCCCGGACCGGACCTACCGGCTGGCCACGGTCACGGTGACCGAGGACCGCGCCATGCCGTCGCTGGCGCGGGAGTTCCCGGTGCTGCGCCGCGCGCCGGAGCTGGAGGCCGAGCGGCAACGGCTCGATGCTTGGCTGGCCGCTCCACCCGACAAGGTCCTGGCCCTGGTGGCCCAGATGGACGATCCCGCCGGCCCGCGGCCAGGTGCAGGGCCGGTGGTGTACGCCTGCCCGATGCACCCGGAGGTCACCAGCCAGGAGCCGGGGCGCTGCCCCAAGTGCGGCATGAAGCTGCTGGCAACCGCGGCGCCCGCCGCCACAACCACCTACGCCTGTCCCATGCACCCCGAGGTCATCAGCCAGGAGCCCGGGCGCTGCCCCAAGTGCGGGATGAAGCTGCTCGCGACCGAGCTCATCCCTCGGCCGGCCCCAGCCCATGATCCCGTCACCATGGAGCATGACGCCGCTGCCATGGAGCATGCAGACCACGGCCATGATGATCACGGCGAGGGCCACGGCCACGGCACAGCCGACGGGATTGAGTGGGAAGACGACATGGTCGAGGTCAACCGGCTTACCACCACCGCCACCATGCACTGGAAGTTCCTGGACCGGACCACCGGTGCCGACAGCGCGGCGATCGACTGGCGCTTCACCGTCGGGGAGCGGGTCAAGATCCGGCTGGTGAATGAGATGGACTCCGACCATCCCATGCACCACCCGTTCCACCTGCATGGGGCGGGCCGGTTCCTGGTCCTTTCTCGGGACGGGGTGGTGGAGCCCAACCTGGTGTGGAAGGACACCGTGCTGGTCCGCACCGGCCAGGTCGTCGACATCTTGTTCGACGTCACCAACCCGGGCCTGTGGATGGCCCATTGCCACATTGCCGAGCACATGCAGAGCGGCATGATGTTCAGCTTCAACGTGGCCCGCGCGCAGGGAGCGGCCTGATGACCACCGGTGGTCGACTACCTCCAGGCCTACGCGCGGTTGGTCGTGGTGATGAACACGTACGCCTCGACGGACATACGGAACTCCTTGATCTGAACCCGGCGGTCATTCCTGGAGGTCGGGTGGCTGCGCGGTAGTGGTGGCGGTGGTGGTGAGGACCAGCTCCTGGTGGCGCGCTCCCCGCCGGATTCGGATGGTCGCCTGGCCGGCGTGGCGGGCCAGGGAGATGGCGCGGTTCAAGCCGCCGGGGGACCGAACCGGATGGCCAGCCACGGCGACGATCACGTCGCCCTGCCGCAGCCCGGCGGCGGCTGCCGGGCTGCCCTGCCCCACGTTGCCGACGCGCACGCCCGCAGGCATGCGGTGCGGGTGCGCCTGCGCCGTTCCCGGTGCCGCGGGCCTGGAGCGCGCGTCGATGCGGAGTCCGAGGGCGACCGCCGGGGTTCGGCTGGCGGGCGCGCCCTCGAACGACAGCAGCAGCTTGCGCAGCAGCCTGGCGAGGGCGGCCTGCTCTTCGGTGGACAGTGCGCGCAGCAGGTCCTCCTCGTTGGCGAGGTGGGCGGGTGCGGCGTCGTCGAAGCGCTGCTGGCCCCGGCCGGTCAGGCCGACGAAGCTCACCCGCCGGTCGCTGGGGTCGGGGTCCACCCGCACCAGGCCCTGTCGCAGCAGGTGCTTGACGCGCAGGCTGACCGTCCCGGCGGTGAGCCCGAGGGTGTCAGCGAGCTGGCGCTGCGACAGCCGGTAGGGGTGGCCGGCGCGGCGGAGGGTAGCCAGCAGCTCAAACGACGGGTTGGACAGGCCGAACTCGGCAAACACCGCGTCCAGCTCGGCCTGGAGGTGGGCCGCCAGCCGGTTGACGCGCATCACCACGGCGACCGGCTGGACCTTGAGGTCGGGGCGCTCGCGCGCCCACGAGTCGAGCGCGTCGTCGATCAGGTCCCGGTCCCGCTCCGCCATGTCATGCGCTGTCATCGTCCGCCTCCACTTGACAGGGCCACGCCCACACCAGTGATACTTTGAATTCAAAGAAACAGCATATCGGCGAACGGAGTCTCACATGCGCATCGGCATCATCGGGGCGGGCAACATCGGCGGGAATATCGCCCGCCGGCTGGCCCTCGCCGGCCATGAGGTCACCATCAGCTTTGCCCGCGACCAGGCCAAGCTTGCGGCGCTCGCGGCCGAGACCGGCGCCACCGTCGGCGATCCGTCCCGCGCCGCCACGGCCGAGGTGGTGGTGCTGTCGGTCCCCTGGGGCGTGATCGATCAGGCCCTGGCCGCCGCCGGGCCGCTGGCCGGCAAGGTCGTTGTCGACACCACCAACCAGTTTGGCCCGGGGGGCGCCATCGATCTCGGCCATACCGCCGCCCGCCACAACGCCGACCGCCTGCCCGGGGCGCGCTACACCAAGTGCTTCAACACCCTCACGGCCGGGTTCCAGGCACAGGCCGCCAGTCGCACCGGTGATGCACGGGTCGTGCAGTGGCTCTGCGGCGACGACGACGAAGCCAAGGCGATCCTGGGCCAGCTGGTCGACGACGCCGGCTATGTGCCCGTCGACCTCGGCGGCATCGACCAGTGCGCGGTGATGGAGGCGCCGCGCCGCCCGGGGGCCGTCTACGGGGAGGAGTATCGCGCCGCCGACGCCGCTGCCGTGGTGGCAGCGGTCCGGGCGGGCCGACCGATCCCACCGACACCGAGGTACTGACCGACCGACCGACGAACAGAACCCTATCGGGCAGCTCGCGGCGCGGCGGGGGCGATCCGGCAGGTCGAGACGTTCAGCGAAGCGGAGGAAGCGACGTTGATCGACTTCACCCAACAGTACGTGCGGGCTCTGGCCACCCGAGACACGGAGGGATCGCCCGCTGCTATCACCCCGAGGCGCGCAGCTACGGTCCGCTCGCCTGGCCAGCGGTAGGCGCCGAGGCGGTCGCCGACAGTCTGGCACGGTCGGCGGCGCGACTGGATGGACTGCGGATCGAACTGCACGACACCTTCGCCAACGCCGCCGGTGATCGGGCGGCGCTGCGCCTGGTGCGGCGATGGTCGCAGGAAGCGGCCCGCCGGTCGGCGATCGAGACGCGCTATCTGCGGCTGGCGGACGGCCTGATCGTGGAGGAGTTCGCCGGGCCGAACACGTTCCAGCTCGCCGACCTCGAACTCAACCAGTGGGGTCTTGCCCCGGCAGACACCAGCATCGACCCCAATCCCGAGATCCTGGCCGCTTCACCCATTCCCGAGCGATTCGTCGACGCCTTCGGCCGCAACGATCCCGGCGCGCTGCTGGCGTTGTACGACCAGCACTTCACCCTCTACAGCCCGATCGCCTGGGGGCTTCCTGGCCGCGACCCCCTCGCACCGTTCGTGCAGCAGTTCCATCAGGGGTTCCCCGGGTTGCGCCTAGCGTTGCTCGACCAGTTCAGCAGCGCTGACGGCACCCGAGCGGCGTTCCGCTTCCGGATGCACTGGCACAACACGGGGACGTTCTTCGGCCACCCGCCCACCGGAGACCGCGGAACCCACGCGGAGTTCCACTCCCTCCGGCTCGTCGACGGCCAGATCGTCGAGCAGATCGTCACCGACATCTCCTACGGCATCCCCAAGTACGAGCTGACCGTATGGCATCGCGAGTATCCCGCCGACACCGAGGACCCAGCCCCCCAGCTGGGTGCGGGTGGCGTCAGCTAGCATCGCTTCGCGGTGACCAGCGACACGATTGCCCTCCTCCGAGTGCCCGAGCCCGGGGCAGAGGCGACCGAACGGCCGGTGCTCTCGGTCACCACCGCACCCTCCGGCCTGGAGGGCGAAGGGTTCCCCGTGCGCCGCGCCTTCGCCGGGGTCGACCTGGCAACGCTGGACCCGTTCGTGCACATGGACCAGATGGGCGAGGTCGACTACGCCCCGGGCGAGCCCAAGGCACCCCCTGGCACCCCCACCGCGGCTTCGAGACCGTCACCTACATGATCGACGGCGTCTTCCAGCACCAGGACTCCAACGGCGGCGGCGGTCTCATCACCGACGGCGACACGCAGTGGATGACAGCGGGAGCAGGATTGTCATTCTGTCACCCTGAATCGCCCTGCTGACCTGCATGGATGATCAGGTGATCAATCAACTGCACCTGAGCCACTGACGACCACAAGCTCAGAGCTCGTGGCGATCGGCAGGCTCACTGCGGTGGCTGCTCCAGCTCGCGCACGCCACGTCGCACTGTCAGACGGGTGCTTTGGGCCAGCTCGGCGACCTTGGTCACACCGCCGTGACCCATCGCCTTGGCAATCCCGCAAGAGATCAGGCGACCCTGGTGCTCGGTGAGGTGCGAAGGATCGGCGCGAAGGCTGTTGCCAGTACCGTGTGTCGAGCGTCAAGCCCTCAACTTCGGGCCGCAGGCCCGGTGCTCCTGCCCAGCGGCAGCGGCCTCGGACAGCGCCTCGCGCTGAGCCGCGAACCATGCGCTCGGCGGAAGCGCGACCGCGGCGCTGCGCAGCCGAGCCGCCCGCCGCGCACGCTCGGCCGGGCCCATCGCCAGCGCCAGCGCGATCGCGTCGGCAAGCGCCGCGGTGTCGAACGGGTTGAGCAGCAGCGCGGCGTCCCCCAGGTCGTCGGCGGCGCCGGCGTTGCGCGACAGGATCAGCACCGCGTCGCGGTCGTTCACGCAGGCGGCCTCCTTGGCGACCAGGTTCATCCCGTCCCAGACCGGGTTGACCACCACCACGTCCGCCGCGGCCAGCGCCCGCAGGG
>WNGB01003828.1_pt1 | contig 49806 bp, 41 predicted proteins | sample 5400681 | NCBI WGS metagenome assembly WNGB01 (sample SAMN13153367, study PRJNA577476) | soil metagenome | isolation source: 115 cm soil or saprolite under grassland replicate 2 | place: USA:California | collected 2016-06-15
AAGGTCAGGGCCTGGGCGAGGCGGCCCCACCCTTCGGCGAAGTCGGGCCGCAGCTCGACGGCCCGCTGCAGCGCGGCCTTCGCCTGCGGCAGGGTGGCCGGGTCGGGATTGGGCTCGAGCAGGCTCACGCCCAGGAGGTACTGGATGAAGAAGTCGTCCGGAGCGGCTTGCGCAGCCTGGGCATAGACGGCGCGCGCTTCGGCGAGGCGGCCGGCGTCCTGTGCGATCCGGCCGAGCCCGGCCCGGGCCGGACCGTGTCCAGGAGCCGCGGCCAGGGCGGCGCGGAAATGCTCCTCCGCGGCAGTGTGCTTCTCGTCGTTGTTGTGCAGCAGCAGGTCTCCCAACCGGTAGAGCACATCGGGCCAGGCGAGCGGCGCGACAGTCATCGGGACGCTCGCCTCCTCCACCACCGGGACGCGCCGGTAGTCGAAAATGCCGGCCCGCGCATAGACGCGGAGGTCGCGCTCCAGGGTGGCGAGGTCGCCGAAGGAGCGCTGGAATGCCTCTGTGCTGCCGGTACCGTTCGCCAGGTCGCGGAGATACTGCGCCGCCTGCTGGCGCCGCTCGGGCCGGCCGTTGAGCAGGTAGTGCACGAGCGCCCACGATTCGGCATAGAAGACGCCGCGGCGGTTCCCCTCGTTGTAGTCCCGCGAGGAGGTGTTCATCTCCAGGAGCTGCGGCAGCGGGATCATCGCGTGGTCGTGCAGCCACAGGACGTGGAGCAGGATCGGCAGCCCGATCTTCGCGTCGCCGCCCGCCACCTCGAACGTGCTGTAGTACTCGGCCAGCCCCTCGTTCATCCAGAGCGGCAGATCCGGGTAGTTGTTGGCCAGGACGTGGTGCAGGTACTCATGGTAGATGAGCTTGCTGGCGTCGCGGCGCGGATCGGCGTTGATCGCCACGTAGTTGCCGTAAGGGTGGGTGACGAAGTAGCCCTCCGCGGACTGCGGCCGTCCCTCGTAGAGGAGCCGGTAGGGCGCGAACGACGAGGTGTCCTTGAACACGTAGATCCAGGTCGGCACCGGCGAGGTCAGCTCCAGGTCCGGATTGAGCTGCGAGAGGGCGGAGCGGAGCCGCTCGAGGTCCAGGGCGATCTTCCGGGCCGTCCGCTCGCTGGCGTCGCTGAACAGGGTAAAATGCGGGCTGTGCAGCTGGATCCAGGGCTCGCCCTGGCGCGGCAGGGCGGCGGCCGGAGCGGCCAGGGCCGTCAGAAGCAGGAGGGCCAGAAGGGCGCGGAGGGAGGAACGGTTCGACACGAGGACCATTGTACCCACTGGAGCCTCCCAGGTCAGCGGAGGGTGCCTCGTACTTGGGGTGGCGAGGTGAAGACGATGAGATCTCGACGTGTCACAAAGGCGGAATTCAAGCGTGCGCTCGAGCTCCTTGGCAAACCGGGCGGCCGGCAGATGAGATTCCTTCAAGCGCACTACTCCTCTCCTGGCAGAGCCTCGACCGCGACCCTTCTCGCTCTTGCGGCGGGTTACGAGAACTTCAACGCGCTCAATCTCCAATACGGTACCCTCGCTCGGCGGGTGGGCGAGGTGCTTGGCGTCCGCGGAGCGAAGCTCGGGTTTCTCCTGGAATTCAACGAACCCGGCTCGCTTACCAATGAGCACTGGATCCTCTCGATGCGGCCTGCGTTCGCTGAAGCTCTTCGTGAGCTGGGTTGGGTTCACGACTGAACCTTTGATGCGCGGTGATCTCCTACTTGGAAGGAGGGTATGTCTTGCTGGCGAAGCTTCTCCGGCTCAGACCTCAGGATGAGCGCCTCTTTGAGGCACAGCGGGCTGGCTTGAAGAACAGAGACCACTTTCTTCACGACATGAGCCTGATCGACTCGAAGAGCTCGGCGCTCTTGACGCATGTCTCGATCATGCTCGCCGTGATCGCCGTTCTTCTTGCCCAGCCCAATAGTCCGGTGTGGAAGTGGATCTTTACAGCCGAGCTGATTGCCTTTTCTGCAGTCGGCGTCCTGCTTCTGAGATGCGTGGACATCTTGGGTCCTCCGTTTCGCCGGTTGTCGCCTGATGGCGATGGAAAGCTCGAAGAGTACTACCGTAGCGAAGTCCTTCTCAGAAGAGCGATCTTCCAGGGCATGGTCCGGATGGTTCGGTTTCTGACGGTTTGTCTGATCGTCATTGTGGCGATCAAGAGCTTCGACTAGCGTGAGTTGGGATGAGATGCCACGGTCACCTTGGAGGTCAATATGCTCGCCACAAGCACCTTGCTGAAGTTGAACGCGCTGTGCAGACCCTGGGACCCGCGAGGCAGGTCGCCCACGGCTGGGGCCGAGCACCTCGACCCGAGGGTCGACCGAGCCGCGCGACAGGGCAGGGTCATGACGGCGAGCCTCGCGCTGACCGGCGCGGGCACACCTCACCCGAGGCCCATTGACATAGAATAGCCGCGTGGCGACTCGCAAAGAGCTTCAGGACCTTGCACTCCTGCGCCTCCAAGAGGCAGAGGCGCTATCAGGCCGTCGGATCGGTCAGTCGACAGGAGGCCGTCGACACCCTCAACGCAGTAAGGGACCCCAACGACGGAGTACTCGCATGGCTAAAGAAGAGCTGGTAGCCGATTTCAAAACTTTCGTAAGGACACTAGAGGAGACGGCTGGACCAGTCGCGCTTCTCATGCTCATGCCGGTGGAGCCGGGGACCGAGCAAGCCTGGACACTCCTGGTGAGTGCTCGCACCTTCGACGGCCAGTCGCAGCGCGAGTCGATCAAGGAGATCGTTTCTCAACTCAACAGCAGCCTCTCCGACACAGTGAGGCCTTGGGTCAAGCGAGTGTCGATTCTCAAGAGCGATGATCCGTTTGTGCGTGCAATGAATTCCACGATCCATGCTGAACATTCAACGATCGACATGGCCTCGGCTATTGTAGGTGGCGTGGAGATTCCCAGGGCGATTGTCTTCGAATCGAAGCGCACCGCCGCTTAATCCCTCATTGCGGCACCGCTGAGGAAGGCCGCCCCCACAAGGCGCGACACGACAAACGAAGGAGGGAGCTTCGATGAGTCTCACGAATCGGTACGACGAGGCGTATCTCGTCGCCCGCACTTTCAACGGGGCTGGCCAGGTCATCAAGGTCGTCGGCTTCGCCGCCGCAGCAGTGGTCGCGATCGGCGGCTTCATCCTCGCTAGCAAGGTCGGGTCAGCACTCGGCCTCGGCGCCATCGTTCTCGGCGTGCTTGTGGCCCTTCCCTTCTATGCGTTAGGCATCCTGGTCTCTGCCCAGGGTCAGATTCTCAAGGCGACCCTCGATACAGCGGTGAATACTTCACCTCTCCTCACCCAAGACGAGGTGCGTCGCATCCTCCTGCAGTCCGATGCGCACGATCCCGCGAGCTTGTCGACTCTCCCTAGAGATCCTGCCCAACCCGATGGCCGCTGCCCTGCGTGCGACGCACCGTTCTGGTATGCGGACTACAGAAAGGGAGCACCGCAGCTTCTGTGTAATTCCTGCCGCGAGGAGCTTCCCAAGCCTTCCGCAGCCCTGGCTGCTGAGCATTGACTTGCGCCTCATGCTCCGGGCCCTGGCCGCCACCTATCGTGAAGCCTTTGCCGGCCTGCCCCGGCCGGTCTGGCTGATCTCCGCGGCGACCCTGGTCAACCGGAGCGGCACCATGGTGTTGCCGTTCCTCACCCTCTTCCTCACCTCGCAGCGCGGCTTTTCCACGACTCAGGCCGGCCAGACGCTCGCCGCGTACGGGGTCGGCGGGATCGCCGGCTCCTATCTCGGCGGCTGGCTCTCCGACCTCTTCCTGCCGCGCCGGGTGATGGCGGCGAGCCTGGTGCTGACCGGCGCGGGGTTCTTCGTCCTCGGGCGTCTCGAGGCGCGCTGGGCGATCCTCCTCATGATGGTTGCGCTGAGCCTGGTCGGCGAGGCGTTCCGGCCGGCCTGCTCGGCGGCGCTGGCGGCGGAGAGCGGACCGGGCGAGCGGACGCGGGCCTTTGCGCTCAACCGGCTGGCGATCAACATGGGGATGAGCCTGGGACCGGCGGTGGGCGGTGTTCTGGCCTCCTACGACTACGGGTGGCTCTTCCGGGTCGACGGCGCGACCTGCGCGCTGGCCGCCCTGTTCCTCTGGGCGTCGTTCCGGCGCGAGCCGCGCGTGGCCCGGGTCCCCGTCTCCACGCCGGGAGTCGCGGCCGACCGGTCGCCGTGGCGCGATCCGCCTTTCCTGGCCGCCATGTTTCTCGTGTTTCTGATGGCCACGGTGACGTTCCAGCTGGTGAGCACCTTCCCGTTGACGCTGCGCGATCTCTATGGCTTCGAGGAGGCGCGGATCGGTCTCGTCCTGGCGATCAATACGGTCATCATCGTGGCGGTGGAGATGGTGCTCATTCATCGGATCCAGGGGTGGAACCCTCTGCGCCTGGTGGCCGTGGGGAGCTTCCTCCTCTGCCTGGGCTTCGGCCTGCTGCCGTTCGGCGTCGCCGGCGGCTTCGCCTACGTGGCGTTCACGGTGGTGATCTGGACGATGGGGGAGATGATCACGCTCCCGATCCTGGGCGGCGTAGTGGCCAACCGGGCCGGGGAGACGAGCCGCGGGCGCTACCTGGCGCTGTTCACCATCGCCTTCGAAGGGGCGTTCGTGGTCGCGCCGCTCGCCGGCACGCGGATCTACCAGGCCTTCGGCCCGCAGCGCCTCTGGCTCGGCTGTATCGGCGTGGGAGTCCTCCTCCTGGCCGGCTTCTGGAGGTTGGCGAGAGCCCTCACCCCCGGCCCCTCTCCCGCGAGCGGGAGAGGGGTGTAGGTTAGTCAGTCCACGGGATTTCCGAGCTTGCGCGAGCTAACCCTCTCCCCTCGCCCGCTTGCGGGAGAGGGGCCGGGGGTGAGGGTCTCTACACCGGCGGCTCCTCGTGGAGCCTGAGCTTGCGGTAGCCGCGGTTCCAGTAGATGAGCGGCGGCGCTTCCTGCTGCGGCACGTTGCTCGCGTGCACCTCGCCGATGTAGACGGTGTGGGAGCCGGCGGGATAGCGCGCGTGGATCCGGCAGTCGAGCCAGGCCAGGGCGTCGACCAGGACCGGCGCTCCGGTGTCCGCGGCGGACCAGTTCCCCTGGGCGAAGCGGTCCTCGTCCTTGACCCAGGCGAAGCGGTTCGACAGCTCCGACTGCTCCTCGCCGAGGATGTTGACCGCGAAGACCGCCCCCGGCTCCTCCAGCAGAGCATGGGCATGGTGACGGTTCTCGATGATGATGGCGATGAGCGGAGGCTCGGCGGACACGGAAGCGAACGCCGAGACCGTGAGACCATGCGTCCGCTCCCCGGCGCGGATCGTCACGATGGTGACGCCGGCGGGGAAGTGACGCAGCGCGATACGGAATTCTTCGGACGAAATCACCGCGAGCTCCCTTCAAGAAACAAGAAATCAATGGTCGGTTGCGCCTGGCCCGATTCTACCGCTCCGGGCGCCCCCGGGCTCCCTCCAGTGGCATTTCACTTGCACTCTCTAGGTGCAGCGAAAGCCGGCCGGAGAGGACACCCGGCCTTCGACTCGACGCGATCCGCGGTATCCCGGTTCCGGAGCCGCGAGGAGGCAACGATGGGGAAGCTCAGCAAAATCAGCAAGAAAGTCGACAAAGAGAAGGTCAAGTCGTTCTTGAACCAGCCGATCCGGGTGGGCTTCCTGTCCGTGCCGCTCTGGCTGGCTGGAGCCTTTTTCGTGGCGCAGCGCCTGCGCGCCCGCCGGCGCTTCGCTACGTAGGCAGAGGGGGCTCGCCGCCCTCCTCTCCCCCCTCTTTTCTTCTCTTCGACATATCGCTATGCATTGGAAGGTCTCCGGGCTTTGACTGCGCCCCGCGCAACCTCTAAGCTAGGTCGTGCAGTTCTGAAGTCTTTTATCGGGAGGTCGACCGGATGGCGCAGACCAGGAGCCGTGAGACGTGGTGCGTTGTTCTCCTCTCGCTCAGCATGTCTGTCGGTATCGTGGCGTCCGCGGTGGCGCAGCAAGAGGCGGGGAGCGAGAGCGGCGAGAAGACCGAGAGCCAGAAGACCGAGAGCCTGCGGCCTCACCTCCGCTTCGGGCTGGAGGCCAGGGCCAATTTCCGCAACAGTGAAGACAACCGCTTCCAGGTGCCTTTCGACTTCGATCCGGAGCCGGGGCCGGATCACGTGGTCCGGGGGTTCTAGGAGACGGTCAATGCCGGCTCGCATTTCGAGGTCTCGGACCTCACTCTCTTCGTCGATGCCGACTGGGGGGACGGCCTGACCGCCCACGGCAAGCTCGACTTCATCGATCTCTACGAGCGGAACCCCACGTCCACCGACAAGAAGGTCGACGTGGACGAGGCCTGGATCCGTTTTGGGATCGAGCCCTTGCCGGCGACGCTCGCGCCCCGCTCGGGTGTGTATCTGAAGATCGGCAAGTTCCCCCACTTCGAGCGCCAGAACGACCGGCACCTGGAGAGCTACGGTCTGGTCTCCACCGCCTTCAACCGTCTGGAGGACGAGGGCGCAGAGCTGGGGGTGAGCCTCGGGCGCCACGTCTATGCGAAGTTTTCGGCCACCGCCGGGAATCCGGTCTTCATGCGCGACCCGAACGTCCTGGCCGGGGACAACGGCACGCCCAACCGGACCACGCCGAGCGCGAACCCGAAGCTCAAGAGCGGCATCGTGATCCTCTATGACGCCGAGGTCGAGGACTTGGACGTGGACGGCAATCTGGAGCTGGGGGGTGGGTTGGGCGCGCGCTTCGCCGATGCGGAGGGGCGCAACGGCGTCGACGTCCTCGCCTGGGCCTACCAGCGGACCCTCGCTGACACGGTCGAGCTCGAGGGAACGTTCTACGGCGGCGACATCGACGTGCTGAACGGGCCGGAGGGCCATCCAGAGGTCAATCCCTCCCTGGCGATCCATGGAGATCAGAAGAAGGAAGTGGGAGGGAACATCTGGCTCTACTGGGGCGGCCTCTCGCTCTTCGCCCAGTACGTGGACCAGAAGCTCGCGGGCCTGCCGCGGACCGGCCTCGAAGCCGAGGCCGCCTGGCGGTTCGATCTGCCGCTCTGGGTCACCGTGGGAGACCGGCAGCTCTTCCCCTGGATCGCACCGGCGGTGCGCTGGTCCAGGCTCGACAACGACTTCCGGAACCCGCCGGGAGGAACGCCGGCCCCCAGCTTCACCTGGGACTGGACGAAGATCGACTACGGCGTGCGCGTCGGGATCTTCCAGGGAATCGATCTGACGATGGAGTATGCCGACAACCGGTTCATTCTCGCGACCGGAGCCCAGAGGGAGAACAATGAGTTTCTGGCGACGTTGCGCTGGCGGAGCTGAGCTCCTCCTCCTTCTCCTCCTCGCCTCCTCCGTCCATGCCGAGGAGCTGCGCGGCACGGTGCAGCTCCTGGCCAAGGGAGGCAGGGGGCCGGCGCGCGGGGCCGACGTGCACCAGGCGGTGGTGTACTGGGAGCCGGCCGGGGGCGCGACGGTGCGCCCGAGCGAGGCGCCGCTCCTCATGAGCACCCGCCAGAAGCAGTTCTCTCCCCGGCTGCTCGTCGTGCCGCGCGGCGGCCGGGTGCGCTTCCCGAACGAGGACCCGATCCTCCACAACATCTTTTCGGTGTCGTCCGGCAACGCGTTCGACCTCGGGCTCTACCGCAAGGGGCCGGGCAAGGAGCAGCGCTTCACCGAGCCGGGAGTGGTTCGGGTCTTCTGCAACGTTCACCACGACATGGTCGCCTATATCCTGGTGATGGACACGCCGTATGTCGCCTCGCCGGAGCCGGACGGCTCGTTCGTGCTGTCCGGGCTGCCGAGGGGGCCGGGTCGCCTGACCGTCTGGCACGAGCAGGCGGACCCCTGGACCGCCGACCTCCAGCTTCCCCAGGAGAAGCCGGTGGCGGCTCGCGTCGAAGTGGTGCGGCCGCGCGTGCCGCCGCATCTGAACAAGATCGGACAGTCGTATTTCCAATCGGGACGTGACCGCTACAACCAACCCTGACCGTCGCGCCGGGACCTCGCTCGGTACGCGGGTCTTCCTGGCCACCTTCCTGGTGATCGCCTTGTCGGTCGGCACGGCGGTGGTGGTGACCTCGTTCCTCGTCCGCAAGATCGCCCGCAACGCGGCCCACGACGCGCTGGTCAACGCCTCGTCGGTCCAGGAGACCGTCCAGGGCCAAGCCCGCGAGCGGTTGAAGCTGATCTCGCGCCTGGTGACCGGCGATCCCTACCTGGCGGCCTATATCGCCCAGGCGTCCGGCGAGATGGACACCGCATCGATCCTCGACCTGCTCACCACCCGGCAGAAGGACCTGGGGTTCGATTTCGCCATCCTGCTCGATCCGAAGGGGAAGGTGATCGCCCGCACCGATCGTCCGGATGTGGGCCGCGACATGTCGCAACGCCCCCTGGTGGCCAAGGCCCTGGAGGAGTTCGAGGCGGAGGGGATCTGGGAGGAGGAGGACCGGCTCTACTACGCCGCGGCGGTGCCCATCCAGCGGGGCGACTTCACCCTGCTCGGATACCTGGTCACCGGCGTCGCCATCACCGACGCCTCGGCGCGCGAGGTCAACGAGCTGAGCGGCGCCGACGTGGCGTTCGTATCGCTCGGAAAAGGAGGCCCGAAGGTCGTCGCCACGACCCTGCCGCAGGACACGGTGCGCAGCCTGGCGAAGTCCCTGCGCTCGCCCGACGATGCGTTGGGCAGGGCGCTCCAGGCCGGCCAGAAGGCGGCGGAGACCGACATCGAGCTCGACGGCGAGCCCTGGATGGGGTTCCTCTCGCCGCTTGCCGATGCCCAGGGGCGGCCGGTGGGGGCGACCATCGCCCTGGCGTCTCTCCGCAAGGAGCTGGGCGCGTATCGCGAGATCGAGACGGTCCTGATCATCGCGGGGCTCGCCTCGGCCTTGCTCGGAGGACTGCTGGCGTTCGCCCTCGCGCGGCGCACTCTCGCGCCGCTGCGGCAGCTCGCTGGCGCCGCCGAGGCGGCGCGGCAGGGCGACTACAGCCAGAAGATCGCCACCGGCCGCACCGACGAGGTCGGACGGCTCTCCCAGTCCTTCGACGAGCTGCTCGGCGATCTGCGCGAGAAGCGGGACATGGAAGCTTATGTCACCGAGCTGTCGCGCAACCTGCCCGAGCCCGCGCAGGGGCGCGCGGTGGTCGGCCAGCCGCAGACGCGCGAGGTCCTGTTGATGGGGATCGACCTGCGCCGCTATGCCCGCGCCGTCGCCAACGGCGGTCCGCAGGAGGCTCTGGAGCACCTGACCGAGGACCTGAAGCGGGTGACCACGGCGGTGGGGGCGCAGCGCGGGCAGCTCGAAGGGGTCACCGGCCACCGTGTGCTGGCGAGCTTCGCGGGCGACGGGCGCGGGCGGCGGGCCTTGAACGCGGCCGCCCAGGTGCTCTCCGTCTACGCTGAGGGCGATCCCGAGAGCGAGGAGCTGGCGCCCGCCGTGGCCCTGTCCGCCGGCAAGGCGATCACCGGGCCGGTGTCGATCAACGACCAGATGGAGCGGGCTCTGGTGGGGTTGCCGGTGCAACAGATCGACGGCCTGCTGCGGGAGGCCACACCGGGCGAGCTCCTCCTCTCGCGCGAGGTTCACGACGAGCTGCGCACCTCGTTCGAGCAGGCGGGTTATCACCTGGCGCAGCGGCGCGGCGTGGTGAGCCCGCAGCCTCTCTATGTGGTGACCGCTTCGCTCGCCGCCCGGCTGACCGGGCTGCGCGGCATCGGCGAGCCGAGCGGCGTGACCGGCGCTTTCCGCGAGACCGTCTCTCCGGCCGGCGTGCCGACCCTGTCCGGCATCTCGCCGGGCGCGCTCATGGGGCAGCGCTTCGAGATCCTGTCGGTCCTGGGCGCGGGCGGCATGGGCGTGGTCTACAAGGCGCGCGACCGCGAGCTGGACGACCTGGTCGCCCTCAAGATGATGAAGCGGGAGCAGCTCGGCGACCGCTCGCAGATCGAGCGCCTGAAGAGCGAGATCAAGCTGGCGCGCAAGATCACCCACCCGAACGTGCTGCGCACCTACGATTTTGGCGAGATCGACGGCATCCCCTATATCTCCATGGAGTACGTGCGGGGTGTCACCCTGCGCTACATGCTCGACCAGACACAGACCAAGCGCCTGCCGTACTCGGCCGGCCTGCGCCTGGCCAAGCAGCTCTGCGCCGGCCTGGCGGCGGCTCACGCGGTCGGCGTCCTGCACCGCGACATCAAGCCGGAGAACCTGATCCTGGAGCCCACGGGCAATGCCAAGCTGATGGACTTCGGCATCGCGCGGCCGATCAACCGTCTGGAACCGGGGCAGACCCAGGCGGGGATGATCCTCGGCACGCCTCTCTACCTGTCTCCCGAGCTGCTGCAGGGGCAGGAGGCCGACCCGCGCGCCGACATCTACTCCTGCGGTGTGGTGCTCTACGAGATCTTCGCCGGCACGCTCCCGTTCGACGGATCGAACGCCATGGAGATCATGCTCAAGCACCTGCGCGAGCAGCCGGCTCCGCCCCACGTCCACTGGCCGGAGATCCCGCCGAAGCTGGAAGAGCTCATCCTGCGCTGCCTCGCCAAGGAGCCGGGGGAGCGCTACCGCTCGGTCCAGGATCTTCTGCGCGACCTCGAAACACTGAGCGCGTGAGGAGGGGAGGGAACCCATGATCGCCGAGAGACGAACGCCCATGCCCGACCGATCCTCCGACGCCGGAAGGAAGCTCGCCGACTACGAGGTGCTGCTGGGGATCGGCGTCAAGCTCTCCGGCACGCTCGACCTGCAGACCGTGCTGGAGACGGCCCTGGAGACGGCCGAGCAGGTCTGCCAGGCCGAGACCAGCTCGATCTGGGAGCTGGACGAAGAGACGCAGGAGCTCTTCTTCCGCATCGTCCGTGGCCAGGCCGCGGGCGAGATCCGCGACCTGCGGGTGCGGGTGGGGCAGGGGATCGTCGGCAGCGTTGCCGCCTCGGGTCAGGCCGAGCTGGTCAACGACGTGGCGGCGGATTCCCGCTGGCACGGCGATGGTGCACGGGGGTTCCACACCCGGGCGGTCCTGACCGTGCCGCTGCGCGTACGCGGCGCCGTCATCGGTGTGCTGCAGCTGCTCAATCCGGTCGGGCGGGAGCGCTTCACGGAGGAGGACCTGCAGCGCATGACCCTGTTCGCCGGCGTGCTGGCGCCGCCCCTCCAGAACGCCCGCCTCTACGAGGCGCAGGAGCGGCAGTTCCTCAAGATGGTGACGGCGCTCGCCGAGACGATCGACAAGAAGGACCCCTATACCGGCGGCCACGTGCGGCGGGTGGTCAGCTATTCGATGCTGATCGGGGACGAGCTGGGGCTCGGCCGTGGACAGCTCAAGGAGCTCTGGCTCGCCGCCACCTTGCACGACATCGGCAAGATCGGCGTCCCCGACCGCATCCTGGGCAAGCCGGCTCCCCTCGATTCCGAAGAGGCGGAGCTGATGAAGAAGCACACGGTCTACGGGTCCGAGATCGTCTCCCATCTGGCCAATCCGAGCGTGCTGGTGGGAGTGCGCAACCACCATGAGCGGATCGACGGCCGGGGGTATCCGGACGGTCTGCGCGACGACGAGCTGCCGCTGGTGGCGCGGATCATCGCCGTGGCGGACACCTTCGACGCGATGACCACGAGCCGTCCGTACCGGGCCGGGCTGCCGCGCGAGCAGGCCGCGGCCGAGATCGTCGGCGCGGCCGGCACGCAGCTCTGCCCGAGGGTGGTGGCCGCGTTCCAGGCGCTCTTCGAGTCCGGCCGCTTCAACCTGGCGGCGAGCGAGGGAATCCTGCGGTCGATCTACGAGTAGGGGGTCTCCTGTTATGATCCTCACCGAGAAAGGCCGTTCATTCGTCCATGCTGTGCCTGCGCTATGCCGTCGACGGTGAGGACCGCACCTACACCCTGACCGGAGATCGGATCCGCCTCGGGCGGGGGAGCGACAACGACATCGCCCTGCCCGACGTCTCCGTGTCGCGTTACCACGCCGAGATCCGCCGCGGGACCGGCGGCTGGGTGATCCAGGACCTGAAGAGCACCAACGGGGTCGAGCTCAACCGGGGGCCGGTCGAGCGGGCCCCCTTGCAGCCGGGCGACCGCCTGGGGATCGGGGTCTTCGAGCTCGCCGTCGAGGATCTGGCCGACCTGGGCCGGGAGCGGCCGTGCGACGTCCGCACGCAGAACGAGGACGACGTCGCTCCGCTGGCCAGTCTCACCAACGCCACGATCGTCCGCCCGCTCGCCGAGTTCGCCGAAGCTTTCGGGCTGACCGGCAAGAAGACCGCCCCGCTGCCGCCCGAGGCGTCCGACCTGGCCTACGCCAACCGGATGTTCGGGTTCCTCACCCGCCTGGGGCGCATCCTCATCGAAGCCGAGTCGGTGGACGGCGTCCTCACCCGCGTGCTCGACATCGCCTTCGAGGCGCTCCCCGTGGACCGCGGGTTCATCCTGCTCTCCGACGACCAGAGCGAGCTCGTCTGCGAGCTGATGCGGATCAAGGACCGCGTGGAGCTCCGTCCCTCGGTCGAGGTGCCGGTGTCGCGCACCATGCTGCGCGCGGTCATGCGCGAGCGGGTGGCGCTGGTGACCTTCGACGCGCAGTCGGACCAGCGGCTCTCCGGCGGCGAGTCGATCCGGCTGCACCAGATCCGCGCCGCGATGTGCGTACCGCTCTGGTCGGGCGAACGGATCATCGGCGTGATGCAGGTCGACTCTCCCTTCCAGGTCGGCGCTTTCGTCCAGCGCGACCTCGACTTCCTGACCACCCTGGCGAACTACGCGGCGGTGGCCGTGGAGCGCATCCGCTACGCACAACAGGCCGTCGAGGAGAGGGAGATGCGGGGCCGGCTGGAGCGCTACCACTCGCCGGCTGTGATCGAAGAGGTCCTGCGGCGGGGCGGGGACTCAGGGGGGCGGCCGCGGCTCGCCCAGGCGACGGTGCTGTTCGCCGACCTGGTGGGCTTCACGGCGTTCTGCGAGCGCTCGCGGCCGGAGGACGTGGGCGAGCTCCTGGGCGCCTTCCTCAATCTCTCGGTGGAGGCGATCTTCCGCGCCGGCGGCACGCTCGACAAGTTCATCGGCGACTGCGTCATGGCCTTCTTCGGCGCGCCGGTGCCGCAGGAGGACCACGCCGTGCGGGCGGCGCGGGCGGCGGTGGAGATCCAGCAGGGGCTGACCGCCTGGAGCGCCGAGCGCGAGAAGCGGGGTCTCCCCGGCTTCGCCGCACGGGTGGCGCTCAACAGCGGCCCCGTGGTGGTGGGGGACATCGGCAGCGACCGGCGCGTCGACTACACCGTATTGGGAAACACGGTGAACGTTGCGGCGCGCCTGGAGGCGCACGTGGCCCATCCCGGCGACGTGGTCCTGGGCCCCGAGACCTGGCGTCTGCTCAATGGGGAGATCCCCACCGAGGCCCTGGGAGAGTTCCAGCTCAAAGGGCTGCAGCAGAAGATTCAGGCATACCGGGTGGCTACCGCGCCCGCGCCGGAATCGAGATCATCTGGCCGGGCTTGAGGTGGCTCGAGCTCATGCCGTTGGCGCGCTTCAGGCTGGCGACGCTGGTGCCGTGGCGCCGGGCGATCTCCCAGAGATTGTCGCCCCGGCCAACGCGGTAGCGCTTGTGGCTCACCGCCCGGGCGACGGTGCCCCGGCTCCTCCCGCTGTTCTTCGCGACCTGCACGCCCGGGCTGCGGCCGGTCAGATAGCGCGTGTACGGATTTGGGAAGAGCGTCACGTGATAGTGGGGCGGATGATGCTCCCGCGTCGCCTCGGCCACGCCCCGGCCCTCCAGGGTCAGCAGGGCCTTCTCGAGGTAGGCGCGGCAAGCCGGGCGGCTGCTGGCCCGCAGGTCGGCCGCCATGCCGGTGGGGTGGACCGACAGCGGCGAGGCATTGCGCGGCTGCTGGGTGGAGGGCCGCGTCAGGCTGGTCACCACCAGAGGCTCCCGGCAGGCGTTCCGGTACTGGCTCCCCAGCCGCTCGATGAAGGTCTTCACCTCGGGCCGGGCATACGGATAGGAGGCGTCGACGACCTGGTAATCCGAGTTGCCGGGCAGCCGCACGAGCCGCCCCTGCCGCACGAAGTCGCGGACCTGGCTCGCGGTGCGCAGGAAGGTGAAGTCGTGCTGGTTGGCTTGGCGGTTCTGGCGGATGAGGGAGGTCCTGGAGCCCGCGAGGCTCTGAGCCCATGTCGCGGTTGCGGACCAGCAGAGGATGAGGGAGGCGGCGAGCGCCACCTGGGCCGGGAGGGAACGGAGAGGGAGGAAAATCTCGCTGCTCATGAACTAGCTCCGTTGCCAGCGAACGCCAACTGAAACCAGCGGCACTGCTGCATCTTCGTTATCGAATATTCGATCAGACTGGATTAGGGTAGCATGGAACTTCACACCCGTACCCTCTGATCGATCACAACACACAAGAAGCTCCGCTTGTTTCAAGCCGGCACCGGAGCCGCTGGTTGTACATTCCAGATCTCGGTCAGAGCCCGCTGGAAGTTGCCTCCCAGAATGAGCTCGATCTGCTGGGCGCCGTATCCCCGGCGTAGCAGACCCTCGGCGATGTCGAACGTCCGGCGCGTGTGCTGGAGCCCCTGGATCACATAGCGGGGGCGGGTCCGGTGGGTGCGCGGATCGATCGCGTCGAGGTCGGTGTCGCTGCCGAGGCCCACGTGCTCCACCCCCACCAGGCGCGCCACGTGGTCGAAATGGGCCAGCACGTCCTCGAAGCGGGCGGGCTGACCCTGGCGCACGAAAGCGGGAATCACCGTGATCCCCATGACGCCGCCGTGCGCCGCGAGCTGCTTGATCACCGCGTCGGACTTGCAGCGCCGGTGCGCCACCAGGGCGCGGCAGTTCGAATGGGTGACCAGGACGGGTTTGCGCGAGACCGCGATGGAGTCGAGGGAAGTCCGGTCGGAGCAGTGGGAGATGTCCACCGCCATTCCGTGCCGGTTCATCTCCTGCACGATCTGGGCGCCGTACTCGGTCAGGCCGGTATCGCGTTGCTCCTCACAGCCCGCCCCCAGGCGGTTGCAGGCGTTGTAGGTGAGCTGCGACACGCGCTGCCCCAGGCCGTGGAAGAGGGCCACGTCCCGCACGGACTGGAAGTGATCCGAGTTCTGGAAGCCCACCAGGATTCCAATCTTCATTTCCTGGTGGACCCGCTTCAGATCGGCCGCGCCGTCGATCCGCTGCAGCCAGCCCGGGTGGGCCCCGAGGAGGTTGTTCCAGCGGGCGGTCCAGCGCAAGGCGGCCTCGCGCGGCCGGGCGCTCTGCGGGTCCACGGCGGGATGGAAGACCGTCACTCCCGAGCTCTTCAGCTTGTGGAACTCCGCCTCCCCAAAGGTGGCTGGAGCGTCCTGCCAGCCGTAGAGCTTCGGCCAGTCCAGGGTCAGAAGGCTCAGCATGTCGATCACGGTGGAACGACCGACGAGCTCGATGGCGCGGGCGGAGTATTCGGTGGAGTCGGGGGAGTCGGCCGCGAAAAGACGGAAGCGGCCACGGTTGAGCATCGGAGCGCAAAGCACTCCGGCACCTGCGACAAGGGACGTCCTGAGAAACTGCCTGCGATCCAACTTCTTCTCTTCTTCCTAGTGTCTGTGGGTGAGATTCTACACAGATCCAACCAGGAAGCTAGAGGGAATATTTTGCAAAAAGGACCTACGGCCGGATGACCACCTTGAGCGCCTCCTTGCGCATCATGCTGCGCAGCGCGCCTTCGACCTCTTCGAGGGGACGCTCGGCGGAGAGCAGCTCGGCGGTGCGGATGCGGCCCGTGGCGAGGAGGTCCAGGGCGCGCTGGAAGGTGGCGGGGCGGTGGTGGTAGGCGCCCTTGATGGTCAGCTCCAGGTAGTGGAGGCGGTGGGTGTCGAGCGGGATGAAGGTCCCGGGGCGGCAGCCGCCGAAGAGGAGGACGGTGCCGCCGGAGCGGACCGAGGCGAGGGCGTCCTCCCAGGCCACGGGCGAGCCGGTGGCCTCGATGGCGAGGTCGAAGCCGTCTCCCCGGCCGGCGTGGCGCCGCAACCGCGCGGCCTCGCCGCCGTCCCGGGAGACCAGCACCGCCTCGGCCGCCCCCATCCTCCGGGCCGACTCCAGACGCTGCGAATTGGGATCGGCCAGGACCACGTGATGCCCGGCGTCCGCGAGCAGGTTCACGAAGAGCAGGCCGATCGGACCGCCGCCATAGACGACCGTGTCCGCTCCGCCGTCGAGCGGGCAGACTTCCAGGCCATGCAGCACGCAGGCGAGGGGCTCCGCCAGGGCGGCGACCTCGAAGGGGAGCTCATCAGGAATGGTGTAGGTGCTCACCTCCGCGAAATGCCGCGGCACCAGGACGTACTCGGCGAAGGCGCCGTTCAGGTAGCGGAGGTTCTCACAGAGGTTCTCCCGCTGCCGCAGGCACTGCTCGCACTCCCCGCAGGGAGCGGAATTGGCCACCACCACCCGATCGCCGACCTTCCAGCTCTCCGCCTCGGGGCCGACCGCCGCGATGGTGCCGGCCATCTCGTGGCCGAAGGGGGTCGGCACCACGAGCATGCGCGGATGGCCGCCGCGGCGCAACACCTTCACGTCCGTGCCGCAGGTCGTGGCGGCGCCGATCTTCACCAGGAGCTCGCCCGGGCCGGGCTCCGGCACCGGCACCCACCGCAGCTCCACCCGCTCGGGGCCGAGAAGGAAGATGGTCCTCTGTTCGGTCATGGGACCAGGAGCACCTTGAGGGCCTGCCGCTCGCGGGCCAGCTCGATCGCCTCGGCGAGGCGGGAGAGGGGCAGGCGGTGGGTGACGAGCGGCGACGGATCGAGCCGGCGCGTGGCGAGCAGCCGGTAGATCTCCCTCTGCTCCGAGAGAGCGCTCGAATAGGTGGCGATGAGCTTGCGCTCGGATTTGAAGAAGGCGTTCAGGTCGAAGGCGGCGCGCTCCGCCGAAGGACCGGTTCCGGGAGCATGCGCGAAGAGGACGACCGTGCCCCCTTCGCGGCCGAGGGCGAGGGCGTCCGCGAGCGCTCCCGCGCCCCCGACCGTGTCGAACACCAGGTCGGCGCCCAGGCCATCGGACAGGGCGTCCACCGCGTCCCGCGCCGCGGCCGGCTCGGCAGCCGCATCGGCGCCCAGACGGAGGGCCAGGGCCCGGCGCTCCGGGAGCGGCTCCGAGACCGCGATCCGCAGGTCCGGAAGAACGGTCTTGAGGACGAGCAGGTGGAGGAGACCCATGCTGCCGCCGCCCAGGATCGCCGCGACGGAATGGTCTCCATGGGCATGGCGGATGCCGCGCAGCACGCATGCGGCGGGCTCCAGGAAGACGGCGGCCTCGTCCGAGACGTGGTCGGGCAGCCCGAAGACAGCCCGGCGCACGGCCCGCTCGCGGACCAGCACGCGGTCGCTGAAGCCGCCGGGGGAGAGCAGGTTCTCGCGGAAGACCGGGCAGAGCGTCGCGCTGCCGCGCCGGCAGAGCGCGCACTCGCCGCAGGCCACGTGGTGCGGCACCACCACCCGGTCTCCCGGAGCGAAGCCGGTCGCTCCTTCCCCGAGCGCCTCGACGGTCCCCACCACCTCGTGTCCGAGGACCGTCCCCGGCGGCACCGTACCGTAGCGGATCTTGAACAGGTCGGTCCCGCACAGGCCGGCGCAGCGCAGGGCGAGGAGCATCTCGCCGGGGCCGGGCTCCGGCCGCGGGCGGCGCTCCAGGCGGACCGCGCCGCGCTCCGCGCAGGCGGCGACGGTCATCAGGTCCCCTGGGCTCACCGCGGTTGCCATGGCAGCCGAATCGTAGTGGGGTAGGGGGAAGGGCGCAACAGGAAGTAAAATAGAAGATGCATGACACGCCGCCGTGCCGTCCGCCGCCCACGCCGGGTCCAGGTTCAGTTCTGGAAGCGGGGAGAGCCGCACCAGTACCCCGGCTATACCACCAACATTTCGACCACGGGCATGTTCCTCGCCACCAACAGCCCGCAGCCGCCCGGAACGCGCCTGCGCATCGAGGTCCTGGAGGGCGACCGCGGCTTCATGGTGGAGGGGGTGGTGGCGCACGCCCGCAAGACGCGCGCCGACCTGATGCGCCTGAGCCAGCCGGGTATGGGAGTCCGCTTCCTGGCCGTGGAGGAGCTGGTCCGTGAGCTGATCCCGGTGCTCCCGGGGGAGACCGAGGAGATCCCCGACGACAAGCCGGCTGCCGCACCGCGCCCGATTCCGCCGCCTCCGGCCCCGCCTCCACCGGCCGCTCCCCGGCCCGTGACCATGACGGTGCCGCCGATCCAGAGCGCCCCGGCGCGACCCGAGCCGGCGCCTGTCTCGCCACCCCCATCGTCAGCGCCAGCCGGCGAAGGGAGCAGCGCCTTCAAGGTGGGATTCCTCGGCCCGGCCGAGTTTCTGGAGGTCTTCCAGCGCGACATCGTCAATGGCGGCCTGTTCGTCTCGACGCGATATCCCGGCCGCTTGCAGGAGGCGGTCCAGATCGAGATCCACCCGCCCATGCCCGGCGTCCCGCCGGTCCTCCTGCGCGCCCGCGTGGTCCAGCGCTTCGAGCCGCAAGAGGGCTCCTTCGGCCCCAACCTGCTCGCCGGCATGGGCGTCGAGATCCTCGAGCTGCCGGCCGTCCTCGAGGATCTCCGGCCGATCGTGGACCGGCTCAAGGCGCGGGCGTGACGGCCTGCGGCTCCACCGACCGCGGCATGGCGTCGGGGGCCGGCGGCCAGGGGATGAGCAGCCCCTTGCCGATGCCTTGCGCGACGTCCTGCCCATAGAGCTTGTCGACCAGGTACATGGCCACGTCATAGCTCTTCGCTCCTCCCTGCGAGGTGAGGAACTTCCCGGAGTCCACGAAGCTCACGTTGACCCGCAGGTCCACTTTCGGGAACATCTGGGCGAGACGGTCGTAGTCCTCGGGGAAGGTGGTCGCGGCCACGCCGTCGAGGAGCCCGGCCTTGGCCAGGACGAACGCTCCATCGCAGAGCGAGATCACATAGCGCGCCTGGCTTGCCCTCTGCCGCACCCAGTCGATCATCGCGCGGTTCTCCAGGTCCTTGTCCATGCTGCCGCGGGCGCTGGGCAGGACCAGGACGTCGATCGGCGGAGCATTGGCGAACGAGTACTGGCGGGAGAGGCGGCTTCGGGAGCCGGTGCCATGTCCGTCCCCAGGTCGCTCGTCGCGGGCGCGGGTGCGGTAGGCAGAGACGCCTGCGGAGTGGGTGCGGGCGCCGGGGCCGCGGTGGTGGAAGGCGCGGTCTCCCCTTCGGGCTCCGAGGGGCGGCAGGCGCCGATCAGCAGGATCGGAAGGGCGAGGGTCAGCGGAAACAGGGCGGCTCGTGGACGCGTCATTGTCATCTCCCTCTCGCTCGCGGGAAGTTGGACACCGGCAGGCCGGTTCCTGTATAGCAAGAACCCAGCCAGGCGCCATCGCGGCGCCGTGGCGTAGAATCATGGATCTCGAAGCAAGGAGGTGCGAACGTGCCCTACAGTGAGATGCTGGTCAGACCGATGCGTGAAGAGCTGACGAGCGTTGGTGTCAAGGAGCTCCGGACCGCCCAGGACGTGGATGCCTTCATGGCCGAGAAGAGCGGGACGGCGATGCTGGTGGTCAACTCGGTCTGCGGCTGTGCCGCGGGCATGGCGCGGCCGGGCATCCGCCAGGCGCTCTCGCATGGCAGGGTGCCCGACCGGGTGGCCACGGTCTTCGCCGGACAGGACCTGGAGGCGACGGCGCGCGCCCGTTCCTATTTCCAGGACATCCCGCCGTCCAGCCCGTCGATCGCCTTCTTGAAGGATGGCGAGCTGGTGTATTTCCTGCCGCGCCACCGCATCGAGGGGCGTACCGCCGACGCCGTGGCCGGCGATCTGGTGAGCGTCTTCGAGGAGCACTGCGCGGTCACGGCGGCCTCCTGAGATGGGGACCTTCCACCAGGGCAAGGGTCCGCTCCACGGCATCACCGTGGTCGTGGACACCACGGGGCCGGAGATCGTCATCGGCCGCTGCGACGACGAGGACGACCGCGGCATCTTCCTGCACGACGCGGACGTCCATCGCGAAGGAGAGGGGGGCCGCTCGAAGGACGCCTGGGTCCAGCGGGCGGCCATGGTCGGCGTCTGGAAGAAGCACGACCATCTCTTCATCCCGCGCGACAAGATCTCCTCGGTGCGGCGCCTCGGGGACATATGACCCCCAACTGGATCTTTCTCGGCGCCCTCCTGGGCGCCGTGGCCGTGATCGCGGGCGCTTTCGGGGCGCACGGCCTGGCGTCGCGGCTGGACGCTCACTCTCTGGCTCTCTGGGAGACCGCGGCGCGCTATCTCATGTACGGGGCCTTCGCCCTCGCCCTGGTCGGCCTCCTCGGCCGGCAGGGGGCGGTGCGGGGTGTGGCCGCCGCCGGCTGGTGCCTGCTCTTGGGCAGCCTCGTCTTCAGCGGCACGGTGGCGGTCCTCGCCCTCGGAGGACCCCGCTGGCTCGGAGCCGTCACCCCGCTCGGCGGCCTCCTCCTGATCGCCGGCTTCCTCCTCTTCGCCTGGGCGGCTCTCAAGAGCTGACCTTGCGATACGATGGGCGCATGTCAAATGCGATCTTTCCCCTCGCGGCTCCGGCCAACGAGCCCGTCCGCTCGTACGGTCCGGGATCGGCGGAGAAGAAGTCCCTGAAGAAGCGCCTCGACGAGATGTCGTCGGAGCAGATCGAGATCCCGCTCATCATCGGCGGCCGGGAGGTGCGCACCGGGAACACGGCCAAGGCGGTCTGCCCGCACGACCATGGCCACGTCCTCGCCACCTATCACCAGGCCGGCGCCGCCGAGGTGGCGAGCGCCGCCGAAGCTGCCAAGGACGCCTGGCACGAGTGGTCCGAGCTCCCCTGGGAGGAGCGCGCCGCCGTGCTGCTGCGCGCCGCCGACCTCCTCGCCGGCCCCTGGCGCGACAGCCTGAACGGGGCGACCATGCTCAACCAGTCGAAGACGGTCTTCCAGGCCGAGATCGACTCCGCCGCCGAGCTGATCGACTTCTGGCGGCTCAATCCCTACTACATGTGCCGGATCTACGCCGACCAGCCCTGGTCGCCGGCCGCCACCTGGAACCGCACCGAGTACCGGGCGCTCGAGGGGTTCGTCTTCGCGGTCACGCCGTTCAACTTCACCTCGATCGGCGGCAACCTGCCGACTGCGCCGGCCCTGATGGGCAACACGGTGCTCTGGAAGCCCGCCTCGACCGCCGTTTACTCCGGCTATCACATCATGAAGATCCTGCAGGCGGCGGGACTCCCCGACGGCGTGATCAACTTCCTGCCGGGCAAGGCGAGCCAGGTGGGCGATCCGGTCCTCGCCCATCCCGGCTTCGCGGGCATCCACTTCACCGGCTCGACCCCGGTCTTCCATTCCATGTGGAAGACGATCGGCGACAACATCTCGATCTACCGCACCTATCCGCGGATCGTGGGTGAGACGGGCGGCAAGAACTTCGTCTTCGCGCACCCCTCGGCCGACGTGACCGCCTATGCGACGGCGCTCGTCCGCGGCTCCTTCGAATATCAGGGGCAGAAGTGCTCGGCGGGCTCGCGCGCCTACATCCCGCGCTCGCTCTGGCCGCGGGTCAAGGAGGAGCTCCTCGACCAGCTCGAGCAGGTCGAGATGGGCACGCCGCTCGACTTCCGCAACTTCGTGGCCGCGGTGATCGACGAGCCGTCGTTCGACCGCATCATGGGCTACGTCGATTTCGCGAAGAATTCGACCGAGGCCGAGATTCTGGCCGGCGGCAACGGCGACAAGAGCAAGGGCTATTTCATCGAGCCCACCGTGGTCCTGACCACGAACCCGCGCTTCAAGCTGATGGAGGAGGAGATCTTCGGCCCGGTGCTCACGGTCTACGTCTATGACGACGCGGCGCTCGAGGAGACGCTCGACCTGGTCGACACGACGAGCCCGTACGCCCTGACCGGCGGCATCTTCGCCGAGGACCGCAAAGTCATCGAGCACCTGTCGCGGCGGCTGCGCCATGCGGCCGGGAACTTCTACATCAACGACAAGCCGACCGGCGCGGTGGTGGGCCAGCAGCCGTTCGGCGGCGCCCGCGCCTCGGGCACCAACGACAAGGCGGGCTCGATGATCAACCTGCTGCGCTGGACCTCGCAGCGGGCGATCAAGGAGAACTTCGTGCCGCCCAGGAGCTTCCGCTACCCGTTCATGGACGAAAAGTAGGGAGGGGACCCTCACCCCGGCCCCTCTCCCACAAGTGGGAGAGGGGTGTAGGTTACGGGAGGATCAGAGGGGATCTACCGCTGGGGCGGCTTCTGCTGCTCGGTCTGCGCCTGGCCTTCGCCCTGGGCCGGAGGCGTGCTCTCGGGGGCGGGTGCAGCCTGCGGCTCGGCCTTGAGCAGCTCGACCTCGAAGATGAGCAGCGAGTTCGGACCGATCTCCTGGCCTGCGCCGTTCTCGCCGTAGGCCAGGGCCGGCGGAACGAAGAGCTTGAACTTCGAGCCGACCTTCATGAGCTGGAGCGCCTCGACCCAACCCGGGATCACCTGCCCGACGGTGAAGGTGGCCGGCTCGTTGCGGTCATAGGAGCTGTCGAAGACCTTCCCGTTCAGGAGTGTGCCCTTGTAGTTCACCGTCACGTTGTCGGTCGCCTTGGGGAGAGGGCCGTTCCCCTCCTGCAGGACCTGGTACTGCAGACCGCTGGCCGTGGTGACCACGCCCGGCTTGGTCTTGTTGGCCGCCAGAAACTCGTCGGCCTCTTTCTTGTTCTTGTCGCCGACGACCTTCATCTTCTCCTGCTGCTTGGCCATCATCTGCTGCTGGAACTCGGTCATCGCGGCCTGGATCTCCTCATTGGTGAGGAGCCCCGCAGCGCCGCCGAGGCCGTCGCGCAATCCCTTGACGATGAGGTCGCTGTTGACCGGGATCTCCTGCTGCTTGAGATTGGAGCCCAGATTGAAGCCGATGATGTAGCTGGCCTTGTCCTCCAGGGACTGAGGCTTGTCGCCGGAAGCCGCCTGGGGCTGGGCCGGCTTCGGGGCAGGCTGTTGGGCGCTCGGCTGCTGCTCGGCGCGTACCGCGACGGTGGCCGTGAGGAGCAGCAGGGCGGCCAGTGAGGTGAGCTTCTTCATGTTCTTTCTCCGAAAAGGGTCGGTGTCCTGGCGCGGGGCAACGCGTCGGCCGCCGCGACCGCGGGATTCTACCGTTTAAGGGAGGAAACGGGGGCGGAAATTCCACTTCTCCTAGAATGAGCCCACCTCATGACCCTCTACACCGGCCGCATCCTCCCCCATCTCGTGCACTGGACGCTCTCCGGCGGCGCCTTCCAAGAGCTCCGCCAGGAATGCGTCCGGGGGCTCTCCGGGACGGTCCTGGAGGTCGGCTTCGGATCGGGGCTGAACCTCCCCTGGTATCCCTCAGAGGTCGGGAAGCTCTGGTTCATCGAGCCCGCGGCGGAGGCGAGGAGGATGGCGCAGAAGGCGATCGCGGCGGCTCCGTTCCCGGTCGAGTCTCTCTGCGAGACGGCGGAGTCCATTCCCCTGCCGGACGGCGGAGTGGATGCGGTCGTCTCCACGTGGACGCTGTGCACCATTCCGGACGTGGAGCGGGCGCTCCGGGAGATGCGGCGGGTGCTCCGGCCCGGCGGCCAGTTTCGCTTCGTCGAGCACGGCCGCTCGCCGGACCCCCGCATCGCCCGCTGGCAGGACCGCCTGACGCCGCTCCAGAAGAGGCTCGCCGGCGGCTGCCACCTGAACCGTCCGATCGACCGCCTGATCGAAGGGGCCGGCTTCCGGCTCGACCGGATCGAGCAGGGCTATCTCCGGGGGCCGAAGATCGGGACGTACATGTATGCCGGGACGGCGATTTCGCGGGCGGTGGCGCCCCCTCTCCCGGGGGAAGGGTGTGCGATGGGAGAGGGGGACGGGGGGTGAGGTTCCGGGGTGGGTGGGAAGGCGCCCCGGGGTGGGCTCACGAACCCACCGTCCGGGTGGTTGCAGGCGCGTCCGTCTGTGCGACTCTGGGGCTGTCATGAGACCGGAGGAGAAACGGATGATGAGGACGGTGAACCGGCTGACGGTGCGCGACCTGATGACCGAGGGTGTGTTCGCGGTCGCGGTGGATGACAACCTGGAGACGATCCGTACCCTGATGCAGGAGAGAAACATCCGCCACGCTCCAGTGGTGGGAAATGGCGGCGTTCTCCTGGGTCTCGTCACCCACCGCGATCTGCTGCGCAACACTCTCAAGTCGGAGGCGTTGCCACCGCAGGCGCAGGCCGAGGCCATGCAGATGACGACGGCGGGCGAGGTCATGACTCTCAACCCGGCGACCGCGGATCCTGATCTGGACATCCGCGACGCCGCGCGGGTCATGCTCGACAAAAAATACGGCTGTTTACCAGTCGTGGAGGGTGCCCGCCTGATCGGCATCGTGACCGAGTCCGATTTCGTCCGCTTCCTCGCCGCTGGCGACTGAGCTGTCCCTACGGGGTCCCCCCCTCCTCGGGGGATGGCTCGGCGCCAGCGGCGGGGCTCCGGTCGCAGGCAAGCGCGGTGGTGCTCCAATGAAGCTCTCGCGAAGAATCCCGCTTCTCGGTCTGCTTGCCATTCCGTTTCTTCTGAGCGCCGCCCAGCCGGCCTCGGACCTCCCATCGACCACTGCCCTGGTCCTGCGGGCCCGGATCTCGGGCGCGGCACCCATCCTCCACCTGGAAGGGGCCGCCTGGCGGGCATCCGATCAGCTGGCCTGTTTTTACGAGAGGCGGAATTTCTCCCCCGGCTGGAGCGATGAGCACGGGCTGCAGGCCGGCGCCGATGAGCTGATCGCCGCGCTCGCCGCCGCCGGTGACGACGGGCTGCGTCCCGCCGACTACCGGACCGATCCCCTCCGCCGCTTCGTGCGGCAGGTGCGCCAGCGCCCGACTCCGGGCGATGTTCAGCAGCGGGATGACGGCGGTGGTCTTCAATCCCTCCTGGTACGTGCCGACCAGCATCGCCACCAAGGAGCTCTACCCCAAGGCGCGGAGAGATCCCGCGTATTTCCGCCGGAACGGCTATCAGGTGCTGCCGGGCGGCCGGATCCGCCAGCAGCCCGGCCCGGGGAACGCCCTCGGCCGCATCAAATTCCTCTTCCCCAACCGCTTCGGGGTCTATCTGCACGACACGCCGTCGCGCAGCCTCTTCGGCCAGACCCTGCGGTCGTTCAGCCACGGCTGCATCCGGATCGAGAAGCCGCTCGACCTGGCGGTCTGGGTCCTGAATGACTCGAAATGGACGCCGGAAGCCATCGAGGCCGCCATCGCCACCGGGCGCGAGCGCGCAATCCCGCTGCCTGATCCGGTCGCGGTGCACGTGGCCTACTGGACCGCCTGGGTCGACGACGCCGGCACCCTCCAGGTCGGCCGCGATGTCTACGGGCGCGATCCGGAGATGGAGAGGCGGATGGGGCCCCTCACCCCCTCGATCCCCCTCTCCCACTCCCTCACACCCGACCGGGCGAGGGGGAGGTCCCGATGACGCTCTTCTCCCCTCTCCCGGCAGGAAGGGAGGGATGGGAGAGGGGCCGGGGGTGAGGGGCTAGGGCGGGCGCAGGCGGCGCGCTTCGGCGTAGGGGAAGAAGTCGATCAGCTCACCGCTCCGGTTGCGCGCCTGGAGGCTCTGCCAATATCCCGGATCGAAGAGGTTTCCGTGGTCGCGCAGGAAGACCTCGCGCAGGTGCCCGTCGAAGCCGAGGAAGCGCTGCAGCTCTTCCGGGAAGATGTCGCCTTCGGCCACCGTGTACCAGGGCTCGTCCGCCATCTCCTCGAGCTCGCTCCTGGCCGGCGGGATGCGCCGGAAGTTGCAGTCGACCAGGGGAGAGAACTCGTCGTAGTCATAGAAGACCACCCGGCCGTGGCGGGTGACGCCGAAGTTCTTGAGCAGGATGTCCCCAGGAAAGATGTTCGCGGTCGCCAGCTCTTCCAGGCAGCGCCCCCAGTCGAGCACGGCCGCCTCCGCGGCCTCGGCCGGCGCCTCGCGGAGGAAGATGTCCAGCGGCGTCACCCGGCGTTGGACATAGAGATGGCTGACGATCACGTCCTCTCCCTGCACCGAGGCGGTGTCCGCTGCCACCCGCAGGATCTCGTCGAGGAAGGCGGGATCGAAACGGGCGCGGGGGAAGGTCAGATGCTCGAACTCCTGGAAGTCGATCAGGCGCCCGACCCGGTCGTGCTGGAGCACCTGGCGGTATTTGGCCATCACCTTCTCCCGCGTGGCCGCCTTCTGCGGCGGGAAGCGGTCGCGGATCACCTTGAACACGAACTCGAACGACGGCAAGGTGAAGACCTCCATGACCAGGCCGCGCTTGCCCGGCGCCACGATGAACGGATCGTCGGACGCGGCGATCTGGGCCATGAGATCGCGGTAGAACTCCGTCTTGCCGTGGTTGCCATAGCCGAGCGAGCTGTAGAGCTCGGAGATCCGCTTGCGCGGCAGGATCGAGCGGAGAAAGCCGATCACCTCGCGCGGGCTCTCCACCTCGGCATGGAAATACCAGCGGGCGAAGCTGAAGACGATGCTCGCTTCGGCTTCGGTGGTGAGCACGGCGTCCACCGACAGCCCGTCGTCTCCGTTGACGATGGCGAGGATCACCGGCACCACCCGCCTTGCCCCCCGGGCGCGGCCGATCACGTAGGCTCCCTTGTTGCGGAAGAAGACCGGACGCAGGACGTCCAGCGCTTCGATCTCCGCCCCGCCGAAGGTCTCCTCGAGGCCCGCCCGGATGCGGGCCGCCGCCTCACGGGCATCCGCCTCGAGATCGCGGAAGGGAGCGCGGAACCCGGCGTCCTCCAGCAGGCGGCGGACCACCAGCGGGTCCACGGAGCGCACCGCGTACATGCGGGCGCTCGCCATCTCCCAACCGCGGTACGGCAGCGGGATGTCGTCCGCCACGAAGTCGATCGAGGGATCGACCCCGATGTGAGTGAAGACCTTGCGGGCCAGTGAGTTGAAAAAGGTCAGAGCGAGCTCGTAGTCGTTGCGCCCGAGGATCGCCCGGTGGTAGCCCTCCTTGAGAGCCCCCCAGACGGCGCGCTCGCCCAGACCGTCGCCGAGCTGCTCGCGCAAGGCCTTGCAGGTGCTCTCGATGCTCCGCCCGTGCAGGCCCAGCCGGTCCACCGTGTCCTGCCGGATGCCGATCCAGTCGCACCGCTCGAAGCGCTGCCGCACCCGGTGTGTCACCGCGCGCACGCGCTGGTGGAAATCGTCGAACGCCCAGTGAATGGTGTCGGCCCCGCGGGCCGCTGCGGTGGGTAGATCCATGGTCACTCCACCCGCACCAGCAACTCTTCCGCCACCTTCCGGAACCCCTCCACCCACTCCGCGGCCTCGCCATCTCCCTCCTGGGCGTGCTGTTGCAGGACGGGAAAGAGGGTCCGCCGCATCTCGTAGACGCGGTTCTGGGCCCGCCAGAGATCGATCGCGAAGGGAGTGGAGCGGGCCAGGGCCACGACCGACTCCACCTGGCGCAGCAGGTCCGTGTCCTCCGGGCGCTCGCTCAGGCGTTCCAGCAACCCGTCGAGGGCGCGCTCCAGCGCATAGCCCAGGCCCCTGGTGTCGAGAGTCACGCCGAGCGCCCGCGCCTCGTCGAGCAGCCGCTGCACCTCGTCCGGATCGGACGGGAAGCTCTCGACAGAGCGCCGCAGGTCGACGTTGAGCACCAGCTCCGCCGCCGCACGGAACGCGTTCGGCAGAGGGGTCCCCAGCGTGTTCAGGAAGCGCATGAGCGGAGCGTGGTGGAGATAGACGTTCCGGAGCTCGTCCTCCGTCTCGTTCAGGGTCGACGCGAGGATCAGATCGAGGACGCGCCGCTGCTCGTCGCGGAAGAGCGAGCCGAGCGACAGCGAGACGTCGCCGAAATAACGGTCCAGCAGCCGGATGACCTGGGCGAGGTCGCCGTGCTCGAAGGCGCCGCCGATCTCGGCGACATACCGTTCGTGATCCTCCTTGTCCACGTAGGGCTTCACCCCGGCGTTCAGATTGTGATCGCCGAAGTGCAGCACGCCGTAGGCGAGGAGAGCCGTCTCGCCGGTCCGCTCGGAGGTGACACGGACCCGTCCGATGCTCAGCCGCGCCCGGCCGGCGCGCCAGGCACGGCCGTTCTGCCGTTCCACCTCATAGCAATAGATCCGCGCCGGGTCCGGATAGTCCTGGAAGAGCGCGGTCACGGCATAGTGGGCCGCCACCTGCGGCAGGTCCACCATGGCAGGCTTGACATGCTTCTTGTAGAGGTCGCGCCCGGTGCCGTTCTCCGCCACGTTGCTCTGCGCCTTGTCGAGCCGCCGCAGGAGCTGCGCCTCGATCGATTCGTGGAAGAGCTGCTCGGCGATCTGGACGGCCCGGCCGGCGTAGCGCAGCACCTGGACCGTCTCGATCCCGCTCACGTCGTTGAAGAACCAGCCGCAGCTCGTGTACATGAGCAGGGTCTGCCGCTGCATCTCCAGCAGCTTGAGCGCGCGCACCCGCTCCAGCCCTTCCGGCTGCCGCCCGGCGTGGCGATCGAAGAAGGCGGCGACGTTCTCCGGCGAGCGGTTGAGGATCACGAAGACGTAGTCGTCGCGGGCCGCCCAGGGATCCGCGAAGGTCTTGCCAGCCTCCTTCTCGAACCGGGGCGCCAGCTCGTCGCGCAGCCAATCGAGAGCGAGACGCAGCGGAGCGCGCCAGGCCTGGTTCCAATGGGAATCACCGCCGGTATGGCAGCCGCAGTTATCTCTCCAACGGTCGATTCCGTGAGCGCAGCTCCAGGCGGTGTTCTCGTGGATCTCCACCTGGTGCTCGGGCGGATGGGTCGCGAGGAGCTCGCCGTAGTTGGTCAGCTGCGCCAGCTGGTTCGACTCGATGTGATGGATGGCGTAGGAGAGCGCCATCTCGCCATAGCGATGGTGATGCCCGTAGGTCTCGCCGTCGGTGGCGATGTGCGCCAGGCGCGGCCGGTCCGGCTCCCCGGGAACCGTCGAGAGGAGCCGCTCCGCAAACCGCTCGCCCGAGGAGAGGAGCCCCTCGAAGGCCACGGCCCGCGAGGTCGAGCCGTCGTAGAAGAAGACTGCGATCGTCCGGCCCGAGGGGAGGGCGACCTCATACGGGATGGTCGTGTCGATCCCCCCGCCGGAGACGTCCCGCCACTCGGCCGCCTTTCCTCCTTTGGGCCGGACCCGCCGGGCCTGGTGCGGCGCGAGGAGGGTGAAGCGGATGCCCGCCTCGGCGAGCAGATCGAGGCTCTCCAGGTCCACCGCCGTCTCGGGCAGCCAGGCGCCCCGGGGCGGCCGCCCGAACCGGTGCTCGAAGTCGCGAATCCCCCAGAGGATCTGGGTCTGTTTGTCGCGCCGGTTCGACAGCGGCAGGATCGTATGGTTGTACGGCTGCGCCAGGGCCGAGCCGTGGCCGGAGAAGCGGTCCCGGCTGACCCGGTCCGCCTCCAGGATCGCGCCGTAGATCTCCGGGTGGTGAGACTCCAGCCAGGCGAGCAGGGTCGGCCCGAAGTTGAAGCTGATCTGGCTGTAGTTGTTGATGATCTCTACGATCCGTCGCTCGCCGTCGAGGATGCGCGAAGCGGCGTTCGGACCGTAGCACTCGGCGGTGACCCGCTCGTTCCAGTCGTGGTAGGGATAGGCCGAATCCTGGACCTCGATCGCCTCGAGCCACGGGTTCTCCCGCGGCGGCTGGTAGAAATGGCCGTGGATGCACAGGTAGCGATTCATGAGAGGGGGAGATTCTAACCTCTCCAGCACCGCCACCCCAGAACCTCACCCCCGCGATCCCCTCTCCCATCGCCCTCCCACCGGCCGGGAGAGGGGGAGGCCCACCCTCCCGCGGTCCATCGATTTTCTTGGGCGTGGTGTTTGTTGGGTGGTGGCGCCCCCTCTCCCGGGGGAAGGGGGGGCGATGGGAGAGGGGGTCGGGGGGTGAGGTCGGGCGGGGGAAGCCGCCATCCCCGCGTTGACCCTGCATACGATTCGTGCGACGCTCTATGCATGAGAACGACGATCGAGATCGACCCTGATCTCCTCGAAGAGGCGGTGCGAGTTACTGGTGCGCCGACTAAATCGGTCGCCGTTCGGCTGGGTCTGAAAGCGCTGGTGGACGAGGCGGCACGCCGGCGGTTGGCGGCGCTGCGCGGGAAAGTACCCGAGGTCGAGGTCGCTTCACGGAGGCGGCCTCCGATCCGGGATGACGCACGGTGATCCTGGTCGACACTTCTGTATGGGTCGACTTCTTTCGCGGTGCAGACCGCGCAGCGGATCTCGCCGAGCACCTCGAATCCAATCTGGTCTTGCTGCATCCCTGGGTTCTCGGGGAGCTCGTCTTGGGCGGTCTCGGCCCGCGACGGGAATCAGTGATTGCGGATCTGAAGCGGCTTCCTGCCGCGCCGCTTGTTCCGGATGAAGAGGTGTTGGAGCTGATCCAGGTGCGCCGGCTTAGCGGACGGGGCATCGGCTGGGTCGACGTTCACCTGCTGGCAGCTGCAATGGTGGCTGGATGCGGGCTCTGGACGTTCGACGGGAACCTTGGAGCAGTGGCTCGCGATCTCGGTCTGGTCTCGGTATACGGGTAGCTGTTGCAGTCGTGTGCGATGCCGTTCGGCGCCGCGAGGAACCTCTCAGTATCTCGGAGTCTCCGGAGGAGGCGGGAGGCCCGACTCCGCTCGCTCCTCGGGCGTGAGGCGGCGCCTCGATTTTCTTGGGCGGTGGTGTTTGTTAGGTGGTGGCGCCCCCCCTCCGGGGGGAAGGGGGGGCGATGGGAGAGGGGGTCGGAGGGTGGCTCCTGTTCGACGCCGCCACCGGACGCCGGCTGCTCAACCAGGAGGAGCAGGAGGAGAGGGCCACCTGCGAAGCCGAAAGGGCCACCCGCGAAGCTGAGAGGGCCGATCGCGAGTCCGAGGCCCGCAGAGCCTCCGAAGCGGAGAACGCCCGCCTGCGCGAGGAGATTGAACGGCTGCGAGGCGACCGCTGACCCGCCCCTCAGCTCCCTTCCGGCACCACCACCGCCCGCGACGATCACGGCCTCGTCACCTCGGGGCACGCGCCAGCGGGCCCTCCTCCGGACCGGTCACGTGAGTCCACGGACCCGAACGTCGAGAGGTCTGCCCCGCGGCACGGGGCGATCGACCTTCTGAGCGACCCTCTTGACCCAGGAGGGCGCTGGCTGCCCTCTCGAGTCAACCTGGTCAACGCGCGGGGCAAGTCTCCTGACCCAGGAGGGCAGCGACTGCCCCCTTGGGTCAACCCGTTCGACCCACGGAGCCGGTCTCTCGATCCGGGAGGGCAGCGACCGCCCTTTTGGGTCGAGCCGTCGGCTCCGCGGGGCGAGTCTCCCGACTCAGAAGGGCGGTGACTGCCCTCCTGAGTCCGCTCGTCCGCCCCGCGGAGCGGGCCTCCCGACCTTCGAAGCGGCCCTCCCGACCCAAGAGGGCGCTGACTGCCCTTCCGGGTCAGTTGGGGCGACCCGTGGAGCGAGACTCCCGACCCGGCAGGGCAGTGGCCGCCCTCCCAGATCGAGGCGCTCGACCCTCGGGGCGTCTCTGCCGATTCCCAAAGGCCCAGGCGGCCCTTCCGGGTCGGAGACTCCGGGTGCTGCTTGCGACTTCCAGGACCTGCTCGCCCCTTCGGTTGGCTCCGGCAGTTGACGGCAGGCAGCCCGAGTTAACGGCTGGCCGCTTTGCGCCGCTTTGTGCCCTCCTTCTGGATCAGTAGCAAGCCGACCAGAGCGCCGAAACCGCCGGTGACCAGCAGGTAGGAGAGCCTGAGCAGCAACTGGCTCATCTTGCGCGGCCGACTCCCCCAGCACGAGTCGAGGGCTCCCGGGCTCACCGTGATCTGCTCGATGCATGCGACGTCGCCGATCCGCTGCGGGCAGACGCAGGTTGCCGTGCGCGACCAGGCGATCACTACGGGAGTGTTCCTGATCGATACCCGCTCCATGAGCAGGTCGCAAAGGCCGATGAGAAGGAGAAGCGCTCCGAGCAGGCCGATGAGACTTCGCCGGAACCACCGGCGCAGAGTCGTCCGGCCGATCCCTTCGCCGGCGTAGTACTGGATCGCCGCAGCCACGATGCCCATGAGGAAGGCGGAGAGAGTGATCAGGGAGGTCTGCATTTCCTGCGGGTACAGGCGGAGCAGGGCATCGACTCCCGCGACCTTGCCGAGGAAGGGTGCGAGCCCGAGGCCGATCCCCACGCCGAAGCCGAGGACCGAACGGACGAAGCGCCGGGCCAGAGGAGTGGGGGGAGGGATCAGCGCCTTGCTCATCGTGATTCCCGCCTACGGTGCCCGCCGGCCGCAGCTCGCCTGGTGCACCGGATCCTCTTGCATGAAGCACGTGCGCAGGCTCACGTCACAATGGATGATCTCCTGCTCGCGTCGATTGAGGAGGTCGAGCATCGTGCAGGTGGGAGCCTCATCATTGTCCGCGGGATGGCATCCGAACGGCCGGCGAAAGCCCTGGTTGCCTTCATAAGCATAGAGACCTCTGTACACGTGGGGTAGGATGTTTTGCGTTTGTGTCGAGTATCGCTGCGTGCGGTAGTAGCGCGGGTAGATCGAAAAGCTCATTCCGCTCGCGGGTACGCTCGCGACACAGACGTCCACGGTGAGCTCATCGTTTTCCGCCATCTCCGTCAGGCTATGCAGAAACCGCTTGATACGATCCAAGGCCGAGCCGGAGGCCGCTGGGGGTGGCGTTGCCGCGGGAAGGATCTGTGAGCGCCGGCTGGTGCCCGCCGTGAAGGCAGCCGAAACCACACGCGAGCTTCGAAAGGGAGAGCCACCGGGCTCAACCCACGCCCGCGCCGCTTCCTTCAGAGAGGCGGCGCGCTGCTGGCGAAACTCCGTCTGCACGGAGTCGCGCAACGGCGCCAGCTCCTGATAGCTCAAGACGGCGAGCAGCGATTTTTCGGTGGTGTCGAGAAGCTCGGCCACGGCCGCGGGAGGAGAGGGCACGGAAAGCCGGTTGCTCGCCTCCCGGAACTGCGTTTCGATCGCCTTGAGGAGCGGCGCGATTTCAGCCGCGATCCGGGAGGCTTCCCTATGGGGGCTCGGATCATAAGGTCTCACGACGAGCTGGGGCCTGCCCGGACCGACGGCGCGGATCCCGATGCGGAAGCGACTGTGGCGATCGCAAGCGGTGTGGAGGATCCGATCCTCGCCTCCTTTCAGGTGAACGACGCCGGGGGAGCTGTTGTGGACGCGGATCGCGGAGGGTCTCGGCATCCCCTCGATCCAACCCCGGAGGGTGGTCGAGCCGGATTTCCGGAGATCGTCGAGATCGACGCTGTAGCAGACGCGGACGTCAGGTCCATAGGGTTGACAGCTCGGCTGCGGAGATCTCTCCTCGGGGGCGACCAGCGCCGCCGCGAGCATGATCGAGGCAAGGGAGACCGTGGTCAGGAGTCGAGCCATATGTACCTCGAAAGTTTTCACAGAATGTTAGCAGGATGGGTCTCCAAGGCAAAGGTCGGGCATGCACATATCCGCATCCATGCTGAGGCGGGGGGCTGGCCCCATCTGGTGCAACTCATTGCGGGAACCACCGTTGACCTCGTGAACGACGCAGGCGGCGCCTTGGTCGACGGCAACCCACCCCCTCCCGCCTGCGTAGAAGAATCAAGTCGTAGCTCTGGAGGGAAGAGGTCATGGAACAGACCCTTCGACAGGACCGGATCATTGGGCGTCTCGCCCTCCTCGCCCCGGTCGTCTTCGTGCTCCACTTCCTCGAAGAGGCCCCGGGGTTCGTCTCCTGGTTCAACCGCCTGGTCGAGCCGGACATCTCCCAGCCCTTGTTTCTCACGGTCAACGGGACGGCGTTCGTGATCACCGTCCTTCTCGCCATGGTCCTCGCCGCCACCCGCGAGCCTGTGGCGGCAGTCATCGATCTGGCCTGGCTGGCCTTCTTGATGCTCGCCAACGCGCTGTTCCATCTGACCGCTACGGTCGTTCACCACATCTACAGCCCCGGCACGGTCACGGCAGCGGTTCTGTACCTGCCGTACTTCGCGGTGTTCTTCTCGGTCGTCCTGAAACGGCTGCGGGTGCCTGTCGGCGTGGCCCTCGTCGCCACGGTCCTGGGCGCGTTGCCCATGGCCGTCCACGGCTACCTCATCGTCTTCCGGGGCTCCAGGCTGTTCTAGCCACCCCCCGGAGAATTCTTGGAATTCCGCCACCGCTGTTGTAAGCTAGCCGCAATCCGCTTGGAGGATTTGCCAGAGGGGGTAGGTTTGGAGCCACGCCGTGGTATCGATCTCGCGTCCCAGCACGTGGGGCCCTATCGCCTGGAGGAGCCGCTTGGCCGCGGTGGCATGGGCACGGTCTGGCGGGCCTGGGACGAGCGGCTGAAACGCCGGGTCGCGATCAAGCAGATCCGTGCGGATGCGGCCGTCTCCGATCTCCGCGCGCGCCTGCGCCGTGAGGCCCGGGCGGCTGCCCGGCTCAACCATCCGGCCATCGTCCACATCTACGACATCGTCGAAGAGGACGAGGGCGATTGGATCGTCATGGAGCTGGTCAGCGGCCAGACCCTCCGCCAGTGGGTCGAGGAGAAAGGACCGCTCAAACCCGCGATGGCCGCCCGGATCGGCTGCGAGATCGCTGAAGGGCTCGCCGAGGCCCACGATCTGGGCATCCTCCATCGTGACCTCAAGGCCTGCAACGTTATGGTGACGCCGGCCGGGCGGACCAAGATCCTCGACTTCGGCCTTGCCAAGGAGCTCGCGCAAGAGGGCGTCGACCAGGATCCGACCCTCTCGATTCCTGGGATCGTGCTCGGTACGGCCTATGCCATGTCACCCGAGCAGGCCCTGGGCCGCGAGCTCGACGCTCGGTCCGATCTCTTCTCTCTCGGCGCTCTCCTGTATGAGGTCTTGACCGGAGTCCCTCCCTTCCGCGGCGATTCCCCCACCGCCTCCCTGGCCCGGGTCTTGAGCTTCCAGCCGCGGCCGCTCCGGCACTCGATCCCCGCTCTCTCTGCCGAGGTCTCCGATCTGATCGAACGTCTGCTCAAGAAGGAGCCGGCCGATCGTCCCCAGAGCGCGCGTGAGGTGGCCAGGGTCCTGAGGGCGGCGGGAGCCGGAGAGGATGGATCCCACGGTACGGAGCCTGCGAGCTCCGCAACCCGGGCTCACGAAGAGACCAGCATGACGATCGATCTGAGGCCGCTGGCGGAGGGGACCCGGGAGGCGACGCCGTGCCGGTCGCTTTCCGAGAGCGGGCACCGCCGGACCTTCGGTGAACGGCGTCTGTTGACCGTGGTCTGCTGCGGGCTCGTGGAGCTCGAGGAATACTCTGGCGAAGTGGGATTTCTGGATCTCGAGACTCTGTCCGAGAGCATGGCCTCGTTTCAGGATCTCGCCCGGGAGATCTGTGAGCGCTACTCCGGCTCGCTGAGCACCACGCTGGGGCACCTGCTCTGGCTCTACTTCGGGTATCCCCAGGCTCACGAGAACGACGTCCATCGGGCCATCCGGACGGCGCGGGAGCTGGCGGCCCGGATCGACGAGATCGGGGCGCGTTGGAGCCCTCGCGGCAAGCAGCGGCTCGCGCTCCGCGTCGCCGTGCACACCGGCCCCGCCGCCGTGGTGAGCCGGGCCGGCCAGGAGGAGAGACTCCAGCTCGGCTCGGTCCTCGACCTCGCGACCAGCCTGCAGAGCGCGGCGCCGGTCGGCCAGGTCGTGGTGAGTGAGGCGAGCCAGAAGCTGATCGGGCGCGACTTCGCGACCGAGGCCTTGCCGCCGGTCCACGTCCCTGGAGTGGGGGAGCCCGTCTCCATGCACAGGATCCTGCGCGAGACGGCTCCCGAGGACCGGGAGAGCGGCCGGCAGCCCCCCCTGGTGGGCCGGGAGCGCGAGCTCGCGCTCCTCGAAGACAGATTCCGTCTGGTCTGTGCCGGATTCGGCCAGGCCGTGATGATCTCCGGAGAAGCCGGCATCGGTAAATCGCGGCTCCTCTCAGCGTTCCGGGAGCGGCTCGCCGGCACAGGAATCACCTGGTGGATCGCCTACGGCTCTCCCTATACGCAGAGCTCGCCGCTGGCTCCGATCATCGAGCTGTTGGACCGTCTCCTCTCCCAATCGGGCGAGATCTCCCCCGATGACAAAATCGCTCGATTGGAAGTGCTCCTGGAGGGATCTCCCGGCCCGGAGAACGTTCCGCTCCTGGCATCGCTCCTTTCGATTCCGGGCGAATCTCTCGGTCTGAGCCCCGAGGCGCAGCGCAGGAACACCTTCCAGACCCTGCTGGCGCTGACTGCGAAGACCGCGGAGCTCCAGCCCCTCGTCCTGGTGGTCCAGGACCTGCACTGGGTGGACCCGTCGACCCTCGACTTCCTCACTCTCCTCCTGGAAGAGATCCGGGCTCTTCCGGTGATGCTGATTGCGACCTACCGCCCCGAGTTCCAGGCACCTTCGGGACAATGGAGCCAGAGGACGCAACTCGGGCTGAGCCGCCTGACCCATGAAGAGGCCGCCGCCCTGGTCAGCCGTCTCGCCGGCGACAGGGAGGTTCCGCCTGATGTCCTCCAGGAGATCGTCGCGAGGACGGATGGAATTCCCCTGTTCCTGGAGGAGCTGACCAAGGCCATTTTCGAAACCGGCTGGACCCAGGGCAAGGCCGACATTCCGAGCACGCTCAGCGGTTCCCTGGCAGCCCGGCTCGACGGGTTGGGACCGGCGAAAGAGGTGGCCCAGATCGCCTCGGTCATCGGGCGCATGTTCACTTTCGAGGTGCTGGAGGCGATCGCGCCCTTCGACGCCGTCACTCTGCGCAAGCGGCTCGACGAGCTGATCCAGGCCGGACTGATCTACCGCAGCGGGCTGGGGGCTCGTTCCCGCCTCTCCTTCAAGCACGCGCTGGTTCAAGACGCTGCGTACGCATCCCTGCTGGCCAAAGACCGCCAGGAGCTTCACTTGAAGATCGCCCTGCTCCTGGAGGCGAAAGAGCTGGAGCCTCCCTCGGCGCATCCAGGAGCCGGAGACAACGACAGGATGGTCCTGGCGTATCACTGGAGCGAAGCCGCCGACGTACGTCAACCGGAGCCGGAGTGGGTCCGCAAGGCTGTCTTCTATCGGATCGCGGCGGGAGAGCACTCCCTGCGGCTGGGGGCTTACAAGGAGGCCCATGCCCAGCTCGAGGCGGCCCTGAAAATGGTGGAGAAGCTGCCTCCCGGAGGCGAGCGCGACCGCCAGGAGCTGGTGGTGCGGATGCGCCAGGGCACGGTTCTCAAAGCGATTCGCGGCCTGGGATCGCCCGAGGTCCACCAGGTCTACCGGCGCGCACGAGAGCTCTGCCTGCAGCTGGAGGACCGACGCGAGCTCGCGCAGGTCTTGTTCGGGCTCTGGGCGTCCCACTTCATCCATGCCGAGTATCAAGAGGCCATCAAGCTGGCGGAGGAGCATCTCGAAGCGGCGTGGCAGCTCGGTCCGGCAGAGCGCTCCATGGCTCATCACACCATGGCGAACAGCCTGCTGGCGGTCTGCCGGCTGCCGGAGTGCCTCGTCCATGCGGAGATCGCCGCGGCGCTCGCAGAAGGGTTGGACGAGGGGGTCTTTCTCATCGAGTATGGACAGGATCCGCGAATCATCGCGGCGTCCGTCTCCGGCGAAGTGCTCTGGCAGATGGGCTTGGAGGAGGAGGCGCTGGTACGGCACGAGACCATCTCGAGCCTCGCGGTGCGGCTCGTCCATCCGTTCAATCTGGTGGCCGCCGCGAGCACCTCCATGTGGTTCCATCGCCAACGCGGTGACGCAGAAGCCACGCTGGCCTGTGCGGAGCGCATGATCCAGGTCGCGAAAACGAGCGGTGGATTCCCCGAATACGAGACCGCCGCGAAGATCTATCGCGGTTGGGCTCTGGCAGAGCTCGGACAGGCGGGAGAGGTCGTCGACGAGGTCCTGGCGCGGCTGGAGGAGTACTCCCGAGCCGGTGGCCAGACCTCCATGGCCACCTTCTACGCCATTGGAGCCGAGGTCTGCCGGCGGACGGGAAAGTTGGAGGATGCCCTCGGTCTGATCGACAAGGGGCTCTCCGCCTCACGGAACGGAGGCCTGCTCGCCGAGGTGGAGCTGTATTGCCTGCAGGGAGAGATCCTGGACGAGCTCGCGAGCCGGGCGGACCCATCCGAGGCGGAAGCCTCACTGTCCCGCGCGTTCGACCTCGCCTGCGAGCGCTGGCAGGTCGCCTACCTGGACCGGGTGATCCGCGGTCTCTCGCGTTTCCCGGGAGACCGGATCCGGGAGGTCCAGCGGGCTCAGAGTCTCCGCGAGGAGGTCCCTCGCCTTGTGAAGACGGCCAGGGACCGGGTCGAGGAGGAGATGGCCCGGGTGGCCTAAAAGAGCGTCTCCTTGGCGCGGAAGCCCAGATAGGCCTTGGCCGAAATCCCGCCTCGCGCATCCAGGACCAGCTTGAAGTCCGGCATTCTTTCGAGGCGGACCAGCGATTCGATACCGGGCAGATCGACCGTCTCGGCTCCCGCCCAGGCGAGGACCGCGGCGGCTTCCTCGGCCGTCGTGGCTCCGATGTCGGTGAGCCGCTCCGCCAGGTCCTCCCAAAGCTCGCGAGCGGTGGCTGGCGCAGGAAACGTCGATTCGACGCCGAGGATCGGTCCAATCGAATCCGCCACGTCGAGATACAGGGAGACGTGCGTCGGACCGTTCGCAAAGACAGAGGAGGCTTCCTCCCACTGGTCACGGCTGCCCGGCCAGCCGACGCGCTCCAGCCAGGACCAGGCGTGCGCCCGGGGGATCTGGGCGATGAGGCGAACGTGCTCGACGTTGCGGGACACGCACGGATCGGCGATGAACGTGATCTGCCCATCGTCCGGCAAGCTTTGCATGCAGTGCTCGAGGGTCCTGATCTGAGCGTCCCCGGCGGTGCGGCCGGTCAGGATCCGTCGGGTCCGCTGCACCAGGTCTCCGAGCTCGGCCGCCGAGAGTCCCAACAGACCGAAGTAGACCATGGGAGGCCGGCTCTCCCCTCCGCCCGGCAAGTCGTACTCCAACCAGAGGAGAGAGGTCCTGGCGGAGAGGAGAGCTCCAGGGATCGTCCATTCCTCAAGCAGCGGCCGCAACGCCGGTGCGGAAAGACGGGGCGCTCCCTGCGCGAGAGCCAGCGAGAGCTTGCGCCTGCCGCCCTGGCCATCCGAGAAGACGAGCAGATCCGCCCGGTCCGCTTCCGCTCCAAGATGCAGCTCGAACGCTCCGCTGGTGCCGACCGCGGGAAATCCTTTCGCAAACCGGTCGAGCCTCTCCAGAGCCGCCGGTCCAACGAGCTTCGCAGCATGCGGTGTCAATGCGGGTATCAGAGATTGCATCGAGAAGGCCATTGGACTGATCTCCTGAAATTGTCAAATAGTTTTTGCGGACGTCGCTGCGCTCTTCGCCTTCGACGAGATTGATGATCTCGACGTCCCAGGACCCATCCTCGGGGAAGACGGCCTGGCAGTGGATGGTATCGACGCGGCTCTGGGGCGAGTGATCGATCTCGAGGATCGTTGCGTCGAGCTTGAGGGCGCCACGATAAAATCGAACTTTCACTTGCGGCGCGAGGTTCAGCGCCGGAATCGCGATCTCGACCGCCTCGCCTTTCCGGCCGGCCTGCTGCGTGGATTGGCCAACGACGTTGGGATAATACATCGGCCACAGAAACGCATAATAACATCCGGAAAACATCTCATCGATTTCGGCGTGCAACTGCCGCGCAACCTGTTCGCGGTCTCCTGCAAGCAGATGCTGCCGCTCGGCCTGGGCAATGTCGTAGCGGTCCAGGACGCTGTTTGGATCGTCTGCGAACTCTCGACGTAAAGCGGAGCGTTGGGAGTAGTCGGATACGAATCGGAAGATCATTGTCGTTCCCTCCTGGTTTGGTACTGCCAAGTGGTTGAATCGTCGTACGACAAACGATCATTACAAGGTCCGTGCCAGGCCCGGGACGGCGTAAATCCGCCTCGCGGCGCGCTTTGGTGCCGAGATCCGCTTTGTCAGGAACCTGTTCGCGTTTGTCAGCCGTGTCAAGAGGGAGCCGTGCTCTTATCCGTCCCCCGGCAGCAGGAACTCCCCCTGCGCCCGCAGGTCGCCCGTTTCCACCATCTCCCGGATCACCGCCTCGATCGGCGCGCGCCGCGTTTTGGTGGTGCGGGCCCAGCCGAGGAGGCGGCTGACTTCCGCGGGAAGGTCCCCGGCGGCGATACCCGCCGAGGTCTGGACGACCTGCCGCACCGCCGCACGGATCGCCTCCCGCGAGATTCGCTCGATCTTCCGCTGGTTGGCCGGCAACCCGTGGCGCTCTCGCGCCGGCAGCTCGCCGTCGGAAGCGTTGGCCTCTTCCCGCGCAAGGACGGGGGGTGAGGGTTCCGGCGAAGCCGGCTCTTCTCGCGCTGCCGCTTTGGCCTGCTCCAAGGTTTCCGTCACCCGCCGCAGCTCCCCCCCAGGATCGCGGAACCAGTCGGGGCTCCAGATCCGGTGCAGGCGCCAGCCGAGCCGCGCCAGCACCTCGGGACGGAGCCGCTCGCGGTCGCGCGCCGAGCGGGCGCTCCGGTAGCTCGGCCCGTCGCATTCGATCCCCAGGAGATAGCGCCCGGGCCGCTCCGGGTCCACCACCGCCAGATCGAGGAAATAGCCGGCCACGCCGATCCGCTCGCGGACCTCGAAGCCCTGGCCGCGCAGGGCCTCGGCGACCCGGTCCGCGAAGGGCATCTCGACCCGCATGGCCGTATCCATCCCTGCCGCGGTCCCCCGCCGCGCCGCGGCTTCCAGGTAGGTCTTCAAGGCCGCGACCCCGGCCGCCGGCGAGCGCGCGAGATCGAGGTCTTCGCTCGTGAAGTTCGCAAAGACCTCGCAGCGGTGCTTCGCGCGGCTGATCAGCACGTTGAGCCGCCGCTGCCCGCCCTCCTGGTTGAGCGGTCCGAAGTTGTGCGACAGGGTGCCGTCCTCTGTCCGGCCATAGCCGACGCTGATCAAGATGACGTCCCGCTCGTCCCCCTGGACGTTCTCCAGGTTCTTGACGAAGAACGGCTCTTCCGGGTGGGCCGCGAAGAACGGCTCGCAGGCGGGGTCCTGGCGGCGCAGCAGCTCGACCTCGTCGAGGATCGCCTGCGCCTGCGCCAGATTGAACGCGGCCACGCCGAGCGAGAGCTCCGGCCGCGTGCGCGCGTGCTCCAGGACCGCGCGGGCCACGGCCTGCGCCTCGCCGCGGTTGCGCCGCTTGCTCGTCCCTGGCTCGTAGAACGTGTCCGGCAGGTGATGGAAGACCAGTCCGCGCGTTTCCCGTCCCAGGTCCGGGCTGGGGAAGACGACCAGACGGTCCTCGTAGAACAGCCGGTTCGACACCGCAATCAGCGACTCGTGGCGGCTGCGGTAGTGCCAGCGGAGCGTCTGTTCCGGAGCCCCGCGGGCGCGGAACAGGCCGAGGACGCTCTCCAGGTCCGCGGGCGCGTCGTCGTCCTCCTCGTCGTCGCTCCCCGGATCGGTGAGCTTGTCGAAGAAGGTCGTCGGCGGGAGCTGCTGGCTGTCGCCCACCACGACAGCCTGGGCGCCGCGCAGCAGGGCGCCGAGGGCGTCGACCGGCCGCACCTGGCTCGCCTCGTCGAAGATCACCAGGTCGAACCGGACGCTCCCTGGCGGCAGATACGCGGCCACCGAGAGCGGGCTCATCAAAAGGACGGGCTTCATCGTCTGCACCGCATGGCCGGCCTGGCTCATCAGCTGGCGGATCGGCAGGTGGCGCCGCTTCTTCTCGAATTCGCGGCGCAGCGTTCCGATCTGGCCGGCCGCTCCCTCGCGCGGCAGGCGCTCCCAGTGATGGCGCGCCACCCGGGCGCGGTTGGCCAGCAGAGTCTGGGCGTCCAGGCTGCGGAAAGACGCCACGGCGTGCGTCTGCTGGCTGCCATGGAAGCGCGCCAGCTCGGGCCGTTCCCGCTCCGCCCGTTCGAGGAGCGCCGTGAGCCAGGAACGGCGCAGCAGGTCCGCAAGCGCCTGGCCAGCCGCGGGCCACGCCTCGGCCGCGGCCAGGACCGGCGCCAGACCGGCCTCGCCCAGATTCCGGGCCAGGTGATTGACCGCCACCATGTCCTGGAGGCGCGGCGCGTGCTCGGCCCAGGCGTGGAAGGCCGTCTCCTGCTCGGAGAAGGGGAGGGCGGCGAAGGTCGGGGGCTCCGTCGAGGTCATCGTGGTCGGGGCCTTCCCCCGCCCGACCTCACCCCCCCGGCCCCCCTCTCCCATCGCCCCCCCGTCCGCCGGGAGAGGGGGGAGACTTACAAATGCAGCATGCGCGTTTTTGGGGATGGGAGGGGGCGCCCCTCTCCCGGTCGGTGGGGGGGCGATGGGAGAGGGGTCGGGGGTGAGGTCGGGCGGGGGGCCGCAACGCTTCGGCTCGTCGAGATCGATCGCCGTGAGCACGGCCGCCGTGGCCTGACCCGAACGCTCGCCGCATGGGCGCGGGCCAGAAAGCCGGCCACCCGGGTGAGGTCGTCCCAGTTGGAGCGGAGCCCCGCCCACCGGTCGCGAAACAGGCGGGCCAGAAGCGCTTCGCCATCGTGGAGCTTCCGCGCCAGCCCTTGGGCCTCCAGGAGGACGTCGGCGGTGCGCAGCAAGCGCTCCCACTCCTTGGGAGCGGCGCCGCGATAGAGGCCCGCGACCTGCCGCCGGGCGCGGCGGTATGCGCCGGAGAGGAAGCGCCACCACTTCGGGCCGTAGTGCGCGAGCGCCTTGCGTGCCTCCAGGCCGTCGTCCGTCCAGGCGCTCTCCAGAAGGAGCGGCTCGTATTCGGCGTGAAGGCGGGCCAGGGCGGCGCCGGAGGCGAGGAGGTCGGGGAGATCGGCGCGCGACCAACCGGTGTCCGCCAGATCCAGCCCCCGCAGGTCCGGAGCCTCGATCACCGCCTGTCCGGCCCGTTCGACGCGGCGGGCCGCGGCGAGATCGGGTGGCTCGGTGAGACCCAGCAGGCCGGCCAGGCGGGACGCCGCCGCCCGTGCACCGGCGAGGGCGCCGGACGCGGCACGGGAGAGCGGGGCCACGTCCGACCGGAAGGCCAGGACGCGGCTGCCGAAGAACGGATGCTCGCGCAGCGGTCCGATCGTGGCGATCAGCCCCTGGAGCTCCGAGGCCAGCGCCTCGCGCCGCCGGAAGTCGGCCGCGCTCCACTCCGCCATCCCCTCGATGCGCAGCGGAGGCGGCGCCAGAGGGTCGAGCCGCGCGTCGAGACGGAGGCGGTGCCCGAAGGCGTCGTGCGGGCGGACGCCGCTCGTCCCGACCTCGTCGTTGACCGCGTCGCAATAGGCGTTGAGCCGGTCGCGGATCGACTGCCAGGCGGCGAGATCCGCGTCGGCCTGGGGGAGGACCGGGCTGCCGAGGGCGAGCGTGTGCCGCAGCTCCTCCAGGACCTCGCGCTTGTTCGTCTTGTGGCTGTGCAGCTCCAGGGCGAAGAAGCCGAGACCGATCTTGTCCAGGTTGCGCTTGACCACCTCCAGGGCGGCCATCTTCTCGGCCACGAAGAGCACCGTCCGGTCCGCGGCCACCGCCTCGGCGATCAGATTGGTGATCGTCTGTGACTTGCCGGTGCCGGGCGGGCCCTGGACGACCAGATTGCGACCGTGGAGCACGTCGAGGATCGCCAGCGTCTGCGAGCTGTCGGCGTCCACCACCGGATGGAGCGCGCCCGGATCCACGCGCCGGTCCAGGTTGTCCTCCTCGCCGATCACGGCAGGCGCCTCGTGGAAGCTGTCGGCGAGCAGCGCCTGGAGGATCGGATGGCTCGCCGGCTGCGCCTCCTCGGGCCAGGAGCGCGGATCGAGGTCGCGGTACATCAGCAGCTTGCTGAACGAGAAGAACCCGAGCACCACGGCGGAACCGTCCACCCGCCAACCCGTCCGTCCGGCCACGGCCGCGCCCACCGCGCGGAAGTAGGCCTCGACCGCGACCTCCTCGTCGGCAAGCTCGGGGATCTCGGGGAGCTCGATCCCGAAGTCCTGCTCGAGCTTCATGCGGAGCGACAGGTTCTCGCCGATCTCCTCGCCGGTATAGCGCAGGCGGAACTGCGAGCGGACGTCCGACCGGGAGATCTCGACCGGCACCAGGATCAGCGGCGCCCTGCGGACCGTCTCGGCCGGCTCGGTCTCCGACCATTCGAGAAGGCCGAGAGCGACGTAGAGGATATTGACGCCCTGCTCCTCCAGGAACGTCCGGGCCGTGTAGTACGTGTTGAGCAGACGGGCCTGGAGCTGGGTGGGGGAGTAGGGGGTGGCCCCCTCCCCGTCCCTCCCTCGCGGAGCGGGAGAGGGCGCCCCCTCCCGTTCGGAAGTTTCCTCTTCTTCTTCCGGGCTTGCTGTGCCCACGGGGCTGTCCGGAACCGTCTCCCCTCTCCCGATTTGCGGGGGAGGGGCCGGGGGAGGGGGGGGAGGGGGCGCCGGCCGCGGAGCGAGCGAGCGGCCTTCGGTCACCAGCAGCCGGAAGATCTCCGCCGGAACGGCGCCGGTCATCTCGGCGCCGCGGGTCCGCAGCGACTGGTAGTTGAGGAGGGTGTTGCGCAGGCTGAGGTCGAGGAGATCCTGACGCGCCTGGTCGAGCCTCTGGTGCAGTAGTTCGGGCATCCGGGAGGAGATATGGTAGCGCAGGAAGCCCCGGAACGCCGGCTGCCGAGGAAGTAGTTGGCGGCCGGCACTCCACGCGAGGGAAGCCTGGCTTTCGAAACACCCTCTCAGTGCGTCTCTACGCTCGCCGGCGCCGGCTCCCCCGGTACCGGGTCGGTGGTCAGCCGCAAGGTATCGAGCCCGCCGACGAAGTCTCTGCCCAGCCGGCCGGAGACGAAGAAATGATTCCCGAGGAGCTTCTCGTAGTCGAGATAGACGGCGCCGGTGTAGACCAGCGCGACGAGCGACTCCAGGTCGTTGCCGCCGGCGACGAAAGCGATCCTGCCCGGCGAGGGGAGCGCCCGCCCAGTCGAGACGGTCACCCACTGGCAGGTACACTTGTGGTACGAGACGACCTTGGGGCCGATGTCGCAGCCGCCGTTGTGCAGCGGCACCACGCGGTCGATGTCGAGTTGCTCATGGAGCGGCTTGAGCGTGCCGTCGACCAGGTCGTACGCCTCCCAGTCCAGGTGCAGGACGCCGCTCGCGTCCTGGCGATACCGTGCGCCCGAGATCGTGCCGTTGCGCAGCGTGTCGTCGAGCACCGCGATGCCGAGGAAGACATTGCGGTTGAGGGAATCGTCGAAGCCCACTCGCAGGCTCTCGCCATCCGAATCGTAGCTGACCGCCACCCGGTCGGTGCCGATCAAGACGCTCTCCTCATAGGCGCCGAGCGTGTCGCTCGCGAAGTCGTCGAGCACCTGGGCGCCGGCAAGTGAAGGAAGGACGAGGGCGAGGACGAAGGCAGACAGAATGCAGCGTTGACGGGTCATAGCTCCTCCGCGTGGGTAAACGGCCTCACCAAGAGAGGTGCCGGCGATCCGCTTCGCGTGACAACTTGATCATCAAGGTCACGATTTGTTCGCCGCAAGCACTGTCATTTCGTGAGGGCCTCCCGTGAGCGCCCTCGTTCCGCGGCCGCGGGCTCACTGGCTTGAGACAAGCGCTCAGAAAGGTGGATTGCTATGCGACGAGCGATCAAGGAATCTGTGTCCCGCCTGGCTGCAATCGTCCCGCTGGCACTGCTCGCGATGTTGGCCCTGGCCGCGGCGGCGCCGCAGCAGCAGCTCGCGTCCGTGCAGCCCGTGGCGACGGCTTTGCCTTCCGGAGTACGGGTGGAGTTTGCCCAGCTCAACTGGTTGGGAGAGGGCGGTAAGGCGGGGTTTCCGCAGTCGCGGGTCGGCACCGCTGAATTCTCCTTTGGCCCGGAGGCTGGGCCGCTGGTGGCCGGCAACGGCGCATTCATCAATGTCGTCACCCAGGTCCCCGGGGGAACGCGCTCCTGGGCGGTGCGCAACCTCTTCGTGCGGTACCCCTCGGCCGCCCACATGGAGGGCTCGCATCCCAGCGTCCAGTTCAGCCTGACGACTCCCAACGGGCTGCGGGTTTCTTCCCTGTCCTATTCCCTGAGCGTCACCGCTTCGCCGCTCAATGCGGCGCCGAGCAGCCCGCTCGCTTTCGCTCCGGTGGCGCTGGAGAACTACCACACCGGCGGCTTCAACGGCGGTGGCTCGGGCCTGTCGCTCCGTCCGTTGACCATCGGGCCGTGGATCGGCCCCGCCGTCATTCCGCGTGGCCCAACCGCGACGACGGACGTACCCGCCGATGGCATTCCGCCAGTGGACGAGGGCACCAACGGCTGCGCGCCCGGCTCGGTGGCGCGCTCGATCGCCTACATGACCGGTGACGAGGACGCCCAGGACATCTACGACGATCTCTACGACGACATGGGGACGACCGAAGAGGACGGCACGCAGATCGACAACATCGTGAAAGGAAAGGCCGCGTATGCCGAAGCCAACGGCCTCGACATCACGACCGATCTCAACTCGGACGGGATCGACAGCATCGGCGACGCGATGGACACGCTGGACAAAGGCGGCGACGTCGAGATCCTGATCGGTTGGGATGAGGGAGGCGGCCATGCGGCGATGGTGACCTCGATCACCGACAACGGCGACGGCACCTATACCATCACCTACGTGGACGATCCCAACCAGGGTGATGGCAAAGGCGAGAACGAGGAACACACCATCACGGTCAACGCCGACGGCTCGTTCGACGGCGGCACAGTCATCGGCTTCATCACCGAGACGCTCAACTGACACGCGGTGGCATGTCGGCGGGGCGCCGGATCGTCTGAGGCCGCCTACGCCGTTCCCGCGGTCTCTTCCTCCGACTCGTCAGGGATGTTGTCGTCGGCGGCGTCCATGAAATCTTTGATCACGAAGTAGCGGCCGGCCATGCCGCCGATCGGCTGCGTGGTCGGCCGGCCGTTCGGGTTGTGGTTGGGATTGACCTGGCCGGGGTCCTTGGTGTGATTGATGAAATTGATCAGGTAGTTGGAGTTGTACCCTCGGAAGGCCCGGCGGTTGATGTCCTCGTCCAGAGGCCAGTAGTTGTTGACGGCGTCGGCCCCCCCGAAACCCAGGTCGCGCACGTGGTCGCCGTCCATCTGCGGGTGCTGGTTGCGCAGATTGTAACCCGCGTTGGCGAGAGCCGCGTTGGCCGCAACCTGATTGGGTGTCTGATCGGGGCGGCTGCCGATCGGCTGCTTCTGAAGTGTGAACGCGGCCAGATTGTTGAGCACCGGCCGATTCGCCGCGGCGACGGTCAGGTTGACCGGAAAACCGTTGGCCGTCGTCGGGCCATTGGGATAGGTATAGTTCCCGGGAGCGACTCCGGCTGCGTTTCCGGCAGGGATGACGATGTCCCGGTAGTCGGTTGCAGGGTTCTTGTACCAGACGATGGGAATGGGATCGTTGTTCGCGCCCGTGTGGTAAACGTAAGAGTTGAGATCGCCGGCGAAGACCTCGCGGGGCCCCAGCCTGGCCTCGGCCTCGCTGCTGACCTGTCCCAGCTCCAGCTCGAGCGCCTTGCCTTTGACGATGAGTGTGGCCAGGAGCTTCTTGTCCGCTTCGAGCACCCGTCCGCCCCGCAAGCCCGCGGCATCGAAGTTGTCGATCAGGATTCTCGCCTGACGGTCGAGCTGGTCCAGCTGATCAGAGATGGCGCGGTCCTGCCCCTGGAGCCGCCGGGGCCTTGGGTGTGCCTGGCTGATCAGGTCGATCTCGCGGATCTTGGCGAGCGTCCGGTTCGTGCGGTGCCGGATGCCGGTCCACTGAGCTCTCAGCTCGTCGCTCGATTTGCGGGCGAGGCGTGCGATTTCATCCTCACGGCGCTGCCGCTCCCGGTCGAAGTGCGCCTGGACTCTCTGTTGCTGCGCGGCCCGGGCCGCCTTGTTGACTTTGCCCATCTGGGCTGGAGAGGAGGTCATGCCGTTGCGGGCGAAGGGAGGTGGCGGCAGGGGAGCCGGCGCTCCGGTGATTCCCGCCGCGGCCCGGGCGCCGGCCTGATCCGCCTGCTGTTCGAGGCGCGGGTCCTCGTTGACCTTCTGACCGCCGATCGCGCCGGTCGCGGGGACCTGGCTCCGGCGCTGCTGGGCGACATGGGCCAGCTCATGAGCGATGAGGCGGCGGCCCATCGTAGTGTCGGGCCGGTACTGGCCCGGCGCGAAGCACACCTCTTCGCGGCGGGCGAAGGCGTCGGCTCCGAGTGCCACGGCCTCGCGCGAGCGGGTCTCGATCCGGACCGTGGAAACGTCCTCGCCGAGCGCTTCGCCGATCTCCTCGACGACCGTCCGCCGCGGTGCGAAGACCGGGGGCAGCCGGTGCGGCGCGCCATCCCGGGTTTCGCGCGGGCCTCCAGGCTGCGTCCGCTCAGCCGCCGGACCACTTCGGCCGCGCGTCTCCGGCGCCGTGATGGACCGGCCTCCACCCTCGCGAGAGCTCCGAACCGCCTCCTTCCTCGTCCGCATCCGCACGGCCGCCTCCTGGTCTGAAAGGACCTCCTGGAGAGGGAATGGTAACGCAGGAAGCCCGCCGTGGACCCGGGGGGCCGCCCAACAAAATCTTCAAGGGGTGCAGGACTCAGCGAAGTGCTACACCTTGAAGCTCACGCCCTCGTCCAGCGGAGGCAGCTGGGGAACCTACTTCTACTTCGGAGGCCCCGGCGGCAAGGGCTGCTGACCCGACAATCAAGGTCTTCGGTGTGCCAGAATCGGAGGTGCGATGAAAAAGCTCCTCGCCCTCCTCCTGCTCCTCGCCCTGCCCGCCCGGCCGTCGGCCGCTCCGCAACCGAATCCTCAGCCGCGGGCGCTCGTCCTCACCCATGTCACGGTGATCGACGCGACCGGCGCTCCGGCGCGGCCGGACAGCACGGTCGTGATCACCGGGGGCCGGATCACCGCGCTCGGCAGGACCGGAGAGGTCCGGACGCCCGAGGGTGCGCAGGTGGTCGATGCCAAGGGCAAGTTCCTGATTCCCGGCCTCTGGGACATGCACGTCCACTGGTACAACCCCGACTTCCTGCCTCTCTTCATTGCCAACGGGGTGACCGGAGTCCGCGTGATGTGGGGCGGATCGCTGCATCACCAGTGGCGCCAGGAGATCGAGCGGGGCGAGCTGCTCGGGCCGCGCATGCTCATCGGCAGCCCGATCGTGGACGGCCCGGTCCCCATCTGGCCCGGCTCGATCATGGTCGGCGATGCCGCCGAGGGCCGGCAGCTGGTGAGCCGCGTGAAGCAGGAAGGCGCCGATTTCATCAAAGTCTACAATCGGATTCCGCGCGAGGCGTACTTCGCCATCGCGGACGAGGCGAAGAAGCTGGGGATTCCTTTCGCCGGGCACGTTCCGGATGCCGTGTCCGCGACGGAAGCGTCGGATGCGGGACAGAAGAGCATCGAGCACCTGACGGGCATCCTCGAAGCGTGCTCCACCCGCGAAGAGGAGGTGCGGAGGACGAGAGAGGAGGTGTGGTCGCACCTCCCTCAAGGGCAGAGGATCCCCAGCCGCGCCCTCCTGCGCCCCCTGAACCGCACGATCCTGGAGACTTTCAGCGCCGAAAAGGCGAGCGCTCTCTTCGCCCGTCTCGCGCGCAACCACACCTGGCAGTGCCCCACCTTGACGGTGCTGCGCAACATGGCCTCTCTCGACGATCCGAAGCTGCACGACGATCCGCGGCTCGCCTACATGCCGTCCGACGTCAGGACCTCGTGGAATCCGGCGACGGATTTCCGTCTGAAGGACAGGACTCCGGAGGATTACGAGCGGGCGAGAACGGCTTTCCGGAAGCAACTCGAGCTGGTGGGGCTGATGCGCCGGGCGGGCGTGGAATTCCTGGCGGGAACGGACGTGATCAATCCCTACTGCTTCCCCGGCTTCAGCCTGCACGACGAGCTGGGGCTGCTCGTTCAGGCGGGCCTTTCCCCCCTGGAGGCGTTG
>WNGB01000822.1_pt1 | contig 49780 bp, 50 predicted proteins | sample 5400681 | NCBI WGS metagenome assembly WNGB01 (sample SAMN13153367, study PRJNA577476) | soil metagenome | isolation source: 115 cm soil or saprolite under grassland replicate 2 | place: USA:California | collected 2016-06-15
CATGGCTTGGTACATCTCGGCGAGCAGCCGCGCGACCGTCGTCTTGCCCGTGCCGGGATTGCCGAGGAAGACGAGGTGCTGCGAGGTCGCGACCTCCGGTAGACCATGGCGCTGCCGCTCGGCCTGCACCTGGAGGAAGGCGACGAGCGCGTGCACCTGCTCCTTGACCGTCTCCAGCCCGATCAGGGAGTCGAGCTCGGCCTGCAGCTCGGGCAGGGTTCGCACAGGCTCGGGCCGCCGCAGCTGCTCCGCGATCCAGTCGCCAGGATCTCCACCCTGCGTCAGCCGCTCACCCAGAACGCGCAGGCCGCGCGCCACGTCCTCCAAGGGATTCCGCGCCATCGCCCGCATTGTGCCCTCAGTCGAGGGGCTAGCCTCAAGCCGACGTCGGGTCCGGCCGATTCGTTAACCTGGTTAACGAAATGGTTGCCGCCGAAGTCCTCGACACCACCGCCCTCGCGAACCGGCTCCGCCCGGTGCTCCTCAAGCTGAACCGGGAGCTCCGCCGCGAGATCCACTCGCTGGGCGTCACGGGCGGACAGGTCGCGCTCCTCATCCAGATCAAGTACCACCCGGGCATCGGGATGCGGGAGCTGGCCTCGCTCGAGCGCGTCTCCGTCCCCGGGATGTCCAAATTCGTGGCCCGCCTCGAGGAGGCCGGTCTCGTTCAGCGCGCCCCGGTCGAGGGAGACCAGCGCCGCGTCGGGCTCTCGCTGACCGCCGCAGGCCAGAAGGTGCTCCGCTCGGTCAAGTCGAAGCGCACGGCCTGGCTGTCGGCGCGGCTTCGCCAGCTCGATCCTGATCAGCTCGAGGCCGTCGACGCGGCGATCGAGCCGCTCGAGCAGCTCCTCGCGGAGACCGCGTGACCGCGGCGATCCTCCGCGCCGGCGCACGCACGTTCCTGAGTGTGCGCAAGCACCGCAACTACCGCCTCTTCTTCACCGGCCAGGTCATCTCCAACATCGGGACGTGGATGCAGCGCGTCGCGCAGGCGTGGCTCGTCCTCTCCCTCACGCACTCGCCGGTCGCGGTCGGGATCCTGGCCCTTTGCCAGTTCATGCCGTTCACGCTCTTCAGCCTCGTCGCTGGCGTCGTCGTCGACCGCCTCGACGCGTGGCGGACGGTGATCGCGACGCAGTGCACGCAGATGCTGCTCGCATCGACGATCGCCGTCGTCGCGCTCGCAGGCGTCGCGCAAGCGTGGCATGTCTACGTGATCGCCGCGCTGATGGGTCTCGTCCAGGTGCTGGATGCCCCGTCGCGCCAGTCGCTCACGTTCCGGATGGTCGGCCCGCTCGAGCTGCCAAACGCGATCAGCCTCAACTCCGGCGTTTTCAACGGCGCGCGCATCTTCGGCCCCGCACTCGGGGGCGTGCTGATCGCCGCCGCGGGCGCCGGCGTGTGCTTCGCAGTCAACGCGGCGAGCTACATCGCCGTGCTCACCGGGCTGCTCATGATGCGTCCGCAGGAGTTCCACGCCGTCGAGCGCCGAGAGCGCCCACGCACGCTCTACACCGGGCTGAAGGAAGGGATCTCCTACGCGCGCCACGACGAGCAGATCTGGCTGATGCTCATCCTCGTCGCCGTCATGAGCACGTTCTGCCTCAACTTCAACGTGCTCCTCCCCGTGCTGGCCAAGCAGACCCTGCATTCGGGCCCCGAGGTCTTCGGCGTGCTCTCGGCGGTGTTCGGCGTCGGTGCGCTGATCGGCGCGCTCGTCTCGGCGCACGTCAGCCGCGCGACGATGGGGACGACGGCCATCGGGACTGCGGGCTTCGCGCTCTGCGAGCTGCTGATCGCGCCGCTCCGGACGACGGCCGCGATCGCCGTGCTGCTCTTCATCGGCGGGATCTGCTTCACGACCTGGTCGTCGAACTCGAACTCACTGATCCAGCTCGCAGCGCCCGACTACCTGCGCGGCCGGTTGATCGGCCTCTACTTCTTCGCCTTTGCCGGAACGGGGACCGCGGGCGGCATCCTCTCGGGCTGGCTGACCGCCGCCGGGGGCACGGAACTGGCCTTCGCGGTCGCGGGGCTTGCAGGACTCTCGATTTCCGCCTACGTCTGGCTTCGTTCCCGCACGGTGCCGCTCGTGGAAGAACAGCCCGCCTAGTCGGCTCTCTGCGGCGCCGCCAAGTCGGCGCCTAACAGAATCTTTCCGCGCTCTCAATCCGCGGTTCATAGCCGGCGGCAATAACACGACCGACAGGTTCGCGGAGGGGGGATCCATGAAGGGCAGGCTCGGGCTCCTAGTCGTGGCGGCGCTGACTGTGGCCGCAGCCGGTGCAATCGGCATCCACAGATCCGGCGGCTCCGCCCAAGCCGCCGCAGCGCCGCTGCGTCCCAACATCGTCGTGATCGAGACCGACGACCAGACGCTCGCGGAGCTGGAGGTGCTCCCGAACGTCCGCCGTCTCGTCGGCGACGAGGGCGTCACCTTCGACAACAACTTCGACTCCTTCTCGCTGTGCTGCCCCTCGCGCGCGTCGTTCCTGACTGGACAGTACTCGCACAACAACGGCGTACGCGGGAACGCGCTCCCGCAGGGCGGCTTCGAGAAGCTCGACGGAACGAACACGCTGGCCGTCTGGCTTCAGCGCTCGGGCTACTACACGGCGCATCTCGGCAAGTACCTGAACGGCTACGGACGCCGAAACCCGCTCGAGATCCCGCCGGGCTGGACCGAATGGCGCGGCTCGGTCGACCCCTCCACCTACCGCTACTACGACTACACGCTGAACGAGAACGGCGTGCTGACGACGTACTGTGCCGTGCCGCAGCCGTCCTGCTACCAGACGGACGTCTACCGTGACAAGGCGGACGAGATCATCCGCCGCCGCGCCCCGGAGGGCCCGTTCTTCCTCTGGGTCGCCTTCCTCGCCAACCACTCGGGCGGCCCGCGGGATCCCGACGATCCCGTCGGGCTCGCCACGCCGGTCCCGGCCCCACGCTACAACGACCGCTTCGCGGGGACGCCGTTGCCGCAGCCGCCGAACTACAACGAGGCCGACGTCTCCGACAAGCCGGCCGGCATCCGGCGGCGGCCGCTGATCAACGCCCGCGTGCAGGCGGCGATCCAGGAGAACTGGCAGCAGCGGCGGGAGACCCTGCTGGCCGTCGACGACGCTGTCGCGTCGATCCTCGACACGCTGCAGTCGACCGGCGAGCTGGACAACACACTCGTGATCTTCACGAGCGACAACGGCTTCTTCCACGGCGAGCATCGCGTCCGCAGCGGGAAGGTCCTCCTGTACGAGGAGTCGATCCACCTCCCGCTATTGATGCGCTGGACCGGGAACAAGTCGCTGCCTCGCGGCGTTCATCGAAAGCAACTGGTGATGAACGTCGACGACGCGGAGACGATCCTGGACGCGGCCGGGGAAACGGCACGCCCCGACCGCATCGAGGACGGCATTTCCCTGCTGCGCTACTGGCGCGACGGCGGGCTCGAGCTCGGCCGCGACCTGCTGATCGACAACACGCCGGGCGTGGGCCACTTCGACGCGATCCGCTCGCGCAACTTCCTTTACGCGGAGTACCAGAACGGGGAGCGCGAGCTCTACGACCTGCAGAAGGATCCGTACGAGCTGCAGAGCGAGCATGCGAATCCGGCGTACGAGCAGATCAAGGCGGCGCTGGCAGCGCGGCTGCACAACCTCGTCACGTGCGCCGGCGCGAGCTGCCGTGCACGACCTGCGGTCAGGCTCACCGCCGCCCGGCGCGGGCGTTGCGGAACGATGGTCGCAACGGTCAGCGGGTCCAACGTCGCGAGTGTGCGATTCACAGTCAACGGTCGTCCGGGCCCGACCGACGCACGCGCACCGTTCCGCGTCATGGTCCGTGACAAGCGCCGGCTGATCGTGCGCGCGCACATCGCGACCGCGTTCGACCAGCTGGTGACCGCGGATCGCACCGTGCCCGCCTGTAAGTAAAAGCACATGCTGGGGTCTGACCCTGCAGGGGTCAGACCCCAGCCGTTCGGGGTACGTTCCCGCCGTGGAGCCCGCGCCGCAGCGCCAGCACTACAACGTCACGCTCGCGATCCTGACCCTGGCCGGCACCGCGTTCGCGCTCCAGCAGACGATGGTGATCCCGGCGCTGCCGGCACTCCAGCGCGAGCTGCACACCACCACGACGTGGGTCACCTGGGTGCTGACGGTCTTCCTGCTCGTTGCATCCGTCGCAACGCCCGTCCTCGGCAAGCTCGGGGACCAGTACGGGAAGGAACGTCTGCTCGTGGTCAGCCTCGCCCTCTTCCTGCTCGGCTCGGTCGTCGCGGCGCTCGCCTGGAACATCTGGGTGCTGATCGGCGCACGTGCGATCCAGGGCGCCGGAGGCGCGGTGTTCCCGCTCAGCTTCGGGATCATCAGGGACGAGTTCCCGCGCGAGAAGATCGGCGTCGCGATCGGGCTCGTGTCCGCGGTCTTCGGCGTCGGCGGCGGTTTCGGGATCGTCCTTTCCGGCCTGATCGTCGACAACGCGTCATGGCGCTGGCTCTTCATCGTCGGCGCGGTCGCCATCGCTGCCGCGGTCGTGCTCGTGCACCGCTATGTGCCGGAGTCGCCGATCCGGACGCCGTCGCGCGTCGACTTCTTCGGTGCGACGCTGCTGTCGGGCGGGCTGATCTCGATGCTCCTCGCACTCACGGAAGGCGAGGACTGGGGCTGGACGTCCGGACGCATCCTCGGCCTCGCAGCGGCCGCTGCGTTCCTGCTCGTCGCGTGGGGCCTCGCAGAGCTCCGCGTGCCCGAGCCGATGGTCGACATGCGGATGCTCGCAATCCGTCAGGTGCTGTTGACGAACCTGACCGCGCTCGTCGCCGGCTTCGCGATGTTCGGCTCGTTCGTGCTCGTGCCGAACTTCGTCGAGATCCCGCACGGCCTCTCGCACTCCGTGCAGCGGCTCGTCAACTTCGGCTTCGACGCCAGCGCGACGAAGGCGGGCCTCTACCTGCTGCCGAGCTCCTTCACGCTGCTGTTCGCGGGGCCGCTCGCCGGCCTGATCGGCCGCCGCAGCGGCTCGAAGTGGCCGCTCGCAGCAGGCCTGCTGCTCGTCGCCGCCGCGGCCGGATGGCTGGCGATCTGGCACGACGAGTCCTGGCAGATCCTGGCCGCGATGGCCGTGCTCGGCGCGGGTGTCGGCTTCGCCTACGCGGCAATGGCGACGCTGATCACCGAGGCAGTGCGCCCGACCGAGACCGGCGTCGCGACCGGGATGAACACTGTCATGCGGACGGTCGGCGGCGTCGTGGGAGGACAGGTCGGTGCGGCCTTGCTCTCGGCGCACACGATCAAGGGAACGGGCGGCGTGCCGTCGGTCGTCGGCTTCGAGATCGCCTTCGGCGCCAGCGCCGTGGCCGCGCTCGTGGGTGCCGGCGTCGCCGTGTTCGTCACGCCGCCGCGTCTACGCCGCCGCGAGCGCCTCGTCGTCGCGACGACCGAGGTCGTCGAGTGAACGTGCACGAGCCACTCGAGGAGGCCCTCGCTCGGCTCGCGGGCGTGCTCGAGGACGCGCGCTGCGAGCGCCGGGAGGGCTACACGTTCCTCGCGTTTCCCACCTTTCCAGTGCGCGACCTCAACGGCATGTGGGTGGACAGCGACGCGGCGGCGTCGCACATCGAGGCGGCGCGCGCAGAGGCGCAGGAGCTCGGCACGCCGTTCAGCATCATGGTCCGCGAGGGACGCAGCCCGGCCGTCGAGCAGGCGGCGCACGCGCTCGGCTTCGACCCGACCGTGCGAATCCCGGGCATGGCGGTGTCACGCGCCGACTTGCGGGAGCCCGAGACGCCCGAACTGCAGGTGCTGCGCGTCGAGACCGCGGACGGCCTCGCGCAGGCGCTCGCCGTCGGCGCGGCCGGCTTCGGCATCTCACCCGACCTCGCGGCCTCGATCTATTCGCTCGAGGTCGCCGCCCTCGAAGGGATGAGCTACTACCTCGCGCGGGTCGACGGGATCGACGTCGCAACCGCCGCAGGTTTCAGGATCGGCGACGCAGTCGCGATCTTCAGCGTCGCGACGGCACCCGACCATCGCGGCAAGGGGTACGGCAGCGCCATCACGGCGCACGCGGTGCGCGACGCGTTCGACGGCGGCGCCGAATTCGCCGCGCTGCAATCGAGCACGATGGGCGAGTCGGTCTACAAGCGGCTCGGCTTCCGCGAAGTCGAGACGTACGTGCTGTACACAGTCTCAAGAAAGTCTTAGGCACGTCTTGGCCCGTTCTTAGCCGGCGGCGCTTCCATAGGTCGGGACAACGAGCGAAAGGAGGCCCAAGTGTTCCGACCGAACGCGCGCACCAGAGCAGCGCCGGCCACGTAGTCGGGCTCGTCGCGCAACTGCGAACACAATTCAGCTCCAACGAGCGACCCACGACCGCCGGCGCGCGCCAGCCGCCGGCGGTCGCCGTTCCGCGGAGCTACGAAGGGAAGATGCTGACGGGCATCTCGTAGAACTCGACGCTCGTGCGGCTGCCGTCGCCGCCCGGGGTCATCGCGTTCAACGCCTCGTCGCCGCGCTTCAGCGCTTCCTCGGTCTCGAACATGACGATGCCCATCGACTTCCCGCTTGTGCGGTCGACCAGCATGATCATGCCCTTCGCGTCCTCGAGGCCGGGCGGGCGGCGGTCCTGCTCGACATCGCCCTTGACCTGCTCGATCGCCTCGTCGATCCCCTCCGACTGCTGGAACGTCGCGACTCGCACGTACATGACGGCTCCTTCCGCTCGCTGGCGGTCGGACCTTAGCCCAGCCGGACCGTCGTCAGCACGAAGACGGCGTGCTGCGAGATGCTGACGTTCACGACGCCGTTCGCGTCGGCCGTGACCACCTGCTTCGGCGCAACGAAGCCGTCCGCGTTCGCGTTCCAGATCAGGAGGTTGACGGGCTTCGACGGCGCGAACCCCGCGATCGAGTACGGCGTCGCCGTCGGGACGCCGGTGTTGAGCTGCGCGCCCGCGGTGTCGAGCCCGATCACGGTCAGCTGCTTCTTCTTGCCGAGGTAGGCGGACAGGATGCGCGACGTGTCCGGCACGGAGTCGACGGCGACGACCTCCCACCCGCGTTTCACCGTCGTCGTGAAGAGCTGCAGCAGGTTGTACATCGGGTAGAGCGGCCAGCCGTTCTGCGGCGCGCCGATGGCGTAGTAGGCCTGCGTCCCGTTGTCGTACTTGCCGTAGTAGGAGTCCCACTTGCTCGTGCCCAGGTAGCCGAGATCGGCCGCGAGCACGTCGAACCAGGCGTGCTGGAACGCGCTGATGTTCGTCTGCGTGATCGGCGTGCCGTCCTCCCAGACGCCCGGGTCGACCTGCGGCGCGCCGTTGAAAGTGCGCAGGCCGCGGACGCCGTACTCCGTGACGTAGATGGGCTTGCGTGCGTTCTCGGGCAGTGCGTCGACGATGGCGCGCACCTCGGTGAGGCGGTCGACGAGCTTCTGTGTGTCCCAGTAGTCCCAGAAGACGTGGATCGAGTATGCGTCGAGGATGTCCGACATGTGCGCGGCGAGGTACTGGAACCAGACGTCCTGGTTGGGCGCGCCGGTGTCGGGGCCGCGGACGAGGTCACCGCCCATGTACTTCACCTGGCCGCGGATCGTCTGAATCAGCGGATCGAGGTCGCGGTACTGCTTCTCGTACGCCTCCATCGTCATGCGCGTGCGGTTGGGCTCGTTCTGGAGCGTCAGCCAGCGCAGGTGCGTGATGCCGCGGCTGCGCACCAGGTCGAGCAGGACGTCGGCGAACTTCTGCGGCTGCAGCGTTCCGCCTTGCCACGTGATGTCGATGTCGGTGCCCGTGCTCTGTGCGAATTGCACCGTGCGGATGAAGGACTGCATCTTGTCCGAGTCGGTGAAGGCCTGCGGCGTGAAGAAGATGCGTGAGAACTCCGGGTGGAGCGCCCGCATCTTCTGCTCCATGTCGACGATGTTGTCGTCCGTGACGCCGGCGGCGCGGCTGAGCGCCGCGTAGACATGATGGTTGAACTGGCCGCCGTAGCCGGCGAACTCGGGTACGACGACCGCGGCGGGGCGAACCTTGAACTCGGCGACGTCGACGGTGACGCGACGTGGCTTCGTTCCGGTGACCGCGACGGTCAGGGGGTTGCGGCCCAGCGTCGTGAGGGTGACCGGGAGCTTGACGATCGTGCGGCGGCGCGGCCGCACGGTCGCGCTACGGGTCGCCAGGACCTGGTTGGTCGCGTCCGCCACGATGATCGTGGTCTTCCGAGGCCTCGAGGCACGGTCGAGGAGGGTGATCTGGACGTAGAAGGGGTGGCCCGGGAGGACCGCACGGTTGGCCTTGACCGAGGCGACGGCCACACCTGAGGGCGGCGCAGCGCCGGCGGCGCCCGTCCACGCGACGGCAGCCAGCGCGATCCCGACGAAGACCCCTCTCCTCACGGCGGGCCCAGGGTAGCGACACCCGGTTAAGAAGTTATGGTCGCATCGTGCTCGAGCGGCTCCCGCTCCTCGGCGGCCTGGCCCTCATCGCGATCGCATTCGTGATCGGGTCGATCTTCATCGGCCACGGCATCCGGGACAAGAACCGGAACGACGTGATCAGCGTCACCGGGTCGGCCAAGAAGCGGATCACGTCCGATTACGTCGTCTGGAACGCGTTCGTGACGAGCGAGCAGAGCTCTGCCCAGAACGCGGCGCGGGAGCTGACCGGGTGGACGACGAAGATCCGTTCCTTCCTGACGCAGGCCGGAGTCGAGCCGAGCGAGCTGAGCATCGATCCCATCTCCACTGAGACGGTCTCCCGCAAGGGGAAGGTGGTCTCGTTCCGGCTGACGCGCGGGTTCGAGATCCGCTCGCCGCGGGTGCGCAACGTGACGGACATCGCGGACCGCAGTTCGGAGCTGCTCGCCGCGGGAATCCCACTGCAGGCGGACCCGCTGCAGTACGTGTACACGAAGCTGACGAGTCTGCGCCCTCAGCTGTTGGCGCAGGCGACGAAGGACGCACGCAGCCGCGCGGACGTGATCGTCGGCGCGACCGGGTCGCACCTCGGCAAGTTGCGCCGCGTCAGCGTCGGCGTGTTCCAGATCACCTCTCCCAACTCGACCGAGGTGCAGGACTACGGCGTCTACGACACGTCCACGCTGGAGAAGGACGTCACCGCCGTGGTCAACGTCACGTTCGCGCTGAAGTGAGTCGAGCGAAAGCTGCGCTTTCGCTCGATCTGGGCTACGCCGCTTCGCGGGGAACGCGCGCGGGCTGAGCCCGCGCGCTCCTGGGCGGCGAGCGATTGTCTTCAAGCGTCCGTGTCGCGGTGCCCTTCGGGCATCGCGGCACGGATCAGTTCGCCTGCGGTTAAGCCGCCTTCGGCTGGCTTAACCTCCGGCTTCGGTGTCTACGGTAGTTGTGCGTTTCGCCACGTCGGCTTGCGGTGGAGAATGCTGGCGATGGGGATCCAGCTCCACCGGCCGGCGCGGACTGGCACTCACGCGCACTGGTTCCAGCCGCCGCGGCTGCTGACGCTCGCGGACGAGGGCGAGCGCCACGCCAGCTGGCTCGAGCTCTTCTTCGACCTCGTGTTCGTCGTCGCGATCACCGAGCTCTCGCACTCTCTGGTCGTGGATCACTCGGCGGGCGGCTTCCTGCGCTTCGCGGCGCTGTTCGTGCCGGTCTGGGTCGCCTGGCAGGGCTACATGGCCTATGCGACGCGCTTCGACACGGACGACCTCGGCTTCCGGCTCGCCTACTTCGGGGCGATGCTCGCGATCGCCGCCATGGCGGTGCTGATCGGCGACGTCGCGCACGGAGACCACAGCGCCGCCTTCGCGGTCGCTTACGTGGTGCTTCGGACGATCATGCTGGTCCTGTACTGGCGCGCGTGGCTCGCCGTCCCGGAGGCGCGCCCACTGATTCGGTTCTACGGCCTCGGCTATGCCGTCGGTGCGGGCTTCTGGCTGGTGTCGCTCCTGTTCCCGACGCCGTGGCGCTACGTCGTCTGGATCGTGGCCCAGGTGCTGGAGCTGAGCCTGCCGCCGCTCTCGACGCAGCTGCATCGACGGATCCCAACGAGTGCGAGGCACCTGCCGGAACGGTGGGCGCTGTTCACGCTGATCGTGCTCGGGGAGTCCGTGGTCGCAGTCGCCGTCGCGACGGCCGGCGCGGACTGGCACTTCACGTCAGCCGCGGCGGCGGTGCTCGGCTTCTCCTCGGTCGCGGCCATCTGGTGGCTCTACTTCGACCGGCAGGCAGCGGTCGTCCTGCGCGGCTCCACCATGTCGGTCGTGATCTACTCGTACGCGCATCTGCCGCTGTTGATCGGCCTCGCGGCGATGAGCGCCGGGTTGCGCCTGTTGATCGAGCGGGCCGGCGAGGATCACCTCGGCCTCGGCGCGGGCGCAGCGTTCCTCGGCGGGGCCGTGCTCTTCCTCGTGTCGCTCATTGCGACGCGGGTCGTCACAGTGCGCGGGCAGCGCCGGATGGGCGTTGCGCTGAAGCTCATGGCCGCGGCGCTCATCCTCTGCCTGCTCGCCGCGGAATCACTGCTACCGCCGTTGGCGGTCGCCGCCGTGCTGGCGGCGATCCTGACCGGGTTCGTCTTCGTCGAGATGACAGTCTGGCGCACGGCGTGATGAGGCTCTTCACCGATCTCGCTCGTGAGTTCCACCACGTGATCCGTGGCACGACCGGCGAGCACGAGAAGTTCCGCCGGCGACTGCTTACGACACTGCTGGTCACCCTCGTCGTGGATGCGATCGGAAGCATCCTGATGTACGTGCTCGAGCACGGGGAGCAGGGATCGCAGATCAGCTCCGCCTTCAAGAGCTTCTTCTGGGTCACGACACAGTTGTTGACCGTGTCGTCGCAGATGCCGAACCCCGTCACGACCGGCGGGCGGATCGTCGACATCTTCCTCGAGGCGTGGGCGATCACGGTCGTCGCAGCGGTCGCCGGGTCGTTCGCCGCTTTTCTGCAGAAGAAGTAGTTTGAGCGTGTGGGCGCGAACGCCTTCCTGAGCCGCGCGGAGAACGCCACGCGGAGCTCGAAGCGCGTGGCGCTGAGAGAGACGGTCGACTACGTCGAGCTGGTCAGGGACATCGCGGCCATGGCCAATTCAGGTGGCGGCGTGATCGTGCTGGACGGCATCGCCGGCGTCGACGAGGAGCTGATCCACGAGCGGCTGGAGCAGTATGCGGAACCGGAGTTCGAAGGCTTCACGGTCGAGCCGCTGACGCGCAACGGCCGTCCGTCGACCGCCGTCGTCGTCGACGAGGTACGCAACACGCCGCTCGTCTTCGTCCGGCAGGGCCGTTATCGGGACCCGGACGGCGTCGAGCGCGTGGCGTTCGCGCTCGGCGGGCTCTATTTCCGCCACGGCGCGAAGAGCGACCCTGCCACTGGCCAGGACGTCCGGGACTTCATCCGGCGCCAGCTCGAGGCGACGCGGGCGCAGTGGCTGGCGAACATCCGCCAGGTGATGCATGCGCCCGACGGCGCAGAAGTCGCGGTGATCGAGACGGCCGAGCGCGACGAGGAGGGCCGCCCGACGCTGATCCGGCTGACGACCGACCCGCACGCGCCGCTCTACGGACAGGTCGACCCCGACCAGTCGCATCCGTACCGCCAGAAGGAAGTCATTCGCGAGGTGAACGCGCGGCTAGGCGAAGGAACGGTCAACGCGTTCGACGTACTGAGCGTGCGACGAGTGCACGCGATCTCCGAGGAGACGCGGCCGGAGTTCGTCCACATCCCGAAGTTCGGCTCGCCGCAGTACAGCGACGCCTTCGTGGACTGGCTCGTCGCCGAGCACCAGCGCGAGCGGGCGTTCTTCGCGAACGCGAAGACGCGGTACCTGGCGACGAGACCGCGACGCAGGGTGGCGTCCAGTCCGTAATCTCCGAGGCTCTACCCGACTCTCGAAAGGAGCAGCCTTGGCTGGCAACCCCGTACACATCGAGATTCCGGCGCAGGACACGAGCCGCGCCCAAGACTTCTACAAAGGCCTATTCGGCTGGGACTTCCAATCGATGGAGGGTCCGCAGGAGTACCACATGGCGAGGGTCTCCGAGAACTCCGGAAGCGCCGTCTTCCCGGGAGACACGGGAGCGATCCGCGTGTACTTCGACGTCGACGACATCAACGCCGGCGCGTCGAGAGTCAAGGAGCTCGGCGGCAAGGCCGACGACCCGCAGCCGGTGCCAGGCATGGGCTGGTTCGCCACCGGTGCCGACACCGAGGGGAATCCGATCGGCCTCTGGCAGACCGACCCGTCGGCTTCGATGCCGGAGTAGCGCAGGCTCAGATCGTCCAGGTGTCGCCGGCGCCGAGCAGGGCCGCGAGGTCGCCCTCGCGCTTCTGCTTGGCGACGTCGAGCTGCTCGGCCATCAGCTCGTCGTAGACCGGGCGCTCGACATCCCGGAGCACGCCGATCGGCGTCACTCCGGCTGTGCCCTGCGTGAGCCGGCTCAACGCGAAGGCTGCGCTCGGCTCGGGATGGTGCGCGTCGTGCAGGAGCAGCTCCGACTCGTCCGAGACGTCGACGATCTCGACGCTCCCGTCGGCCCGCTGCCGCACCCCCTTCTCCCCCTCCTCGCCGAAGCGGATCGGCTTGCCGTGCTCGAGGTAGATGCGGTTCGTCTTGTCCTCGCGGACGAAGTCGAACGCGCCGTCGTTGTAGATGTTGCAGTTCTGGAAGATCTCGACGAACGCGCTGCCGCGATGCGCGGCCGCGGCGCGCAGCACCTCCGTGAGATGGGCGCGATCCGTGTCGATCGCGCGCGCGACGAACGTCGCCTCCGCGCCGATCGCAATCGAGAGCGGATTGAACGGCCAGTCCAGCGAGCCCATCGGGGTCGACTTGGTGACCTTGCCCAGCTCGCTCGTCGGCGAGTACTGACCCTTCGTCAACCCGTAGATCTGGTTGTTGAAGAGCAGGATCTTGATGTTCACGTTGCGCCGCAGCGCATGGATCAGGTGGTTCCCCCCGATCGAGAGGGCGTCGCCGTCCCCGGTCACGACCCAGACGCTCAGGTCGGGCCGAGAGGTCGAGAGGCCCGTCGCGATCGCCGGCGCGCGCCCGTGGATCGAGTGGATCCCGTACGTCTCCATGTAGTACGGGAACCGCGCCGCGCAGCCGATCCCGGAGACGAAGACGATCTTCTCCTTGGGCACGTCCAGCTCGGGCATGAAGGACTGGAGCGCGGCCAGGATGGCGTAGTCCCCGCAGCCCGGGCACCAGCGGACTTCCTGGTCGGTCTTGTAGTCCTTGGCGGTCAGCTTGCCGTTCGTCGCCACGGCCTCGATGATAGACACAGCGCCAATGAGGCACCTGGCCCTGCCCGTCCGCGATCAGGAGCGGTCTCGCCGCTTCTACGAAACCTACTTCGGCTTCGGCGCCCGGCCCGCGCGGCGGTACGACGACGGCGTCCTGATGCTGTACAACGCCGACGGCTTCTCGCTCGCGCTCGGGCCGACGGACGAGGAGCTCGCGCTGCCGCGGTTCCTCCATTTCGGCGTGCAGATCGAGAGCCCGGAGGCGGTGCGGGCCTTTCGCGACCGGCTGCGGGCCGACGGGGTACCGATCGTCGAGGAGTGGGAAGAACCGGAGTACGTGAGCGTCAAGTGCCGCGACCCGGATGGTTACGTCGTCGAGGCGGCGTGGGAACCACCCCGGCGATGACGACTGTGCGCGGCAGCTGCCACTGCGGCGGCGTGACGTTCGAGCTCACCGGGCTTGCGGACGCCGTCCGCTATTGCCACTGCACGACCTGCAAGAAGCTCTCGGGCGGCGGCGGGACGGTCAACCTGCGCGCGCCTTCCAGTGGAATCCGAATCCTCGAGGGGAGGATCTCCTCCAGACCTACCGGCCGGCCGAGGGGACTGCGAAGACGTTCTGTCTCGCGTGCGGCTCGAACCTGTTCGGCGGCGGCTGGCCGGACTCGGAGCACTGCAGCGTGCGCGTCACGACCCTGGACGATCCGGTCGACGCGCGGCCCGGCTCGCATCTCTACGTCCGCTCGCTGGCGCCGTGGGAGCAGCTCCCGGACGACGGCGCCGAGCGGTTCGAGACGACCTAGAGCGTTTCCTTTCAAGGTCGAAGGTGTCGACCGGTCAGTTCAGACGATCGCCGGGCTAAGCCCGGCGAGCTGGTGACGGCGCCGACGAGTCGGCGCCTCTGGCTAGCTCTCCCGGCCGAGCGCCTTCAGGGTCGTCTCAACCGCCTCCCGCGCGAAACCGATCGCTTCCGGATTCGTCGGATCCTGCTCGCGCACTTCGAGCGCACGCTCGAACTCGGCGAGCGCCGCCTCGTAGTCGCCCGCCTCGTAGCGGTGCCAGCCGAGGTTGTTGAGCAGCGGGCCCGCCCAGTACGCCGCATCGGGCTGGGCCTCCGCGAGCGCGAGCCCGCGCTGCGTCCACTCGATCATCTTCTCCGGGACGGCGATCGCAACCATGTGCGCCGCGTCGCCCGCGAGGTAGTAGAGCTCGTTCTCGTTCGCCCGTGCGAACGCCGCCTCGAAGAGCGCGACCGACCCGGCGCCGTCACCGCTCGACCGGAGCTTGCGCCCTCGCTCCAGATCGATCCGGACACGAGCGATCGCACTCTCCCCCGCGAGCGCCTCCGCCTCACGGATCAACGCCTCGCAGGCGTCGAAATCGCCCCGCAGTCCCTGGACGCGCGCAAGCTGTGTCAGCACCTCGGCGCGACCTTCATCGCTCGACTCCTGCTCGAGCTGCTCCCGAAACCGCCGCTCGGTCCCGTCGAGCTCGTCGAAGTCCCAAAGACGGCGGAGGCGGTCAGGCACCTATGGGAACGTGTCCCGGCTCCGCGGTGACGCGGTCGAGCCACGCGCGGACCGCCTGGTACGGCTCCAGCGTGAAACCCCCCTCTTCGGCGACGTGTGTGTACCCGTAGAGGGAGATGTCCGCGAGCGAGAACGATTCGCCCACGAGCCAGCGCCGCCCGTCGAGATGCCGATCGAGCGTCTTGAGGGCACGATCCCCGGCCTTCATCTTCGCGGGTCGCTCCGGCTCGAAGACCTCGGGCCGCCCGGAGTAGGCGACCCAGAAACGCACGACGGCGATCGACGGTTCGAGGTCGTACTGCTCGAAGAACATCCACTGCAGGATCTGCGCGCGCTCGTACGGATCGTCCGGGACGAACCGCGTTCCCTCGGCGAAGTACCACAGGATCGCTCCGGACTCCGCGAGCGGCCTGCCGTCGTCGAGCACGAGGGTCGGCACCCGCAGAGCTGGGTTCAGGTCACCGAGGAGCTCGCGCCGATTCGAGCGGTCGACGACGTCGACGAATCTCCGCTCGTACGGGATCCCGAGGTGCGCGAGGAGCAGCCGCACCTTGTAGCAATTGCCCGAGGGCGGGCTGTCGTATAGGAGCATCAGAGTCCCACCCGCGGCAGCCAACGCGGAACCCGCGCGCAGTATTCCTCGTACTCCGCCGCGAACCGGCGGCGCAGCCCCGGCTGCTCGACGAGCGGGAAGTGGAGCGCGTTCACGGCCACGAAAACGCGGCGAGGGCGTTGCGGGTGCGTTTAGGGCTTGACTGGACGGTCAATCACATTCTCGCAAGGGGAGAAGAGCGGGCCCAAGCGGGTCCTCTGACGGGGTCCGATCCTGAATTCCCTGCGCGAAGGTGGGAGCCAGGAGGGAACCTGCGGCGTTCCCAACCACCCGGCCATTGGGGGACTGACGCGGTGGTACTGGCTCCCGCTTTCGCTGCGTCAGGCGTCCACCATCGCGTCGATCGCCTCGGCGACCTCGCCCGCGCGGAACGGAATCCCGCGCACGAGGTTGAAGCCGGTGGCGTCGACGAGGAACTCCGCACGGATCAGCTTCTGCAGCTGGCCGAGGTTGATCTCGGGGACGAGCACCTTGTCGTAGCGACGGACGACCTCGCCCGTGTTGCGTGGAAACGGATTCAGGTAGCGCAGATGCGCGTGCGCGACCTTCTTCCCCGCGGCGCGGACACGGCGGACGGCGGCGGCGACCGAGCCGTAGGTCCCGCCCCAGCTGAGCACGAGGGTCTCGGCGCCGTCGGGGTCGTCGACGTCGAGCTCGGGGATGTCCTGCGCGATCCCGGCGACCTTCTGTGCGCGCAGGCGCACCATCAGGTCGTGGTTCTCGGGGTCGTAGCTGACGTTGCCGGTCACGTCCTGCTTCTCGAGCCCGCCGATCCGGTGCTCGAGCCCGGGCGTTCCGGGGATCGCCCACGGGCGCGCGAGCGTCTCCTCGTCGCGGCGGTAGGGCTGGAAATCGCCGCCGTTCGACTCGGCGAAGCCCGGATCGATCGGCTGGATCGCATCGAGGTCGGGCAGCAGCCACGGCTCGGAGCCGTTCGCGAGGTACGCGTCGGAGAGCAGGAACACGGGCGTGCGGTACTTGACCGCGATGCGGGCGGCCTCGAGCGCAGCGTCGAAGCAGTCGGACGGCGTCGCGGCGGCGATCACCGGCACCGGCGACTCCGAGTTGCGGCCGAACATGACGCCGAGCAGGTCGGCCTGCTCCGGCTTGGTCGGCATTCCCGTCGAGGGGCCGGCGCGCTGGATGTCGACGATGATCAGCGGCAGCTCGAGCGTGATGCCGAGGCCGATCGTCTCCTGCTTGAGGACGATCCCCGGCCCGCTCGAGGTGGAGACGCCGAGCGATCCGCCGAAGCTCGCGCCGAGCGCCGCGCCGACGGCGGCGATCTCGTCCTCCGCCTGGAACGTGCGCACGCCGAAGTTCTTGTGCCGCGCCAGCTCCTCCAGGACCGACGACGCCGGCGTGATCGGATAGGCGCCGAGGAAGAGCTGCAGGCCGGACTTCACCGACGCGGCGATCAGCCCGTAGGCGAGCGCCTGGTTCCCGGTGATGTTGCGGTAGAGGCCCGGCCTCAGTGCGGCCGGCTTGACCTCGTACTGCACCGCGAACGACTCGGTCGTCTCGCCGAACGCGTAGCCGGTCTGGAACGCCTTCACGTTCGCCTCGGCGATCTCCGGCCGCTTGGCGAACTTGCGGCGCAGGAATTCGATCGTCCCCTCAGTCGGGCGTCCGTACAGCCACGACATCAGGCCGAGGGCGAACATGTTCTTCGAGCGCTCCGCCTCGCGCTTGGTGATGCCGTCGATCTGCTTGAGCGCCTCGATCGTCATCGAGGTGAGCGGGATCGGATGGACGTCGTACGCCTCCAGCGACCCGTCCTCGAGCGGGTTGCCGTCGTAGCCGGCCTTCTGCAGGTTCCGGTCGGTGAAGGCGTCTTTGTCGACGACCAGGATCCCGCTGGGCGGCAGGTCCTTGAGATTGGTCTTGAGCGCGGCCGGGTTCATGGCGACGAGGACGTTGGGCGCGTCGCCCGGCGTAAGGATGTCGTGGTCGGCGAAGTGGAGCTGGAAGCCCGAGACGCCCGGCAGCGAGCCCGCCGGCGCCCGGATTTCCGCCGGAAAGTCCGGGAAGGTGGCGAGGTCGTTGCCCAAAAGAGCCGTCTCCGAGGTGAAGCGGCCGCCGGTCAGCTGCATGCCGTCGCCCGAGTCCCCGGCGAACCGGATGACCACCGAGTCGAGCTGCTCGACGGGCTTCGAAGCCACGACTGAGTTGTAGCGCATAAAGAAACCGCCCCCCGAGGAGATCATCAAAGGGATGCCCGATGAGCTGGTGGCCAGGATCGAGCGGATCTATCGCGCGGAGTACAGGAGGTTCCTTCGCGTCGCCGTCGCCGTGCTACGCGACGAACACCGGGCCGCCGACGCCGTCCAAGAGGCGTTCGCGACGGCGGTGCAGAAGCACCGATCGTTCCGCGGCGAGGGGCCGCTCGAGGCCTGGATTTGGCGGATGGTGGTGAACGCCGCGCTGAAGGAGCGCGCGAAGCCAAGGCCGCTCGCAGTGCTCGACCGCGACGCCGCGCAGCCGGCGGATGAGCCCAGCGCGGTCGCGCACGTTGTCGCACGCTTGCCCGAGCGGCAGCGCCTGGCTCTCTTTCTTCGCTACTACGCCGACCTCGACTACGAGGCGATCGCAGCGGTGCTCGACATCTCGAGCGGAACGGTCGGCGCCACCCTCAACGCCGCGCACGCCTCCGTGCGCCGGCTCCTGCAGGAGGTGCGGCCGTGAACGAGTTCGACACGCGGGTCTTCGACCTGCTCGATGCCCTCACGCCCGAGCCGCGCCGCTGGCCCGACTGGCAGGACGTCCTGCGCCGCACGCACGCACGGCACACACGGCGACTGATCGTCGCCGTTGCTGCGGCCCTCGTCGTGCTCGCCACGGCCGCCGGCGTGACCGCGGCGCTCGGCGGCTTTCACGAATGGCTCAGCGGCTCTCCCGGGAAGCCGGCGCCGAGCGCGGAGCAGAAGAAACTGGCCTCCTTCGGCTTCCCGAGCGACACGAAGCTCCGCGAGCTCATCCGCACGAGCGCCGCGGGAAAGGTCTACGTGTTGTACGGGTTTCGCAGCAGCGAGTCTCTTTGCCTGCGGCTCAGAGCCGTGTCGCTCGGACACAGCGTCGGCCCGGTGTGCGCCCCGGCCTCACGCCTGCGCCACGCACCGGCGCCGATTCTCGCCGTCATCGGCAACTACAGCTTCACCGACAAGCACAACCATCCGAGCGCGGCCACGTCGTTCGGGATCGCCGCGGACGGGCTGTCGCGCGTGGTCGCCCGTACAGTGGACGGCGACCATCCGGCGACTCTCGGCGGCAACGCCTACCTGTGGGTGCAGGACGAGCCGAACAGCGGCCAGCGTGCATTCAGCGTGACGGCGGTCTCGTCGGGCGGCTCGCGCGTGACGGTGCCGCTGGACAAGGCCCCGCCGATCCGCCGCCCGCGCGGGCCTACCCGCATCGAGGCTCGAATCGCCCATCCGAGGGTCGGTTGGTACGACCGCATCAACCCGTTCGGCCCAACGCGCTTCGTCAAGCCCGACCCGAACAGCAACGTGCGGGTAGGACTCGCGGGCCGGGGCTGCCTCCTCGTGGCGTACGGCGCAGCCGGCCCGTCGACCGGCTGCTCGGACACCTTCTGGTCGCAGGGTCCCCTCGACTGGATGATGACGGGCGAGTACGGCCCCGACTTCATGCGCATCAGCGGCGTCGTCGCGGACGGCGTGAAACGTGTCGTCGTGTTCCTGGCCGACGGGCAGCATCAGCGCGCCTTCCTGCGCGACAACCTCTTTACGACGCTCGCCGCGACGGCGGAGTTTCCGGCGCGGATCGTCGCGTACGACGGCGCCGGACGCATCGTCGGCATCGTGACGCCCCACGTCCCGTTTCGTGAGACGACACCGCCGGCCGCGCGTCGGCTCCACACGGCTCTGCGCGTACGCGGGCCGAGAGGCGCGGTCGCCGTCCTGCGCATTGGCCGCCGCGTGCACGGCTACCAGTGCTGGCGCGTCGATCTGAGCACAGGGCAATCTCCCGGCGAGTGCACGGGGCCGGAGTTCACGGCTTCCTCGATCTGGCCCGACCTCGTCCAGCCGGCCGGCCGAGACCTCTTCGTGATCGGCCACACGTTTGGGCCGATCGGGCGCGTGCAACTCGAGTTTCCGAACGGTGATGTGAGCAATTCGCGACCCGTCGCCGGGCGCTTCGTCATTGCCGTGCCGCGCTCACACTTGACGCGCGAGCGGCAAACGGCCTTCGTCGTCGGCTATACGAGCGAAGGCTCGGTGGTCCAGCGCAAGGGCGTCGTCTTCAAGGTGCGTTAGAGCTCGGCGTCGAGCTCCCGCCCCACGACCGCGAAGTTGTAGAGCAGGAAGTACGCGAACCCGAGCGCGAGCGTGAACAGCACGGTGACGCCGATCGCCTCGCCGTACCTGAACGGATCACGCGCAGCGGCGTGCGCGATGCGCGGCAGGACACTGGGATGCTCGAGCGCGTCCCAGCTGTTCAACCGCAGGAAGCGCCCGAGGTAGATGCCGAGCGAGCCAAGCGCGAGCGCAACACCCGCGAAGATCCAGCCCGCCGCGACTCCGCGCCACTGCCGCACCACCGTCTGCATCAGGAAGAGCGACGCGAAGCCGAGCAACACGCCCGTCCAGGCGAACGCAGACACCGTGAGAGCGTCGTACCAGTACGGCGCGTCCCCGGTGCGCTCCAGATGGACGAAGTCCGTGACGATGTACGGCGCGTTCGGGAAGAACAGCAGCCAGAGCGCGCCGAGGACGACGAGGGCTCCGGCGGCGCGTCTTCGACGCCACCCGTCGTAGACGACGACGGCCAGCACGAACGGGATCCAGGCGAGGAAGAGATTCCAGATCAGGCCGCTGAAGGTCGAGTCCCCGGTCTCGATCACGCGCAGGCCGACCAGGCCGACGCAGAAGAGCGAGGCGAGCAACATCCCCAGCACGGTCACGAGACGCCTTCGACTCGCACGCATGCCGATCCAGTGTAGATGCGAGGGAGCGGCGACCCCCGCCGAGCTGCCTCTAAGCGGCGGGAAGGTACGCGTAGGGGTGCCGGAACGCGTCGAGAGCTACGCTCGGCGCAACTTCGAGCTCGAATGCTTCGCCGTTCTTCTCGTCCTGGACGGTGACGGTCAGCGCATCTCCGTGGGGCTCCCAGAAGAGCGTCACCATGATCCCGTCATTCCAGCGCGACGCAAGCTCGACGACCGTGCGACCACCGAGATAGAGCGCGTCCATATCCACACGATGCACCGGCCACCTCGAAATGCGCAGGCCTTTCGACCAGGTCCACCTACCCGTCGGAAGCGATCTCCGCCCAGCGCTCGGCGATCTGCTCAGGCTCGGCGGGATCGGCGCCGAAGTCGATCCCGGCGCCTCGCATCTTGCCCATGCAGTAGGCGGCAAGTCCCGGGCGCGTGTCCTCGGCGGACATCGCAATCCCGGACGTCGTGAAGACGAAGCGTCCGTACTCCAGGCTCTTCATCACGGGGAAGGCTGCGCGCGAGACATGGAAGGACGCATCGATGTGCACGCGGCGCAGCACGTCCCAGCTCCGATCGGCGTCTTCGATCTCTTCGTAGACGACCAGGCCCGCGTTGTTGCCGACGACGTCGAGCCGGCCGAGCTCGCCCACGGCGCGTCCGACGAGCGCCGCACATGTCTCCTCGGACTCCAGGTTCTCGTACGAGGCGACTGCTGTACCGCCCTCGGCCCGAATCTCCTCGACGACTGCGTCGGCCACGCCGGGATCTTCACCCTCACCATGGCGTCAGACGCCCGCGTCGTGCACGACGACCGCCGCACCGCGCGAGGCGAACGCCTTCGCGTACGCACGTCCGAGGCCGCGCCCCGCGCCCGTGACTAGGACGGCGCGTCCGTCGAAGCGGATCACTCCGCCTCGGCGAGCAGGGACTGCAAGTCAAGCGGGTGCGAGAACATCGCGACACCGTCCTCCGCGAGCGGCCACTCCTCCCGCGGACGGTCGCGGTAGAGCTCGATCCCGTTCTGGTCGGGATCGCGCAGGTAGATCGCCTCGCTGACGCCGTGGTCGCTCGCGCCGGAAAGGGGGATGCCGGCATCGACCACGGCCCGCACCGCCTGCGCCAGCGTCTTGCGGTCGGGATAGCGAATCGCAACGTGGAAGAGGCCGGTCGTCCCGCGCGGCGGCGGCGGCGCGCCCTTCGACTCCCAGGTGTTTAGCCCGATGTGGTGGTGGTAGCCGCCGGCGGAGAGGAAGGCGGCCTCGTCGCCCATGCGCTGCGTCAGCTCGAAGCCGAGGACGTCACGGTAGAACGCGATCGCGCGATCGAGGTCGCTCACCTTCAGGTGCACGTGCCCGATGTCCACTCGCGGGTCGATCGCCATCGCCCGTCAACGCTACCGGCGCCACCGCGATCCCGGCCAGCGACCAGAGGCAGTAGCCCATCCACGGGTCGCCGATCACGTCGGTCTGGACGGCGAGAACGAGCGCCGCGCCGAACGCGGCCGCGATCCCCGCCGCCGCCCACCACCGCGTGCGACGCGCTGCCACCATCAGCGCCCCAAGCAGCAACAACCCCCAGGCGATCCACAACAGCGAGCCGAGCAGACCGGTCTCCGCGCCGAGCTCGGTGTAGTTGGACTCACCTGCCTTGATCGGCGTCCCCGTCCGTGACGCCGTCTGTCCGGCGTTGCCGAGCCCGTAGCCCTGTGGATGGTGGACCACGGTCCGCACTCCCTCCCGCAGGCTGACCCAGTGGCTGTGGAGCGACGGCTCGTCGAGGCTGCCGGCGTTCCCGCTCGCGCCGGGATTCTGGCGCGCGTGGTTCCGCTGCTGCACGAGATCCTGTTGCGTCCACTTCCCTTCCGGCGCGATGTGCGGAAAGACGTGCACCCACGCGACACTGACGGCGAGCGTCGCCACCGCCGCGGCGACTAGCCACCAGCGGCGCGCGACGAAGGCGAGCACGACGAATCCCGCCGCCAGCGCGAGCAGCGCCGAGCGGGAGAACGTGAACAGCAGCGCAACCGCGACGAGCACAGATAGCGCGGCGAGCAGGCGTGCGCGGTGGCGCAATGCCGCCGCGAGCAACAGAGCGACGACGAACGAGTACGCACTCGCGAGCGGCCCGAGGAAGACGGACACGAGCCGGCGCAGGAAGTGATCCTCGGAGCCGGTGTTGTAGACGAAGTTCTCGGGCAGCCCGCCCGTGCCGTTGTAGTCGTAGCCGAGCTGCTTGTGGAAGTAGTCGACGACGGCCGAGTTGCGCCACCACGAGATGGAGACGAAGAAATCGTCGATCAGCCCGAGCAGCGCGACGGCGCCGGCGACGCCGACGACCGTCCACGCGAGCGGAAGGAGTTGCTCACGACGCAACAGCAGCGAACGCCCGAGGAAGTACGCGCCGACGGGAATCAGGTCGTGCTTCAGCGCGAGCCCGATCGCCGAGCGGTCGGCGGAGCCCTCCAGCCACGACTGCGGGAGCAGCGCGTACACGCAGACGAGCAGGGCGAACGCGAGCGCGAGCACGTCGACGACGTGGATGCGAAACGCGAGCCGCCGCGCGCGCAACGCGTCGAAGGCGACACGCGCGAGCGCGACGCCGAGCAGGATCTCCTTCCAGGCCTGGAGGGCGGTCAGAGCGCCCCCACGAACTCCGGCCCCGTACAAAGCAGCCATGACGGCGTTGTGCGCGGCCAGGCCGACCAGCCACGCGTACAGCGCGATGACGGGCCTCCGCCAGACGAGGACCGCGACGGGCACGAGCAGGAGCCCGTAGACCGCGAGCGCGAGCCCCGAAGCCATCAGATGGAAGTAAATCGGGCGGGGACGCGTAGGCGTCCCCGCCAAGTTTTCCGCACCCTAGCTACCCCACGGCAACATAAAGGCCCCTCCCTTCCCCAAGCTTCCGCAGAATGAGGGCTCATGTTGCCACGAGGAAGCGCCGATTGACTATTTGACATATGTCCGAGGCAGTTTCATGATCCCGTCCGACGTGTCGGATGTGAGCTCGACGGAGTCGATCGGCGCGCGACTCAAGCGCCTTCGGCTCCAAAGGGGCCTCTCTCAGCGCGACCTCTCGTCGCCGGGAGTTTCGTACGCATACATCTCGCGTATCGAAGCCGGCGCGCGAACGCCGTCGGTGAAGGCGCTGCGCAAGCTCGCGCAAAAACTGAAGGTGTCGGTGGAGTACCTCGAGACCGGCCGAGACATACGCGACGTCGACGATCGTGAGTTGCGACTCGCGGACGCTGAGCTCGACCTGCGCCTCAACGGCGATTCGCCCGGCGCGGACGAAAAGCTCGACCAGATTCGTGCCGAGGCGAGCGCTGCGGGAGACCTAACGTCGGCGCTCCGAGCTCAGATGGCGCTCGGGCTCCTGTCTGCCGAGCGCGGAAATCACCTCGAGGCTGTCGAACGGCTCGAAGCCGTGGCGAGCGACGACTCGGCTCCGCCGCCTCATTTGCGTCCGGATCTCTACACGACTCTCGGTCAGTCGTACGCGGCGCTCGGAGCGCCCGATCGTGCAGTCCGTGTCTTCGACGAGTGCCTGACCCGCGTCCGGGACGACGTTCCCGACGACACAGCCGTGCAAATCCGATATGCGACATTTCTGAGCTACGCCCTGACCGATGCGCGCGAGTACGAACGCGCTGCAGAGGTAGTGCGCGACGCCCTCGCGCGGGCGGATGACCAGACAGATCCGTACACGCGCGTGCGTCTCTACTGGTCGCTCGCACGTCTCAATGCGGTCGAGGGCCGTCAGAGTGACGCCCTCGAGTACATCCGAGCGGCAATCGCCTTGTTGAAGGCGACCGACGACACGCTCACACTCGGGCGCGCGTATCTGCTCGCGGCGGGCGTTGAGCTTCGGCGTGAGGCGGCGAGCGAGGCCCAACGCTTTCTGGAGCTCGCGGAACGCATGCTGGGATCACATCCCGAGCAGGTCGATGTGGGCATGCTGCGCATCGGCCAGTCGCGACTCGCGGCGCTCGAACGCCGGGCCGAGACGGCGGTCGAGCGGGCCCGCGAGGCGCTCGCCTTGCTCGGCGACTTTCACGGCGGCGAGCAAGGTGCCGCCGTCCACGCCCTTGCCACCGGCCTCGCCCTGGAGGGCGACGAGACCGGCGCGAGCGATGCATATCGCCGCGCGGTCGACCTCCTGACCGTCCACGGCCGCCGCGCGGACGCTGGCGAGGCGGCACTCGAGTGGGCGAACTTCTTGCGCGAGCGCGGACGAGAAGAGGAAGCGGGGCCCATCCTCCGCCGCGCTTACGATCTCGGCGTGAGCGCCGAGTCCGCACCGACCGCCCAGCGTTGACCCTCGAGCGGGTCGTTCGTCCCGCCGGCCCGTTCGCGCTCGCCCTCACCACGAAGCATGCGAGCGACGCGACGCGCCAGCTGCGTGACGGGAAGCTGACGACGACGCTCCGCGTCGGCGACCGCGTCGAGGTGGGCTCGGCCCATCAGCTGGTCGACGGGCGCGTGGTCCTGCGGGCCGAGTCGGAGGAGGGACTGGAGCGCCTGCTCTTCATCGTCCCTGTCAACGCCGACCACACCGAGTTCCTGCGCCGCTTCGCGCGCGATCCCCTGATCGGCGAGGCGACCGTGCAGTTCCAGGGGATGCGGCAGCTGCGACTGCCGACGGTGGCGCAGACGCTGCTGCGGGCGTTCTGCGGGCAGCTCATCGACTCCCGGCATGCGCGCGAGCTCGAGGTGCGAATCGTGCGCGCCGTCTCTCCGCGCGTCGAGGGAACGACGTTGCACGAGCCGCCGAAGTCGAGCTCCTTCGCGCGCCTGTCCCCGGCGCGGCTGCGCCAACTCGGTCTCCACGCGCGCAGGGCCGCCGCGCTCGTGCGGATCTGCCGCGCCTTCGACCTCGAGCGCCTGCACGACCTGCCGACGGCGAAGGCCGCGGAGTTCATCGAGCGTGAACGGGGGCTCGGGCCCTGGTCGGCTGGCGTCGTGTGCCTCGAAGGGCTGGGCCGCTACGAGCGCGGCCTCGTCGGCGACCTGTCGCTGATCAAGCTGATGTCGCGGCTGCGCGGGCGCTGGGTGGAGGGCTACGAGACTGCGGAGCTGCTCGAGCCATACGGGGAGTGGGCCGGGCTCGCGGGCCTCTACCTGGTGAAGGCGTTTGCGAGCGGAATGATCCCGCTGCCGGCGGAGCGGCCGGTGCGCTTCCCGCGGCCCGCGTACGCGTGATCGAGCTCGTCCTCGGCGACCTCACACAGCAAGACGTGGACGCGATCGTCAACGCCGCGAATCCGACGCTGCTCGGCGGCGGCGGTGTCGACGGGGCGATTCACCGAGCCGGCGGGCCGGAGATCCTCGCCGAGTGCCGCGAGCTGGGCGGCTGCGAACCGGGAGATGCAAAGCCGACGAAGGGCGGCAAGCTGCCGGCGCGGCACGTGATCCACGCCGTCGGCCCGATCTGGCAAGGCGGCGGCGAGGGAGAGGCGGAGCTACTCGCGTCCTGTCACCGCCGGGCGATCGAGCTGGCCGACGAGCTCGGCTGCAGATCGGTCGCGTTCCCGGCGATCTCGACCGGCGCGTACGGCTATCCGGTCGAGCTCGCCGCGCCGGTCGCCATCGGAGCCACGAGCGAGGCGCTCGCGGCGCATCCGGCCGTCGAGCTCGCCCGCTTCGTCTTCCGCGACGAGGCGACGCTCGCGCCGTACCGCACCGCCGCGGAAGCGGTCTGACCCCGCAGGTCAGAGCCCAGCCTTAGACGCTCGAAGCGCGACCCGACCAAAGCCGGAGCGTAAGCCAGCGCGAAGCGCGGCTTACGCGGAGGCGGACTGATGCTGCGCGCGCACGCGAAGCATGCGCGCGCAGCACGGAAGGAAACAGTCGCCGACCACCAGGAAGCGCGCGGGCGGAGCCCGCGCGCGTTCCCCGCGAAGCGGCGTACAACAACATGGGTCTGACCCCGCAGGGGTCAGACCCTAGACTGCGGCGATGGCAACGAACCGCCGCATCGCAATCCTCGGCGCCGGGAAGATCGGCGAGTCGCTGCTCGCCGGGCTGCTCAGCTCAGGCTGGCGGAAGCCGGCCGACATCATCGTCACCGGCCGCCGCGAAGAGCGCCTCCAGGAACTGACCGAGCGGCACGGAGTCGAGGCGACGCTCGACAACGCCGCGGCCGTCGCCGACGCGGGGATGATCGTGATCGCCGTCAAGCCGCAGGACTTCGACGTGCTGCTCGGCGAGGTCGGCGGGCTGATCACGGGCGAGCAGACCGTTCTCTCGGTCGCGGCCGCGATCCCGACGTCGCAGATCGAGGCACGGCTCGCGCCGGGCGTCCCGGTCGTGCGCGCGATGCCGAACGCGCCTGCGCTCGTGCACGAAGGAATCGCCGGGATCTGCGCGGGGGCGCACGCCGACGAGGCGCACCTCGACCTGGCCGAGGAAGTCCTCACGCACCTCGGCGCGGTCGCGCGCGTTCCCGAGACGTACATGGACGCGGTCACCGCCGTGTCCGGTTCCGGCCCGGCGTACTTCGCGCTGCTCGCGGAGGCGATGATCGAGGCGGGCATCCTGCTCGGGCTCGGGCGCGAGACGTCGACCCAGCTCGTCGTGCAGACGATGCTTGGCACGGCGAAGCTGCTACGGGACGAGAAGATGCATCCCGTGGAGCTCCGCGAGGCGGTCACCTCCCCCGGCGGCACGACGATTCGCGCGATCCGCGAGCTGGAACAGGCAGGCGTGCGCGCAGCGTTCCTGAACGCGATTCAGGCGGCGATGGAAAGGTCACGCGAGCTCGCGGCCGGCGAGCAGTGACCGACGTCGAGCTCGTCGTCGTCGAGGACGAGCGGGAGGTCGCGGCCGTGGTCGGCGAACGGCTTGCGCGCGCGGCGGCCGAGGGCGGCAGCGTAGTCCTCACCGGGGGTAAGACGCCCGAACAGGCGTACAAGGAGGCGGCGAAGCGGGCACCCGACTGGAGCCGGGTCGACGTCTGGTGGGGAGACGAGCGCTGCGTCCCGCCCGACGACGAGAACTCGAACTACGGGATGGCGAAGCGTTCGCTGCTGGATCGGCTCGAGCGCGCGCCGCGCAGCGTCCACCGCATCAAGGGCGAGCTAGGCAAGGAAGCGGCGGCGGCCGACTACGAGCGCGAGCTCGACGACACACGGCTCGACCTGCTGCTGCTCGGGATCGGGCCGGACGGCCACGTCGCCTCCCTCTTCCCGAACGCGCCGACGCTGCGGCAGCGCAAGAAGGTGCTGCCTGCGGAGCCGGGGCTGGAGCCGTTCGTCGACCGCGTCACCCTCAGCCGGCCCACGCTCCGCAGCGCCGGCGAGATCCTCTTCCTGCTGACGGGGCAGGCCAAAGCCGACGCTGCCGCCCGCGCCTTTGCCGGAAAGCCCAGCCCGGACACACCGGCCAGCCTCGTCCGGGCCCGGTCCGGCCGCACCGTTGCAATCCTGGATCGGGCTGCTGCAGCCAAGCTCCCGGCTTGACAGAGGCGTCCCTATATGTAGAAGTGCCTCGGGGCAGTGCAGGAGACGCTGATACTCGACAAGCCCGAGCACTTGAAGGCGCTCGGTCATCCCCTCCGCGTCCGGGTGCTCGAGATGCTCGGCCAGGAGGGCGACTGGCAGCTGACGAACAGGGAGCTGGCGCAGCGGCTCGGCGTTGATCCCGGCCACCTCCACTTCCACGTCCGCATGCTGCTGAAGGCGGGCTTGATCGAGCTCGCCCAGGCCGAGGGCCGCGGCCGCGAGAAGCCCTACCGCGCCGTCGCGAAGGTCTTCCGTGTCGCGCCGGAGCTCCTCGCCGCCGGTGGGGCGAGCGACCTGCAGGCAGCCATGATCGACCAGGTGCAGCGCGCGCACGCGCTCTACTCCGACGCGGGCGTCTTCCGCAGCGCACAGCTCGAGGTGAAGCTGACGATCGAGCGAGCGCTCGAGCTGATGGCCGCGTTCCTATCCGCCGCCCGCGAGCTCGAGGACGAGAACGCCGACAAGGTCGTCCTGACGATGTTCGCCCACCCGCCCGCGTCACAGGACTGACCCTTCGGGTCAGTCCTGATGTGTACGCCGCTTCGCGGGGAACGCGCGCGGGCTCGGCCCGCGCGCTTCTCGGTGGTCGGCGAATGTTCACTTCCGTGCGGCGCGGCGATGCTTCGCGTCGCCGCGGCGCATCAGTTCGCCTGCGCGTAAGCCTGCTTCGCTCGGCTTACGCTCCGGCTGAGGTCGGGTCGTGGCGCGAGCGCCCAAGGCTGGGTTCTGACCCCTGCTGGGTCGGACCCCGGAAGAGCGTGGGAACCCGGCGCTCCAGCTCGTCAAGCATCTCACCTGAAGGACATGTCTCAGCGACTGTCCCTAGGACATGGCTGGGAGCAGCGGCGAGCTGAGCTCCGCCCTCATGTTGCGGCGCGCCGCGAGTGCCTGCAGCACCATCACGGTGTCCGCGACCGGCACGTCTTCGAGGTACTCCTCTCGCGTCTCGAACGACTCGAGCACGTCCTCGACGGCCTCGACGTAACCCACGGTGTCCTGGGCCGCGAGCATCGCCAGCGTGTCGCCGACTTCCGCCGGGAAGTCGCCGTGCGTGCGCAAGCCGTCGGCGAGGACGCGCGCCTCCTCATCGCGGCCGAGCACGAGCAGTGCCAGGCAGGCGGCGTACCGCCCGATCGGGGAGGGAGCCTCGGCGGCGCCCTGTTCGAGCGTCCACTCCGCATCGGCCTCGGCTCCGCTCCAGTCCTCCGCGAGGATGCGCGCCTTCAGGATCCCGATCGGCCGGCCCCAGCTTCCCGGCGGCGCGTCGGCGTAGCTCTCGCGGTAGCGGTCGACGGCCCGGCCGAACCACTCCCGCGCGGACTCCGTATTGCCGCCCATGAGCTCCGCGACCCCCGCACCAGCGGCGGCGTTTCCGATCCGCGTCAGCTGGCGCTGGCGGGCGTCGTGATCCTCCGCACCCGGCAGTCGATGCTCGCCGTCTCGATACCGTTCCTGTTCCCGCCGTACATGTGCGGCCCAGTCGGTCACCGCGGGAGCTTATGAAAATGACGTTCTGCGATCTTCAGCTCGAGACTGCCCCCGGACGCGTGTTCACGCCCCGGCCCGCGACCGAGCGTCTCGTCGACGCGGCGCTCGAGCGCATCGACGGCGTCCCGATGCGCATCGCCGATGTCGGAACGGGCAGCGGCGCGATCGCGGTCGCGCTCGCGGTCAACAAGCCGGAGGTGGAGATCTGGGCGACCGACACGAACGAGGAGGCGGTGCGGCTCGCGCGTGCGAACGCCGAGCGCCTCGGAGTGTCCGACCGGGTGCACGTCCTGCAGGGAAACCTGCTCGACCCGATCTCCGAGCCCGTCGACCTGGTCGTCGCCAACCTCCCGTATCTGCCTGAGTCCGAGCGCGACACGCGCTACGACGACGAGCCGGAGGACGCCGTCTACGCGCCAGGCGACGGCCTCGGGCCGTACCGGCGGCTGCTCGACGCATGCCGCGACGGGAAGCTCCACACCGGTGGCGCGATCCTGCTGCAGTACCGCGGCGAGCCGATGGCCGCCGACTGCTGGCAGCTCGAAGACCTGCGCGAAGAGCTCGAAGCCACAGCCGCAGCGTAGAGTTGCCTTGATGGAGCGCCGGGAGGTCGTGTTCGTCGACGGCGTCCGCACGGCGTTCGGCCGCGCGGGGCCGCAGGGGATCTTCTGGAAGACGCGCGCCGACGACATGGCCGTCAAGGTCGTCCGTGAGCTTCTGCGGCGCAACCCGAAGATTCCCGTCGAGCGGATCGGCGACGTCATTTTCGCCGCGACCGCGCAGGTCGGCGACCAGGGACTGACGCTCGGTCGCGACGTCGCGCTGCTCGCCGGCATTCCGCAGTCGGTTCCCGGCTTCGCGGTCGACCGCATGTGCGCCGGCGCCCTCACCGCCGTCACCGCGGGAGCCGGCGAGATCGCGCTCGGCGCCTGCGACATCGTCCTCGCGGGCGGCGTCGAGCACATGGGCCACCACCCGATGGCGGAGGAGGTCGACTTCAATCCGCGCTTCGTCGCCGAACGGCTCGTCGACACCTCCGCAGTGACGATGGGCGCGACTGCGGAGAACCTGCACGACCGCTTTCCGCAGATCACGAAGGAAGCTGCCGACGCGTACGCGGTGCGCTCGCAGCAGCGCGCCGCCGCAGCCTGGCAGAACGGCGTGATGCGCGAGACCGTCGTGCCGATGACGGTGTTCACGGACGACGGCTGGAAGGCGGCCGACCGCGACGAGTTCCTGCGCCCCGACACCTCCATGGAGGGCCTGGCCGGGTTGCGCACGCCGTTCCGGGCCGGCGGACGCGTTACCGCCGGAAACTCCGCCGGCCTGACCGACGGCGCGACCGCGTCGTTCCTTGCCGCCGAAGAGACGGCCGCAGAGCTCGGGCTCGAGCCGAAGATGCGCCTCGTCGCCTTCGCTTTCGCGGGCGTCGAGCCCGAGTTGATGGGCATCGGGCCGATCCCGGCGACGATGCACGTGCTCGAGCAGACGGGACTGACGCTCGACGACATCGGGCTGTTCGAGCTGAACGAGCCGTTCGCCGTCCAGGTGCTCACGTGGTGCGACGGGCTCGGCATCGACCCCGAGGACGACCGGCTGAACCCGCACGGCGGCGCAATCGCCTGCGGTCACCCGCTGGCGGCGACCGGCGTGCGCCTCCTGGCGCAGCTCGCGTACGGCTTCAAGGAGCGCCCCGACGTCCGCTACGGGCTGACGGCGCTCTGCGTCGGCATGGGGATGGGCGCCGCGCTCCTTTGGGAAAACCTTGGCGCCCGTCACTGAGTTCAAGCTTGCGCGCGTCGGCGACGTCGCGCTCGTGACGATCGACAACGGCGAGGACTGGACGAAGCCGACGTTCTTCGGCGAAGCGGCGCTCGAATCGTGCGAGCGCGCCGTGATGGAGCTCGAGCGCGGCGACTTCCGCGCCGCGGTGATCACCGGCAAGCCGTTCTTCTTCGCCGCGGGCGCCGACATCACCGAGTTCCCGAACATCACGCGCCGGCGGGCGATCGAGGGCGCGCGCGCCGGGCACGAGCTGTTCGGCCGCCTGCGCGCGTTGCCGTTCCCGACGGTGGCGGCGATCAACGGCGCCTGTCTCGGCGGCGGCGTCGAGCTCGCGCTGCACTGCACCGCCCGCACGATCTCGACGGGGGTGCGGCACTTCGCGTTTCCCGAGGTCTTCCTCGGCCTCCTCCCTGCCTGGGGCGGCACACAGCTCCTGCCGCGGCTCGTCGGTCCCGAAGCAGCGATCAAGGTGATCGTCTCGAACCCGCTCCGTCAGAACCGGATGCTCAAGGCCGCGGACGTCATGGAGCTCGGCATCGCCGACCGGCTCCTCGAGCCGGTCGAGTTCGTGGACGACTCGCTCGCCTTCGTACTCGAGCTGGCGGAGCGCCCGCTCGAGCGCCCCGAACCAGACTGGGCCGATGGCGAGACGATCTTCCGCCGGGCGCGCACCGCGGTCGACGACGCCGTCCACGGCGCCGCGCCCGCACCGTACGTCGCGCTCGATCTGATCGAGGGCGCGCACGATTGGACGGTGGAGGAAGGCTACGCCCGCGAGGAGGAGGCGATCGGGGAGCTGCTGCCGGGACCGCAGGCGCAGGCGTCGATCTACGCGTTCCAGCTCGTCGAGCAGCGAGCGAAGAAGCATCCGGAGAAGCCGACACCCGTCCCGCGCGACGTGCACAAGGTGGGGATCGTCGGCGCCGGCCTGATGGCGCGGCAGATCGCCGCCCTCTTCCTGCGCCGCCTCGAAGTGCCGATCGTGATCCGCGACGTGAAGCAGGAGATCGTCGACGAGGCCCTCGCCTACATCCAGAGCGAAGCGAAAACGCCGTTTCTCGCGTCGCTCGTCTCAGGGACGACCGCGTACGACGGCTTCGCCGACTGCGACCTCGTGCTGGAGGCGGTGTTCGAAGAGTTGGAGGTCAAGCAGCAGGTCTTCGCGGAGCTGGAGGAGGTCGTCTCGGACGACTGCATCCTCGCGACCAACACCTCTGCGTTGTCGGTCACAGACATGGCCTCGCAGCTGCGACACCCCGAACGCGTGGCCGGCATGCATTTCTTCAACCCGGTCGCGCTGATGCCGCTGCTCGAGGTCGTCCGCGCAGAGGAGACGTCCGAGGAAGCGCTGGCGACCGTGTGGTCGGTCGGCGAGCAGCTGCGCAAGCGTCCGATCCTCGTCGAGGACGCGCCGGGCTTCGTTGTCAACCGCGTGCTGACACGGATGACGCGCGTGATCATGGACGCCGTCGAGCACGGCACCCCGGTCGAGGAGGTCGACGAGGCGGTCATGTCGCTCGGCATGCCGATGGCGCCCTCGGTGCTGCTGCAAATGGTCGGGCCGCGGGTCGCGAACCACGTGCTCGAACGGATGCACGAGACATTCCCGGATCGCTTTTCCCTCTCCCCCGCGCTGGCGTCCCTCGCGGAAGGCGGCGAGCCGGTCGTCGTGGAAATCGCGCCGCGTACGCGCGAGCAGATTGTCGAGGACGTGCTCGAGGCAGTTGCCGACGAGATCCACCGCCTGCTGGAAGACGGCGTCGTCCGCGAGGCCGCCGACGTCGACACCGGGTTGCTGCTCGGCGCCGGCTGGCCATTCTTCCTCGGGGGCATCACCAAGCACCTCGACCAGACCGGCACCTCGGAGCGCCTCTTCGGGCACACGTTCGCCGAGATGAGAGAAGGTGCACCCGCGTAATGGCGCAGGACGACTGGCGAATCCGCATCGAGCTGCCCGACGAGGAGGGCGCACGCGGCCTGCTCGACCGGCTGGGCCTGACGCGCCGCGACGCAGAGGAGCTCGCCGACGAGTTGCGTGAGCACCGGCTGGCGGTCTCGCGCGACGGCGACACCGTCTTCGTCTACGCCGCCAGCGGCATGCAGGCGGAGCAGGCGAGCCGCCTCGTCGAGCAGGAGCTCGAGGAGGCGGGGTTCACGCCGACGCGCCTCGTGACCGAGCATTGGCTGCACGACGACGATCGGTGGGACGACGAGCCGGACGGTCCCGACGCGGAGGAGGAGCTGCTCGAGCGCGGCTACGCGCCCTGGGAGGTGCGCGTCGAGTGCGAGAGCCTCGGCGAGGCCCACGACCTGGCCGAGCAGCTCCGAAGCGAGGGCTTCGGCGTCTCGCGGACGTTCACCTACGTGATTGCCGGCACCGCCAACCGCGCGCAGGCGGTCGAGCTGGCCCGGCGGATCCACGGGCGGGTCGAGCCCGGCGGCGAGCTGGTCTACGAGGTGCAGCCGCAGAACCCATTCGCAGTGTTCGGCGGATTGGGTGGGTAGTCCTTACGGCACGCAGCCGAGAGCGTTAGTCAAGACGGCGGCGCCGGCGAGCGGTGCCTGAGTGGGGGATTGGGCGGCTAGGCCGAGGCGCCGACTCGTCGCCGCCGCATAGAGGTCGCTCGAGCTTGGCTCGAGTGACCGTCTCACGCCCGCGCTAGGTCACTCCAGCGAGGGAACCCTCCACGGTCATGTCGACCGATATACTGATTGAACGACGCCCGCCTTGGGGATGCGGGGTCGCCTTTTCTGACAAGTGCAGCGCCTCTACGCGTTGCGTCCATGCAGGAGATCAAAGAGCAGCCGACCACAGCGTCGGAGGCGACGGACGGCTTGACGGCCGACGCCCTCCGAGCAGAAGCCTGGGCTGGCGAGCCCTTCCTCCGGGAGGGCGAGGATCCGGCCCGCGTGCTCGCGCCCGACACGTCGCGGCGCCGAGCCCTCGACGACGCACTCGCCGAGATCGAGGCGGGACGGCGCACGCCCTCGCCTCAGTGGAAGGTGCAGTACGGCCTCATGCTCGGGCTCGAGCGCGTGCTTGCCGAGCAGCGGCCACACCTCGCGTCCGGCACAGAGCTGCGCCGCCATCAGGTGGACGCGCTCGCCGGGATGCTCACCGAGCTGATCGCCTCCCACGAGAAGGAGGCGAACGGCAACGGCGCGGCGATCGAGGCGGTGCAGGAGGAGGATGAGCCCGAAGAGGATTCCAACGAGGACGTCCTGGACGAGGAGGAAGAGGACCAGGAGTACGCAGGGCCCGACCCAGGGGCGATCCGCCGCTACCGCTTCCGCCATCCGACCGCGTCGGGCAAGACGATCGCCGCGGCGGGCTTCGTCGAGGCGGCGCGCACACTGGGAGTCCTGATCCTCACGCACCGTCGGCTGCTCGTCTCGCAGTTCCAGCGCGACCTGACGACGGAGGGGTACGGCGACCGCTTCTCGCCGCCGATCGAGCGCGAGAAGGAGCCGCTGCGCGGCGGCAACCCGCTGACGATCCAGACGTACGCCTGGTTCGCGCGGCATCAGGACACGCTCTCGCGCGAGGCGTACCAGCTCGTCATTTGCGACGAGGCGCACACGGCCCTCGGCGAGAAGACGAGCAAGGCGATCCGCTCGTTCCCGGAGCCGATCTACATCGGCATGACGGCGACCGAGCAGCTGATCGCGAAGCAGGTCTCGGACGTGTTCCCCGCCTCGGTCGACGACCTGCCGTTGCAAGACGCCGCGCGCCGCGGGCTGATCGCGCCGCTGCGCGACCTGCGGGTGCCGCCGGTCGCGGCGATCAACCAGGTGCCGATCGTCGGCGGCGACTTCGACCAGGAGATCCTCGCCAAGACGCTCGACCATCAGGCGCTCAACCAGGCAGCCGCGAGCCTCTACCGTGACCGTTTCGACAACACGCCGGGCATCGTCTACGCGGCGGGCGTCGAGCACGCCTACAACCTCGCGCAGGAGTTCCGCGCGGCCGGCCTGCAGGCCGAGGCCGTCTCGGGCCGGACGCCGCCGGTGCGCCTCGCCGAGACACTGGCGGCGTACGAGCGCGGGGAGATCAACGTGCTGATCAATGCGATGCTGCTCGCCGAAGGCTGGAACTCGCCGCGCGCGACCGTTTGCATGCACCTCGCGCCGACCGCGTCGCGGCGCGTGTACCAGCAGCGCATCGGGCGCATCATGCGCACGCATCCACGCAAGGAGGCCGGCATCGTCGTCGACTTCGTGCCGAAGGCGGCGACGCACAACGAGCGGGTGATCTCGCTGCACTCCCTGCTCGACGCGGACTTCTACCGTGAGGGTGCGCGCGTGACGCCGGCGCCTCGCCGCCGCGTCCAGCGCCGCGCACGCCGCAAGCTGACGCCGGCGCCGTGGCTCGTCCCCGTTACACCGGACGTGCGCCGCCGGCTCGCCGTGATCACGCGTGAGTGGCAGCGCGTCGATCCCAAGTACCTCGACGAGGACGAGCAGCGCTACTGGGCGACGATCGCAGGCCGGCAGATCCGCTTCGACGAGCGCGCGGCCTTCGTCGAGAAGCTCACCGCACGCGGCGCCTCGCGCGCGTGCCTCGAGCAGTTCCTCGCGACGTGCGCCGCGGAAAACCCGAACCGCCGGCTGCGGATCATCGCCCTCTCCGACCGCGTCTCGATGACGGTCGAGCGCGCCGACTTCGACGACCTTGTCACGCTGATCACGCAGGCGCCGACGTGGGAAAAGGACCGGATGGGAGGAGTGCGCATCCTGCTGCGCGCGATCTCCGAGGGGAAGGCGGACGCCCCCGAGCAGATACTCGCGCGTTGGACATGGCGGCTCGCTCGCGCGTCCCGCAAGGTGCAGGACCGCCGCGCGAGCGCCGAGTTCCCGGAGGCGAAGCGATTGCTCGGCGCGCTCGCGAACTCCCGCGGCCACCGGCACGAGGAGAACGCGGCGAAGCTCGTGAACGCTGCGCTCGAGCTGCCGCTGCCCGTTGGCGCGGCCCTGCTGGCGTCGGCCGAGGGTTACACGCCGAGGGCGACGCAGCTGATCGAAGCCGCCCGCGAACGCCTCGGCACGATCCAGGAGGTCGCAGGCGCGCTCGCCGAAAACCTGCCTCAGCCGAAGCTGACCTCCGGCCGCTCGCGGCGCCGCAAGCGCAGGAAACGCAAGAAGAGCCAGACGGCACAACAGCAGCAACAGGCTCAGCAGACGGCCGGGGCGCCGCCAGCCGAGGCGGAGCCAAAACCGGCTGAAACGCCTGCCGCGTAGCCTGGACTAGAGAAAGTGATCATCCTCGTCCCGATCGCATTCGCGGCGGGCGTTATCACCGCGTTCACGCCCTGCATCCTGCCGGTGCTCCCGATCGTGCTTGCCGGCGGCGCGGGCACGAAGCGGCGCCCCTACGCGATCGCCGCCGGCCTCGTGACAACGTTCACGGCCTTTTTGGTGGCGGGTGCATGGCTCTGGGGGCTGCTCGGCATCGGGAAACAGCACCAGATCCAGATCGGCGCGGTCCTGCTCGGCCTGCTCGCCGTCACGCTGATCGTCCCGAAGCTCGGTCAGTGGGTCGAGCGGCCGCTCGCCTTCATGACGCGGCGGCGTGTGGGCGACGCGGGCGGCGGCTTCCTGCTCGGCGCGAGCCTCGGCCTCGTCTTCATTCCGTGCGGCGGCCCCGTGCTGGCGGCCTTGACCTCGAACGTCGCCCGTGACCGCGTCGGCGGCTGGCTCGTCGTGATCGCAATCGCATACGCGATCGGTGCGGCGCTCCCGCTGCTGGCGATCGCCGCCGGGAGCCGGCGAGTCGCAGCGAGCTTCCGTCGGCACGCGCAGGCTGTTCGCGTCGCCGGCGGCGTGCTCATGGCCGCTGCCGCCGTCGTCATCTACAACGGCTGGGCCGAGAGCCTGCAGACGAAAGTACCCGGCTACGCAGGCTGGCTGCAGGAGGCGATCGAGGGCAACAAGCAGGCCAAGAACGAGCTCGCGAGCCTGAGTGGCACCAAGACGCCCGCGAAGAAGTACTCCGAGGCGCCGGATCTGCAAGGCATCTCCGCTTGGATCAACTCGCCGCCGCTGACGATGCAGCACCTGCGCGGCAAGGTCGTGCTGGTCGACTTCTGGACGTACTCGTGTATCAACTGCCTGCGCACGCTGCCGTACCTCGAGAGCTGGGACCGGCGCTACCGCTCGAAAGGGCTCGTGATTCTCGGCGTGCACTCGCCGGAGTTCGCGTTCGAGCACGACCTCGGCAACGTGCACGCGGCGGTGAAACGGTTGGGCGTGCGCTATCCCGTCGCCCTCGACAATGACTTCGGGACGTGGAACGCGTACCAGAACCAGTACTGGCCGGCGGACTACCTGATCGACCGGAGCGGACGCGTTCGCGACGTCCACTTCGGCGAGGGTGCGTACGCGGAGACCGAGCACAAGATCCGCCAGCTGCTCGCGACGCGCCTGCCGCCGGCGCTCGACCAGCCCGACCGCACGCCGACGGAGCTGCGAACGCCCGAGACGTACCTCGGCTACAGCCGGATCGGGAACTACGACGGCTCGCCGGTGCGGACCGACGAGGCCGCGAAGTACACGTTCCCGCCCGTGCTCCCCGGCGACTCGTTCGCGTACGCAGGTGTCTGGACGGTCGAAGGCGAGCGCATCCTCGCCGGGCGCGGCGCGCGCCTACGCCTGAGCTTCCTCGCCCGCTCGGTTCATCTGGTGCTGGGCGGTCGCGGTGAGGTTCGCGTGAAACTGAACGGCCACGAGCTGCGAACGGTGAACGTCACCGCAGACAAGCTCTACACGCTGGTGACGCAGAAGACGGCCCGCGAGGGGCTGCTCGAGCTGAGCTTCACGCCCGGACTGTCGGCCTACGCCTTTACGTTCGGCTAAGGCTTCGCTCGTCGAAGCCGCATAGAGGTCGCGCGGGCTTGGCCCGTGCGACCGTCTTAACTAAGACTGGCCGCGCCGGACCCGCACGAACCCTCGCATGCGTTCTTGGCTAGGGCTGTTCCGAGGGTCCCGACTCGGGCCCGCCGTTGCCGCGCTCACGGTCTCGCAGGAAGCGGGTCAGCTCCGCCGCGAGCGACTCGCCCGAGGGGATCTCCTGGTCGTCGTCGAGTATCTCCGCGCGCTCCTCGAGCTCGGCGACGTAGGCCGCCGTCTCCTCGTCCGAGGCAACCGCCTCGCTGACCTGCTCGCTGTAGCGGTCGGCCGCCTCGTCCAGCTCCGCGGTGTCGATGGTCGTGCCGAGGATGTCGCCGAGCCGCTGGCAGAGCGCGAGCGCCGCGCGCGGGCTTGGCGCGAGCGACACGTAGTGGGGCACCGCCGCCCACAGGCTGACGGACGGGATGTGCGCGCTGTTGCACGCGTCGTGGAGCACGCCGACGATCCCGGTCGGTCCCTCATAGCGCGAACGCTGCAAGCCGAGCCGCTCGATCAGCTCCGGGTCGGTCGCGCCGCCGGTGACAGGCGAGGGTCGCGTGTGCGGCACGTCCGCGAGCAGTGAACCGAGCGTGATCATCATCTCCACGCCGAGCTCTCGCGCGAGGTCGACGATCATCCCGGCGAACGTGCGCCAGCGGAGGTTCGGCTCGATCCCGAGCAGCAACACGGCGTCGCGCTCGAGCCCGGGAATCGGAGCGTGGTAGAAGGCGTTCTCGGGCCAATCGATCCGGCGCGTCCGCCCGTCGACCAGCGACACGTGCGGCCGCGTCGCCTGGAAGTCGAAGAATCCCTCCGGCTCGAGCTCGGCGAACCGCTCCGCCTCCCAGGTCTTGGCGAGGTAGCCGCCGGCGAGCGAAGCGCCTTGGCCGCCGTCGTTCCAGCCGCGGAAGGCGGAGATGAGAACCGGCTCGCGCAGCGCGGGCCGGGCGACGATCCGGAGTTCCTCAGCGATCGGCCAAGTCTACGTTCGGCCGCCAGAACAGCGTCGCCAGGGCGACCGTGCCGATCCACACCGTCGCGGCGAGGACCACGTGCACGAGGACGAGACCCCAGGGCAGATGCGTCCGCCACTGCAGCTCGCCCAGCCCCATCTGTGCGAGCAGGACGACGAACACGGCGCCAGCGAGTGCGAACAAGCGCGGCGAGCGCTCCCGCCGCGCCGCGAGATATCCGAGGCTGAAGAGGAAGGTGATCAGGAAAACGCCGACGACGGCGGCGTGGACGTACACGACGGGCTCGAGCCGGCCGAGTCGGTCGATGTCCTCCGCCTTGCCCCCGCCCGAGTGCGGTCCTGCGGCCGTTGCAAACGAGCCGCTGACGATCAAGACGAAGCAGGCCGCTGCAAACGCCAGCCCGAGCCGGCGCAGCTCGAGCGGAACGAGCGGTTCGACGCGTCCCACCTGGAGGGAGCGAACCTCGAGCGCGAGCACCGTCGCGGCACCGAGCAAGGCGATCGACAGCAGCAGGTGGAGCATCACGATCGGCCAGCGCAGATCGCTCGCCACGGCCAGCAGTCCGATCGGCGCCTGCAGCAGCGTCCCCAGGAAGATCGCCAGCGACAGCCGCTCGAGCCGGCGCGGGAGGCCGGGCGTGCGCAAGGCCGCGAGCCAGGTGAGCAGCGCCAGCGCGATCGTCACGGCACCGAACGCCCGGTTGCCGAACTCGATGAACGCGTGACCGTTCTTCGCCGGCAGCGGGTGACCGGCCTCGCAGCCCGGCCAGTGACGGCACCCGAGCCCCGAGTCGGTGAGCCTGACCGCCGCACCGGTGACGACGATCAGCAAGAGGGCACCGAGCTGAGCGAGGGCGATCGGGAAGAACTGGGCGGGTGAGAGGACGAGCCCGCGCAGGCGCGCGAGGGCCGTCGGCTGGGCGTTCACAGCGCCGAGTCTAGAGAGGGTCGAGCAGCGCCGGATAGCCATCGGCGCCGTCGAACGGTGTCGGTCGCGAGCCGAGGAAGAGCGGGCGGTCGGCGGCGTTGAGAAGCACCGGCATCATGTCTGGGCCCCGCAAGTGTCCCAGGATCCCGTCCGCGCAGGTCGACTCGCCGAACTCGCGCACGCGGTCGGCGCGTACGCCGGGCCCGGCGACGACGAACGGAACCGGGTCGCCGGAGTGGATGACGTTCGGGTACGCCGGCGTCGCGTGGTCGCCTGTGACGCAGACGATCGCCCGGTCGGTCGGCAGGTCCTCGAACGCGGCGTCGAGCAGCTCGACCGCCTCGCGCTTCGCGTTCGGATCTTTCGTGTGCCCCGCTTCGTCGACTCGCTTGTCGTGGACGTAGACGAACGTGTCGCCCGCATCGAGCCGCTCGTGCACGAGCTCGACGTTCATGTACGGGTTCTGGACAGCCGTCAGATCGACGCAGAGCCCCAGCCCGCGCAGGAACGCGGACTCGGCCGCGAACGTGCCGGTCACGCCGTGTCGCTCGAGGAACGACGGCACCTGCTTCGACCGGCCGAACCACTTCAGCGTGATCACGTTGAAGCGTTCGCCCTCTAGCCGCCGCATCACTTCGCGCGTCCATTCCTCGCAGGCGCGTGCGGTGCGCTCGGCTTCCGGCACGACGGGCTGCGGCCGCAGGACGGGATACCACGCGCGGAAGAAGGAGTCGCTGTCGGTCACGCGCTCGTCGGCTCCGCCGGAGATCCGCAGCACCGCCTCGCCGCGCCAGACGTGTGTCAGCGAGAAGGTCAGCCCGTCGACCGTGATCCCGTCGCAACGCGCGACGAGCTGCTCCGCCTCACCGGTATCGCGGTCGGGATCCGGTCGGCCGGTCAGCCACCAGCCGTCGTCGCGTCGCTCCGCCGGACGCAATGCGGCGTAGGCGAAGACGTGCTCGCCGCTGACCTCCTGTCCGCGGCCGAGGCCCTCGAAGACGGCACGGCCGGGAAACTCGTCGGGCCGGTAGCCGAGCATCGACCAGTGCGCAACCTCGCTCGACGGCGCGCGGCCGGGCCCGATTGCATACAGCACGCCGCACGAGCCTGCGGTGCACAGGGCGTCGAGATTCGGCGTCCTCGCCGCTTCGAGACCGCTCTTGCCGCCAAGCGACTCGTGGGCACGGTCGGAGAGCCCGTCGAGGAGGAGGACAACGATGGGATGCACTCAGACGGTGACTCTGTCAAGCGAGCGGATCACACGCGCGACTCCCGCCGGCACGAGAGCCTCCCAGTCGTCGCCGGCGCGCATCGCCGCGCGCACCTCCGCCCCGGAGATTTCCTTCTCCGCGCCTTCGTCCAGGACGACAACCTCGTACCCCGCCTCGCGCATCCGCTCGAGCTTCGTCCCGCCCCAGTCGGAGAACAGCCGCAGGTACTGCGTCACCCCGTGCGGGACGTACGCGGGCCAGAGCTTCGGCTCGTTGACCGGGAACGGGATCACGTGTGCGCGGATGCCCTCGTCGCGCGCGACCTCCGTCGCCATCAGCAGCCGCTCGACGTACGAGAAGGGATTCGACTCCGGCAGGTGCCGCAGCGGATCGCTCGGCTCTTCCTTGATCCGCGTCGGATCGGGGTTCGTGATCCCGATGAAGACGACGTCGGAGCGCGCGGCCGCCCCGCGCAGGTACTCCAAGTGTCCGTTGTGGAAGGGCTGGAAGCGCCCGTGAATCATCCCGAGCTGTGTCACTCGATGACGACGCCGGCGCCCTCCTCGACGCGGCCGATGCGGCGGATGAAGAGCTTGCGCGCTCCGAACTCCGCTTCGAGGGCCGCGCCACGCTCCGCGGGCACGGACACGAGGAGCCCACCCGCGGTCTGCGGATCGTAGCCGAGTGCCTCGAGCGTGCTCGGCAAGCCGTCCGTCGCAACGTTCGCAGCCGCGAAGTCGCGGTTGCGCGGATCGCCGCTGGTGCGCACGCCCTTGCGCGCGAGGTCGAGCGCGCCGTCGATCGCGGGGAAGCGCTCCGACTCGAGCTTGATCCGGACACCACTGCGGTCCGCGACCTCGTGCGCGTGCCCGAACAGACCGAACCCCGTGACGTCGGTCACCGCGTTCGGCTCCAAACCGCGCAGCGCGTCGGCGGCGTCCTTGTTCAAGGTGCGCATCCAGCGGATCGCGCGGGTGAGTTGCATCTCGCCGGCGAGGCCCTTCTTGTAGCCCGTCATGATCAGTCCCGTCCCGAGCGGCTTGGTCAGGAAGAGCGCATCGCCCGGCCGCCCACCGTTCTTCGGCCAGATCCCGTCGGGCCGGACGGTGCCGACGACGGCGAGGCCGTACTTCGGCTCCGCGTCTCGGATCGTGTGCCCGCCTGCGAGCAGACCGCCGGCGGCGCGCACCTGCTCGTCCGCGGCGGCGAAGATCTCCGCGAGCATCTGCATCGGCAGCTCTTCCGGGAAGGCGGCGATCGAGAGGGCAAGCAATGGAACGCCTCCCATCGCGAACACGTCGTTGAGCGCATTGGTGGCGGCGATCGCGCCGTAGTCGCCGGGGTCGTCCACGACGGGCGGGAAGAAGTCGAGCGTGAAGATGAGCGCTCGCTCGTCGTCGAGCCGGTACACGGCGGCGTCATCCGCCGGCGCGAGCCCGACGAGCAGATTCTCCGCCTCGACGGGGACGAAACCGGCGAGCAATTCCTCGAGGCGGGCCGCCGAGTACTTCGCGGCGCAACCGCCACAGGAGGCGAGGTCGGTGAGCTTCACGCGTCCGGTTTCGATGTCCACCAGCAAGCCCTCCTCTCCATTGAGCGCTACAGGGTAGGCGTCTTAGACCCTTTCGTCCACAGTCTGCGGTCGGTTGCAACTTGTTACGAACCGGAGACGTGAGGTATTCCCGCCGGTTAAGCCGGCGGCGGCGCAGAGCACCGCCGCCGTCAGGGGAGAGGAGGAGCCTTGACGGTTCCCCCGGCGTCTGGTTCTGCATGTGCGGCGCGTCACCTTCTCACTTGCAAAGATGGCTCATGAACGGGGCTGCGCTGGTCACGGGGGGCTCGTCAGGGATCGGACTCGCGATCGCGCGGATGCTGCGGGACGTTGGCTTCGACCTGACGCTGGCCTCTCGGACGCGCGAGAAAGTCGAAGCAGCCGCGCAGGAGCTCGGCGCATTGCCCGTCGCAGCCGACGTCGCCAACGAAGAGGATTGCCGGCGCATCGTCGACGAGCACCGCGAGCGCCACGGACGGCTCGACGTCCTCGTCAACTCGGCAGGCGTCGGGATCGCCGGAGGCGTCGACCAGCTACCGCTGAAGCAGGTGGACGTGCAGCTCGACGTCAACCTGCGCGGCCTGATGCTCGTGACCGCAGCGGCGCTGCCGCTGCTCCGAGACACACACGGGCTCGTCGTGAACATCGCATCGATCGCCGGGACGATGGGCACACCCTTCCTGCCCGTCTACGGCGCGGCGAAGGCGGCGGTGATCCAGTTCACGAGCACGCTCAATCACGGCGAGCAGGAGCACGGCGTGCGCGCGACTGCGATCAGCCCCGGCTTCGTCGACACGCCGATGACGGACTGGAATCCGGTGCCGAAGGAGGAGATGATTCGTCCGGAGGACTGCGCTGAGATCGTTCGCCTACTGCTCCGTTTGAGCCCGCATGCCCGGATCCCCCACGTCGTCGTGGAGCGCATCGGTGCCTGAAGGCGCTTCCGCGAAGCCGGTGCTCGTCACGACCGACTGGCTCGCCGAGCACCTCGACGATGTGAATCTCGTCGTCGCCGAGGTCGACGAGAACCCCGATCTGTACGACGAGGGACACATCCCGGGCGCGGTGAAGCTGCACTGGCGCGACGACCTCCAGGATCCGGTCGAGCGCGACCTCGTCGAGAAGGACGAGTTCGAGCGCCTGATGGGATCACTCGGGATCGGCAACGACACCACGCTCGTCCTCTACGGCGACCGGAACAACTGGTTCGCCGCCTATGCGTACTGGTACCTCAAGATCTACGGGCACGACGACGTGCGCATCCTCGACGGAGGCCGGCAGAAGTGGCTGGACGAGAGCCGCGAGCTGACGTCGGACGTGCCGCAGCCCGGACCGGCCGCCTACACCGCGAAGGAGCGCGACGAGTCGATTCGCACGTACCGCGATCCCGTGCGCGAGACGCTCGGGGAGGAGCAGCACGCGCTCGTCGACGTCCGCAGCCCGCAGGAGTACTCCGGCGAGCTCGTGGCGCCGCCCGGCTACGAACAGGAAGGCGCGCAGCGCGGCGGGCACATTCCGACCGCCGCGTCGATCCCGTGGGCGCAGGCCGTGCGCGACGACGGCACCTTCAAGAGCGCCGACGAGCTGCGGAACCTCTATGCGGAGCACGGCGTGACGGGCGACAAGTCGATCACCGCGTACTGCCGGATCGGCGAGCGCAGTGCGCACACCTGGTTCGTGCTCCGCGAGCTGCTCGGCTATGACGACGTCAAGAACTACGACGGCTCTTGGACGGAATGGGGCAACTTGGTCGACGTCCCCATCGAGAAAGGCTCATAGGACTTCTTTCCAAATTAGCCGGCCGGACGCTCTGCGAACCGTGCGCTAAATCAGCCGAGATCTATGGCGAGGGATTGAAATAGCGCGAGAGCATTGTTTCAATATTTCACCTAAACTGAAATAGTCTTGGTAAGCTATTTCCGTGGCTCGAACTAGCTCAACCCCTCCACGGGCTCGCGCTGGGCGGTACATCCGTCAGACGGACGGTTACGCCGCATTCATTCCGGCGGCCCTGCCTCCGGATCCCCCAATCGAGTTCTCAGCCCGCCTGGTGACCCTCCTGTCACGAGCCGACATCGCGATTGGTCGTCTTGATGGTGAGATCCGAAACGTTCCAAACCCTGACCTATTTGTAGCGATGTACGTGCGCCGAGAGGCAGTGCTGAGCTCTCAGATCGAAGGCACCCAGAGCACGCTCGAAGATCTTCTCGCCGTCGAACTTGAGCCACGCGTTGCGGACTTCGCGCAGGACGTCGACGAGATCGTCAATTACGTCGCAGCGATGAAGTACGGTCTGGAACGCCTCTCAGATCTGCCTTTGTCGCTCCGCCTGATTCGTGAGATCCACGAGCAGCTTCTACAGGGCGTGCGCGGGGCTAATAAGCAGCCGGGGCAGTTCCGGCGGCAGCAGAACTTCATTGCTCCTGCAGGCGCCCGCTCCATCGAAGACGCCACTTTCGTGCCACCGCCCGTGCCGGACATGCGGAAAGCGTTGCATGACTTCGAATTGTTCCTGCATAGCGAGGATGAGTTGCCTGTCCTCGTCCACGTTGGGATCGCTCACGCACAGTTCGAGACAATTCATCCGTTTATGGACGGCAACGGGAGAGTCGGAAGACTCCTTGTGACCTTCCTCCTTATGCGCCGCGGTGTGCTGCATCGCCCACTCCTCTATCTCAGCCTCTTCCTGAAACGCCATCGCGAGGAGTACTACGACCGCCTAATGGCTATTCGCGACGACGGCGACTGGGAGAGTTGGCTGGAGTTTTTCGTCAGAGGCGTCGCGGAAACGGCGGAGGAGGCAACAGTCAAAGCGCGCTCGATCGTCGAACTGCGCGAAGAACAGCTGGACACGATCGATTCAGCTGGGCTGGCTACGAATGCACGGAGGCTTCTCGATCTTCTCTATCGACGTCCGCTTGTCGATGTGCCGCTCGTCCGAGCTGAACTCGGCGTCGCATTTGGTACTGCGAACAAGCTGGTCGACCAGCTTGCGGAAATCGGGATCGTGCGTGAGGTCACGGGTCGGCGTCGGGACCGTGTCTTCCGGTTCGACTCGTACCTTGACTTCTTCTCCGGTGACGAGGATCGACCGATTGAAACCGCGGCAGTCCAGGAGACAGAGGCCGGGCCGACGGAGCGCTGATGCGCCTGCACGTCCCGCTTAGAGCTCTCTGGGCGTGCGGATGATCTTTCAGACCATGTAGATCCCCAGCGCGAAAGCCCCACAGAAGCCGCCGCAGGCGAACCACCGCAAGTCGTGCACTCGGGCTAACAGCGCGGACGCGATCAGCAGCGACGCCACGATCACCGCGCCGCGCGACGCGGCCCACGTGCACGGCGCGCTCCAGCCGTTGGGTGCGGGGGACCCATCAGGCCGCGTATCTCCCGGGTCAGGCCTGGAAACGCGAAGGCTTGACGCGTTGACGCGCGAGAAAACCGTCTACCGCCTCGCGGTGCACACGCAGCACGCGACCTACACGCACCGCATCGAGCCGGCCGTCGTGAATCAAGCGCCGGATCGTCTCGGGATGGACGCCGAGCTGGTCGGCGACCTCGCGAACGCTGACGAGGCTGTCCTGGGGATCCGCGGACGACACGCTACGCAGCAACCTACAACAGCGACTGCCGGATTGCCGCGTCGAGCTCCCGTGAAGACACGGAACCCTGGAACTTCGCCTTGATCCTGCCGTCGCGACCAACGAGAAACGTCCACGGCTCGTTCGGCAGATCCCATTCGCGCACCCACTTGTTCGGTCCGCGCCGCGGATTGTTCCCCTCGTAGATCTCGACGTGGATGAAACGGATCCGCGTGTGCAGATACTTCATGCGGACGTGGTCGACGACGTCGACCACCGGGCCGCACGTGCGGCTGACGCAGTAGCGCGGGGTTGCGAACGTCACGACGAACGGATCGTGCGCGGCGAGCGCGCCTGCGATCGAATAACGGAGCAGTGCGCGATCCGGTGGGACACGCGTCGTCAGCACGGACAACCGTCCTCCGGTGCTCACGAGCGTCGGCGTCCGCGAGGGAAAGGCGCGCGAGCCGATCGCCGGCGTGGCCGCTCTGCTCCTCACCAGCAACTGATGGATGCCGCCGATCCGCACTCGACCGAGCGGCCTGGCGAGCAGGTAGTAGCTGCCGGGCTCGTCAACGCGCACATGGGCGACGAAGAGCGCCTTCACGTCGGCGCCGGTCGACACGCCTGGAACCCCGACAGGCTCGAGCCGGGCCAGTGCCTGCGCGAACGGTCGCGCCTGCAGGGAGCGTGCGATCCAGACTCGTGCCTGGGGAGGGGCGATGACGCGCCCGCGCGGATCGACGATCAGGAAGGAGACCCGCAGCTTGCCGGGCGAATAGTCCGATGTGCCCGGAATCAGCGAAACGCTCTGACCGGAGCCACGCCACAGAGCTTCGAGACTGCCCGGCCTCGGCGCGCCTCGCTTCGAAGAGTTCGTCGATGAGCCACAGCCGGCCGCCAGCGCGATCAGCGCGAGGGCGGCAAGCGAAGCGCGCACATGGTCACTCTAGACCTCGCTGCCCTCGTGCGGGCCGTCAGGCCAGTAGCTGAGAGCCGACAGAAGTGCGCTCGCGATGAGGACTGCGAAGACCGCGAAATAGATCAGACGGGCTTTCGACACGTGGTCACCTCCCTTCAGTGGGCTAGAAGCGAACGTCTTGGAGAGCATCGGCGGCTTGCCGGTACAGTCTGGCCGCCGTCCGGTCGTCGCCGCGGCGTGCCGCCAGATCGCCCTGCGCGATCCACGCCTCGGCGCGGTGGCTGCCCGAGGACATCTGGTCGTAGGCACGTTCACCGGCGTTGAACGCCTTCTCCGCCTCGTCGAGGCGGTCCTGCTCGAGGAGCGCCCGTCCGAGGACGAGCTGCGCGTTGCCGATCTCGTGGACCTCGTCGACCCGGTCGCCGAGCAGCTTCAGCGCGTAGCGGGCCTGCTCCTCGGCCTTGCCGACGTCCCCGGTGCGAAGGTGAACCTGGGCGATGCCGTTCACCGCGTGCGCGGCCTCTGCGTCGTTGCCGACCTCTAGGGCGATGCGAACAGCGTCCTTCAGGAGCTCGAGGGCCTCGTCGGGATGCCCGAGCAGGAAATTGATGCCGCCGAGGTTGTTGAGCAGCCGGCCGAGGTTGCCGCGATCGGCGAGCTCCTCGTACGCAGCCTTGGCGCGCTCGGCGTACGACCGCGCGAGCACCCAATGGCCCTCGCGGTCGGCGATGATCGACGCCTGGAAGTAGACGTCGGCGGCCGTGCGCGTGTCGTTCAGGCTTTCGGCGAGCTCGAGCGCGCGTTCCACGTCCTCGCGCGCCGCCTCGAGGTCACGACGCCGGCTATAGCAGCGCGAGCGCCACGCCAGGACGTTCGAGCGGAGCTGGTCGGAAGGAATCTCGGAGCGCTCCGCGACCTTGAGCGCTTCGTCGAACAGTGCGATGGCCGTCTGGACGCTGTTCAGCTTGAAGCGGGCGACGCCGAGCCGGAAGAGGATGTCGGCACGCTCGACGTCGGAGAACGTGCTGCTCTCGCTGAGCGCACGCGCGCGCTCGAGCAGCGTGATCGCCTCGCGCACCTCGCCGAGGCGCATGCGAACGGTTGCTTCACCGGAGAGTGCGCGCGCCTCGAGCTCGGGCAGGCCGGTCGCCAGCACGGCGGCGCGCACGTCCTCGAACTCCTGCAGGGCTTCGTCGTTGCGACGTGCCTCGAGCAGCGCATCGGCCCGCGCCAATGCCGCGTCGACGCGGCCCCGCTCGTCCGCGGAGACGCCGTTGGCGAGGAAGCCGGAATCGACTCCCAGGCGTTCGCCGAGCCACTGGATCGTCTCGCGCGTGGGCCTCGTCTTGCCGCGCTCGATCTGGCTGACGTACTCCTTCGAGAAGCGGTCGCCGGCAAGGTCCGTCTGAGTCATGCCCGCCGCAACGCGGAGCTGTCGCAACCTTTCGCCGAGTCGAAGCCCGGCCTGGGCTGCCGACACTCGCTGCTGCTGACGGATGGCGGTCGAGTCAGACACCTACGGCGTAGTAGTAGACGACATGCTTCACCAAATCTCAAGCTGTCTTTTCAGGCATCCCCCGAAAAGGTCATGTTTGGGCCAGAAACCGGTCAAGCAAGCCTACTGCAAATCACTTGACCGAGCTACTTGACAGGGCCGCTGGAGGCTCGTACAGTGAGGCCATCTTGCGACCGAACCAGACGCCAGGGTCGGCTGCAGGAGGCGCTTCACCCGGCGGGATCCGATCGGGGCGTGGCTGGGCCGCAGAGCCAAGTCCCGGGGAGACCGCCAAAAGGGCGGAGTGACCTGAAGGAATCGACCCCCGGAGCCGCAGCCGGGGGTCTTCCTCTTTCAGGGGCCGAGAGCCGGGGTCTACCCTCTTGACGTGAGCGTCGCCGCTGAGCCGGCCGGGGCGGTTGAAGAGGAGTGGTTCGACGACCCGCTGAGTCAACCGGCACTTGCCTGGCGGCGGTTTCTCAGGAACCGGCTCGCGGTCGTCGGCCTCTTCGTGCTCGTCGTCCTGTTCACCGTCGGGTTTCTCGCACGGCAGATCGCACCTTACGGGTATCTCGAGCTCGACCTCTCGTCGCTGGCCAAAGGGCCGAGCGCGGCCCACTTCTTCGGAACGGATCAGCTCGGGCGCGACTACTTCAGCCGCGTCATCCTCGGGATCGGCACGGAGGCGACGATCGCGCTCCTTGTCGGCTTGGTCGGAACGCTGATCGGGACACTCCTCGGGGCCGTCGCCGGGTACTTCGGCGGAGTCGTCGACAACCTGGTCATGCGGTTGACCGATTTGTTGCTGACGCTCCCCCCTCTGCTCGTCCTGCTCGTCGCCGCCTCCAACCTGAACGCGACGACTGTCCTCTGGGTGTCGGTGCTCATGGGCTGCGTGTTGTGGATGCCGCTGGCGCGGATCGTGCGGGCGCGGTGCCTCTCCCTTCGCGAGCAGGCCTACGTCGACGCGGCGCGCGCGATGGGCGCGAGCGACGTGCGCATCATCGCGCGTCACGTCCTCCCGAACGCGATCGGATCCGTGGCGGTCGCCGCGACCGTAATGACGGCCGGTGCGATCCTGCTCGAGACGACGATCTCCTACCTCGGCTTCGGTCTGTCGAACTTCTCGCGGAACGACGCGAG